>VOFD01001811.1_pt1 | contig 161682 bp, 154 predicted proteins | sample 5384101 | NCBI WGS metagenome assembly VOFD01 (sample SAMN12384723, study PRJNA508395) | human gut metagenome | isolation source: healthy gut C | host: Homo sapiens | reverse complement strand
TCGGCATCCGCCGGCATGCAGGCGCCATCGTCATGAACGTGACCAGCGTCATCCGCTGCGGCCGCTGCGTCGAGTATTGCCCGATGGGTCTGGAGCCGGTGGAAGTCAATCAGGCCTACGCTGCCCGCGATGTTCAGGAGCTGGGCAAGCTGCATGTGGATTACTGCTTCAACTGCGGCTCCTGCTCGTTCGTCTGCCCGGCAAAGCGTCCCTGCACCCAGATGATGGGTCTGGCAAAGGCGTTCTACCTTGGTGAAATAAGTAATGGATACTCGGCTTATTGTTTCGGCCTCCCCGCACCTGCGCTCGGAGGAGACGACCACCAGCCTGATGGCCAACGTGATCGTCGCCCTGACCCCCTGCGTGGTCGCCTCTGCCATCATTTTTGGTATGCGTGCACTGCTGGTAACAGCCGTGTCCGTGGTGGCCTGTGTGGCTTTTGAGTGGCTGTACTGCAAGCTGCTCAAGAAGACCAACCCCATCGGCGACCTGTCCGCAGTCGTCACCGGCATCATCCTGGCGCTGAACGTGCCCGTCGGCATGCCCATCGGCCAGCTCATCATCGGTGATCTGGTGGCCATCGTCATGGTCAAGCAGCTGTTCGGCGGCATCGGCATGAACTTTGCCAACCCCGCACTGGTGGGCCGTATCGTGCTGTTCATCAGCTTTGCCGGTTCGATGAACAAGTGGGTCTACCCCGACGCAGCGGTGGACCAGCTGTCCAGCGCGACCCCGCTGGCCGTGGCAGATACCTCCAAGCTGAGCCTGCTGGACCTGTTCATGGGTGTGCACGGCGGTGTTCTGGGTGAGACCTGTGCTCTGGCCATCGTGCTGGGCCTGATCTATCTGGTGGCCACCAAGACCATCAGCATCGCCATCCCCGCTTCTTACATCGGCAGCATGTTCGTCTTCTACCTCATCTCCACCGGCAGCCTGCACGGCGCTCTGGTCGGCATCCTGTCCGGCGGCCTGATGTTCGGTGCCGTCTTCATGGCGACCGACTATGTCACCAGCCCCTTCACCCTGAAGGGCAAGCTGATCTACGGCCTGTGCCTGGGCATCGTCACCTTCGCCATCCGTCAGTGGGGCAGCTACGCCGAGGGCGTTTCCTTCGCTCTGCTGTTCATGAACCTGTGGGTCCCCTTCATCAACGACTGGACCCGTCAGACTCCTTATGGCTATGTCAAGCCTGCCAAGAAAGCAAAGGAGGGTGCTGGCAAATGAGTAAGAATTCTACCTGGGGAGAGCACCGTCAAGCCGGTCGTCGTCCTGAGCGTCATCGCTCTGATCGTCAGCCTGCTGCTTGCACTGGTGAACTCCTACGGCTCCCATCATTGAGGAGCACCTGAAGGCTGCGACTCTGGCAGCCTACGTGGATGTCATGCCCACCGTTTCCAGCGCATCCGACCTGGACGAGGTGACCGACTTCAGCACCGAGAACGTGACGGGCGTGGTCAAGGCCACCGATGGCAGCATCGCCATCAAGGCAGAGGAAAAGGGCTTCGACGGCGGCATCCTGTCCGTCATCATGGGCTTTGATACCAATGGCACCGTCACCGGCATCTGGGTGGACGCTTCCACTCAGACCAAGGGCATCGGCTCCAATGTCGCAACGGACAGCTTCCTGGCGCAGTTCAACGGCATGGACGGCACCCAGAACATCACCCTGGGCCAGGGCTACGACGCTTACAGCGGCGCTACGATCTCTTCCAAGGCTCTGTTTGCTGCCATCAATGACTGCATCAACTGCTACAATGAGCTGGCATAAAGGAGGTTGGTAAGAAATGGCAAACGAAAACAAGTCCAAGGTAAGCATCCTTACCAACGGCATCATCAAAGAGAACCCCGTTCTGCGTCTGGTCCTGGGCACCTGCTCGTGCCTGGCCGTTACCACGGCTGTTTCCAGCGCACTGGGCATGGGCGCGGCCTTCACCTTCGTGCTGGTCTGCTCCAACATCCTGATCTCGCTGCTGCGCAACGTGATCCCCGCAAAGGTCCATCTGCCCTGCTACATCGTCATCATCGCTGGCTTCGTGACCATCGTTCAGATGGTGATGCACGCCTACATGGAGAGCCTGTACACCGCACTGGGCGTCTTCCTGCCCCTGATCGTCGTCAACTGCATCATCCTCGGCCGTGCCGAGATGTTCGCCTGCAAGAACAGCGTGGTCGATTCCGCTCTGGACGGCATCGGCATGGGCATCGGCTACACCCTGACCGTCACCCTGATGGCCTCCATCCCGCGAGATCCTGGGCAGCGGCACCTGGCTGGGCTTCACCGTCCTGCCGGAGAGCATGGCCAAGATGAGCATCATGACCCAGGCCCCCGGCGCATTCTTCTGCTACGGTGTCCTGATGGCCGGCTGCATCTGGCTGGAAGGCAAGCTGGACGCCCGCATTGAGCGCAAGAGCTGCTGTGACCTTGACAATCTGAAGAAGGAGGCGGAATAAGATGCTCGTTAAACTCGCTGCGATCTTCTTCAGCATGATCCTGGTCAACAACTACGTGCTGGTGAAGTTCTATGGCATCTGCCCGTTCCTGGGCGTTTCCAAAAAGCTGGACTCCTCGCTGGGCATGTCCGGTGCTGTTATCTTCGTCATGCTGGTGGCAACGGCTGTCACCTTCCCGCTGCAGATCTTCATTCTGGACCCCGCTGGCCTGAGCTACCTGCAGACCATCGTCTTCATCCTGGTCATCGCCGTTCTGGTCCAGTTCATCGAGATCTTCCTGAAAAAGTACGTTGTCGCTCTGTACAACTCTCTGGGCGTTTACCTGCCCCTGATCACCACCAACTGCTGCGTGCTGGCTGTCACCATCCTGGTCGTGGACGACTACGGTGCTGACGTTGCCACCCTGGGCTTTGCAGCCGCCTACGTTGAGGCTCTGGTCTGCGCTGTGGGCGCAGGCGTCGGCTTCATGCTGGCCATGGTCATGTTCAGCGGTGTGCGCAAGCGCGTGGAAGCCTGCGATCCCCCGGCACCCTTCAAGGGCCTGCCCATCACGCTGATCGCAGCGGCCATCACCAGCCTGTCCTTCATGGGCTTTGGCGGTCTGGTCGAGAACCTGTTCAACGTGACGCTGTAAAGGAGGAAACAGAACTATGAATATTGCATCGGCTGTTATCCTCTGCACCATCGTGGGCGCGGTGGGCGCGATCATTCTGGTCGCTGCCGCCAAGTTCATGGCCGTGGAGGAAGATCCCCGCATTGAAGAAGTTGCCTCCTGTCTGGCTGGCGCAAACTGCGGCGGCTGCGGCTACGCAGGCTGCGCAGACTACGCCAAGGCCGTCGTCATGGACGGCGTGGCCTGCGACAAGTGCGCACCCGGTGGCCCCAAGGCTGCTGCTGCTATCGCCAAGATCATGGGCGGTGAGGCCAGTGCGGTTGAAAAGAAGGCTGTGGTCCAGTGCCAGGGCAACTCCGAGCACTGCAAGCCCAGCTACGATTACACCGGCATCCAGAGCTGCGCTGCGGCTGCGGCTCTGTACGGCGGCCCCAAGACCTGCACCTTCGCCTGTATCGGTCTGGGCGACTGCACCAAGGTCTGTAAGTTCGACGCCATCCACATCGTGGACGGCGTGGCAAAGGTGGACAAGGACAAGTGCACCGGCTGCGGTGCCTGCGCCAACATCTGCCCCAAGAAGGTCATCATGATCGACGCTGGCGGCCCCCGCAAACCGGTGGTCATGTGCTCCAACCAGGACAAGGGCCCTGTTGCCATGAAGGCCTGCACCACTTCCTGCATCGCCTGCGGCATGTGTGAGCGCACCTGTAAGTTCGACGCCATCCATGTTGTGGACGGCGTGGCCCGTGTGGACTACGACAAGTGCAAGGGCTGCGGTATGTGCGCCCAGAAGTGCCCGAAGAAGATCATCCTCTTCCCGCTGAAGGACTATCCGTATCCCCTCGTGAAGCCCGCAGCACCTGCGGCTGCAAAGCCTGCTGAGGCTCCCAAGGCTGAGTAACGCAAACGTGATAAACAACAAAAGCTGGACTGCAAACGCAGTCCAGCTTTTGTTGTTTTCTCTCTCTTCGCAGGCGTTTCAGGATGCAGGGTGTGTTACTTCCCGCAGCTCTCGCAATGCTCGCAGTCCTCTTCCAGCTTGCCGACGATGGGTTCCGGGTCGATGCCCTGACGGCGGTAATAGTCGGACAGAGCAGCCTTGACGGCCTGCTCGGCCAGGACCGAGCAGTGGACCTTGATGGGAGGCAGACCTTCCAGAGCTTCCACAACGGCCTTGTTGGTCAGTTTGAGGGCCTCTTCGATGGTCTTGCCCTTGATGAGGTCGGTGGCCATGCTGCTGGTGGCGATGGCTGCGCCGCAGCCGAAGGTGAGGAACTTGACGTCAACGATGACGTTGTTCTCGATCTTGAGGTACATGCGCATGATGTCGCCGCACTTGGGGTTGCCGACTTCACCCACGCCGTTTGCGTCGGGGATCTCACCCACATTGTGCGGATTTGCGAAATGCTCCATGACCTTTGCGCTATACATACTTGCCATTTTTACTGCTCTCCCTTCAGGCTGAACTGACGGGCCTTGTTCTGGCCCTGCAGCCACATACAACTCATTGCGCGGCGGCGGGGGATGACCTCCTCCAGCACGTCACACAGATACTCTGCTTCTTCCATGGTATTCTGCGGGCCAAACGTGAACCGCATGGAACCGTGGCCGATCTCTTCCGGCACACCGATGCTCAGCAGAACATGGCTGGGGTCCAGGCTGTCCGAGTTGCAGGCAGAACCGGTCGAAGCACAGATGTTGTGCATATCCAGGTCCAGCAGAATGGTCTCGCCCTCCAGACCGGGGAAGCTGATGTTCACGTTGCCGGGCAGGCGGTGCTCCAGACCGCCGTTCAGGCGGGCTTCGGGGATGTTCTTCAGGATGCGGTTGATGACGTAGTCCCGCAGCTGCTGCTCGTGGGCCATCCGCTCTTCCAGATTGGCCGTGGCCATCTCCAGCGCCTTGCCCATACCGGCGATGCCGGCGACGTTCTCAGTACCGGCGCGGTGGCGTGCTTCCTGGCTGCCGCCGTCGATGAGGTTCTGAGGCCAGATGCCCTTGCGGCAGTACAGGGCGCCCATACCCTTGGGGCCGTTGAACTTGTGAGCGCTCATGGACAGCATATCCACGCCCAGCTCCTTGACGTCCACAGGGATGGCACCCACAGCCTGCACCGCATCGGTGTGCATCCAGACGCCGTGCTTGTGGGCGATCTCCGCGATCTCCTTGATGGGCTGGATGGTGCCGATTTCGTTGTTGGCCATCATGATGCTGACCAGCGCGGTATCGGGGCGGATCGCAGCCTCGACATCCTCCGGGCGGATGTAGCCCTCGGCGGTGGGTTTGATATAGGTGACTTCAAATCCCATGCGCTCCAGAGAAGCCATGCTGTGCATGATGGCATGGTGCTCGAAGGCGCTGGTGATGAGGTGTTTTTTATTCTGGCGCGCCTTGGTGAAGGCGGTGCCCTTCACAGCCCAGTTGTCGGCCTCTGAGCCGCAGCCGGTGAAGAAGATCTCGGCCGGGGCAGCGTTGATGGCCTTGGCCACCTGTGCGCGGCCGGTATCCACAAACTCTTTTGCTTCGTAGCCGACGCTGTAATGGCTGCTGGGGTTGCCGCAGGCGCCGCTCAGCGCCTCGGTCATCACAGCCAGCACTTCAGGAGCGCAGGCCGTGGTCGCAGCGTTGTCCAGATAGACAACTTTTTCAGAAATTTCCATAGGGATCCTGTCCTTTCCTCGGATAACATCGGGCCAGTTTCCGCCCGAATGAATACTTCGCTCTCTATTTATACCCTAGTATTCCCACTATGTCAATATGAATTGCAGAAATTCCGGATTTTTTTACAATTCAGCCTTTTCCTTTGCCGGTCAGCCTGCCCAGCAGCACCTTCCAGCGGGGATAGCCCCAGCGCTTGTCTTCCTCAAAATCATCTGCCAGCTTCCACGGAAATTTCGAGCCATCGAAGTAGAGGTTTCCGGCTTCGTCCACGCGGTCCAGTTTTTTGGGCAGATACGCCTCGTCGTAGTAGCTCTTCCGGCGGTCGGGCAGCACCCAGTGCAGGGTGCCGTCTTCGTCCATGCCGGACGCCCAGACGCCGAACACGAAGGTCGCCGCCTCGCCGTAGCAGTGCTGCTCGAAGCGGATGGCACCATCGTAGTAAAATTTGATGACCTCCAGCGTACCGGACTCCTTTTTGCCGTCCCGCCCCAGCGTCGGGCGGTAGTCCTGCTGATACCGGCAGCCGCAGTGGCTGCCGGCAAAATCTCTCGCTGCAAAAGACATCGCAGCACATCCCCTTTCTCTCCGTTTCCTTCGTACAACCTCTCCGTCATTGCTTCGCAATGCCACCTCTCCTGGTAGGAGAGGCTCTGGCGGGGCGGAGCGGGCGCTTTTCTGGTACTCTTTTGGCGCGCAAAAGAGTACAGTTTTAGAAGTGTCCCTCAAAATCCCCTTCGATCTCATACGGCCAGCTCAGAATGCCGCCCAGATCGTAGAGGTTGGTGTAGCCGAGGCTTTCCAGCTTCTGCACGGCATCGGCGCTGCGGCGGCCGGTGCGGCAGTAGATCAGCCAAGGGGCATTCTTGTCGGGCAGGACCTCCGCCGCACGGCTCAGCACCTCGCCCAGCGGCAGGAGCTTTGCTCCCGGAATGTGCCCCACCGCAAACTCGTCCGGTTCCCGGACGTCCACCGCAGTCGCTTTGCCTGCATCCAGCAGGCGGATGGCTGCGGCCGGTTCGATTTTCTCTATCATAGGTTCATCTCCTGATCTCATACTCTCTCTATTATATGATACCAGACCTTTTTTGTTTCGACAAGAGAAAGCCGCGTTTTCACTTTTCAAAATCGGTTTGACGTGTTATACTAAGAAAACGAACAAGGAGAGATCGCTATGAAGTTTTCGACAAAAAGCCGCTATGCGCTGCGGCTGATGGCTGAACTGGCCCGCTATGCGCCGGGCACCACCGTCCCGCTGAAGGAGATCAGCGAGCGCCAGAACCTCAGCCTGAAATATCTGGAACAGATCGTCACGCCGCTGGCACGGGTCGGCCTTGTCAAGAGCGAGCGCGGCAGCCAGGGCGGCTACCGCCTGACCAAGGCTCCCGCCGACTACACCGCCGGGGAGATCCTCCGCGCCATCGAGGGCAGCGTGGCCCCCATCCCCTGCCTAGGCAGCGAGACCAACGAGTGCCCCATGTCCGAGCAGTGCTTTACCCTGCCCTTCTGGAGCGGGCTGGACGATGTCATCAACCAGTATATCGACAGCGTAACGCTGGAACAGCTGGCCCGGAGCCTGCCCTCTGCCAGCGACGGCTGCTGCGGCTGCAATTCAAAAAATTGAAAAATGTGCTTGACATTTTACGCTGAATCTTATATAATAATCAAGCATTCAGAAAATGCAGCACAGATCTAGGGGTATAGCTCAGTTGGTAGAGCAGCGGTCTCCAAAACCGCGTGCCGTGAGTTCGAGACTTACTACCCCTGCCACAAACGTCCGGAGCAATCGTTCCGGACGTTTTGTTTTGCCCATTTTCGGCCTGCGGGCGGCTTTTTCTCTTCTTCCGAAAAGTTTTTTGCGGTTTTTGTAGATTTCTGCTTGACAAGAAGTCATTCTTCGGGTATAATAAAGCACGTTCCGGCGGTGAACAGCCGCGAACTTGAGCGATCATGGCCCGGTAGCTCAGTTGGTTAGAGCACCAGCCTGTCACGCTGGGGGTCGTCGGTTCGAGCCCGATCCGGGTCGCCATTTGCTGCTATAGCTCAGTTGGTAGAGCGCATCCTTGGTAAGGATGAGGTCTCCAGTTCGAATCTGGATAGCAGCTCCACAGCGAAGCCACTTGAATCCTTGGGATTCAGGTGGTTTTTTTGTTTTCCCCAGTTCATCAAAATGCCCAAAACACGGCGCTTCTTTCTCCATTCCGCTCATTGAAATTTTCAACAGGTTGCGATATAATTTGTTTAAGCAAATTGGTTATTTTCATAACGATTTCAGAGCAAATTGATTTGGAGGTAGATTCCTATGGCACGTTTTACTCTTCCCCGCGATCTGTACCACGGCAAGGGCGCGCTGGAAGCCCTGAAGTCCTTCACCGGCAAAAAGGCCATGATCTGTGTGGGCGGCGGCTCCATGAAGCGGTTTGGTTTCCTGGACCGTGCGGTCAGCTACCTGAAGGAAGCCGGCATGGAAGTCGAGCTGTTTGAAGGCATTGAGCCGGACCCCTCGGTTGAGACCGTCATGCGCGGTGCCGAGGCCATGCTGAAGTTCGAGCCGGACTGGATCATCGCCATGGGCGGCGGTTCCCCCATTGACGCCGCAAAGGCCATGTGGATCAAGTACGAGTACCCGGAGATCACCTTTGAGGAGATGTGCAAGGTCTTCGGCATCCCGCCGCTGCGCCGTAAGGCACACTTCTGCGCCATCTCTTCCACCTCCGGCACCGCCACCGAGGTGACCGCATTCTCCATCATCACCGACTACCAGAAGGGCATCAAGTACCCCATCGCCGACTTCGAGATCACCCCGGACGTCGCCATCGTCGATCCCGACCTGGCCGAGACCATGCCCAAGAAGCTGGTCGCACACACCGGCATGGACGCCATGACCCACGCCATCGAGGCTTATGTCTCCACCGCACACTGCGATTATACCGACCCGCTGGCCATCTTTGCCATCCGGATGATCCAGGGCGATCTGGTGGACAGCTACAACGGCGACATGGCCAAGCGTGATTCGATGCACAACGCACAGTGTCTGGCCGGCATGGCCTTCTCCAATGCGCTGCTGGGCATCGTCCACTCCATGGCCCACAAGACTGGCGCTGCCTTTGCAGACTACGGCGCACACATCATCCATGGTGCAGCCAACGCCATGTATCTGCCCAAGGTCATCGCGTTCAACGCCAAAGACCCCGAAGCCAAAAAGCGCTATGGCGTCATTGCCGACGAGATGAAGCTCGGCGGTGCCAATGACGACGAGAAGGTCCAGCTGCTCATCGCACACCTGCGCGGCATGAACGATGCGCTGAACATCCCCCACTGCATCCAGCACTACGGCCCGGATTCCTATCCCGCCGAGCAGGGCTTCGTTCCGGAGGAAGTCTTCCTGGAGCGTCTGCCGGAGATCGCCAAAAACGCCATCGGCGACGCCTGCACCGGTTCCAATCCCCGCCAGCCCAGCCAGGAGGAGATGGAGAAGCTGCTCAAGTGCTGCTACTACGATACCGACGTTGATTTCTGATCCCGATCTTTTCTGAGATTCCTCTTTCCCATAAACGCAGAGCCGCAGACCCTCACCGGGCCTGCGGCTCTTGCGTTTATTGGTTGAAAGTTGTTTTTCTTTCTGTTATACTACCAAGTGAGAACGCTGTCCATATGGTAGGCGGTCAGCCCCTTCCGCTTTTTGCGGGGGAGGCGATTTTCTTATATGGTTTCCCCCGACGCTTTTGCGAAAGGGGGAATGGCCCATGACGCTGTCGGAAGTCTTACAGCTACTCGCACTGCTTGGTGGTGCAGTTTATGTGACCTTTCAAATCAGTTGGACTATTTTTACACACCTGCATAAGAAATGACCGCCCGAAGCTCCTACACTCGGCGGTCATTCTTATGACTTCACGGAGGAGCTGACCGTTGCCGGACAGCGTTCTCTTTAGTTGTATTATATCATTCAACCATAAAAATTTCAACTACAAAACAAAAACACCCCAAAGCCAGACGGCTTCGAGGTGTCCTGAGCTGGAGCTGCTATCCAGATTCGAACTGGAGACCTCATCCTTACCAAGGATGCGCTCTACCAACTGAGCTATAGCAGCATAATCACAGCTCAATTAGTTTATCATAAAACGCACCGCTTGACAAGAGGTTTTTGCAAAAAAGTTCGATTTTTCTCAAAAAGAGGTCGTCACGCTGCGTGACGACCTCTTTTGGGTTTTCTTTCTTACTCGATCAGACCGTTCAGCAGCGCCAGGCACTTGCGGCTGTGCAGCTTGCGGATGGCCTTGGCCTCGATCTGGCGGACACGTTCACGGGTAACGCCGAAATCGCGGCCGACCTCTTCCAGCGTGCGGGGGCGGCCATCGTCCAGACCGAAGCGCAGACGGATGACCTTCTCCTCACGGGGGGTCAGGCTCTTGAGGGCCTGGTTGATCTGCTGGGCCACCATGGCGCGGTCGGCTGCCTTGCCGGGAGCTTCCGCATTTTCGTCGGCGACGAAATCGCCCAGCGAGGAATCTTCCTCCTCACCGACGGGGCTTTCCAGGCTGGCCGGCTCCTGCGCCATGCGCTGGATCTCACGGACGCGCTCGACGCTCATATCCATGGCCTTTGCCAGCTCTTCCGGGGTGGGCTCGTGGCCGTTCTGGTAGACCAGCTGGTTGGTGGCCTGCCGCATCCGGTTGATGGTCTCGACCATGTGCACCGGGATGCGGATGGTACGGGCCTGGTCTGCGATGGCGCGGGTGATGGCCTGACGGATCCACCAGGTGGCGTAGGTGGAGAAGCGGAAGCCGCGGTCGCAGTCGAACTTTTCAGCGGCCTTGATGAGGCCGATGTTGCCCTCCTGGATCAGGTCGAGGAATGCCAGATTGTGGCCCACGTGCTTCTTGGCGATGGAAACGACCAGACGCAGGTTGGCTTCGCTCAGGCTGCGGCGGGCGTTCAGGCCGTCGCGGCGGGTCTTCAGCAGCTCCTGACGGCGCTCCTCGGTCAGAGGGCCGTTCTCGATCTCTTCCTCAGCCTTCTCTTCCGCTGCCTTTTCCTCGGCATCCTCGGTGGACTTCTCGCCGCCCTCGTCGTCCAGATCCTCGTTGTAGCTGCGGCTGTTCTCATCCTCTTCGAACGAGAAGCGGGCGCTGTTCTTTTTGATGTACTCCGGCGCGCCGTACTTGATGCGGTCTGCCTGAAGGATGTGTGCTGCTTCGGCACCGGCATGGATGCGGCGGCTCAGCTCCACTTCCTGCTCTGCGCTCAGCAGCGGGATCTGACCGATCTGCTTGAGGTAGTTCTTCACGGGGTCGTCCAGCAGCTCATCCATCGCTGCCTTCAGGTCGGCCGGGTTCTCCTCGGCTTCCTCTTCCTCGTCAACGCCCAGGCCCAGCTCATCGCTGTTGGCCTCGGCGTTCTCCACCTCGGCAAGGATGCTGTCCACGTCCAGGCTGGCATCCTCTTCCGCCTCGTTGTCCAGAACTTTGATGCCGCGCTCCTCCAGCAGGGTGTAGAGGGTCTCCACATCCATCCGGCACTGCGAGGCCAGCGCTTTGGCCTCCTGTGCGCTCAGGGTGCCTTCGCCTTTCGTCAACAGTTCCTTCAAAGTCATGCCCATTTCGCTCTCTCCTTTTCACGCCGGACGTGGTTCCGCCCGGAAGTGACGTTGTATCATAGTTTTGTCCGCTGTCGGGCCGGTCAAATCACTAGGCCGCCGTTCACGCCGAACACCTGGCCGGTGATGTACCCGGCATCCTCTCCGGCGAGGAACACCAGCAGCTTTGCCACCTCGTCCGCACTGCCCAGACGGCCCACCGGGGTCTCCTCGGCCAGTGCCGCCTTGTCCTCGGCGGTAAAGGCAGCCATCATATCGGTGTCGATGACACCCGGAGCCACACAGTTGACGGTGATGCCGCTGGGGCCCTCCTCTTTGGCGAGGGCCTTGGTCAGGCCGATGAGGCCCGCCTTGGCAGCGGAATAATGGACCTCGCAGCTGCCGCCGGTCTGGCCCCACATGCTGCTGACCGTCAGGATGCGGCCCGCCTTGCGGCGGATCATCCCCGGCAGTGCCAGCTGGCACAGGTGGAACGCACCGGTCAGGTTCACGTCCAGCATATGCTGCCATTCGTCGGGGGTGATGTCGGTGAACAGCTTCTGCTGGGCGATGCCCGCATTGCTCACCAGCACATCCACCCGGCCCAGCGCCTGCTCCGCCGCATGGAACGCGACCTCACAGCTGGCGCGGGATGCCACATCGCACTGGATGGCGATGCAGCCGGGCAGCTCCTGTTCCAGAGCCGCCGCCGCGTCGGCGTTGGTGTGGTAGAACACCGCCACACGGTCGCCCGCCGCGTAAAACGCCCGCGCTGCCGCTGCACCGATGCCCCGGTCGCCGCCGGAGATCAGCACACACCGCCCGTTGGCAGGCCGGGGCGGTGCCTCCGGCTGCGGTTCGGGTGCTGCGGGTGCTTCCGGCTGCGGCATGTTCGGCGCTGCCGCTTCTGCGGCTGGCTCCGGCCTGCGGTCCGGCAGCACGATGGTCGGTTCCTCATCGGCTGCGGGTTCCCGCGTTTCAGCCGGGGCTTCCGGTCCGGCCTCTTCCGCTGCCTTGGGCAGCTCCACCGGTGCGGCGTCCTCGTCCTGCAGATTGAATGTCAGCTCAAATTCGTCATCGTACAAGAGTCAGCCCTCCTGTCGCTTGTTCTCTGCCCATACAAAAATCCGCACAGGCAGGAGGAACTGCCGTTCCACGCTCCCCAGAACAGCGCTCTGCTCACTTCTTCCGGTCAAGTCCGGTCCTGCGGCGTGCCTGGGAACGATTGTGTGTGGTTTCGACAAGTTTCCATTGAATAATATAGCACAATTTCTCGAAAAAAGAAAGTGGGAACCGCAGACTTTTTCACGCAGTTCCCACTTTTTTCAATTTTCACTTCGTCACGGGCGGTCTCCAGCGGGGTTTGCCGGCCCGCTTCTCCCGCAGCCGGAGGAAAAACGCCTGCAACAGCGCCTGTGCTTCCTCGGCCCGCAGCCCGCTTTCCACCGCCGGGTGGTGATTGAACGGCAGGGCGAACAGGTCGGTCACCGACCCGCAGCAGCCCGCTTTCGTGTCTGCCGCCCCGTAGACCACCCGCCGGATGCGGCTGTTGAGGATGGCCCCGCTGCACATGGGGCAGGGTTCCAGCGTCACGAACAGCTCACACTGCCACAGCCGCCAGCCGCCCAGCTTTTTACAGGCTGCGTCGATGGCCAGCAGCTCGGCATGGTGGAGGGCATTTTTCTCGGTCTCCCGCGTATTGTGGGCCGACGCGATGATCTCGCCGTCCTTCGCGATGACGGCCCCCACCGGTACTTCGCCCAGCGCAGCGGCCCGTTCGGCTTCGGCCAGCGCCGCGCCCATCAGTTCATAATCGGTCATGGTGTTCCCCTTTCTGCCAGGCAGCGGGCCAGCACGGCCCCATTGTTCAGGATATGCAGCAGGATGCCGGGCAGAAGGCTTTCCGACCGGTCTGCTGCCCAGCCGAAGAGCAGCCCCATCCCCAGCGCGTACGCTTTGGCCTGCAGACTGCCGTGCAGCGCAGCAAACAGCACCGCCTGCCCCAGGATGGCCGCATTCCGTCCCAGCGGACGCAGCAGCCGCAGCGCGGCCCCGCGAAAGACCAGTTCCTCCGCCACCGGCAGTACCAGACAGCTGCGCAGGAGGCCTGCCGCCCCCGCCGGGGCCGCAGCCGACGACGGAAACAGCAGTTCAGACCCCGCTGCCAGTGCAGCCCAGAGCAGCGCCGCCAGACCGAACGTTTTCCAGAACGCGGCCGTTTCCTGTTTTTCTTTCACGCACAGCCCTCCCATCGGCGGACATTGTACCACATCCACCCCCATTTGCGCAAGCCGCGGAGCTGTTTTGCGAAAATGCGAAGAAATTTTTGCTCAAACAATTGACTTTTTCCCTCTGCATCTGGTATAATTCCCACGACTTTTCTGATGAATTGGTCGTTTTACGGCCACGACCCTCGGAGGTATTGTATTTATGATCCGTATTCTCACCGATTCTGCGTCCGACATCCTGCCCGCCGAAGCCGAGCAGCTGGGCGTGACCGTCATCCCCCTGAACGTCACGCTGGAGGACGGCACCGTCCTGCGGGATGGCGTGGACATGACCCCCTCCGCCTACTATGAGATCCTGGCCGGGTGCCGCAAGCTGCCCACCACCAGCCAGCCCAGCCCGGAACTGTTCGAGAACTTCTTCCTCAAAGCCGCTGCCGCTGGGGACGAGGTCATCGGCATCTTCCTGTCCCACGCACTGTCCGGCACCTACCAGTGCGCCAAGCTGGCCGCTGACATGGCCAATGTGGACAACGTCCTCTTTGTGGACAGCGGGCATGTCTGCCTGAGCGAAGCCCTGCTCGTCCGCCTGGCCGTCCAGCTGCGGGATTCCGGCAAAACGGCCGGTCAGATCGCTGCCATTCTGGAGCACGCCAAGGAGCACCTGCACCTCGTGGCTGCCATCGACGACCTGAAGTACCTGCGCAAGGGCGGCCGCCTGCCCGCTGCCGTAGCCGTTGCAGGCGGGATGCTGGGCATCAAGCCCCTTATCACCATCCAGGACGGCAAGGTCGCCATGGCCGGCAAGGCCCGCGGCCTGCCCGGTGCCTACGTGGCCCTGTTCAAGAAGGTCGAGGAGATGGGCGGCATCAACCCCGCCTTCCCGGCGCTGGCCGGTTACACCGTCTCCCCCCGTGAGGTGACGCCCATCCAGACCTACCTGCGCGACAACCTGCAGCAGGAAGACCTGCTGGTCCGCCAGATCGGCTGTGTCATCGGCACCCACGCCGGCCCCGGCGCTTTCGGCATCGCCTTCTTCGACAAGACCCTGACGCTGGATCTGTAATTCCCCAGACGCAAAAACGAGGAACTGTTTTGTGCAGTTCCTCGTTTTTTGTTTACAACACCGCGTCCGAAACGAGCTTGCCCAGCAGGAGCACCAGCACCACGAGCATCATGGGGCGGATGAACTTGGCGCCGTTCTTCAGGGCAAAATGCGACCCCAGCAGGTTGCCCACGATGCCGCTGACGGCGCAGGGGATGCCCACCGAGAAGACCACCAGCCCGTTCATCAGGTAGGTGACCAGGCTGGCGTAGTTGCTGGCAAGGTTGAGCACCTTGGCGTTGCCGCCTGCCGTGCGCAGGTCAAAGCCCATCAGGGTGGTAAAGGCGATGATGGCAAAGGTGCCGGTGCCGGGGCCGAAGATGCCATCATACAGGCCGATGCCCAGACCGATGGCCAGAGCCAGCACGGCCTTTTTGGCCGTCAGGGTGCCGTCGTCGCGGTTCTCGTCCGGCAGGTTCCGCCGCCACAGGATGAGCACGGCCGCGATGGGCAGGATGACGAGCATCATGGCCCGCAGCGCCTCATCGCTGAGCAGCAGCACGATGTGGGAGCCAAGGGCACTGCCCACAAAGCTGCCCGCTGCCGCCAGCAGGCCCACTTTGATGTTCATGGCACCCTTTTGGAAAAACTGCGCCGTGGCAAAGGTGGTGCCGCAGGCGGCGCTGAATTTGTTGGTGCCGTAGGTGTAGTGAGCCGGGAGCCCCGCAAACAGGTAGGCCGGCAGGCTGATGAGTCCGCCGCCGCCTGCTGCCGAGTCCACAAAGCCCGCAAAGCCGGTCATGCACATCAGGAAGACCAGCATCAGCGGGGAGATCGTTATACTTTCTGTCATGTTTCCCTCTATTTTTCACGTTGTTGTATATTTTTTCGGTTTTTCACGGCCGGTTCCTCCGGGAGGAGCCGACGGGGCACTGCGAATGGGTCAGTCCAGATACAGCCTGCCCTCGCAGGCCAGGATCTGGTCCAGGATCATCCGGGAGACGCGGGCACCGTAGACCATGGAGGGGTGGTCGTTGTACTCGATGATATCATGGAAATCTTTGTTCATCAGCACGATGACATACTCGCCGTAAGGGGTGTGGACGATGCCGCCGTCGTTGCGGCAGGCGTTCATGCTGCCGCTCTTGCTGGCCACCCAGATGCGTTCCGGTTCGCCGGTCTCCTCGCAGTCCAGATAGAACTGCGGGAAATCGTGGGTCAGCATGGTATTGTAGTGCTGCTGGCGGAAGATGGCCAGCATCTCCGCGCTGGCCTCTTTGCTGACGAGGGTGCCCTTTGCCACCTGCGCAAACAGCGCTGCGTAATCGCGGGGGGTGGTGGTGCCAAGGTCGCGGTAGCGGTCAAAGTGGAGCGGATTGTGCAGCACCGTGTGGGCAAAGCCCAGCTCCCGGATGCAGGCGTTGATGGTATCCAGCCCCAGATAGTCGATGATCATATTGGTGGCGATGTTGTCCGAGCAGATGATCATCATGGTGGCGGTGTCCTTCACCTTGAGCGCTGCCCCCACGCCCAGCGCCCGCAGCATACCAGAGCCGTCCACGAACTGGCTCTCCTCGTAGGTGATGCGCTCGTCTAGGCTGGCCTTGCCCCGGCTGACCTGCAGATACAGCGCCGCCAGGATGAATGCCTTGATGGTCGAGGCCGTCTCGAACGCTTCATCGGCCCCGATCTCGACCGTGCGGCCCTGCAGGTCGTCCACAAAAACGCTCATCTTGCCCTGATAGGAGTACAGTTCGGCCGCGATCCGCTTTTCCAGCGTCATATTTTTATCCATTTCGGAATCTTTCCCTTTCTATTTACAGATTTTCCTCGAAGAAGCGCTGGGCGTTGCGGAAGAAGATCTGCTCCACCTCGTCCTCGGTGAAGCCTTCCTTCCGCAGCGCGTCGGCCAGCAGCGGAAGTTTGGAGCAGTCGCCCATTTCCAGCTTGCCGCCGATGCCGTCAAAATCGCTGCCCAGGCCGATGATCTCAATGCCGCCCACCTGCTTGAAATGGGCTGCGTGCCGGGCCATCAGGGCCGTGGTGCTGCGGCAGAGTTCCGGGCGCGGCTGGTCATCCAGGAAGCCGGAGCAGTAGTTCAGGCCCACCAGACCGCCCTTTTCGGCCATGACGCGGATCATCTCGTCGGTCAGATTGCGGCAGTGGGGTGCCAGAGCGCGGCAGTTGGAGTGGCTGGCCGCAAAGGGGCGGGTACTGTGCTCCGCGATATCCCAGAACCCCCGGTCGGACAGGTGGCTTACGTCCACGATCATGTGCAGGCGCTCCATCTCGGCCAGAAATTCAAACCCGCGCTCCTTCAGGCCGGTCTCAGTGTTGGGCTTGCAGGGCCAGATGTCCCCGCCCCCGCCGGGCACCACATTGGGGCTGGCCAGCTCGTTTTCGTGGTTCCAGGTCAGGGTCATCATGCGGGCACCCAGCTCATACATCTGCCGCAGCACACCCAGGCTGCCCTTGCAGCAGCCGCCCTCCTCGATGGTCAGCATTCCGCTGATCTTTCCGGCCTGCGCGTTGCGGCGGATGTCCTCCGGGCGGTAGACCGGCGCGATCTGGTCGGAATACTTCGCCATGATCCGCTTGAACACATCCACCTCTTCCAGCGCCGTCACCAGCGGGTCTGCGCCGGGGGTCGGGTCGCTCAGGTTCACAAAAGCGGCAAAGCATTGCAGCATGTAGTCGCCCTTATGCAGCTTTTCCAGATCAATGTGCAGATCATTGGCTGCAAAGCTCTTGGCTTCGCCCCGCCGCTCGGCATAGCGCAGCTCGCTCAGGGTATCACAATGGAGATCAAAGACTTTCATAACATGTCGTCCTTTCTGTTATCGTTCCTTCGTACAACCTCTCCGTCATTGCTTCGCAATGCCGCCTCTCCTTGTAGGAGAGGCCTTGGCAGTCCGTGCAGCGTTCCCGACTTTGCCCAAAGCGCCCCCTTTCGGAGGAGCTGACAGGCGGAGCGAGACGGAGCGGGTTCAAAACAAACTTCCCACCGCATACAGGCTCTTCACCAGATCTTCCCGGTAGAGCGGGTCGTCTGGGTCCAGGCTGTTGAGCACCACGCCGCCGCTCCCTGCGGCACCGGTGGAGTGGATGTACCGCCCCTCGCCCAGATAGAGCGCGATGTGACCAGGGAAGTAGAGCGCATCGCCGCGCCGGACCTGTTCCTTCGGGATCTCGTGCATGGGCCAGCCCTCCACGAGTCGGGCGTCCCGGTAGATGAGGACGCCGCACTGCATGTAGGCGCTGCTCACGAGGCCGGAGCAGTCGATGCCCCGGCCCGACTTGCCGCCCCAGCGGTACTCTGTGCCCAGATACCGTTTGGCCTGCTCGACCAGCGCATTCCGGAACGCTTCCTCGCTGCCGCCGTACCAGCGGTCAAGGGCACGGGGCACAAGCTCTTCGGGCCTGCACCCCTCGGCCAGCGCCAGTGCTTCGTCGAAGCGGCGGCCTGCCTGCTGGGTGAACACCGCCGTCATCGGCCAGCGCACCGGCTCCAGCGCCGCAGCCCGGACATAGCCGGTCCGTCCATCCACGAGCCGGACCAGCGCCCAGCCGTCGTGGGGGGCCTCTTCGGGCAGGCGGCGCAGCATCGCCCCGCGCTCCAGCTCCAGCAGCCGGACGCCCTGCACCTTGGGCAGGGTCAGCACATCGGTCGCGCGGCCCGCCATCACCCATTCGGCGGCAAGGTAGCTCCGCAGTTCCACTTCCCCGCAGAACTGCAGCTCCGATGCGAACACATAGCCGTGATAGCCGTAAAAGCTGACCACCTCAGCCATCTCCTTCGGCAGCGGTACACCCTCTGCCGTCACGCCGCCGGGGGCCGTGCGCACCTGGCAGACCTGCCCATACAAACCCTCGTCCCCGATGGTGGAGACGACCCCCGCGTCGCTTTCCTTCGTCGTTTCGGTCAGGTCGTAAATGGTCACGACCGGCCGTGCAAAAATCGCAAAGTTCATGGTTCCGGCACCTCCAACAATTCCAGCAGCTCTTCCGGCTTCATCGACAGGATCGCGCCGTCGGCGCTGCCCGTCACCGTCTCGGCCAGCGACTGCTTGGCCTGCTGCAATGCAACGATCTTTTCTTCAATGGTATCCTGTGCAATGAGCTTGTACACCTGCACCGGGTTCTGCTGGCCGATGCGGTAGGCACGGTCGGTGGCCTGGTTTCTGCGCTGCCACGTTCCACCACGGGTCGTAGTGGATGACGATGTCGGCGGCGGTCAGGTTCAGGCCGGTGCCGCCCGCCCGCAGCGAGATGAGGAAAACGCTCACCTCGCCCCCGTTGAACCGCCGCACCAGTTCGGCGCGGACCGGCTTCGGGGTCGAGCCCTGCAGCGTGAAGTGGCTGATGCCTGCTTCATCCAGACGTTTGGCCAGCAGGTCCAGCATGGAGGTGAACTGGCTGAACAGCAGGATGCGGTGCCCGCCCTCCACGGCGGAGGTCACCAGCTCGGTGCAGGCGTCCAGCTTGGCGCTGCCGCCCTCCCAGTTGTCGGCGATGAGGTGCGGGTCGCAGCAGATCTCCCGCAGCCGCATCAGCACGGCAAACACGGCCATCTTGTCTTCGGGCTTGGCCGCCTTGAGCTTTTCGCGGGCATCCAGCACTGCCGCCAGATAGAGCTTGCGCTGTTCTTCTTCCAGCTCGATGCGGTAGACGTTCTCGGTCTTGGGCGGCAGCTCCTTCAGCACATCCGCCTTCATGCGGCGGAGGATGAAGGGGCCGGTCAGCTGATTCAGCCGCCGCACCGCCGTCGGGTCGTTTTCCTGCACGATGGGCTTTTCGAACCGGGTGCAGAAGCTCTTGTAGGGCGGCAGATAACCCGGCATCAGGAAGGAGAAGATGCTCCACAGCTCGCCCAGCCGGTTTTCCACCGGCGTACCGGTCAGCGCAAAGCGCACCCGGCTGTTCACCCGGCACACGGCCTTGTATTTCTGGGTGGTATGGTTCTTGATGGCCTGCGCCTCATCCAGGATGCAGGCATAGAATTTCCGGTCTGCATACAGCGCCTCGTCGCGGCGGAGCAGGTCGTAGCTCGTCACCACAAGGTCTGCCCCCTCCCACTGTTCGGCCAGGGCCGCGCGGTGGGCCGCGCCGCCGTCCACAACGATGCAGCGCAGCTCCGGCGTGAACTTCTGGCACTCTTCGGCCCAGTTCAGCACCAGCGACGCCGGGCAGACGATGAGGCTGGGCAGGGCCTCCTCCCCCAGCTCCTTGATGGAGAGCAGGTAGCTCAGCACCTGCACCGTTTTGCCCAGACCCATATCATCGGCCAGGATGCCGCCCATGCCGTAGCCGTCCAGCGTCCGCAGCCAGCGGTAGCCATCGCGCTGGTACTTTCGCAATACTTTTTGTAGGGAAGCAGGCGGCGTATACTCGCTGTCCTTTACCGCATGGAAGCTGCGGCTGATCCGCCGGAACGCATCGTCGCGGTTGAAGTGGATCCCGTTCTGCCCCGACAGTGCCCGGTCCAGACTCGGTGCCCGGTAAAGAGGCAGTTCCGCGTGGTTCTTGCTCAGCTTGACCCCGGAGAGTTCCAGCGTCTCGTTCAGCTCGTCCAGCCCTTCGAACTCCTCGTCCAGCTTGAGCAGGCGGCCATCCCGCAGGCGGTGGTAGCGTTTTTTCTGGTGGAGCGACTTCAGCAGGGCCTTCAGCTCCCCCACCGGAAACGCACCGGTGTCCACTTCCAGGTCGAGGACGCTTCCATGCACCGACACCCCCACCGAGATCTTCGGCGGCGGAGCCTGCAGATTGCGGAACGCATCGGTCAGGTAGACTTCGCCCTCGTTCATCAGAACCGGGACGCCCTCGTCCAGAAAGCGGTAGACCGCTTCCTCCTCGGATGCGCTGTATTGCATCGGCCCCGCGCCCGGCTGCAAATACCGGCCCAGCAGGCGGGCGGCCCGGTCCTCGGTGCGGGCATCCCGCAGCAGACCCTGCGGCGGCGGAGCAAAGGGCGTCACGCGATCCTCGCCGTACAAAAATTCCAGATGGGCGCTCACGGTCCCCATCTGCGGCGCATCCAGATAGAACTGCGTCACTGGCGCCAGCGGGATCTGGTTCAGCAGCAGCCGTTCCGGGTCTTCGATGGTCACATAGCGGCCCAGTTCCGGCAGCACATAGCTGCAAAAAGCCGTGGCGTCCCCACTCGTAAAGAACAGATTTCTTCCGCTCAGCCCCCGGAACGCAGGCAGCATCCGGGCGGTGGCCGCACGATCCAGCCGCCAGATGGTATCCTCGCTGTAAAGGTAATCAAAATCCAGCCCTTTGATCGAGCCTAGCGACGGCCGCACGTTGATCTGCACACCGCCGCGCCGCCGTTCCACTTGGATCGTCAGGGAGGGGATGCCTTCCTTTAAGGCATAGCCGCCCAGCTCGTGCCGGTCGGCATACAGGTTCGCAAGGGCGTCAAAGGTTTCTCCCGTTAACGCGATGCCGCCGGCCGGGCCGGTCTCCGCATAGCGGCTCATGGTATAGCCCCGCGTTTCCAGCTGCTGCCGGTTGATGATCTCCCGCCGCAGCAGGTTCAGCAGCTGCCGGGCCTCCGGCGTAAAGGCATCCCACCGGTGCTGGAACGCCAGCGATTTTCCGTAGCTGACAACCTGGTTATTTTCAATATGCGACAGCAGTTCCTCCAGGCTCTTGACCACATAGGCCCGTCCGCCGTCCGAGATGCGGAGCCGCAGCCAGGGTGTGCCGCCCTGCAGCACGGTCAGTTCCGGTTCCAGCTCCACAAAGCCGGTGCGCTGGGGCAGGATGTTGTCCTCCACTTCGGAGAGCTCTCCTTCCCGATAAGTGCGCAGCAGGGCGCGGGCCTCCGGGTCCGATTCCGGCTCATCGCCCCGCCATTTCCGCCCGAACAGCATTTGCAACCCGGAGGCATAGCTGTCCTTCCGGGCTGGTTCCGGCTCTTCGGGCAGGTTGGCCGTGCCCCGCACAACGCCGGGGATTGCGGTGAGGCCGCTCTTAGAAGGACACGATTTCTGCGTCTGCGCCGTTTCTTTTTGGTCATACAGCAGAAGCGCCCCAATATGCTTGCAGAACAGGCCGTTGCCATTGTCGTTATAGGGGCAGGTACAGCTCGCGCTGACAAAGCTGCCGTTCTGGCGCAGCCATGCCTCCGTCTCATACAGATTGTCTCCGCTGCCCTTCATCTCTGCGCTCAGATGCCGGACCCCATTCTCTTCGGTCTTGCATTCATACGATTCGATGCGATTCACATATTTTTTTGCCCGCGCAAAGATCGCACTGCCCAGCAGATACTGGATCTCTTCCATATCCATCCCGGTTTCCCTCCCCCTGCGAGCTCTATTGGTTAAGCATACCGCACCGGTGGGCCAGATGCAAGGCTTTTGCATAAAAAAATCCGCCGCCTCTTAAAGAAGAGACAGCGGAAATCACTCGGCATTCATTCTTTTTCCAGGAAATAGCACACCAGGTCAGTCGGGCCGCGGGCGGCATGGCGCATCGCCTTGTGCTCCACACCCTCACAGACGAACCCCAGCTGTTTCAGCAGCGCACCGGACGCCGTATTATAAGCATAGTGTCCTCCAGTGAACAGCACGGTATCCGTCTGTTCAAAATAGGTCCGCACCACCGCGGCCAATGCTTCACGTGCGTATCCCTTCCGGCGGGCATCCGGTGCAACTTCAATGCCCAGGTCCCAGCCCGGAACAGCCCGTCCGGCGTCCATCATCGAAATCACTGCAACGACCCGCCCGGTCTTCTTTTCCACCACACTGTATCGGGTCTGCCCCGCAAATTTCTGCATCAAGCGGCCATATTCCTCATCCATTGCATCAAAGGCATGGTAGCCTCCGCAGTCCAGCGTGGTCTGCTCGTCCGAAAAAATTGCAAATACATCTTCGGCATCCTCTACCGCAAACTGCCGGAGCAGCAAGCGAGGTGTTTCAATAGGTAAAATATCCATTTATTCCTCCCAATAGATCTTATAAATATGCTCAAACTGACTGGGGGCGCTCAGAAGAGCCGCGCCATCCGAAAGCACGGTCAGCGTATCGCCTGCCGAAAGTGCCTTGACGTCCACCTGCTCTTCGTCCCGCGTCCGCAGCTTTTCTGAGATGCCGTGGATCACATACTCTTTTCCCTCTGCATCCGAAGCCGTCAGCTGGTCGTTTGCCGCATCCAGTGCCGTGATGGTCACAGTGGTCTGTACGCTGTCCGAGGCCAGGATTGCTTCGATCTTCTGGTAAGCGGCCGTTCCACCTGGAAAAACATAGGCCTTTTTCCCGTTCACGAGGCAGATCCGGCGGTCGGGATAGAACGCCAGCCAGAGTTTTACCTCTTCCTCCGTTCCGAATTGCAGGATCACATCCTGGGTACCCGCATCAAATGTGTCCTGGTTGATGCAGGGCAGATAGACCAGGCTGTTCAGATAGTGTCCCAGCGTACCATACAGCTCGGTCAGACGGTCGGTCTGGAAATCGTTCAGCTCTGCATCCCCCAGGAACGCGTCCAAACGCAGTTCTGCCACTGCGAGCAGCTCACTGTCTTGGATGGGCTTCGTGATCTTTTGATTCCGGTAAACGGCCAGCGAGCTGAATGCAGCCGCCAGAAACAGCACGACCCCGGCCGCAGCCAGAATCCACTTTTTCTTTTTCGTCACCTTCGCGACGGCAAGAAAGCCCACAAAACACACGGCAAAGGGCAGCAGACACATGACCCAATCCATTTTCGGTACCTCCCTTACGGTCGTTTCTTTCATTCTACCAGAGCGGGTCCCAAAGTGCAACAAAAAACGCCCTAAGATTTCTCTTAGAGCGTTTCGTTCAAGTCGGCGACTACCTATTTTCACAAGCCGTTTCCAGCTAACTATCTTGGGCACGAGTGAGCTTAACTACTGTGTTCGGAATGGGAACAGGTGGGACCTCACCGTCATCGTCACCGACCATATGACTGAATCAGTATAACATACTTGTTTTACTGTGTCCAGTGTTTTTAGAAGGACATGCCTTCAAAACTGAATAATCACTGCTAACATTTTTTCGTTGACTCTTTGAGTCTCAAGCGAATTGTGGTCAAGCCCTCGATCTATTAGTACACACTTGCTGAATGGATCACTCCACTTACACATCGTGCCTATCAACCTTGTAGTCTTCAAGGGATCTTACCTGATCAAATCAGTGGGATATCTTATCTTTGGGTCGGCTTCACGCTTAGATGCTTTCAGCGTTTATCCGATCCGTACGTAGTTGCCCAGCTATGCTCCTGGCGGAACAACTGGTGCGCCAGAGGTACGTCCGTCCCGGTCCTCTCGTACTAGGGACAGCTCCCATCAAATATCCTGCGCCCACGACAGATAGGGACCGAACTGTCTCACGACGTTCTGAACCCAGCTCGCGTACCGCTTTAATTGGCGAACAGCCAAACCCTTGGGACCGAATACAGCCCCAGGATGCGATGAGCCGACATCGAGGTGCCAAACCTCCCCGTCGATGTGGACTCTTGGGGGAGATCAGCCTGTTATCCCCAGGGTAACTTTTATCCGTTGAGCGATGGCATTTCCACTCACATACCACCGGATCACTAACTCCAACTTTCGTTACTGCTCGACCCGTCAGTCTCGCAGTTAGGCTCGCTTCTGCGTTTGCACTCTTTTGCTTGATTTCCGTTCAAGCTGAGCGAACCTTTGAACGCCTCCGTTACTTTTTTTAGGAGGCGACCGCCCCAGTCAAACTGCCCACCTAACAATGTCCCCCGCCTTGATTCAAAGGCGCAGGTTAGAATTCCAATATCGCAAGGATGGTATCCCAACGGCCACTCCGCAACCGCCAAAGCGATTGTTTCCCTGTGTCCCATCTATCCTGTGCATGCAACATCGAAACCCAATATTAGGCTACAGTAAAGCTCCATGGGGTCTTTCCGTCTTGTCGCGGGTAACCGGCATAACAACCCTTCTCCCGTTGGCCTTAGAATCTTCTTCCTACCTACCTGTGTCCACCTAGTAATCATCGTTTACGGTGTGGACTACCAGGGTATCTAATCCTGTTTGCTACCCACACTTTCGAGCCTCAGCGTCAGTTGGTGCCCAGTAGGCCGCCTTCGCCACTGGTGTTCCTCCCGATATCTACGCATTCCACCGCTACACCGGGAATTCCGCCTACCCCTGCACTACTCAAGAAAAACAGTGTTAGCCGTCACTTCCTTGTTGAGTACCGTCATTATCTTCCTCAACAACAGGAGTTTACAATCCGAAGACCTTCTTCCTCCACGCGGCGTCGCTGCATCAGGGTTTCCCCCATTGTGCAATATTCCCCACTGCTGCCTCCCGTAGGAGTCTGGGCCGTGTCTCAGTCCCAATGTGGCCGTTCAACCTCTCAGTCCGGCTACCGATCGTCGCCTTGGTGGGCCGTTACCTCACCAACTAGCTAATCGGACGCGAGGCCATCTCAAAGCGGATTGCTCCTTTTCCCTCAGGTCGATGCCGACCCGTGGGCTTATGCGGTATTAGCAGTCGTTTCCAACTGTTGTCCCCCTCTTTGAGGCAGGTTCCCCACGCGTTACTCACCCGTTCGCCACTCGATCGAAGAAGCAAGCTCCTTCTCTCTCGTTCGACTTGCATGTGTTAGGCGCGCCGCCAGCGTTCGTCCTGAGCCAGGATCAAACTCTTTATTAAATGATATTTATCACTTAAAAAGTGTTAAATCTCTCTCGCTCAGCACGCAATCGCTTGCGTCCTGTGTGAATTACTTTGTTTGGAATTGTTTACCGTGTTTTTCCAACACGAAAATAGGTTCCGTTACAAGTTTTTCGATATTGTTCAATTTTCAAGGTCCTGTGCGCCTCAGCCGACCGGCTGACGACTTGATTATTTTATCACAGAAGTGATTTTTTGTCAAGCACTTTTTTTCGAAGCGTTTCGAACGTTCTGAACTTGGATCGCTTCCGATTTCTCAGAACTGACTGGAATCTTTCAGCGTCTATTGGTTCTTTTCTCTCGCTTCTCAGCTGGGACTTCAGAAGTCATTCTTTTGTCTCAGCGCTTGGCGCTCAAGTATAATACCATACACCCGCCCGTTTGGCAACCCCTTTTTTCAACTTTTTTGCCCTTTTTTCTCGGTTCGGCTTTTTTACCAGTTTTTTGCGTGGAACTCGCCTCTCCTTTGACGTGATGGATACAACAGTTTATTTTTCTGCTTTCTCTCCCTATATAATGTAATAATATAGAGTCTGCGTATAGATACAGGCGGATATTACGGCCCGGAATGCAGATACTTTTCTTGTGCGATTTGTCAAGCCCTCCGGTCTCAAATTTTGCTCCGAAAATCTTCCCGGATTTTTGGCGAAAGCGACGAAGCACAAAATGTAGTGGTTTTCCCATTGACATATCACTAAATAGTGATATCATAGAATCACATTCCGATGAACGCATTTCAGAAGATCTGCGGGCGGCTCCTGTTCCGGGAGACGCCCGTTTGAACTGCGGCAGAAAACCACAACGCGACAGAAAGATGGAGGAACGCCATGAAGATCATCAAGCGCAACGGGTCCGAGGTCCCCTTCGATATCACCAAGATCATCACCGCTGTTACCAAGGCCAGTGATTCCGTGGGCGGCAAGAGCCGCCTGACCCGCGAGCAGATCAACCAGATCGCCGACGACGTCACGGAGCAATGCCAGGCGCTCAACCGCGCCGTAAGCGTGGAAGAGATCCAGGATATGGTCGAGAACAAGCTGATGGACATGAAGGCGCACGACATCGCCCGCCATTATATCACCTACCGCTATATCCAGAGCCTGAAGCGCCAGACCAACACCACCGATGAGCGCATCCTGAGCCTGATCGAGTGCCAGAACGAAGAAGTCAAGCAGGAGAATGCCAACAAGAACCCCACCGTCAACAGTGTGCAGCGCGACTATATGGCCGGCGAGATCTCCAAAGACCTGACCGCCCGCCTGCTGCTGGACCCGGAGATCGTCAAGGCGCATCAGGAGGGTCTGATCCACTTCCACGATTCCGACTACTTCGCACAGCACATGCACAACTGCGACCTGGTCAACCTGGAAGATATGCTCCAGAACGGCACCGTCATCTCCGGCACCTATATCGAGAAGCCCCACAGCTTCTCCACCGCCTGCAACATCGCGACCCAGATCATCGCGCAGGTCGCCTCCAACCAGTACGGCGGCCAGAGTATCAGCCTGACTCATCTGGCTCCGTTCGTGGATGTCTCCCGCAAGAAGATCGCCGCCGAGGTCGAGGCCGAGATGGAGGGTCTGGATGTTTCCGCCGAGCGGAAGAAGGAGATCGTGGAGCGCCGCCTGCGCAATGAGATCAACCGCGGCGTCCAGACCATCCAGTATCAGGTCGTCACCCTGATGACCACCAATGGTCAGGCCCCCTTCATCACCGTCTTCATGTATCTGGGCGAGGCCCGCAACCCGCAGGAGAAGGCAGACCTTGCCATCATCATCGAAGAGACCATCCGCCAGCGCTATCAGGGCGTGAAGAACGAGGCCGGTGTCTGGATCACCCCCGCCTTCCCCAAGCTGATCTATGTGCTGGAGGAGGACAACATCCACCCCGGCGACCCCCTACTACTATCTGACCGAGCTGGCCGCCAAGTGCACCGCCAAGCGGATGGTGCCCGACTACATCTCCGAGAAGAAGATGCTGGAGCTGAAGGTGGACAAAAACGGCGAGGGCCACTGCTACACCTGCATGGGCTGCCGCAGCTTCCTGACCCCCTATGTGGACCCCGAGACCGGCAAGCCCAAGTATTACGGCCGCTTCAATCAGGGCGTCGTCACCATCAACCTGGTGGATGTGGCCCTCTCCTCCGGCGGCAACTTCGACAAGTTCTGGAAGATCTTCGACGAGCGTCTGGCGCTCTGCCACCGCGCTCTGCAGGCCCGCCACAAGCGCCTGCTGGGCACCCCCAGCGATGCCGCCCCCATTCTGTGGCAGTATGGCGCACTGGCCCGCCTCAAGAAAGGCGAGAAGATCGACAAGCTGCTCTTTGGCGGCTACTCCACCATCAGCCTGGGCTACGCCGGCCTGTATGAGTGCGTGAAGTATATGACCGGCAAGAGCCACACCGACGCCGGCGCAAAGCCCTTCGCCCTCAGCGTGATGCAGCACATGAACGACAAGTGCAACGAGTGGAAGAAGGCCGAGAACATCGACTACTCCCTCTACGGCACTCCGCTGGAATCCACCACCTACAAATTCGCCAAGTGCCTGCAGAAGCGGTTTGGCATCGTGCCCGGCATCACCGACAAGAACTATATCACCAACAGCTACCACGTCCATGTTTCGGAGCCGATCGATGCCTTCACCAAGCTGAAGTTCGAGAGCGAGTTCCAGAAGCTGTCGCCGGGCGGTGCCATCAGTTATGTGGAAGTCCCCAACATGCAGGACAATCTGGAAGCCGTCATGAGCGTACTCCAGTTCATCTACGACAACATCATGTACGCCGAGTTGAACACCAAGTCCGATTACTGCCAGTGCTGCGGCTACGACGGCGAGATCCGGATCGTCGAGGACGACGGCAAGCTGGTGTGGGAGTGCCCCAAGTGCGGCAACCGTGACCAGAACAAGCTGAACGTTGCCCGCCGCACCTGCGGCTACATCGGCACCCAGTTCTGGAACCAGGGCCGCACGCAGGAGATCAAGGATCGGGTGCTGCACCTGTAACCCTCTCAGGCGCTTTGCGCCAGCTCCCCCAAAAGGGGAGCCATTGGCAACCGACAAAAAACGTCATCAAATGGAAAAGCAAAGCAGCGCGCTCTGCTTTCAGGTTTCATCCGTCATGAACTACGCTACCATCAAATATTACGACATCGCCAACGGCCCCGGCGTGCGCACCAGCGTCTTCGTTTCCGGGTGCCGCCATCACTGCCCCGGCTGCTTCAATGCGGTAGCCTGGGATTTCGGCTACGGCAAGCCCTTCGACAAGGCCGTCCGCAACGAAGTCTTCGCCTCCTGCCAGCCGGACTATATCGCCGGGCTGAGCCTGCTGGGCGGCCCCTCCGGCCAGTAGCCCTGGTCGAGCAGACCGTTCAGCAGGAGGGGCCGGTCGTTCAGGCAGAAGCGCAGCACACCCCTTGCATCGGGCGCACAGCTCCACTTCCGCAGCGCGAAATAGCTGTGCACCGTGTCGAAGCTCTCTTCCTCCCCCTGGGTCGTACCGACGGTCAGGTCGTAGAGGAAGGGGCTGTCCGGGCTCCACGGGAAGAAATGCTCTTCCGGGATGTTCAGCGTCACCGCGCCGTCCCGGTCGGCCTCGTCGCTGCCCCAGTCCTCGGCGATGGTCACGCCGCCGGCCCGCACCACCGCCCAGAGGTTCACCGCCCCGCCGGGCTTTGCCGTGCGGGCCCGGACGGTCACGGTCCGGGCGTCGTAGTTCGGGGTGACAGTCAGCGTCTCGATGTAGTTGTCCGGCACCCGCTCCAGCCAGACGGTCTGCCAGATGCCGCTCTGGGCCGGGTAGAACATCCCGCCAGGCCGGAGCGTCTGTTTGCCCCGCGCCTGCACCCCGGCCCCGGTGGGGTCCTGCACAGCCACCCACAGGCGGTTGTGGTCGGCGTTCAGGGCCTCGGTGATGTCGAACGTAAAGGGCCAGTAGCCGCCCCGGTGGCCGCCCACCAGATGCCCGTTGACCTGCACGGCGCAGGCGTAGTCCACGGCACCGAAGTGGAGCAGCACCCGGCCCCCGGAACCGGCAGGCGGGGCAAAGCTGCGGTGGTAGTGGAGCCACTCGCCGGGCTGAAGGGTCCGCCCCACGCCGGAAGCCCGCGTCTCCGGGGAATAGGGCACGAGGATGTCGCCCTCCCACTGCCGGGGCAGCTGCGCCGACTTCGTGATGGCGAACTGCCACAGACCGTTCAGGGATTCGAAACTGTCCCGCCGCAGGGCAGGGCGCGGGTATTCCGGCAGAGGATGCTGCGTCTTGGTCATCGTGGTCACCGCTTTCTGGCGTTTTGGCCTGTTCTGCCCCCATTCTAGCACAGAAAAACAGACTTGTATAGCCGCTTGCCGTATATCCAGCCGCCGCAGCGCATACAATGCTTCCAGAACCAAACAAGGGTGGGAGGCATGGGCATGTTTGTGGTAACGCTGAACAAGGCAAGTCTGAAGAAGGTCGGCATCGGGGCCATGTGCTGTGCGCTGGTGGCGTTCAGTGCGCTGCTGGGGCGGTACATCAGCACCCGCACGGTGGCGGTCTCGGCCAGCGGAAACAAGATCGAGAGCGCACAGGACATCCAGACCTGGTTCACCGGCTACGGCCTGGATGTGGACGGCGCATCCATCACGGCGGATAAGGTCAAGATCCCCCGCAAGTGGGACGACAGCTTCTCCGCCTTCAATGGGGTGGTGCAGCAGAGCGGGATGGACCTGACCCGCTACAAGGGCAAGACGGTGGAAAAGTGGACGGCGCTCATCCCAGCCGCCAGCCGGGGCGACGTGAGCAGCTACGGCGTGCTGCTGGTCTACCGGAAAAAGGCCATCGGGGCCTATCTGCTCGAAAAGCCCTCCGGCACCGTGACCGGCCTCAAGGACGCCCAGAGCGCCGCCCTGGCCGAGGAGCAGCAGGCCGAGCAGGTCTCCGGTGAGGATTACAGCGGCGACTGGGGCGAACGTCACGACGAAGAGCTGGGAGCTTCCGACCAGGCCCAGCAGACCTCCGGCGAGGACTTCAGCGGCGACTGGGGCGAACGACACGACGAGGAGCTGGGGGCTTCCGGGCAGGCGCAGCAGACTTCCGGCGAGGACTACACCTACACCGACCTTCCGCTGAATGCCGAGGGGTATCCCGTCGAATAACCTGCGTTGAAAATTTTCCACCAAAAATTCTGTGGAACTATACCAAAAAAGTTGCATGAAAATCAGCGAAATGGGATAATGAAAAAACCACGAATGAGGTTTATAATATAGGTAGTGTATCCCGCAGCAGGATTGGGCTGCATCCGGCGCGGCCGATGGCCCCGGAGCATGATGAAGGGGATACCCAGTAAGGAGAAATGATCATGAAGGAATTTCAGTACACTGTCAAGGATGCCTGCGGCATCCACGCACGTCCCGCCGGCCTGCTGGTCAAGGTCGTCAAGGGCTTTTCCAGCACCGCTACCCTCGAAAAGAACGGCAAGACCTGCGACCTGCGCAAGCTGATGGCTCTGATGGGCATGGGCGTCAAGCAGGGCGAGACCGTCACCGTCAAGGTCGAGGGCGAGGATGAGGAGGCTGCAGCTGCAGCCATCCAGCAGTTCCTGACCGAGAACGTCTGAGGACAAGCGAGCCAAAGCCCTTGCGGGACCTTCCTGCGGGGGCTTTTTCGCACATCTGAAATGAGAAGGAGATATGAACGATGCAGGTAGGCACCGGTAAAAGCATCCTGAACGGGATCGCCATTGGCAAACTGAAGCTTTACAAGAAAAAGAACGCCGTCATCTCGGCCGCCGACGTCACCGACACCGCCGCTGAGGAAGCCCGCTTCGAAGACGCCCGCGCCAAGGCCATCGACCAGCAGACCGCCCTTTATGAAAAGGCGCTGGACGAGGCCGGTGAGGACATCGCCGAGGTGTTCAACATCCATGCCATGATGCTGGACGACGACGACTTCGTGGACGCCATCAAGGAGATCATCAACGGCCAGCACAAGTGTGCCGAGTACGCCGTCAAGACCGCTGGGGACAACCAGGCCGCCGTCTTCGCCGCCATGGACGACCCGTATCTGCAGGCCCGCAGCGCCGACGTCATCGACATCGCGCAGGCCATGCTGGATATCTTGCAGGGCGTGGACAACGCCACGCTGCAGGGCACGGAGCCCAGCATTCTCGTGGCCGAGGATCTGGCCCCCTCCGAGACGGTCCGGATGGACAAGAGCCTGCTGCTGGGCTTCATCACCCGCGAGGGCAGCTCCAACAGCCACACCGCCATTCTGGCCCGCAGCATGAACATCCCCGCCCTGATCCAGTGCAAGGAGATCCAGGACGACTGGGACGGCAAGATGGCCGTGGTGGACGGCTACAACGCCTGCGTGTATGTAGACCCCACCCCCGATCTGCTGGAGAGCCTGACCAAGCGTCAGCAGGAAGACCAGAAGAAGCTCGCCCTCCTCTCCGAGCTCAAGGGCAAGCCCAACACCACGCTGGACGGCAAGACCATCAACGTCTTCGCCAACATCGGCGGCATCAGCGATGTGGGTGCCGTGCAGCAGAACGACGCCGGCGGCGTGGGCCTGTTCCGCACCGAATTCGTCTACCTGAACTGCAAGGACTTCCCCACCGAGGACTACCAGTTCGAAGCCTACAAGCAGGTGATGGAGAGCCTGGCCCCCAAGAAGGTCGTCGTCCGCACCTGTGACATCGGTGCCGACAAGACCGTCGATTACATGAAGCTCGACCATGAGGACAACCCCGCCCTGGGCTACCGCGCCATCCGCATCTGCCTGACCCGCCGGGACTTCTTCAAGACCCAGCTGCGGGCTCTGCTCCGCGCTTCGGCCTACGGCAACATGAGCATCATGTTCCCCATGATCTCCAGCCTGCGGGAGCTGCAGGACGCCAAGGCCGTCCTCGAAGAGTGCAAGCAGGAGCTGACCGCTGAGGGCAAAAAGTTCAGCAACAGCATCGAGGTCGGCACCATGATCGAGACCCCCGCCGCCGTCCTCATCGCCGACGACCTGGCCGCCGAGTGTGACTTCTTCTCCATCGGCACCAACGACCTGACCCAGTACACCTGCGCACTTGACCGCCAGAACGCCAAGCTGGAACCCTTCTTCGACCCGCACCACCCGGCTGTGCTCAAGGCCATCCAGATGACCATTGAGGCCGGCCACCGCCACGGCATCTGGGTCGGCATCTGCGGCGAGCTGGGCGCGGACACCGCCCTCACCGAGACCTTCCTCCGGATGGGTGTGGACGAGCTTTCCATGAACGCCAAGAGCATCCTGCCCGTGCGCAAGATCATCCGCAGCGTCAACCTGAGCAAGCCCTCCGCCAAGAACATCTGAGTCCCGCGTTTTCCTGCATCCACAGCCCCCCTCTGCGGCCCCTTTCCGCCGCTGGGGGCTGTTTTCTATCCCATCGTTTCCGGGCAGACACGACCGAATTTCATGTTTTGCCGCCGCAACAAGCCGCGCTTTCATCCCGAAACGCTTCCCAACACGAAAGCAACATGCTATACTAGGTGCAAGTCATTCTGCCGCCAAATTTATCGTATCAGGAGAGATTGGCATGACCCAATTATTGATCCGTTTGTTTATCCGGGACCCGGACGACACCCGCGACCCCGCCGTCCGCACCGCCTACGGCAACCTGGCCAGCCTGGTCGGCATGGCCTGCAATCTGCTGCTCTGCATCGGCAAACTGGTTGCCGGCACCCTGTTCGGCTCCATCGCCATCATGGCAGATGCTCTGAACAACCTGTCGGACGCTTCGTCCAACATCGTCAGCCTCATCGGCTTCCGGCTGGCCGCCAAGGCCCCGGACGCCGAGCACCCCTACGGCCACGCCCGGTACGAATACCTTGCCGGGCTGGTGGTCAGCGTCACCATCCTGGCCATCGGGCTTTCGCTGGGCAAGGAATCGGTGGTGAAAGTCCTCCACCCCACACCCGTCATCTTCAGCTGGCTCAGCATCGGTGTGCTGGCCGCATCCATCGCCGTCAAGCTCTGGATGAGCCGCTTCAACCGCACCGTAGGGCAGCGCATCGCCTCCGAGACGCTGCTCGCCACCGCTGCCGACAGCCGCAACGACGTGCTGACCACGAGCGCCGTCCTGCTCTCCACCATCCTGTGCAGTGCCACGGGCTGGAACATCCTCGACGGCCTCATGGGCGTGGCGGTGGCCGCGTTCATCCTCTGGTCCGGCTGGGGCCTCGTGATGGACACCCTCAGCCCGCTGCTGGGCGAAACGCCCTCGCCGGAGCTGGTGGCGCACATCGAGCAGACCGTCATGTCCTACCCCGGTGTGCTGGGCGTACACGACCTCATGGTCCATGATTACGGCCCCGGCCACCAGTTCGCTTCGCTCCACGTCGAGTTCCCGGCCGAAAGCGACCCGCTGGCGGCCCATGACATCATCGACAACATCGAGCGGGAATTTCTGGAAAAAAGACCGCCTGCAGGTCACCATCCACTACGACCCCATCGTGACCTCGGACGCCAAGGTCGGTGTGCTGCGCACCCGCCTGACGGAGCACCTCCGCCAGCTGGACCCGCAGCTCTCCATCCACGACCTGCGCATCGTCCCCGGCGACACCCACACCAACGTCCTGTTCGATCTGGCCTTCCCCGCCGGGTACACCGGCGATACGGACGCCGTCATGGCCGAGATGTGCCGCTTCGTCACCGGGCAGGACCCGAACTACAGCTGCATCATCAAGCTGGAGCAGAGCTATGCCGCTGTGCCCCAAAGCCCGAAATAACATCATCAGGGGGAAGTATTTATGTTGAACGAGACCTACCGCGGGATGCTGGCGCACAAGAGCGTCATCCGCGAGACCTTCATGTACGGCAAGCAGCGCGCCGCTGAGATTGGCTATGAGAACGTCTTCGATTACTCGCTGGGCAACCCCAGTGTGCCCTGCCCGCCGCAGTTCACCCAGGCAATGCAGAACCTGCTGGAGACCGAAGGGCCGGTAGACCTCCACGGCTACTGCCCCAGCCAGGGTGACCCCGGTTTCCGCACTGCCGTGGCAGACCACCTGGCCAAGACCTTCGGCCTGCCCTATGCGCAGAAGGACATCTTCCCCACGACCGGTGCCGCCGGTGCCATCGCCCATGCCATCCGCGCCGTGACCCAGCCCGGCGACGAGGTGCTGACCTTCGCCCCTTACTTCCCGGAATACGGCCCCTACGTCGCAGGCACCGGGGCCTGCCTCAAGGTCGTGCCGCCGCAGGCCCCGGCCTTTCAGCCGAACCTCGACGCCTTTGAGGAGATGCTGACCGAGCAGGTCGCCTGCGTCCTCATCAACACCCCCAACAACCCCACCGGCGTGGTCTACTCCGCCGAGACGCTGACCCGCATGGCCGAGCTGCTGACCGAAAAGAGCCGGGCCTACGGCCACACCATCTATCTCGTCAGCGACGAACCCTACCGCGACATCGCCTTCGACGGCAGACCGGTGCCCTACCCCGCCGCCTTCTATCCCCACACCCTCACCTGCTTCTCGTTCTCCAAGAGCCTGAGCCTGCCGGGCGAGCGTCTGGGGTATGTGGCGGTCCGCCCCGGCTGCGAGGGCGAAGACCTTCTCGTGGACATGATGGCCCAGATCTCCCGCTTCACCGGCCACAACTGCCCGCCCAGCATCATCCAGCGAGCCGTCAGCCGCTGCCTGAACGTCACCAGCGATCTGTCCGTCTACGAGACCAACATGAACCTGCTGTACGACAAGCTCAAGGCCCTTGGTTTCGAGGTTGAGCGCCCCGGCGGCACGTTCTATATCTTCCCGAAGGCGTTGGAAGAGGACGCCAACGCCTTCTGTCTGCGGGCCCGCGCCTACGATCTGCTGCTCGTCCCCAGTGACAGCTTCGGCGTCAAAGGCTATGTGCGCCTGGCCTACTGCATCGACACCGAAAAGGTCGAGCGCAGCCTGCCCGCACTGGAAAAGCTGGCGGCATCCTACCGCAAATGAACCGACTTCCCTCGGCGTACAGCTGGCAATGCCGCCGGGGTCGAAGATATCCGTCTGTTATGATCGAGAGGAAAGGGAAAGAACTATGGAAAAGATCAAGATGACGACCCCGCTGGTGGAGATGGACGGCGACGAGATGACCCGTGTGCTCTGGCAGGTCATCAAGGACGAGCTCATCCTGCCGTTCGTGGACCTCAAGACCGAGTATTATGACCTCGGCCTGCCCAACCGTGACGCCACCCGCGACCAGGTGACCCTCGACGCCGCCGAGGCCAACAAGAAATACGGCGTGGCCGTCAAGTGCGCCACCATCACCCCCAACGCCCAGCGGATGGAGGAGTACCAGCTCCATGAGATGTGGAAGAGCCCCAACGGCACCATCCGCGCTGCACTGGACGGCACGGTCTTCCGTGCGCCCATTATGATCGACAGCATCAAGCCCGCCGTCAAGTACTGGAAGAAGCCCATCACCATCGCCCGCCACGCCTACGGCGATGTCTACAAGGCCACCGAGTTCCGCATCCCCGGCCCCGGCAAAGCGGAGCTGCGCTTCACCGGCGCGGACGGCACCCAGCAGTCCGCCACCGTCTACGACTTCGAGTGCGGCGGCGTCCTGCAGGGCCAGTACAACAAGGACAGCTCCATCCGCAGCTTCGCCCGCAGCTGCTTCAACTACGCGCTGGACCAGAAGCAGGACCTCTGGTTCGGTGCCAAGGATACCATCTCCAAAAAATACGACCACACCTTCAAGGACATCTTCCAGGAGATCTACGACACCGAATACAAGGCCCGGTTCGAGGCCGCCGGTCTGGAATACTTCTACAGCCTCATCGACGACATCGTGGCCCGCGTCATCCGCAGCGAGGGCGGCTTCGTCTGGGCCTGCAAGAACTACGACGGCGACGTCATGAGCGACATGGTCTCCACCGCCTTCGGCTCCCTGGCCATGATGACCAGCGTTCTCGTCAGCCCGGACGGCAAGTTCGAGTTCGAAGCCGCCCACGGCACCGTCACCCGCCACTACTACAAGTACCTCAAGGGCGAGGCCACTTCCACCAACCCCATGGCCACCATCTTCGCCTGGAGTGGTGCTCTGAAGCGCGGCGAGCTCGACAGCCTGCCCGACCTCGTCCACTTCGGCGAGGCCCTGGAAGCCGCCAGCCTCCAGACCCTCAACGACGGCATCATGACCAAAGACCTGTGCGGCCTTGCCGAGGGCATCACCCCCACCCCCGTGGACAGCCTCGGCTTCATCCGCGCCATTCGCGAGCGGCTGGAGAAAAAGTTCTGAGCCGCAGGAAGACTTGCATAAACAGAGCTTACATGCTACAATTAGAGTTAGCCATGTAAGCTCTGTTTTTTTGTGAATGGAGCCTGGTCTGCGAAAAAGAGACCTGCAAAAACAACTGATATCCGCTCAATCGAGCTGTTTATCATCGACATCATAAAAGGAGAAATCATAACTATGAAATTAGGTATCGGAGTTTGCACCACCTGCAATGTATCCTGATACCACTTCATACATCCTCATATTCATCGTTGCTATGTCATTTGCGTCTCTATGTAAATTTGTGCATCTTACTGCATCTTCATGGCAAAAGGGTGAGTAAAGGGTGAGTGTTCTCCTCTGTCCAGCCCACACAACCAACTAAGACATCTCTTCGGAGGTGTCTTTTTTGTTGCAAAAAATCATCTTGCAACCTCTTTCATCCTCTGTGCCTCAACTTCATTATAACGAAGTATCAGAAGGAGGCTGATCGTTATGTTCGATTACTACGACGTTCTTATCACCCCGGAAGACGTAGCCAACATACTGGGATGTGGCATGAACACAACCTACAAGCTCCTGAAAACAGGAAAAATCAAGGCTATGCGAATCGGCAGGGTTTGGAAGATTCCCAAAAGAGCCGTTCAAGAGTACATCGTTCAAGAATCACAGATGAAAGCCGCAGGTTGGCGGTAAAAATGGAAAGGGACCTACTATGGACAGATTTGACGAAAAAATCATCGGTTATGAATCCACTAAAAACATTCTACGTCAAATACTGGATGCCCTGAAAAGGCCAGAACTCTATAAAAGCAAAGGAGCTTCTATCCCCAGAGGGCTTCTGATGGAATCCGACCCCGGCCTTGGTAAAAGTTTGCTGGCAACCGTCTTTATAAAAGAATCAGGCCGCAAGTCTCTCGTCTTTCGGAAAACCAGTCAGGAAAACAGTTTTCTGGATGAATTGAGGGCTGCTTTCTTGGCTGCAAAAGAGGCCGCACCTAGTATACTGCTCCTAGAGGATTTGAACCTCTATGTAGAATCCAACTCTCCCTATGCGCCAGAATGGGCTTGCTTACAAGCCTGTATTGACGATGCAAAGAGCACAGACCTTTTTGTGATCGCCACGACAAATGACACAAAATATATGCCACCATCACTGCTAAGACCCGGAAGATTCGACTATACGCTCTATCTTGACCCTCCAACCGGAAAGATTGCGGAGAAGATCGTCAGCTATTATCTCCGGGACAAAGATTTGGCAGAAGATGTTTTTATCTCGGATATTGTCAAGGCTATGCCCAAGGTGAGTTGTGCTACCCTTGAAACAGTAATGAACCTTGCTGCATTGAATAGCACCTACCAAGGACACGAGCATTTATTTACAATGATGTAACAGATGCCTTGCATCAGGTGGTTTATAAGCTCTCCAAAACAGACAAGTGCCTTGATTTGACCGAATGCCAGAAGATTGCATTACATGAAGCAGCGCACGCAGTTGTAGGAGAGATTCTGAATCCTGACAGCATCGGCATCGTTACCATTCGTGGGAATCAGAGCTGCATTGGTGGCTTCGAGAATGGCTGTTCTACTTACTTGAAAAACGAAGAAGAACTTCTGAACGATATAACGAAGACTTTGGCAGGAAAAGCAGGTGTGTCTTTAATTTATGGAGTGATGGATGTAAATGCAAGTGGTGACATTTAGAATGCCAATCGTCTGTTTGATCTTTGGATGACATCCCTCGCAGGTGCTGGTTTCTCGGAGGTCGAATCGGCGAATAATAGAATGTCAGAGACAAGACTTTTCAGTAGCGAAGCTATAAAAGCAGCTAAGATGGAAGAGTTATACCGCAGAGCCTACAAAATCCTCTATGATAACAGAGATTTCCTACTTGCTGTCCAGAAAGAGCTTCTGGAACACGAAACTCTATTGAACAGTGATCTTACAAAAATCAGAGAACTTTATACCTAAATCCTATTATCAATAAGAAAACGGTCAAGTCTTTTATAGGCTTGGCCGATTTTTGTTTGATAATATGCTGGATTTTATAGATATATTAAAAAGAAATCCAGCCTGCGAGGAAGGCACATGTGTTGAAAATTATTTTCGGAAGCACCCCTGTAACGCACCCATTGAATGGGTGCGTCGAAAAAGGGGGCTTACGGAAAAATTTTTAACACGTGTGACTGACGAGCAGGAAAAAGTGTCATTCGCTTATATATAGGAAAGCACACAGCATTTTAGTGACTGCTTCTCTTTGAGTAGGAGAGAGTTTAGCCCATAGATCAAGAATTTCCTTTTGATCGGGGGTTAAGTAAACAGAGTCCTCCTCCTGAAAGAACTGAGAAAGCGTGATGCCGAAGCCTGCACAGATTTTCTCGATGGAAGCAACATTGGGTTGGAGATTTCTTCTTCTCCATGTTGAGATGGTGGATTGGGTCAGGCCAGAGTTTTCTGCAAGGGCATACTCAGACCAGTTGCGGGCAGCACGTTCTTTCTCTATGCGGCCCAGAATATCAAATGTGGGCTTCTCTCGTTCCATGGTTCGGCCTCCTTGTACAAATCGTAGTGCTTACTTACGATTTTATTGTGACAAGGCTTGACCGTTAATTGCATTAGTCGTATACTTTCAATAGTATATATCGTAGCAATCAAACCCTTTTTAGAAATCTCGCACAGATTTTAGAAACAAAAACTTTTTAGTCAACAAAAGAGAAGATAGACAATGCCTGTCCACCACGGTTGCTATAATGGGGCTGAACCGAAGAGGAGGGCAAACCAATGACAGCAGACACCTTAAAAACGACCCGTGTTTTGGAACTTTATCAGGATTTTCTTTCTGGTAAGCTCATCAATAAGCAACAGGCCGCAGAGCAGTACCATGTGAATGTCCGCTCTATCCAGAGAGACATTGACAGCATCCGAGATTTTCTTTCGGAACAGTGTGCCAAAGAAGGCATCGTACGAAAAATCGAGTACGACAAGAAAGAAAATGGCTACCGTCTGGTCACACAGGAGATCGAGCAGCTTTCCAAAGGTGAGGTTCTGGCCCTATGCAAGATTCTGCTGGAAAGCCGAGCTTTTACCAAAGAGCAAGTCGAGAAGCAGTTACAAATCATCCTGAACCTTTGTGTGTCGCAGAGGGAAAAGGCCGACATTGAGTGGTTTATCAGCAATGAGCTGTTCCACTACCATGACCCGGCTCAGGCTTGCAGCCGTTGAACCGGACAATCTGTGGATGGTGGCACAGGCGATCCGAAATCAGTCGGTGCTGGAAATTGAGTATCAGAAGCTGAAAGAGCGTCAGATCGTAAAACGGACGGTTGAGCCGGTGGGATTGATGTTCTCAGAGTATTATTTCTATCTCATGGGTGTTATCACAGATCACTCCACCAGAGAGACTTTCCACAAAAAAGAACGATCCTTATCCCACCATTTATCGGCTTGATAGGATACATTCCATCAAGGAAACCGGAGAGAAGTTCTCTGTATCCTATAAAGAACGCTTCAAAGAGGGCGAGTATAAGAACCGCACTCAATTCATGTTCGGCGGTGAACCGCAGAGAATCAGCTTCAACTACTATGGCCCATCGGTGGAAGCTGTGCTGGACAAGTTCCCGATGGCAAAAGTCGTAGATGAAAAAGAGGGTGTTTGCTCTATTGAAGCCGAAGTCTTTGGCACAGGCGTAAAAATGTGGCTGCTCAGTCAGGGCAGCAAAGTCAAGGTGACTGCGCCGGAAACGCTGGTGCAGGAGATGAAGCAGCTTTTTTGTAAGTCTCGGTGTCGATGTGGTGCTCTTTCAAAAACACCAGCCGGATGCCTTTGCGGTAAAGGTCTTCGTACAGAGCAAAACCCTCTTCTGCATTTCTGGACATTCGGGACACCGAATCGAACACCACCATATCCCCTGCTTTCAGAATCCGGTAGAGCTTCAGCCACTCCGGGCGAAAGATGGATGTGCCAGTGTAGGCTTCCTGCACGATATGGGCAGTCGGGTACTCGGCCTTGATGTTGCGGATCTGACGGTCAATGCTCTGCTTTGCCGTAGAGATGCGGCAATAGCCATAGATGTTCATGGGGTTCCTTTCTGGCTCAAAGATAACGAGCGACATTTTTAAGACTGTATTTTGCAGCTCGAAATAGCCTGAAAACCGCTGATTTTGATACAAAACTGTCCATACGGCATCTTTAAGACAGTTTTTGGTGGCCGTAGACAGCCATAAAAGTGGAAATGGTAGTACACGGCTCATGGTCGGCGGTGCCCTCGCCCTCCAAGGGAGAATAATCCCAGTCGGTGTCCTCGTCAATATATCGCCGCCCATCGTCCGGCAGGTCCAGCGGTTCCGCAAGGATGATGGTGCCCCAATGGTTGACCATCACAAAGGGTGCGATCTCACAAGGGATGCCCCGGCACTCATCGTCGTGCCGGACATCGTAGGCGTACAGGCCATCCGGGACAGTATCTCTCTTGATGCGGATGCTGGTGAACAGTGCAGGCTTTCCGCAAACCGTAATCTCTTCGTAGTGTTCAGCCATTGCATTATAGGTCATAATCTGTCCTCTCCTTATATAAAGAAGCAGGACACTCCACACGGACTGCCCTGCAAAAGTAAAGGGAGAGCATCCGAAGACACTCTCCCAGTTGTACATATGAATTTTTTAGCTGATGCCCAACTCTTTCATCAGCCGAGTGCGGTACTCCTTATCTTCAGAAGCCCGTTTTGCATCCTCAATGCGGTTTTGATCGAACAATTTCTTCATCAGTAAAGCCAGCGTATCTTCGCCTTCGATTTTGCCTTCAGCCTTGCCTTTTGCAATGCCTTTCGCAATGCCACGGTTTTCCACTTTATCAAGCACATCACACATATTGCGTGGGCCTCCTTTCTGGCCGTCAGTATTCGTATTGTACGCTTCCTCAAACCGATTATCATTCGTCATGATACTCAGCAGTTGAAGCGTTTCTTGCACATGGGTCAGATCCTGCGAACTCGGAATATAGTCGCCGTTTTCCCGTTTCTGTACGAAATAGTCTGCCACGACCTTAAAATCGCTCTGGAAAAGCTCTACCTGTTCGTGGGTCAGATAGGCGATCTGGAACAAGTTGATCTTATAGTCGTTGACAAACGGCTCAAACTCTTTGGGAATATTCAGTCGCTCTTTCAGGGAAAGCGGCCCATTCCACGGTTTATCATGGCCGAAGTAGAGCACCAGCGTCACGACCGGATAGAGATTTTCACTGTCATCAAGTAACTGTGCCCGGTACTCTGCGCCATCGTAACCCATGACACGGAGCGGCATATTGGGATCAGAAGCGGTCTGGTTTTCAAAACCGATACAGGCCACACGGATATTTCCGTTCTTCCAGCGTTTGGCAACATCTCGCTCGATCTCACGAATCCTGCCATCCGCCTTGTAGTAGGAGCGTGGAGCCTGATCTTCCAGTTCATCCGCAGACAGAACTTGTTTGCCGTTGAACAGAAGCACGTTCACAATGTCCGAAAAGACATCGTTATAGGATTCCAGAATTTTTTCAGATGTATCCTTTTGCGCCATGCCATCACCTTCTTTTCTCTTGTTCTTATAGTAGCATACAGATGTGAAATTTACAAGCATTTGCCTTATGCTACGTTCAATCTGGTTGCTTTATAGCAGTCAGCGCACATTCCCTCATGGGTGGCTGCAAACTCTGCGGCCTGCATGATGGAGCCATCCTTCAGCTTGACCCTCTTGATGGGCTGGTTGCAGCGAGCGCAGATGCAGGGCACAGGCGGCTGTTCCGACTTTTGGCTGGTGGATTTCGGTTTCGGCTGCTTTTGCGGTTCTGCCTCCGGCTGCGGTGCAGCATCTTCCGGCAAATCCTCTCCGGCATAAACGTACAGGCCCAGACCAAACATAGCGAGGTTCTTTACCAAGCACCGCATGATAGCTTTATTCACATCGAACATGGATGCTGCTTCTACGGTGCGTTCTTCCATGCCGACTTTCTCACGGCGGCGGGTCTGCGGATTGTAGTCCCATTTCGGGGTGGTGTAGGTATAAGGCGTGGCTTTCATCGCTTTATTTGCGCTATCCAGTACAGGCAGCCACATTTCGTGCGAAACGCCCTCAATCGTGACCGAGGTGTACACCATGAAGCCGGTTATGGGATCATAAACATAGGGCAGACCGTTGAATTTTTTGACTTCATAGCTGGCAGAGGGATACAGCTTCTTCACCTCTGCCCAAGCATACGCCCAGCTTACATATTTCAGTTCCGTATTGCCGGACTTTTTGACTTCCAGATGATCTTTGAAGTCGATAGCAAATAATTTTACGAATGGATTTTCTGTAGCCATAATAAACCTCCAAGAAAAAAGGCGGCAGAGAATTTACTCCCTGCCACCTGATACAAGATTTATGCCGCATGAACGATGGTAAACCTGCGGCTGCTTACATTTTTGCTGTACTGGTTGAAAATGTCCGGCTGCTCTTTCCGCAGGCGTTGGGAATCCACACGCTTGCTTTCGGAGGATACCCATGACACCTTATAGCCCGGTGCTGTGCCATAGGCAGCATCCTGCATTTGCAGCTTGACCTGTTGCTCGATGGCCGTCTTTTCCTGTTCCATCTGCTCGATTTGGTCGGAAAGCTCCTGCCGCTTATCCAGAAGTCCATGCAAGGCACTCAGGTCAGCAGTCTTGTCCCGGTTGTCTACCTCATAAAGCTGGTTGATCTGCTGGGTGTCACAATCGCAACCGTTGGGTGCAGGGGGAATCTGGGGCACAACATGGTTCGTCCAGAAACGCTCTTCCTTATCAATGAGATCAGAAAGCACCTGTTTATCCGTCACGATTTTATGGATGACCAGCTCTCTGCCGAAAATCAAAGCCGCCACATACCAGCAGTCGAAACCGCTGACGGCTAAGTAGTGATCAACCTGCGCCAGATAATGAGCCGGGATTTTCCCATCAGCCCACTTGTCCGCAAAAAACGGCGAGACCGTTTTGCACTCCAACCCGGCTTTCTGACCAACGATCAAACGGTCAAAGTCTGCCAGAAGCAGCGGATGTTCCTCGCTTTGGTAGATGGCATTTGCACGGCGCACCTTAAACCCTGTTTCTTCGGAGAACCGCTGTGCTACATAATCCTCCAAGTCACGGCCCTGCCGCATGGCCTCGTTGTCGATATTTTCAGTGGTGTCGCTGATTTTATCGTGGTACACCTGAAATGCAGAGCGGTAGGGATTCAGGCCAAGAATGGCACCAGCATCGGTGCCGGTAATACCGCATTTGCGGTAACGGAGCCAATCTTCTTTGGTCAAATTCAATGTAGATACAAGCCTTTTCATGCAATGTTTAACCTCTCTTTCATCTGCTCTTTTGCGATAGAGAAATCATATTCCACCAAGTCTTTGATAATGGTGGAAAACTCGTCCACCAAAGTGCGGTCATCGTCCAGCCAGAGGGCATACAGGAAATCCAGAATATTCCGCTGCACCCGGAGATGGTTCCAGAAACGCTCGTCCATCTGCTTGTCGGTGTCCAGCGTAATCAAGGCACTGACAATGGTGCTTTTCATCGTGATCTCGTATGCCGTGGTACAAGTTGGCTTTGGAAAATCGGCTTCAATGCTGTTCAGGAACTCAGAAAATTCCCGGACAGCCCGGTTGCTCACATCGTTCATACGTCCTCCTTTATGCTGCTGCCAGCACCATCTTGTAAGCCTTGTCGATCATGGGATTGCCCTCTGCGGTGCGCAGGAACAGATTTTCGTTGTAGTTGCGAGTTTTACGGATGGGGTCTGCATGGGTGGCAAAATCCGAAACAGCGTTCACGAACCGCCAGCCATTCTTGCCGACCCACTCCAGATCGGGTGCATTATAATAGCGAGCCTTCAGATCTTCCTGCAAGCGCAGGTTATTCTTCCGCTGGCCATCGGTTAAATCTTCGGTGACAGGGAAAAACTCGTTGATAAATTCCTGTACCTTGCGGTCAGACAGCTTGATGGTGGTCAGCTCATGGATGCTCTTGCCCAGTTCCCCCATATAGCTGTTGGCAAGCTGCAAGGTTTCACGAGCGTCCTGCACCCGGAGCAGAACATTTTCGGTATGGCGGGCAGTCCAGATACGCTTCGCCGTACCCAGAGCCAGATTCAGGGTGTTCTGACATACCACACGAACTGGGGTCATGGCAACTTTTACACCAGAACTGCCATCGTGACTGTTAAAGAACACAAGATATGGGGTTACTTCATCTCCAGCGATGATGTACTTCTCCGGCAGCTTCGCCAGCATCCAGACCTTCTTGCCGCCCTGCAAAGAACCGGCAGTCTCATAGGTAACGCCCTCACCCAGCAGGTCATCCGTGAACTGGAACGCTTCTTCGTTCTGCACAATGCGGTAGCGGTCGGACACCACGCCCAGAACAGCGTCATCGGTGCTGCGGACGTTAGCCCGATAGCCGGGGATCATAGCACCCGTGCCGGAATAGATATTGCGGCTCTCTACCTGCCAATCCAGACCGGCCAGTTCCAAGGCTTCACGGCTTGCAGGGGCATCCATCACGATACGGCCAAGGCCGTGCCAAGGGGTTTCGCGGACAGAGAACATGGTTTCAACATTTGCGGACATAGTAAAATCTCCTTTTTGATTTGTTTTCGTTAGTTTTTCTTTTCAACTTCTTCAGCAATCAGCACGAGGACTTCAACAAGAACCGTGCCAAGTTTTGAATGAGCTCAGGTAAAAAGTTCATGGGGACATCTCCTTTCTGCGCGGATGCAGCTTAGAATGAAACCGTAATGGTGATGATGACAACGATGATACGGAACAGCATAGAAAATCACCTCCAGACATAAAAATAGCCCCTGAGTCTTTCGGCTCAGAGGTTTGTGTTCACCTTTATATTATCTGGCTAAAATTTTCGATTTTGAAACATATTGGATTGCCTTTTCCCACTGATGCGATAAAATAGTGGTGGAGGTGTTATCTTATGATTGAATTTGGCGATATCTTCAACTCAAAAGGGGAAAATGTCCTTGACTCGCATCTTCCCCATGAACTTTCCCTTCTTACTGATGAAATCAAATCAGAAAAATTGCAAAAGAAAGTAGGAAAGAGTAAATCTTACGGAGAAACCATTCCTGTACATCACCTTATCAATATTTTTCTTCGACTTTATCCTGACACGCCTAGTGATACTGATACTGCCAGCATTAAATCAGAAGGCATCTGGGAGCCCTTGGGTCTTCCCACCTTTCGTTCTGCATTACAGCCATACAGGCGGCCGCATACAGTTAATAATGATGCCAACAAAAAATGATAGTTCCCTCTCTAATCAAAATCTATTAGTCAACCGTTATATATCGTCTCTTTGTATCTTTGACCTCTGCTATTTTTCTAACCCTTCTATGTATGCGCCTCCTTTTCACGATTTATTTCCAGAAATGCGTTCCGGTTTTGTTGATGACATCACAGATGCCCTCATTTTCAATCTGCAATATATGCAAACTCTTCCAATAAATTGCTCTGAAAAATTACCTCTTGATCCTGATAAAGGCACCCTCTATGATGAAATGCTCCAATGCTACAATGATAACAGCGCATTTTGCTCTACCATACTTCCTAGAGAACTGTTCTCGGCATCATGCTATCAATATGTTCAGTCTGTTTTTCTTGCGCACCCCATGCCGAAACTTCACCGAACTCCTAAAGATCAAGCCACTATATGCAATCCATTTTCCGCTTTTTGTGATTTAGCCAAGACAGAAAATGCCCTATCCAACGACAGCGATGTGCGTGCCAACTACGATAAGTCTCGAACATTCCGTTCCATGTGGGATAGTCTTAGTTCAGAAAGCGATGTTTCTCCAAAAGCTGAAGACCGCTGGTATTTAGAAAAGATTCTAGGCTTTAACACGGTATCTGCGTTGTTTCCTTTCTATGCTAATAATAGCCGGTCTCGTACAGAAGCACAGAAAATCTCTATAAAAATAATAAATGAGCTTATGAAATGCAAGCCTCCACGTATTAGAATTTATCTGGCCCATATTGTTTCAGAGGCCGCAATAAACATGAGTCCATCATTTGAGAAAAGAGATAAATCATCTCGCAACTTATATTCCTCCGATTTTTCAAAAATCTTGATAGAACCTCTTGCCAAGGCTATCGAACTTATCAACAGTGCCTATACTTCTTTACTAGACCTCTCTTACAAATTAGTCGAACTATGTATAATTGACCCACACGATGTTCTCAGCAAAAATGATATTCCCTCCACACCTTCTTCTGCACTTACGGACGCTATCAAGTATTATGGACTTTCTTCTGCTATTTCTTCTTCCAATCTTAATAGTCTTTCTGTCTTCTACGTACCGGAATACGTCGAATCTCTTCTTCGCTACTATTCTCTCCCTGATCCGCTTAGACATGATTTTGCTCCAAGTCGAGATTTAATCGCTCCTTTTGCAGTATTACAAAGTGCTGCAATCAAAGCAATCCTTAAAAGCTACGATATTCCACTTCCTGAATCCCCTAACTACAGATAGAAGCATTGCCCTCATAGCCCCCAAGCATTATCTGCTTGGGGGCTATTTTTGTGTGAAAATTTCGCAAATCAGCGGTCCTCGAAGAATGTGTCATAATATTCTCACAGAAAGGAGGCCCCAACAATGAGCCAATATTTATCAGAAGATATTAAGCAACCTATCGTTCATAGTCCACCCGGTACCCAGAAATGTCTACTTGCTCAAGGCTCCCACAGGATCTGGTAAAACCACCTTCTTTATCAAAGACCTTGTACCGGAGGCCCGACGACGAAGGCAGCAAGTACTCTTGATCGTCAACCGCAGTGTTCTAACAGAGCAGCTCATCAACATCTACCTGAAAGAGTTGGGCATACCGCCCGGAGCTATTGAATTTCCCCAAGAGGGGATTTATCCGCTAGGAGACCTCGTGGTGTGCTCGTACCAGTACATTGCCCGAAGACTTCAAGGCAAGGACACTCCGAACATTAAAATCGGGCCTTTTGAAGCCAAAGAGTACGCCTTTGTGGTTTGTGACGAATGCCACTATTTCATTGCAGATTCGGTGTTCACCACAGATTCGGCTCCTCTCGTGAATCTTCCCAAGGTCTTTGCTCAATCTGTCCGCATCTACGCCTCGGCTACTATGAGCCCTGTCCGAAATGTCATTTTGAAGATGGAGCAAGTTGTAGATTTGGCGGAAAATTTTCCTTATTGGGAAATTTCACCCGGCTTCAGGTATGCCAGAAACAATATGATCTCACAGATATATAGCAACTACAATGGCTTGCTACAATGTGCTCCTTTCTTTGAGGTCATGGGTGCAGAGCCTGATTACAGCTATCTGCACCCTCGCATCCTTGCCGACGGTCAATCCCTTTGGGATGATGTGATCGAACAGTATGAAGCTCATAGTCTTCGTAAGGCGGTTGTTTTTGTTGATTCCAAGAAGCACGGAAAGGACTGCAAGGAAAAGCTAAACAGTCACGGCATCTCCGCTGCCTTTATTGTTTCAGAATCCACGTCCTCTAGGTCATACTCCATGGACAAGTTAGACAAAAAGGTGCTTGAGGAAATCAAGACCAAGAATCGCTTTGAGTCAGTTTCAGTGTTGATTGCCACTTCCGTGCTGGATAACGGCACGAATCTGATTGATAAGGACATTACCCATTTGTACATTTCCGGTACCGAGTACATGGCCGCTGTCCAGCAAGCTGGTCGTGTGCGGATGTATGAAGAAGGCCAAACGCTCGAATTAGTGATTCCACGCAGAGCTAAAAGCTACTTTTCGTCTAGAATCTCCCAATGGAATCGTCAGGAGAATCTACTCGACAAGTGGTTAGATGCTGATGCAAAAACCAGAGAAGATATGTTTTGGAACGGTGAGCTTGAGTTCTTGAGAACAAAGTTCTCTTACAACGAAAGCTCCCATCCGAAAAACAGCATCTTCACGTTTGCCTCTCTCAATTATTACCGTTCTGATGCTCGCGATACTTTACGCAGATTAGAAGGTTCTCCCGATGGATATGTCAAGAAAGCGTTATGTTGGTTTGGCTTCAATTTAAGTGATGCTGTTGACGAAAGCCTTTGTTGCCAAAGTGATGCCATTGAACAGCTCCAGATGTTTCTGGAAGAAACGGCATCAAAACCGCTCAATAAAGAAAGCTGGGCCAACTTTCGCCAGCAGTTTCGTCTCTTACACGAAGCAGCCGGAGGAGAAGTTCTTTGTAGCGGAAAGAAAGATCGGACACCGGGAACGCAAGTTATCGAAGAACTTCTTCCATTATATGGCTATCAAGTTAAAACCTGCAACAGACTAAAATTTATCGTTAAGGAGGGTACTTAAAATGATCTATGTTCGCATCTCTAATGAGGGCTATTATGTATCCCTCTCCCGGAAACAAGCTAAAATCGACTTACAGCAGTTGCATGGAATTTTACATGAGTGCATCTCATCCAGCGATTGCCTCGATCTTCTCCAACGCGAAGCCAAAAGCCGCCATGCACATCCCCCATCCAAAATCGTGTTGGGAAAGCTTACAAGCTGGGACTATATCCCTTGTTTCATCTGGTCTGAATCTGTCGCAAACACTAAGTTTGTCTTCAAGGGTACTGGTGAGATTCAGGTTTGGTTTGATGAACAACTGGCCGGAACCTATAAGAACTCCTACAACGTAGATTTCAAAAGCAGCCTTATAATCGAAGTGTTGCAAAAAGTAGGCTATATTCCTCTCTATTCCTTTGCTCAGAAGAAACGAGTTTACTTAAATCAATCCGGTGAGATTTGTCAGTGGGTTACAGTTCGCCAGTTATTGCCCCTAGAAGACCAATCCCCTCGCCCAAAACTGTCCAAGCCTTAATTATACTCGCAGACACTTTTATCACCAAGGAGGAAATTTATGAACACCAATCTCAACATTCATTCTGCCACTTTTGCGGTTCCGTTTAACCTCACTGACGACATCAACCGTGATCCCAGTTCCTTGTCTGGCAGTGATACATACACCAAAAAATCTGTTCCATCTGTTCCGCTCTGCGAAAAGTGGCTATTGTCCGTGCCTGAAGCTGCTGCATATTTCGGTATCGGTCAGAACCGAATTTCCGAGCTTGCCTTGCAGGATGGCTGCAAGTTTGTTGTTTTCGTGGGCAATACAAAACGCATCAAACGTAAAAAGTTTGAGGAGTTTCTGGACAAGCAGTACGCCATCTGACACCATATAACGTCCTCTGAAGGACTTGCATAAACCATGCCCACATGATACAATAAAGTGTGTTGTGTGGGCTCTTTTTTCTCAGAAAGGAGCCGCAACATGGGAAAAGATCTTAAAGGAAAAGAGCTTGGGAAAGGACTCGGTCAACGAAAAGAAGATGGCCTGTATTATGCTCGTTGCCGAAATTATCGCGGTGAGCGTAGAGAACGCTGCTTCAAGACCCTGCCAGAAGCCAAAAATTGGCGGCAAGAACAGCTCTATCTACGCTTACACCCCGAAAGCCGAGCTGTAGTATCACCCGACATGACTGTGAACGCATGGTTTAACCGCTGGCTCAAAGATGTCGTTTGCAACCGTGCCCCGAATACGCTTCGGAATTACCGTGAACGCTACGAACATAATGTTCAGCCGTTTATCGGTTCTATGCTGTTGCGAGATGTCAAACCTATGGACTGCCAGATGATCCTGAATGCCATGGAGAGCGACTACGCTGGTTCTACCATCCGCCAGACTTATATGACCATGGGCACATTTTTCAAGAGTGCCAAAGATAATGGCTTCATCGACCGTCATCCTATGGATGGTGTTCGCTATACGAAACCTGTCCGGGCGGTTGATGACATCCACTTTCTGACTGTGGATGAGCAGAAACGGTTTCTGGAAGCTGCCAAAGGCTCCCACAACTATGCTCAGTACGCACTGATTCTGGAAACTGGCTTGCGTACTGGTGAAATGATCGGTCTGACATGGGATGCTATTGACTGGGAGAAACGCACCCTGACGGTCAACAAGACCTTGGAGTTCCGCTACAAGCAAGACGAATGGCGTGCTGGCCCTCCGAAAACGGAATCCAGCTATCGCACCATTCCTTTGACTGACACCGCTTACGGCATCCTGCGGGAAATCTACGACACCAGAGAATACCGCAACGAATCGAACGGCCTGTCCACTGTCCTGACCTTTATGGATCGTAAGACTGGTCAGAAGCGAAAGTTGGTCATGCGTGATCTGGTGTTCATCAACTGGCGCACCGGAATGCCTGCCAAGAACAGCTCCTACGACACTCACCTCTACAAGCTGTGCGATGATGCGGGAATCAAGCGTTTCTGTATGCACGCTCTACGCCATACATACGCTACCCGCGCCATTGAGAGTGGAATGCAGCCCAAAGTCCTGCAAAAGCTGCTGGGTCATGCCAGTATCACGACCACCATGAACCGCTATGTTCATGTGACAGACGATTCCATGAAAGAGGGTGTAGCGCAGTTCGCAAAGGCGCAGGAAGCACAAAAAGGGTGAGAAAAGGGTGAGTGAATCCGATCTGCCCACCCAACGCCAAATTCAGTTTTCGCAAAAAACAACTTATATTCGTTTAATATAGCTGTTTATCATCTACATCATAAAAGGAGAAATCATAACTATGAAATTAGGTATCGTTGGCCTGCCCAACGTCGGCAAGTCCACTCTGTTCAACGCCATCACCTCCACCAAGAATGCGGAGGCGGCGAACTATCCGTTCTGCACCATCGAACCCAACAGCGGCATCGTGGCCGTGCCCGACAAGCGGCTGGACAAGCTGGCCGAGATCTGGCAGACCAACAAGAAGACCCCGGCCATCGTCGAGTTCGTGGACATCGCCGGTCTGGTCAAGGGTGCCAGCCAGGGTGCCGGTCTGGGCAACAAGTTCCTGGGCCACATCCGCGAGTGCGATGCCATCGTGCATGTTGTCCGCTGCTTTGACGACGACAACATCATCCACGTCGTCGAGGACGTGACCAAGGCCGAGGCCGTGGACCCCATCGCCGACATTGATGCCATCGACTACGAGCTGATCCTGTCCGACCTGGAAGTCGTCCAGAACCGTGCCGGCCGGATGGCCAAGGCCGCCAAGAGCGGCAACAACAAGGGCGCTGCCGCCGAGGCCGCATGGCTGCAGCAGCTGGCCGACCACCTGAGCGCCGGCAAGCCTGCCCGCAGCTTCGACTTTGACGAGGGGGATGCCGAGCAGCAGACCGTTCTGCACGAGATGGGCCTGCTGAGCGCAAAGCCTGTCCTGTACGCCTGCAACGTGGGCGAGGACGACCTGATGGAGGGCATCGAGAACAACCGGTATGTCCCGCTGGTGGCCGCCCGCGCCAAGGAAGAGGGTGCCCGCTACATCCCCATCTGCGCCAAGACCGAAGAGGACATCGCCGACTACTCGCCCGAAGAGAAGAAGGCCTTCCTGGCCGAGATGGGCATCGAGGCCAGCGGCCTGGACAACCTCATCACGGCCAGCTACGACCTGCTGGGCCTCATCTCCTTCCTGACCGACGGCAAGAAGGAGTGCCGTGCCTGGACCATCCGCAAGGGCACCAAGGCCCCGCAGGCAGCCGGCAAGATCCACAGCGACTTCGAGCGCGGCTTCATCCGCGCCAGCGTCATCGGCTACGGCGACCTCGAAGCCAACAACTTCGACTATGCCGCCGTCAAGGCCAAGGGCCTGCAGCGCACCGAGGGCAAGGAATACGTCGTCAAGGACGGCGATGTCATCGAGTTCCTGTTCAACGTCTGATCGCAGACGCGTTTCCGATTTTCCCGACTCCACCGATTTGAAAAGAGAACGAGGTTTCCAAATGATTATTGGCATAATGGGCGCAATGCCCGATGAAGTCGAGCAGCTCTGCGCAAAGCTGGAAAACGTCACCGTAGAGCCTTACGGCGGCGTCGAATACCACAAGGGCACCCTGGCGGGCAAGGAGGTCGTGGTCTGCTGCGCCGGGATGGGCAAGGCCAACGCTGCCGCCACCACCCAGGTGCTCATCACCAAATTCGGTGCCGAGAAGATCATCTTCTCCGGCATCGCCGGCAACATGACCAGCAAGATCGGCATCGGCGATGTCGTCATCGGCAAGACCGTGCTCTACCACGACGCCCAGCTGGACATGATCTGCCAGAACCCGCCGTTCCTCAAGGAGTACACTGGCGACCCGACCCTCATCGCCGCCGCCGAAGCCGCCTGCAAGACCGCAGGCGTCAAGGCGCTGACCGGCAGGATCGCCACCGGCGACCTCTTCGTCGGCGACAGCGAGACCAAGGCGGCCATCGAGGCCAAGTGCGCCCCCGACTGCGTGGAGATGGAAGGTGCCGCCGTCAGCCAGATCGCCACCAAGAACGATGTGCCCTGCGTCCTGCGGGCCATGAGCGACAACGCCGACGAGGACGGCCACGAAGTTCTGGTCGTCAAAAAGTTCAGCATTGCCGCGTATGTTGCCACCGCGACCCAGATCGTGGCCGCGATGGTGGAAGCACTCTGAGCAGAGCGCCTTCCCTTTACAGAAAGCGTTCCAGCCGGATGCGGTTGTCCTCTTCAAAATCCTGCACTTTCTGCATCAGACGCTTGGAGCCGGGCGCAGCATCGGGATAGTCCTTCTGGGACTTGATGCAGTCCATCACGCCCTGGCTGCTGCCCTCGGAGAGCATCTCGGCCAGATTCCGGGTGGACTTGTCGGTCAGGGTCTTCATCCCGATGCCCATTCTGGTGTTGAGCTTTGCCATGGCGCTCTGGCCCTGGGCGGTTCCGCCGCAGGCCTCGATGGCGGTGTGGGCCTCCTGGTTCAGTTCGCGGTAGATGTTCCGTTCCCGCAGCAGTTCTGCCTTGAACTGCACGTCGTCCGTCATCGGCACGATCTGTTCCAGCGTGTTTTTGCCCATTTCCGTGTTCTGCACCACGGCTTCCAGCAGGCTGAGGTTGTCGTTTTTCAAATGTTCCATAACAAAAGATCCCCCTTCTGGCTCTTAGGATGTCCAGAAGGGGGATCTTTTATCCATAGGTCTTATCAGGTCTTATCCGGCGCAGACCTGGCTTCCGCCAGCTTCCTGCGCGGCCTTGAGCCGTGCTGCACAGAGCTCGTACAGTGCGTCCCAGTTCTTGCCCCGCACCTCGCAGGTGCAGGCGCAGCCGATGGACTGGGTGAACGGCACCCGGCGCATCAGGCCCACCGAAGCCACATAGGCACGGGGCATCTCCGCATAGATGCTCCGCAGCTCCTCGGCCAGTTCGTCGCAGGTCTTGTCCGCACAGCCGATGGCGAACAGCGTGTCGGTCAGGCGGCAGACCACCCGCTCGTCCGGGCGGTCGTAGCGCTTCTTCCACTGGTTCGCCACAAAGCAGACCAGCTGATCCATGACGGCATCGCCCTGCTCGGCCTGCATCTGCTCGACGCGGTCCAGCTCCACCAGCGCCAGCGAAGCGCAGCGGTGGGCGTCGGTCCAGTCATCCAGGCGGGTGCAGAACTCGGTCTCAAAATAGCGGCGGTTGAACACGCCCGACAAAAAGTCGTGGTTCATGTCGTCGCGGCACATCTCCCGCTCGCGCGGGGACATCCGGTCCTCCGGCAGGTCGTTGCCCGCCAGCGGCGCGGTCATCTGCAGTTTCCACACCTTGCCGTCCGCAACGATCTGGCGGCGCAGTACGCAGTCTACCTGCCCATTGCGCAGCTCATAGTCCACCATCAGGCCGTCATCCTGCCAGCTGCGGGCTGCTTCTTCGTCCGCTTCGGTCAGGGTCACGTCCTCAAAGGCGGCCTGTGCGCTGCGCACAAATTCGCGCAGGTCCTGCTCGGTCCATTCTTTCTTCATGCGTTTTTCCCCATCGTTGTGGTGCCGGATTCTCCCTCCCGGCACACCTTGCCACGAAAAACACTTTGAAAATGTTTCTCAGATTACGAAGATTATACCACTTCTGCGGAAGACTTGCCAGCAAAACGCACAAATTTCAGCCAATTTTTTTGCAAATCCGTCAATCTGCTAACGTTCTCCCGGTTTTTCCGGTTTTTATGCACGGCAGACCGCCTCGCACTCGCCCAGGATCTTTTCGGCCAGCTTCTTTGTGCCGAAGCCCTCGGCGGCGCGCCAGGTCCAGTTGCCGCCCAGACGGCCGGGCGTGTTCAGGTGGCCTTCCTCGCCCAGGCCCAGCCAGTCGGCCATGGGGATGATGGCGCGTTCGGAGGCCGAACCCAGCGCTGCGCGCAGCAGGGCCACGCGGGCCGCATCGGTCTTGACGGCGGCGACCTCTTTGGTCGTGGGGTGGCAGGGGGTCAGATGCAGGTAGGCACAAGCCATGGCCTTTTCCTTCTCAGCCGCACCGGTCTCCCACCAGGCGGTCAGGGTCGTGTTGTCGTGGGTGCCGGGGTAGACCACGCTGTTCCGGACGTGGTTGTGGGGCAGATACTCATTGTCTCCGCCGCCGAAGGCAAACTGCAGCACCTTCATGCCGGGGAAGCCGCTCTCCGCCAGCAGCTCGCGGACGCTGTCCACGATGTCGCCCAGGTCCTCGGCGATGATGGGCAGTTTGCCCAGCGCATTTTCCAGCGCGTGGAACAGCTCCATCCGGGGGCCGATCTCCCACTTGCCACCCTTGGCGGTCGTGCTGCCCGCCGGGATAGCCCAGTAGGTATCGAAGCCGCGGAAGTGGTCGATGCGGAGCAGGTCGTAGATGCCCAGTGCATGGCGGACCCGCTCGATCCACCAGGCATAGCCGGTCTCGCGGTGATACGGCCAGTTGTACAGCGGGTTGCCCCACAGCTGGCCGTCAGCCGAGAAATAATCCGGCGGGCAGCCGGCCACACGGGCAAAGCTGCCGTCCGCCGCCAGTTCGAACAGCTGACCGCCCACCCAGGCGTCCACCGAGTCGGCCGAGACATAGATGGGGATGTCGCCCAGGATCTGGATGCCCTTGGCGTTGGCATAGGCTTTCAGCTTCTTCCACTGGATGGCAAACTCATACTGCAAAAACTTCCAGAAGCCGATCTCTTCCTCGTGCTCCGCGCGGAACGCGGCCAGTGTATGGCCATCCCGTATCCGGTACGCGCGGGGCCACTCGGTCCAGCTCTTCATCTGGTTGGCGGTCTTCAGGGCCATGTACAGTGCATAGTCCTCCAGCCAGCTCTCGTTTTCCAGCGTGAAGGCATAGTAGGCATCCGGGTAGTAGTGGGCACAGCCGTGCAGCCCTTCGCACTGCCTGCGCCAGGCCGCGTAGGCCGCGCGCAGGATCTTGTAGCGGCTGGTGTACAGGGTGCCGTAGTCCACCTGAAGCGGGTCTTCGCCCCAGGATTCCGCCTTGAGCTGGGCGGCGGTCAGCAGGCCCTCCGCCTTGAGGGCGTCGAGGTCGATGAAGTACGGGTTGCCCGCAAAGGCCGAGCAGCTCTGATAGGGGCTGTCCCCATAGCCGGTGGGGCTCAGCGGCAGGATCTGCCAGATCTTCTGGCCCGCTGCGGCCAGAAAATCCACGAACGTTTCCGCTTCCGTTCCGAAGCAGCCAATTCCATAGGGGCCGGGCAGGCTGGACACCGGCATTAAAATTCCACTTTCACGCATGATGTACCTTCCTCATTTCGTTCGGATTTCGGTTATTTCCTATCATAACATAACCGCAGACTATTTTCCACAGGCAAAAATCGTGGTATACTTGTTTCTATCAAATAAAACCCTCTCCGTCAGCGCTCACGACGCGCTGCCACCTCTCCCGAAGGGCGAGGTCTTGGCATAATCTCAAAAACGGCCAAAAGCTCCCCCTTTGGGGGAGCTGGCGAGCGAAGCGAGACTGAGAGGGTCAGGAGGACACCATGCAACCCACTCAAAATATTACGAGGCCGATGCCTACCGCACCGAGGCGGCAGGGCGCATCCTCGCGGCCGAGCCGGACGGCAGAGGCGGCAGAAAGATTGCGCTGGACGGCACGGTCTTTTACCCCGAAGGCGGCGGTCAGCCTGCCGACCGGGGCACCCTGACCCTTCCGGACGGCACGGTGCTGCACGTCACCGACGTCCACGAGCAGGGCGGCGTCATCTGGCACACCATAGATGATCTGCCCGAAACCGCCGCCCCCGGCACCGCAGTGCAGGAGGCCCTTGACTGGGCCTGGCGGTTCGACAAGATGCAGCAGCACACCGGTGAGCACATCCTCTCCGGCATCCTGCACCAGATGTTCGGGGCCGAGAACGTCGGGTTCCACATCGGCACCGACGCGGTACGGATGGACACCAGCGTCCCCATCTCCGCCGATGGTCTGCGGGAGGCCGAACTTGCCGCCAACCGCATCGTCTGGCAGAATGTGCCGGTGTGCATCACCTACCCCACCCGCGAGGAGCTGGCCGCGCTGACCTACCGCAGCAAGAAAGAGATCGAAGGCCAGGTGCGCATCGTGAGCATCCCCGGTGCCGATGTCTGCGCCTGCTGCGGCACCCACACCGCCGCCACCGGCGCGGTGGGCCAGATCAAGATCCTGGCCGCCGAGAACTACAAAGGCGGCGTCCGGCTGAGCATCGTCTGCGGCGAGCGGGCCCTGCTGGCCGCACAGGCCATGCGCCAGCGTCAGGCCGACATCGGTGCCCTGCTCAGCGCCAAGCCCAGCGAGACGGCCCACGCCGTCCACCGCGTCTTCGACGAGTACACGGCCCTGAAATTTGCCCACTTCGGGCTTTGCAGCCAGCTCTTTGAGGCGCTGGCCGCACAGACCGCCCCAGGCGAAGACGCCATCCGCATCGTGCCGGGGCTTGACCCGGACGGCCTGCACCGGCTGGCCGTCAAGCTCAGCGAGACCACCACCGGCCTGTGCGCAGCCCTGACGGCCAACGAAAAGGGCACCGGCTACTGTCTGGCCAGAGCCGACGGCGACGTCCGCTCCCTGACCAAAGCCCTCAATGCCGCCCTGAACGGCCGCGGCGGCGGCAAGCCCGGCATCTGCCAGGGCAGCTGCGCCGCAGCACCCGAACAAGTTGAACGATTTTTGAAGGAGAACCACATATTATGAGAATGCGCTTCAAACCCTACGCCCACGATGAGCTGATGGCCGCCGATTTCCACGTCCACGAGCCCCTGATCTGGGGCGGCCGGTGGCACGCACAGTATGCCCGCCCGGAGCAGCCTTTTGTGCTGGAACTGGGCTGCGGCAAGGGCGGCTTTATCTCCCAGCTGGCCAGCGCCCACCCGGAGAACAACTACCTCGGCATCGACATCACCGACAAAGTCCTCATTCTGGCCAAGCGGAAGATCGAGGCCGCCTATCAGGCGGCGGGCCGCCCCATCGACAACGTCAAGATCATGAGCACCGACATCGAGCGCATCAAGGGCGTCCTCACGCCGGAGGATACCGTGCACCGCATCTACATCAACTTCTGCAACCCGTGGAGCAAGAATGCCTCCTCCAACAAGCACCGCCTCACCTATCCCCGCCAGCTCATCCAGTACCGCGCCTTCCTCGAAGACGGCGGCGAGATCTATTTTAAGACCGACGACGACGATCTGTTCCGCGACAGCCTGGAATACTTCCCCGCTTCCGGCTACGAGATCACCTGGAAGACCTTCGACCTGCACGAGAACGAGCCAGCATGGAACATCCGCACCGAGCACGAGGGGATGTTCACCGAGATGGGCATCAAGATCAAGGCCCTCATCGCCCGGAAGCTGCCCGGCGACGAGACCGTGACCTGGATCGAGCCGAAGGTGCTCAAAAAGATGGCGGCCGCCGAGGCCGCTGCCGCCGAAGCCGCTGCCCACGGGGAGACCGCCGATGCGTGACCCCTGTGAGCTGTGCGTGAACAATGTCCCGGACGAATACGGCACCTGTTATTGTGCACAGGGTGCCGCACTCGACGAGGACGAGATGGCACGGTATCTCTCCCGCAGTACCCGCGCCTGCCCCTTCTTTGAAGCGGGCGATGAATACAGCATCGTCCGGAAACAGAATTAACGGAGGTGTTCCCTTGCTTTCTTTTCGTTGATACCACCGTCTGCGGCTTTTCGCTGTATCAGATCTTCGCGTACTTCCTCATCTACTCCTGCCTCGGCTGGTGTCTGGAGGTCATCTATGCCGCCGTCACGACCGGCAAGCTGATCAACCGCGGCTTTCTGAACGGCCCGGTCTGCCCCATCTACGGCTTCGGCATGGTCATCGTCCTCTTCGCCCTGACGCCCCTGTCGCACAGCCTGCTCCTGCTCTACCTCGGCGGCGTCATCCTGCCCAGTGCGCTGGAACTGGTGGGCGGCTGGGCGCTGTACAAGCTCTACCACACCCGCTGGTGGGATTATAGCGACTACCCCTTCAACATCGGCGGCTATATCTGCCTGGAGTTTTCCCTGCTGTGGGGCGTGGGCACCCTCATCGTGATGAAGCTCGTCCACCCCATCATCGCCGATACGGTGGCCCTCATCCCGCCGCTGGTGGGCCTGATCCTGATGTTCCTGCTCTACGTCCTCTATGCCGCCGACACCATCGCTACCGCCTTTGCTGCGTCCGACCTGGCCCGCGACCTGGATGCGCTGGAAAAGGTGGCCGACAGTATGCACGCCGTCAGCGACGCCATGACCGAGCTGCTGGGCACCAACGCCATGGCCATGGACCAGAAGATGGACGAGAGCCGTTTGCAGTTCAAGCTGGCGGCCGCCGAGGCCCGCGACAATGCGGCCAAGCTGAACGCCCGCGAGGCAGCCGCTGCCATGCGCGCCAAAGCCGACGAGGCCATGGAGGCCGCGAAGCGGGCCTCGCAGGACGCAAAGCTCAACGCCAGCGAAGCTGCCAATGCCGTCAAGCTGGCGGCCAAAGGCAGAGCCGAGCGCACGGCCGAACTGTTCCGGCTGGAACAGCTGGCCGAGGAGCTGCAGGCCCGCAGCGAGGAGCTTCGCTCCCGCACCCAGCGCGCCACCCCGCACTTCGGCAAGCGCCGCATGCTCCGCGCCTTCCCCAAGCTGAAGCACGGTGCGCAGAACCGCTCGCTGGACACGCTGCGGGAACAGCTGAAGCGAAAATGAACCAAAAAAGGGAGCGTTCCCCGCAAAAGGGAGCGCTCCATTTTTTCATGGTCCGATTCAGTTCCAGAGGTCTTCCGGGTACAGGCCGTCCTGCGTCTTCTGCGCGATGGCGGCCACGACGGTGGGCTTGTCCTCGCGGTAGGTCACGCCGAACCACTTGTCGCGGCTGTGCAGGATCTTCACGGTCGCCTTGCCCTCGTCGATGAGTTCGCTGATGACCAGCGGCAGGAAATATTCGCACTTGAGCGGGTTCTGTTCCAGATTCTCAGTCAGCCAGCCCGCAAAGCGGCGCTCGGCCTCATCGAGGAAGCTCCGGCCAAAGCCCCACAGGTTCATGCTGACGGGGGCGTCCAGCGGCAGGTCGTGCCAGCTCGCGCCGCCGTCCTCGGTGTAGTGGATGCCGCCCTCGTATGTCTCGATGCGGGTGCGCTCGGTGACGCTGTGCAGGGTGCCGTCCGCGTTCGCGACGCAGACGCCGCGGGCAACGCTGCCGTTCTCGGAGACGGTGTTCTTCAGCAGGTAGCTGACCATGCAGTAGTCGTAGACCGTGCCGTCCGCGTGGGTGGACAGGTAATCGTAGATGACCTGGAACGCCTCCGGGCCGTAGTAGTCATCTGCATTGATGACCGCGAACGGGCCATCGATGAGGTCTTTTGCCGCCAGGACCGCGTGGCAGGTGCCCCAGGGCTTGACGCGGCCCTCCGGGATGGAGAAGCCTGCGGGCAGCTCATCCAGCTGCTGGAATGCGTATTTCACGTTCATCACTTTGGCCACGCGGTCGCCGATGGCCTTTTTGAAGGTCTCCTCGATCTCGTGCTTGATGACGAAGATCACGGTCTCAAAGCCTGCACGGCGGGCATCGTAGAGGGAATAATCCACGATGACCTGCCCATTGGGGCCTACCGGGTCGATCTGCTTCATGCCGCCGTAACGGCTGCCCATGCCAGCCGCCATGACCACCAATACCGGTTTGTTCATATTCTGATACCTCCTGCGCAGTGCGCGTTTTCTGCCTTTATTATACTCCAAACGGCAGGCGTCAACAAGTGCCGTTCTGCATCGTGCGGGACCCCCATGGATTCTGCCGCTCCGATGTGTTAAAATAGGGGCAGATCAGATCACGAATCGGAAAGGAGTTTTGTTCATGTACACTGCATCCTCCGCCCGCTATTCCACCCTGCCTTACCGCCGCTGCGGCCAGAGCGGCCTGCTGCTGCCTGCCGTGTCGCTGGGGTTCTGGCACAACTTCGGCGATACCGCCCATTTCGAGACCATGAAGCAGCTCTGTTTCACGGCGTTCGACCACGGCATCACCCACTTTGATCTTGCCAACAACTACGGCCCCGCACCCGGCAGCGCCGAAAAAAATCTGGGCCGCATCCTGAAGGAGAACTTCCGCCCCTACCGCGATGAGCTCATCATCAGCACCAAGGCCGGCTATGAGATGTGGGACGGCCCCTACGGCAACTGGGGCAGCCGGAAGTATCTGCTGGCCAGCCTGGACCAGAGCCTGGAGCGGCTGGGGTTGGACTACGTGGACATTTTCTACCACCACCGCATGGACCCCAACACCCCGCTGGAAGAGACCATGGGTGCGCTGGAACAGGCCGTGCGCAGCGGCAAGGCACTGTATGCGGGTCTGTCGAACTACGACGGCCCCACGCTGGAAAAGGCCTGCGCCATTCTCACCGAGCGGCACGTGCCCTTCGTCCTCAACCAGAACCGCTACTCCATCTTTGACCGCACCATTGAGAAGAACGGCCTGAAGGAGACGGCCAACCGTCTGGGCAAGGGCATCATCGCATTCAGCCCGCTGGCACAAGGCCTGCTGACCGACCGCTACCTGCATGGCATCCCCGAAGACAGCCGCATCCGCACCGACGGCCGCTTCCTGAAGGAATCCACCCTCACCGAGGAAAAGCTGGAGCAGATCCGTGCCCTGAACGACATCGCCGCCGCCCGCGGCCAGACGCTGGCCGAAATGGCACTGGCCTGGATCCTGAAGGACGGTCAGGTCACGAGTGTGCTCATCGGCGCATCCCGCCCGGAGCAGATCTTAGACGACCTCAAGGCGCTGGACAACACCGCCTTCACCCCCGACGAGCTGCGCGCCATCGACGCAGCTTCGGGCTTCTGAGAAAGGACAAGTCCTATGAACAAGAAAACAGTCTGGATCACCGGTGCTTCTTCCGGCATCGGGCAGGAGTTCGCCCGCCAGTACGCGCGGCTGGGCTTCCGGCTCATCCTGACGGCCCGCCGGAAAGACCGGCTGGACGCCCTGGCCGAGGAGCTGCAAAACCGCTATCATGTGCCCTGCCGCGTCCTCCCCGCCGACCTGGAACGTGACGTTGACTGCGAGGCCCTGTGCACCGTACTGGCCGCCGAGCGCATCGACCTCTTCATCAACAACGCGGGCTTCGGCACCTGCGGCTGCTTCCTCGACACCGACCCGGAAAAGGAGCTTTCCATGCTGCGGGTCAACGTTCTCGCCATGCACCGGCTGTTCAAGTTCGTGCTCAAGAAGATGGACCGGCAGGGTTCCGGCACCATCCTGAACGTGGCCTCCTCGGCGGGTCTGCTCCCGGCCGGGCCGTTCATGGCGGGCTACTACGCCTCCAAGGCCTATGTGGTCAGCCTGACGCGGGGCGTGGCCGAGGAGCTGCGGGAGCAGCACAGCCCGGTCTACGTCTGCGCGCTCTGCCCCGGCCCGGTGAACACCGAGTTCAACGACCGCGCCGACGTCGTCTTCGCGCTCAAGGGCATCTCGCCGGAGCTCTGCGTGGAAGAAGCCATGCGCGGGATGCTCCGCCGCAAGACCATCATCGTGCCCTCGGCCCTGATGCGGGCCGCCACCACAGCCCAGAAACTCGTGCCCGCCCCGCTGCTCATGCCCATCCTCGCCCGGCAGCAGAAGCGAAAGCTGGGCCGGTGATTGACTTTTGCCCGCCGACACGATACACTAACGTCAGACACGCACCGCCTTCCGCATATTTTTGGACGGCGGTGGAACATCATGCTATTGCAGGAGGAATTTTTCCATGAAGATCGCACTCATCAACGAAAACAGCCAGGCTGCCAAGAACGGCCTCATCGAAGCAGCGCTGAAGAAGGTCGTGGAGCCCATGGGCCACGAGGTGGTCAACTACGGCATGTATGCCGCCGACGACAAGGCACAGCTGACCTATGTGCAGTGCGGCATCCTGGCCGCCATCCTGCTGAACAGCGGCGCAGCCGACTATGTCATCACCGGCTGCGGCACCGGCGAGGGTGCCATGCTGGCGCTGAACAGCTTCCCCGGCGTCATCTGCGGCCATGTGGAAGACCCCGTGGATGCCTACACCTTTGCCCATGTCAACGATGGCAACGCCGTGGCCATGCCGTTCGCCAAGGGCTTCGGCTGGGGCGGTGAGCTCAACCTCGAATACTGCTTCGAGAAGCTGTTCGGCTTCGGCCACGGCCAGGGCTACCCCAAGGAGCGCGTGGAGCCGGAGCAGCGCAACAAGAAGATCCTGGACGGCGTCCGCGCCGTCACCTTCAAGCCTCTCATCGAGTGCCTGCAGAGCATCGACCAGGACCTGCTGAAGGGTGCCGTGGCCGGTGAGAAGTTCAGCGAGCTCTTCTTTGCTTCCTGCAAGGACGACGCGCTGGCTGCTTACATCAAGACCCTGCTGTAATTTTTGCCAAGGAGACGCACGATGAGCGCTTTGTATCACTTCAACGCAGCCGCTTCGGAGGTCCTGGAGCTGTTTCTGGAATCCGCCGTGCCCATGATCGCCGGGCTGGCGGAGGTCATCGGCCTGTTCATCATCGTCACGAGTCTGGTGCGGGCGACCTACCATTACATCCGCGCCTTCTTCTTCCACGACCGGTATGATTTCCACCACGAGATGAGCAGCGGCCTGACCACCGCGCTGGAATTTTTGATGTCGGCCGAGATCGCCAAGACCTTTCTGCTGCAAAACCTCGAATCCGTGGTGCCGCTGGCGGCCACATTCGCGCTGCGGGCTTTGATGAGCCTGCTGCTGCACGTCGAGATGCGGGGCCAGCATAAGACGGAGGAATGACCCACCCGCCGCCGGGCCGCGGCTTCGTCCAAACTTTTCCGGTCCATTTCCCACCCGGATTGTGAAAAACGTAAAAAATACGGTCTGGCACTTGACACTTTGACCAAAACGCTCTATACTCGTGCCATCGAAAGCAAAGGCGCTGACGGAAGCAATTCCGCCAGCGCTTTTTGTGTTTTCGGCAGAAGTTCGGACTTCTGTGCTTCCGGGGGAAGATCGAGGGCCTCCGGAGGGGAAGATCCGCGCTGCCGCGCAGATAGAGGGGCGCAGCAGCCGGAGTACGCAAGGCCGGTTCTGGTGGCCGGCCGCACAACAAATGGGGAGGTATCCAGTTATGTTCAGTTCCGTAGACACCTGCTGGGTGTTGGTGGCCGCGTTCCTGGTCTACTTCATGCAGGCGGGCTTCGCGCTGTGTGAGGCAGGTTTTACCCGCGCCAAAAACACCGGCAACATCCTCATGAAAAACATGATGGATTTCTGCATCGGCACCCCGTGCTACTGGCTCATCGGCTTCGGGCTGATGTTCGGCGGCACCAGCGCTCTCATCGGCGGGTTCGACCCGTTCATCCAGGGCGATTATTCCCATCTGGGGCTTGACATCCCGCTGTGGGTGTACATCGTGTTCCAGACCGTGTTCTGCGCCACGGCAGCCACCATCGTGTCCGGCTCCATGGCCGAGCGCACCAACTTCAAAGCCTACTGCGTCTACTCCGCCGCCATTTCACTGGTGGTATACCCCATCTGCGGCCACTGGATGTGGGGCGGCGGCTGGCTGCAGAGCATGGGTTTCCATGACTTTGCCGGTTCCGCAGCCGTTCATAACGTCGGCGGCGTCATCGCTCTGCTGGGCGCTGCGATGCTTGGCCCCCGTATCGGCAAGTACGACAAGAACGGCAACCCCCACGCCATCCCCGGCCACAACCTGACTGCCGGTGCGCTGGGCGTCTTCATCCTGTGGTTCTGCTGGTTCGGTTTCAACGGCGGCTCTTCCCTGAGCCTGGCCACCGATGAGGCCATGACCCTGACCGGTCTGGTCTGCTTCAACACCAACCTGGCCGCTGCTGTGGCCACCTGCGTGACCATGATCTTCACCTGGCTGCGGTACGGCAAGCCCGATGTCTCCATGACCCTGAACGGTTCGCTGGCCGGTCTGGTGGCCATCACGGCAGGCTGCGACGCTGTTTCTCCGTTCGGTGCCTTCATCATCGGCTTTGTGGCCGGTCTTCTGGTGGTCCTGAGCGTTGAGTTCTTTGATAAGATCGCCAGGATCGACGATCCCGTCGGCGCAGTCTCCGTCCACTTTGCAAACGGCGTGTGGGGCACCATCGCAGTCGGCCTGTTCTCCAACGGCGGCGACGGCGTGGGCAAGGGCCTGTTCTACGGCGGCGGCCTGAGCCAGCTGGGCATCCAGCTGCTGGGCCTCATCACGGTCGATGTCTATGTCGTCGTCGTGATGTTCCTCATCTTCAAGATCATCGACAAGACCATCGGCCTGCGCGTCCCCGCTGAGGTGGAGATCGACGGCCTGGACATCCACGAGCACGGTCTGGCTTCTGCCTACGCTGGCTTCTCCATCTCCGACGCCAACGCAGCTGCCATGACCCCCAACGAAAACACCGACCTCGGCGAGGACGACCCCGTCAAGGCTTCCGCAACGCAGCTGTCTGCTGCGGTGCCGGTGGTGCGTGAGCCCGCCGTCATCCACGACGGCATCTACGACACCGGGATGCACAAGGTGTCCATCATTGCAAAGCTGTCCAAGTTCGACCAGCTCAAGACCGCCCTGAACGATCTGGGCGTCACCGGCATGACCGTCACCCAGGTGATGGGCTGCGGCATCCAGAAGGGCACCAGCGAGAAATACCGCGGCGTCCCTGTGGATTCCACCCTGCTGCCCAAGATCAAGGTGGAGGTCATCGTCTCCAAGATCTCGGTCGATTCCGTGGTCGAAGCCGCCAAGAAGGCCCTTTACACCGGCCACATCGGCGACGGCAAGATCTTTGTCTACAACGTGACCCGCGTGGTCAAGATCCGCACCGGCGAGGAAGACTTCGCCGCCCTGCAGGATGTGGAGTAAGTTCCACCATCTCTTTTCTCCGCTGTCCCCGCTTTTTGAAAGCGTGTGATAGATAATTGTTCTCCTTTTTCTCCTTTTCCTTTTTTCTGATCCAAACAGCAAAAACGATCCCCGGTTCCTTCCGCACAAGGGAGCCGGGGACCGTTTTCGTCTGCGCCGCTTTTTGGGTTGACAACCCCGCCACGCTGTGTTATGTTGGAGCGGTCTCGAAACACATCATGGACCGGACGTCAACGATACAGGAGTTTTCTTCTATGAACAATTTTGATACGTTCCAGCGCGAAGCCAAAGCCGCCCTCCGGGTGGCGCTGCAATGGTTTTTTCTGGCGATCCCCACGGGCCTGGTCTGCGGGCTGGTGGGCACCCTGTTCCACCTTTCCGTCGAGTGCGTCACCGAGCTGCGGGCCGCACAGCCCTGGCTGCTCTTCCTGCTGCCCGCAGCGGGCCTGCTCATCACCGCACTGTACAAGATCACGAAGTGCGAGGGCGTGGGCACCAACAATGTCATCCGCGCCGTGCAGAGCGGCGAACCGGTCAGCATCCTGCTGGTCCCGGCCATCTTTCTGGGCACCGTGCTCACTCACCTGTGCGGCGGCTCGGCCGGCCGCGAGGGTGCCGCGCTGCAGATGGGCGGCAGCATCGGCTGGAACCTCGGCACCCTGCTGCACCTCAAAGACTATGATCGCCGCACCGCCACCATCAGCGGCATGGCCGCGTTCTTCTCGGCCCTGTTCGGCACCCCGCTGGCCGCAGCCCTCTTTGCCATGACCATCGAGGATGTGGGCCTGACCTTCACCTCGGCTTTTGTCCCGGCCTTCACCTCGGCCCTCATCGCCTACGGCTGCTCGCTGACCTTCGGCATCGCACCCACCCGCTTTGCGCTCACCGCACCGGAACTGACGGTCTGGAACGCCTTCCTCATCATCCTGCTGGGCGTGGCCTGCGCGGCCGTCTCCCGGCTTTTCTGCGGCACGCTCCACTTCATGGAGCACACCATGCCCAAGCGCATCCCGAACCCCTGGGTGCGGGTCCTGGCCGGCAGTGTGCTGGTCATCGGCTTCTCGTATCTCTTCGGCGTGGGGCGCTACAACGGTGCCGGCATGAACATCATCACCGCTGCTGTGGAGCAGGGCCAGGCCCTGCCCTGGGATTTTCTGTGCAAGATCTTCCTCACCGCGCTGACCCTCTCCTGCGGGTTCAAGGGCGGCGAAGTCGTGCCCAGTTTCTTTGTGGGTGCCACCTTCGGCTGCGCATTCGGCCCGCTGCTGGGCCTGCCCGCCGGGTTCGCGGCCGCCGTGGGCCTCGTGTCCGTCTTCTGCGGTGCCACCAACGCCCTCATCCCCTCCATCCTGCTGGGCTTTGAGCTGTTCGGCGGGGCCGGGCTGGAGCTCATCGCGCTGGGCTGCGGCATCTGCTACATGCTCTCCGGCCACCACGGTCTTTACAGCAGCCAGACCTTCGTCACCAACAAGCTTCGCGCGGAGTATATGTCCCATAAGTGGCGTGTACGAGTGAAAAAAGGAGAAGAATGAGCTTCCAGCCCTTGATTTTTCCCGAACGTCGTGCTACAATCAGCATAGTTTCATCCTGTTGAAAACGATGATGCGGACAAACCGAAGTCCCGACCCCTGCGTTGCAGAGAAGGTCGCCACTCTGTTCAGAGTGTGCTGCAAGCGGCCCAGCGCACCCGGAGCTTCTACCACCGCAGAGTGCAGAGGCGAACCTCTGCCGGGTGCGCCCGTTACAGCACAGCGAGTGGTGCGGCCTGACCGCACAATTCGGGTGGAACCGTGGAACGCTTCTGGATCTTTCAGGCGCTTCATCCCGTGTATTGCTGCGGGGTGAAGCGCTTTTTATTTTTCATTCTTCAGGTTCAAAAGGAGATTCATTATGAAGATCATTTACAAGGACGGCCATGTGGACGAGTGCCCGCAGGACCAGGAACTGCACGTCATCCGCCATACCGCAGCCCACGTCATGGCACAGGCCATCAAGCGCCTGTATCCGGAGGCCGACTTCGCCTTCGGCCCCGCCACCGAGAACGGCTTCTACTACGATGTCGATCTTGGGCGACACCAAGCTCACCGACGAAGATCTGGCCAGCATTGAAAAAGAGATGCACAAGATCACCAAGGAATCTCGCCATCAAGCCCTTCATCCTGCCCCGCGCCGAGGCCGTGAAGCTGATGGAAGAGCGCCACGAAAACTACAAGATCGAGCACATGGCCGACCTGGCCGATGAGACCGAGTTCAGCTTCTTCCAGCAGGGCGAGTACGTGGATATGTGCATCGGACCCCACCTGACCTACACCAAGGCTCTGAAGGCCTTCAAGATCACCCAGCAGTCCGGTGCATACTGGAAGAACGACAAAGAGAACAAGATGCTGACCCGCATCAACGGCGTGGCCTTCCGCAACCAGGAAGAGCTGGACGCCTGGGAGAAGGAGCAGCAGGAGGCCCGCGAGCGCGATCACCGCAAGATTGGCAAGGAGATGGGCCTGTTCATGACCGACGACCTGGTGGGCCGCGGCCTGCCCATGTTCCTGCCCGCAGGCTACACCGTCTGGCAGGAGCTGGAGAACTATATCAAGGCCAAGGAGCGCGCACGCGGCTATCTGCATGTCATGACGCCCTGCATCGGTACCGTGAACCTCTACAAGACCTCCGGCCACTGGGACCACTACCGTGAGAACATGTTCCCCGCCATGGAGATGGAGGGTGAGAGCTACGTTCTGCGCCCGATGAACTGCCCCCACCACATGATGATCTACGCAAATCATCCCCACTCCTACCGTGACCTGCCCATGCGCATCGGCGAGATCGCCCACGATTTCCGTTACGAGTCCTCCGGCACCCTGAAGGGCATCGAGCGCGGCCGTCACTTCTGCCAGAACGACGCCCACCTGTTCTGCACTCCGGAGCAGATCAAGAGCGAGGTCGCCGATGTCTGCAACCTGATCTTCGAGACCTACAAGGACTTCAACATCACCGATTACCGCTGCGTTCTGTCCCTGCGTGACCCCGCCGACAAGAAGAAGTACCACGACGACGACGCCATGTGGAACCACGCCGAGAACGCTCTGCGTGAGGTGCTGACCGAGCTGGGCATCCACTTCACCGAGGAGATCGGCGAGGCTGCCTTCTACGGCCCGAAGCTGGACGTCAACGTTAAGCCCGCTGTTGGTGCAGAGTACACCCTCTCCACCTGCCAGCTGGACTTCTGCCTGCCCGCCAAGTTCCACCTGACCTATGTGGACAAGGACGGCACCGAGAAGACCCCCGTCGTGCTGCACCGCGCCATCCTGGGTTCTCTGGACCGCTTCATGGCCTACCTGATCGAGGAGACCAAGGGCAAGTTCCCCACCTGGCTGGCCCCTGTGCAGGTCAAGGTCCTGCCCGTCTCCGAGAAGACCCTCGACTACGCCGAGGCCGTCACCGAGAAGCTGGTCGAGGCCGGTGTCCGCGTGGCACTGAACGACGACAACCAGAAGATCGGCTACAAGATCCGCGCTGCCCAGCAGGTGGACCGTGTGCCGTATATGCTGGTCCTGGGTGCCAAGGAGGCCGAGGCCGGCAACATCTCCGTTCGTGACCGCAAGGGCGAAACCACCACGATGGATCTCGACGCCTTCATCGCCAAGGTGACCGACGAGATCAAGAACCGCACCTATAACAGCTAAACATGCGCTAAAATAGCAGCGAGGCCCTCTTCCCGCACGGGAAGAGGGCCTCGCTGCTTATTCTGTATGGATTTTCAGACCCCACTGCTGCCACGGGAGCTGATACTCATAGGTGGGGTGCCGCTGAACACCGCCTGCCCGTTCACGGTATGCTGCGTCAGACCGACAATATCCAACAGCTGACTTTCGCTGTATTTTGTTGAATAGTTCAGGAGTTTTGTATTCTGGCAGATGTAGTTTCCATTTACCGTTTTCACTGCTCCGGCACGTTCCAGTTTGGCCAAAATTTTTCCCAGCTGTTTGCGGTCCAGCCGGATGCCTTTTTCGGTCAATGCCGCAGAAAGCTGTTGCGCCGACAGCGGCTTTTCCCGCACCAGCAGCGCGAGCGCCAGCTCCGAAGCATTCAGGTGGTACGGGACAAGTCCTTTTTTCAACCAGATACCGTTCTGTGTCATCGTTCTGCCCTCCTTGTGTGGCTTTGGCCTGAGTATACCATACTACCTTTGGATTGCAATGGATGAATTGTGAATTTGTGGGAGCTTTACCGATTTTTCCTGTCTGCCCACGCACGGACGGCAGAGTAGAGGGCGGCGAAGACAAGCCCGGCCACGGCCCAGATGATCCAGCTCTTTTCCCAGTTGTTGTTCCAGAAACTGACAGCGAGGTACACCGCCGTCACAAGGCACCAGTAGGCCCCGGCAAACCAACCGACACGGCGGTTCGTCCACTTTTCGCGGACGGTGTATTCCCCCGTTTGCAGCAGTTTATCAAAGCTGCCCTGGGTCATCCCGGCCCGGATGAACAACTGTACTGCACCGGCCACAATGGCCAGCAGCAGGCCGACTGCGGCAACGACCCAGAAATCTGGTGCTCCCAGCATGGCCGTGCCCAGGATCGGCACCACGGCCAGCACACAGAGCACCACGCCCTGGGTCATGCTGCGGCGGTAGGTGGGCGCATACTCCTGTTTCTGCCGCTCCACGATGCCCTCCACACCATAGGCAAGGGCGATCTGCTCTTTTTCCAGATATTCGAACGCTTCCAGCCGGATGGCGGCGGGCAGGATGAGCAGCAGCCCCAGCGCGACGAAGAGCAGCAGGAAGATGACACCGAGCCCTGCCATCCGCTCTTCGTTGGGTGTACCATCGCTCCATGCGCCCAGAACAAGCAGCGCGATGGGGCTGAGGATGCACAAGCCCACACCCGCCGCCATCTTCCCATGCACGGCCTGCACCGTGCTGAGATATGCGTTTGCCTCGTCAAATGAGACGGTGCGGCAGGGTTCCGTCACCCGCTCTTCCTTCGGCAGCGGGGCCGTGGCATCGGGCTGTTCCAGCTCATCTTTTAATAAGTAGTCGGTGCTCACTTCAAACAGAGCACTCAGCTTCAGAATTTTATCCAAGTCGGGGATGGACATTCCAGTTTCCCTTAGTTAAAGATATTGTTGGGTATCTCAAGATGTGTCATTCGATTTTGCCGATAAAGCGGTAGAAGATTTCTACCTCCTGTTCCCGGCTTCCGTCCTCACCTTTGACCGCTTCATGGACAACGATTTTTTCAATCAGCGTATTCAGAAGTTCAGCCGTCAATTCTGTGGGATTGACATACTGTTTCATCAGACCTATCCACTTTTCAGCGTCAACCGCTGTCTGGGCGGCGGCCTCCATCGCTTCGTGAAGCCGTTCAATTTTTGCGTCCAATTCTCGCTGTTCGCCCTGATACTTTTCGGACAGCATATTGAAATTGTATTCTGTAATGCGTCCGGCAGACCAGTCCTCATACATTTTTGCAAACAGGGTGTCTACTTCTGCTTTGCGCTTTTCCGCCTTTTTCAGTTCGGCTGTCTGCCGCTTCCTTGCAGTATTGCGTTCCTTGTCGCTGGCGTTAAGTAGCCGTTTCAGAAGTTTGTCTCCGTCCTGCTGTGCCAGCACAGACCAGTATTGCAGACGGGAAAGGACATAGGCGTAAAGCACATCATGGCGGATATAGTGCATGGAACACTGGTGCAATCCTTGCCCGTACTTGCTACAATGGTAGTGGGCATAGGGATTTTTGTTCTGGCTGTTCACACCATAGGCCAGCGACCAGCCGCAGTCCGCACATTTTACCAGCCCGGAAAATACCTGTGTTGTGCCGTTCTTCTGCCGTCTGCGCCTGTTGCAAATCTGCTCCTGTACTTGACGGAACACATCTTCGGAAATAATCGCTTCGTGGGTGTTCTCCACACGATACCATTCCTCTTTTGGCTTGCGTACTTTCTTCTTGTTTTTGAATGAAATGTTGGTCTGCTTATTGTGGACGCTGTGTCCGATATAGGTTTCCTCTTTCAGAATACTTTTCACCTGCGCTATCGTCCACGCATAGGCTTTTTCCTCCGGCGCTCCGGCATAGATATTTGCGAAAGTGCCGTATCTCTGGAAATTCAGCCAGCCGGGAGTAGGTACTTTTTCTTCGACCAAAATCCGTGTAATGCTGGCGGCTCCCCGGCCATGAACGGCAAGGTCAAAAATCTTTTCGATAATCCACCTTGTTTCCGGGTCAATCAGAAGATGGCCTTTCTTATCCGGGTCTTTGACATAGCCCAGCGGGGCATAGGCTCCATAGTGTGCGCCATTTGCAAACCGTGTCCGCATGGCCGCCTTTACCTTTTTGCTGGTCTGGCGGGCGTGCATTTCATTCAGAATGTTGAGGAATGGGGCAAGCTCATTCTCTCCGTTGATGGTGTCCACATTGTCATTGACAGCGATATAGCGGACGCCTTTGCTGGGAAAGTAGATTTCCGTGTACTGGCCGGTCAGAATGTAGTTTCTGCCTAAGCGGGATAAATCCTTCGTAACAACGCAGTTGATTTTCCCGTCCTCAATGTCATCAATCATTCTCTGAAAATCCGGCCTGTCAAAGTTCGTTCCAGACCATCCATCGTCGATATATTCATCTATGACATTCAGGCCATGCTCGGCGGCATATTGCCGGAGCATCATGCGTTGTGTCTGAATACTCCCGCTTTCTCCTTGCAGTTCATCGTCCCGGCTCAATCTCATATAAAGCGCCGTGTTGTAAATCGTAGTATTGTAAGGTTGCTTCACCGTTAAAAATCCTCCTTCTAAAGAAACAACCCACGCTTACAATACTTTTGCTCTATGGCAATTATATCATAAGCGTGGGCGTGTTATCAATGATGGGCTATCAGGTTGAAGCGGCTTTTTCTGCGGTATGCCGCACCACATCTACAATCAGATCACCGAGGGGCTTCCCGCCTGCGGCGAAGTGTTCGGAGATTTTTATACGGTTGTTCCCACATACAAAATACTGCGTGCCGTTCTCTGCTTGTATGACCTGCCCTGTCCGGGGTGTAAAAATATCGCTTTCGCTTTTTGCCATCCAGTGTCCTCCATATTCAGTTTTCAAGGTACAATGCCGCACAGGAGCGGCGAAAATTTCTGCTTATATCTATCACCTGTCCTTTGTCGTGTACCGTTGTTGCCGTTTCACCTGCGCCAGCACTTCCGGCGGGATACGGTCAACGAAATTGCGGAGATTGTGTAATTCGCTTTCCAGCGTTGCCCGTTCCATCGTATCTTTCATCTTTCCTTTTTCGCTGGCCTTTGCCCTTGCCTCCAACTTCTCATTCTCCGCCAACAGGTCATTGATCGTGACCTTGTACTTTTTCAACTGCCCGGAGAAGTTCTCCATCTGCGGGAACCACTTTTTTAGCATGGAGAGGGCTTCCTCTTTTTTCTTTCCGGCGTTCAGCGGGTTAATGCCGTCCAGTGTGGCTTCAATGGCTCTTGCCTGCCGGGAGAGGGAAACCGCCTGTTTGAAAAGCCGGGTGGGGATATGCTTCCGGCCTGTCCTGCTGGCGCTCTCCCCACGCTCCAAGTCAGGATATTTCTCCACCATATAGGCGTGAAAATCGTCCTGCCACTTCGTCAGGTTTGCCCGGTTGCCGATAATCTCCTTTGCACACAGGCGGTTGTCCTTTGTCAGCGGAACAAAGGTCAAATGCAGGTGGGGCGTTTTCTCGTCCATGTGTACCACCGCCGACACGATATTTTCCCGGCCTACCCGTCCAATGAGGAAATCCGACGCCCTTTGGAAGAACGCCTGTATCTCCTTTGGGGATTTCCCCTTGAAAAACTCCGGGCTGGCGGTTATCAGCGTATCGACAAACCGTGTGCTGTCTTTCCTTGTCCGGCATCCGGCCTGCTCGATACGGCTCTGAATGAAGTGATAATAGCGTCCCTCCGGCTTGACGATATGGAAGTTGTATTTGCTCCGGCTTGTGTCAATGTCGGGATTGCTGGCATACTGTTCTTTCTGTCTTTCGTGATGGGCTTCCAGCGGCCTTGCCGGGTTGCCCTTGTGCTTCTCAAACCGTAAAATTGCGTGTTGTGCCATTCTGCTCCTTTCCCCATTCCTTTCCTATCCGGGGTTTTCCACAGGGAAAATCCCGCCGGAATTATCTCTGATACGATAAGAATGGAATGGATATAAATCAGTCATTTTAATCTTTGTATTTCTATATACCGTCCGGTTTTCGTACTTCAGGAGGGCGGTTTCCGTACTTCATGGGTACGGTTTTCAGTCCTCCGGCGTACCAGAACCGGATTTCTTGAAGTCGGTGTTTGGAACCGCTTCATAGGATTTTGGGAAAATGCGGTTGGGTTTTCCACAGCCCTGCTTCTGGATTTCCACCAGTCCGGCATATTGCAGTTCCCGCAGGGTGTTCACCGCTTTCTGCCGCCCACAATGGAGCAGGTCAACCACTTCGCAGATAGGGTAATACAGGAAAATCCGTCCGTAGTCATCCGCCCACCCATTCTTGCGGGACAACTCTGTCCGGCGCAGGATAAAGGCGTACAGAACCTTTGCCTCGTTGGACAGGGGCCTGAATGTGGGGGCTTCAAAGAGGAAATTCGGGAGCCGGGTGAAGCTGAACGCCTTTTCCGGCTGATGGATATAGATGGTATTTGTCATAGTGCGTTTTGTGGACGGTTAGAAGCCCGTTTTCCGGGGTGGGCGATACTTTATACCACCCGCCCCGGTTTGGGGCTTGCAAAGCCTGATAAATCAAGGCTTTTTTCGCTCCTAACTGTCCACAGCAGACCTCCTTTTCCGTTCACTTTCTGTTTTCTGCCGCCTGTGAACTCTGGCGGCACAGCCGGGGCAGTATTTTGCCCGGTTGGATTTGGGGACGAACACGCCGCCGCAGACCGCACAGCGTTTCAAGTCCTTATCCCGGAAAATTTCCGCTTCCAGCGTCCCGTCCAGCGGCAAGACCGCCCAGCGGAACCACTTACAGCAGACCGAGAAAGAAATCGTCTGCGGGCAGGTGCAGGTGTCCCCATCGTCAAGGACAATGCAGTTGCCGTCCTCACAGCAACAGCACTCCCGGCGTATCAGGCTGGCCGCCTGTTTCTTCTGCGCCGGTGTCATGCGGTAAAGGGAACCGTCCAGCCTGCGTTCCAGCGGCGGCAAGTCTTTATAGGGGTTATCTCTCATGCGTTCCCTCCATTTTGCTTTCCGTTGCCGTTCCTCCCGAAAAGGCTTCCTGCCTCGTCGTCGCAAGCTGCGTATCGCTCGTTTCGCCGCAAGCGGCAAAACTCACTCGCTCCGCTGCTCCTCCTCTCCCCACAAAGCCATGCGGCTTTGCGGGGGCCCCGACAATAGCGGCGTGTTCCGGCGTTGGCACGCTCCCCATACTTCGGGACATTTTGTCCCGAAGTCCGGCTCCTTGCGGTGCTTCCCCAGCCGGGGTATTCCTTTTCGGACGGTCATTCTGTTTTCAAGGTGCTGTCCATCGATGAACTACCCTAAGTCTACACCTAAATGACCGCCCGTCCCGTATATCCGAAAGGTAGGAAATCGGCCTAAAAAACAGGCTATTTCCACGCTTTCGGAATTGTGGTATAATAAAAATGATATTTGCAGACAAGGAGGGAGAGCATGGAATTATCCATACAAGAACGATTGAAAGACTTGCGTGTGGAGCGCGGTCTGACGCTGGAACAGCTTGCGGAGAAAACCCATCTCTCCAAGTCTGCTTTAGGCAGTTACGAGGGGGACAACCTCAAGGACATTAGCCACTATGCCCTTATTGAGTTGGCAAAGTTTTATGAAGTGACTGTTGATTATCTGCTGGGCCGTTCTCAAACAAGAAATCACCCAAACGCCGATCTTGCAGACCTGCATTTGAGTGATGATATGATTGAACTATTGAAAAGCGGGCTGGTGGACAATTCGCTTTTGTGTGAACTGGCGACCCACCCGGATTTTCCCCGGCTCATGGCCGACCTTGAAATCTATGTGAACGGCGTAGCGGGAAAGCAGGTGCAGAGCGCAAACGCCATTGTGGACGCTGTGAGTGCAACGATTATGAAACAACACAATCCCGGCTTGACCGACCCGCAGTTAAGACAGCTTATCGCCGCCCACATTGACGATGACAGCTTTTGCCGCTATGTGATACAGCAGGACATAAACAAGATAGCCCTCGACCTGCGGGAAGCCCATAAGGACGATTTTTTCAGCGTTCCGGAGGACAACCCGCTGGAAGATTTCTTACAGACCGCCGAGGAAACCACCAGAGAGGGCAGCGACCCGGAGCAGACGGCTATGATGTTTATCTGTAAGCGGCTCAAACTGAACTATGGGAAACTGTCAGAGGAAGAAAAGAAGTGGTTGAAAAAGATTGCACAGAAATCGGATTTACTGAAAAATCCAAAGCCACAACGGGGTAGAAAGTAAGGGAGCGACAAAATCCTACTTGACAAAGGAGTGCGATGATATGAAAAAAGCGATAGGTTTGATAGCCTTGCTGATTTTAATAATGGGGCTGGTCGGCTGTAACGGAGAAACGGTTAATATCGACTTTCCCTTTGAGGTTGGAGATGTTGAGAATATTGAAATGTACCACTATGCGGGAGTACCTGTATCAGCGGAAAAGAAAGTAGTCGTTGCAGAAAGTGATATAACGGGCTTGTATGATATGTTTGAGGACTTATCGTTGAAAGACAAACAAGTTGAGGAAACCACAGGGGCAGATGTGACCAGCTTTCGATTTAACCTTTCAGATGGAACAAACTACGAACTGATTTATGTCTGTAATGGAGTCAAGAACGGAAAGCTGAAATCCTCCACGGGCAATTTTGAATATTTTACAAGTTCAGATATTGGCTCTTATTGGTCTAATATTGACCTTGAAGCAGTTCCAGTTGAAGAAAGCGAATTGCCGAAGTAGCCCGACTAATTAATTTTTATCGGGGAGATAGCAAAGCCAACCGAGCCAGTCAACGGTCAAGATGAACGGCGCATAAATGCGCCGCCGTTGACAGTCCCGCCCGTCTTTGCTAAAGGGTAATCAAGGCGGGAAAGCCCTAAAATGGCTTCACACCTATTTCAATAATTGGAGGAGATAAAAATGAGATCAGAAAAGGAAGTTTATGATATTGTTTTGAATTTTGCAAAAACAGACAAACGCATTCGCATGGTTACTTTGGAAGGATCTAGAACAAATACAAATATTCCGCCTGATGATTTTCAGGATTTTGATATTACTTTTTTTGTTACGGATATGGACAGCTTCACAAGTGATGATAAATGGCTAGATATATTTGGTGAAAGGTTGATTCTGCAAAAGCCGGAAGATATGGAATTATTTCCAGCTGTAGAAAAGGGATTTTCATATTTAATGCTGTTTACTGATGATGTTAAGATAGATTTAACTTTGCTGCCGCTGGAACTGATAGACGAGTATTTTACATGGGATAAACTGGTAAAGTTACTGTTGGATAAAGACAACCGTATCGTAAAGCCGCCAATACCAACGGATATAGACTACCACTTGCAGAAGCCTACTCAAAGAATGTTTGACGATTGCTGTAATGAATTTTGGAATACTACAACATATGTAGTAAAGGGCTTATGCCGCAAAGAGAATTCTTTTTGCTATTGACCATATGAATGATATAGTACGAAAAGAATTGCTTCGCATGATTTCCTGGCTGATTGGTATCAAACAGGGATTTCATTTCAGTTTGGGAAAAAACTATAAATTTATGAAGCAATATGTCCCAGAGGAATTGTGGGAACGACTTATGTCTACTTATAATATGGATTCCTATCCCCATATGTGGGAATCCTTTGAACAATGTATGGCATTGTTCCGGGAGGTTTCGTCAGAAGTGGCATGCCAGTTGGATTACCAGTATCCACTATATGATGAAAAAATCAGTAATTATGTGATTCGGCAAAAGAAAAAATATGGCATTGAAGATGATAACAAATAAAATTTTTTCAATCGAAAAAAATTTATTTTGATTATTCAATTTTGAAAAACTGAATACCTCAAAATCAGAAAGAGCGCGGCCAAGCACTTTGAGGGATTGGCCGCCTTGTCCACCCATTCAGCGGGACGGCGGGCGGCGGTCAAGGCCGGGTGTAAACCCGTTCATTTCAGCCTTGACGGTTGCCCGCTGTCCTGCTACTTTTCCGGGAGTGTGGCCACAACTTCGGGACACTTTGTCCACAAGTCGGAGCGTAGAACGCGGGACGGGGGCTTTCATATACGCCCTGTCTGCTGTTGAAACCAGACCTGCGCTTACGGCTCCACGCCACGCAAGCACAGCCCTGTTTTCCTGCCGCTTCAAATGCCCTTGCCCTCCCCGGCGGCAACGGCATTTTCACGGCAACGCCGACAGAGCGTATAACACACTACACTTTGCTTCGCAAAGTCGTGTGCCAAATGGGGGCGTTGCCCCCTTTGGAAACCCCCACAAGAAAAGGCGGTACGCTACCCCTCCACGGGGCGCATACCGCCTTTTCTTGTTATCCAGCCCTCCGGCTGTATCGGTTGAGCAAAAGTCAGCGTGGGATTGGTGTGGTATCTTTATCTAAGTGAACCCCCGCTCTCCCACTTCGAGACAGCCTGACGCGAAACGTTCAACTGATCGGCAAGCTCTTCCTGGCTCCATCCATTCTGGCGGCGGAGAAGGGCAATTTTTTCGGCTAAGATCATCGTGTTCTCTTTTCTGCCGCAGGGCGGCGTATCAATGGATTCCGGCGGACGTCCTCTATGCTGTTATCATAGCAGATTTTCCAGTTGACAACCACCAATTGCGGCTTGAAATTTGTCAACCAGCGGTTGCAGCCACGCAAAAACCGCCTGCACCCAGCATCATCGCATGGGCACAGGCGGTTTTGTTTCTACCATTTGTTACTTCAGCAGATTGTTATCCGTAAAGTAGTCGATCCGCATGGACTTGCGGACATCGGCGAGGGTGGCGGCGGCGGTCTGTTCGGCCACGGCGCTGCCTTCCTTCAGGATCTCCACGACTTCCGGCAGGCGCTGCTCCCACTCCTTGCGGCGGGTGCGGATAGGCTCCAGTTCGGCCTGCATGACGGCGTTCAGGAACTTCTTCACCTTCACGTCGCCCAGACCGCCGCGCTGATAGTGCGCCTTGAGCTCGTCGAGGTTCTGGTACTCCGGCAGGAACTCGGCGAAGTGCTCCGGGCGGCTGAACGCATCCAGATAGGTGAAGACGGGGTTGCCCTCCACCTTGCCGGAGTCCTGCACCCGCAGATGGCCGGGGTCGGTGTACATGGACATGATCTTCTTCTTGATGTCCTCTGGTTCATCGGACAGGTAGATGCAGTTGCCCAGAGACTTACTCATCTTGGCCTTGCCGTCAATGCCCGGCAGGCGCAGGCAGGCGTGGTTGGACGGCAGCAGGATCTCCGGCTCGGTCAGCGTCTCGCCGTAGACGGCGTTGAACTTGTGGACGATCTCGCGGCACTGCTCGAGCATGGGCTTCTGGTCCTCGCCGGCGGGGACGGTGGTGGCGCGGAAGGCGGTGATGTCCGCCGCCTGGCTGATGGGGTAGGTGAAGAAGCCGACCGGGATGCTGGTCTCAAAGTTCTTCTGCTGGATCTCGGCCTTGACGGTGGGGTTGCGCTGCAGGCGGGACACGGTGACGAGGTTCATATAATAGAAGCTCAGCTCGGTCAGTTCCGGCACCATGGACTGGATGAAGATGTGGGTCTTGGCGGGGTCGATGCCGCAGGCCAGATAGTCCAGCGCCACCTGCAGGATGTTCTGGCGCACCTTCTCCGGGTTGTCGGCGTTGTCGGTCAGCGCCTGCGCATCGGCGATCATGATGTAGATCTCATCGAACTTGCCGGAATTCTGCAGGCGGACGCGCTCTTTCAGGGAGCCGACGTAGTGGCCCACATGCAGGCGGCCTGTGGGGCGGTCGCCGGTCAAAATGATCTGTTTCATAACTAGTCTCCTTCTTTTTCAGGCCCGCCTTTGTACAACCTCTCCGTCAATGCTTCGCATTGCCACTTTCCCTGGTAGGGGAGGCTCTGGCGTATCCCGATCGTTCCCGGTTTTGCCAAGGGCATCCCTGTCCGGGGAGCTGGACGCCGCAGGCAGCCTGAGCGGTTCATCTTTTTATAAGTATATCCCCTGTGCATTTTTCTGTCAACAAAAGGGTCAAAACAAAAAGAAAAAGCGATGGAAAACTTCCATCGCTTTGCTGGCGCCTCTTGCCTGACTCGAACAGGCGACACCCTGATTAACAGTCAGGTGCTCTAACCGACTGAGCTAAAGAGGCATCTATATAAAACGGCATAGAGCCGTTTTACTACTATAAAATGGTGACCCGTACCGGAATCGAACCGATGTTAAAGGCGTGAGAGGCCTCTGTCTTAACCGCTTGACCAACGGGCCATACGTCCATTTTGCATCGGGTGTTCGCTCCCGACTCGATTATTTTAGCACAGCAGCCGCTCTTTGTCAACAGGAAATTTCAAGTTTTTTCAAAAAATCAGAAAAACCTCCGGGCGCCCGTTTTCACGACCCCCAGCAGCACATCCAGATACACAGCCCGACGACGCTTTCCACCTCGCCCATCTCCATGCTCTGGCGCTGGGGCAGACCGGCCAGCCGCCCGCTGTACAGACACTTGAGCTGGGGCATGGCCGCGTAATCGTTGGGGCGCATGAGGGTGCTGTGCCGGGGCAGGTCCAGCGAGCCGCTCTTCTGCAGCACCTCGCTGACGAACTGGGAGCAGAAATAGTGGCGGCGGCGGTTCCAGCGAATGTGCAGTGCACAGAGCAGCAGCCCCACCGAGTTGAAGCGGTAAAGCTCGCCGTGGTTCATCATGTGGTCGGCGCGGCGCTTGGCGCGGGCATAGGCCTCATCCGTCACCTCCAGCGCATAGAGCGCACAGGGGATATTCTCCCGCAGCCGGAAGACGCCCCGGTTGAGGTATTCCCGGCTGGGCCCCGCCGGGAACATGGTGTAGCCGTTTTTCCGGGTGGAGCTGTACAGGGTGGTCAGGTCCTCATCAAAGGCGAGGGAGATATGGGTATACTCCGCCCCGGTCAGTGTGTACACCAGATTCGAAACCAGCGTTCCCGAACGGGTCAGAAAGATATAAAGCGTTTTCATAGATGTACCGGTTCTCCCCCAAAATTCCAGACTGTGGATGTCTTGATTTTACGTTGTTTTTACAGTATAGCATAAACTAAGTTTCTTTGCCAGTGAAAAACGCGAAAAATCGGCGAAAATTTTTCTTCCACCGTTTGGAGGAGCCTTTCTATCTGGAATACGGTTCCGCGTTTGATTTTATTGCATTTACCGGCGCACGTTCCGGCGTCAGCCCCTGCCGCCCGGCAGCCTCCATTTGTTAAAGTTTTATCAAAATTTCGTTTTTGAAAAAATCTCTTTATTTTCTTTACCGGGAAGGGACTGTTTTTTCATGAAATGTCTGCAATTCCATCCGATTCTTAATGAAATTTGTTGTTTCTAACCGAAGGATTTTTCCCATTTGGTTGATTTTGGAGTCATTTTATGTATAATGGTATACAGGAGAATACGCATCTGTATTTCTTCATCGCCCGCGCTGCCTTTTGGCTGAGGTGCGCGCGACGCGCGATCAGAATTTGATCTGAACGAAAGAAGAGGTATAAGTATCATGGCAAAGGTAGATCTGAGCAAGTATGGTATCACCGGCACGACGGAGATCGTGTACAATCCCTCTTACGAGCAGCTGTTTGAAGAGGAGACCAAGCCCGGTCTGGAAGGCTTCGAGAAGGGCCAGGTCAGCGAACTGGGCGCTGTCAACGTCATGACCGGCATCTACACCGGCCGTTCCCCCAAGGATAAGTTCATCGTCATGGACGAGAACTCCAAGGACACCGTGTGGTGGACCAGCGACGCATACAAGAACGACAACCACCCCGCTTCTGAGGAAGCCTGGAATGCCGTCAAGGAGATCGCAAAGAAGGAGCTGTCCAACAAGCGCCTGTACGTGGTCGATGCCTTCTGCGGTGCCAACAAGGACACCCGCATGGCCGTTCGTTTCATCATGGAAGTGGCCTGGCAGGCACACTTCGTGACCAACATGTTCATCAAGCCCACCGCTGAGGAGCTGGCAAACTTCGAGCCGGATTTCGTTGTTTACAACGCATCCAAGGCCAAGGTCGAGAACTACAAGGAGCTGGGCCTGAACTCTGAGACTGCTGTTATGTTCAACATCACCAGCAAGGAGCAGGTCATCGTCAACACCTGGTACGGCGGCGAGATGAAGAAGGGCATGTTCTCCATGATGAACTACTTCCTGCCGCTGAAGGGCATCGCTTCCATGCACTGCTCTGCCAACACCGATAAGGAGGGCAAGAACACCGCCATCTTCTTCGGTCTGTCCGGCACCGGCAAGACCACCCTGTCCACCGACCCCAAGCGCCTGCTGATCGGCGACGACGAGCACGGCTGGGATGACAACGGCGTCTTCAACTTCGAGGGCGGCTGCTACGCAAAGGTCATCAACCTAGACAAGGACTCCGAGCCCGATATCTACAACGCCATCAAGCGCAACGCTCTGCTGGAGAACGTTACTCTGGATGCTGAGGGCCACATCGACTTCGCAGACAAGAGCGTCACCGAGAACACCCGTGTGTCCTACCCCATCGACCACATCCAGAACATCGTCCGCCCCATCTCCTCTGCACCCGCAGCCAAGAACGTCATCTTCCTGTCTGCTGACGCATTCGGCGTGCTGCCCCCGGTCTCCATCCTGACCCCGGAGCAGACCCAGTACTACTTCCTGTCCGGCTTCACCTCCAAGCTGGCCGGCACCGAGCGGGGCATCACCGAGCCCACTCCCACCTTCTCCGCCTGCTTCGGCCAGGCCTTCCTGGAGCTGCACCCCACCAAGTACGGTGAGGAGCTGGTGAAGAAGATGCAGAAGAGCGGTGCCAAGGCTTATCTGGTCAACACCGGCTGGAACGGCACCGGCAAGCGCATCTCCATCAAGGACACCCGCGGTATCATCGATGCCATCCTGAGCGGCGCCATCAACGAGGCTCCCACCAAGAAGATCCCCTACTTCGACTTCGAGGTTCCCACCGAGCTGCCCGGCGTTGATCCTGCCATCCTGGACCCCCGCGACACCTATGCAGATGCTTCCCAGTGGGAAGAGAAGGCAAAAGACCTGGCTGGCCGCTTCGTCAAGAACTTCGCCAAGTACGAAGGCAACGAGCACGGCAAGGCTCTGGTCTCCGCAGGCCCCCAGCTGTAAGCTCTGACCCCCGCATTTTTCTTCTGAACTCCATATAAATGAGGCCCCCGCCGTGTGTTCATTGACCGAGCACACGGCGGGGGTTTTTGCGTTCCAGCGCGGGTAAACGAAGCGTCGGTTGCGTTTTGGAGCCGGGTATGCTATCCTGTCCTCAAAGGATGTGAACCGTATGAACGCCAAAGATTTCGGGGCCTTTCTGGCCCGGACCCGCAAGGCCTGCGGGCTGACGCAGGCCGACCTGGCCGCACAGCTGCATGTGACCGACAAGGCCGTCAGCCGCTGGGAACGGGGCGTCGGTCTGCCGGACATCAACACGCTGGAACCACTGGCGGACGCACTGGGCCTGACGCTCTCCGACCTGATGCACTGCCGCGACCCGCAGGAAGCTCCTCTGCCAAACGCCGAACCCACACTGGAAGATTTCCTGACCATGCTCCGCCGTCCGCACAGCATCGACTGGCACTCCGTCCGGGCCGCGCTGCTCTGCCTGAGCATTCTGCTGGCCGTCTGGGGCGTATGCTTCCACCCCGGTGTTCTTGCCGTTCACTGGCACGGCCTTGGCAATGGAGATTTCCGAGCGGATGGCTGGATGCAGTCTATCCTGATCTTTCCGTTGCTTCTGGCGCTGGAGTGTTTCTTCCTGAACCTTTGGCGTCTCTTTGAGCAGACCGGATATTTTCGCCACTGGGACGAGTGGGATGCAGTCCTTACAAATTCGCTGGCTCTTCTCTCCCCCGGTGTCCGCCTTGTAAAGTTCGCACTGGATTATTTCTTCTTTTTCTGCTGTGGACTGACGGTGCCGTTTTGTGAGTTTCTCCTCGATCGTGATGAATTGATTTTCCGGACACAAAATGAGCCTTTGCGTTTTCTGCAAAGGCTCATTTCTTATTTTCCTCTTTACTTTGCCGCCTCGAACTCGGCTTCGATCTCCGCCGAGGGAGCCGGGGTGACCAGGCTGACGACAACGCAGACGACGAGCGAGGTCAGGAAGGCGGGCAGCAGCTCGTAGATGCCGAATACGCCGCCCAGCGGGCTGATGAGGTACTTCCAGACGAAGACCATCAGACCTCCGGCCAGCATCCCGGCCAGTGCGCCCTGCCAGTTGCAGCGCTTCCAGAACAGCGCACAGAGCATCACCGCGCCGAATGCGCCGCCGAACCCGGCCCACGCAAAGCTGACGATGCCAAAGACGCTGGAATCCGGGTCGCGGGCCAGCACCACGCCCACCACGCTGACGCACACGATGGTCAGACGGGCGGCAAACAGGCTCTGCTTCTCGCTGAGCTTGAGGTGCGCGAACTCCTGCAAAATGTTCTGGGAGACGCTGGACGCCGCTGCGAGCATCTGGCTGTCGGCGGTGGACATGGTCGCGGCCAGGATACCGGCCAGGATGAGGCCCGCCAGCACGGCGGCCAGTGCGCCGTGGGCGCTGATGAGGCTGGCAATGCGGACGATGAGGGTCTCACTGGTCGAGCCGCTCAGGAACTCCAGAGCACCCGCCCTGGTCATGCCGAGGCCCACCATGCCGATGACGATGGAGGCCGTCATGGCGATGACCACCCACACCGAGGCGATGCGGCGGCTCAGGACCAGCTTTTTCTCGTCCTCAATGGCCATGAAGCGGAGCAGGATGTGGGGCATCCCGAAGTAGCCCAGACCCCACGCCATGGTGGACACGATGTCCAGCAGGCTGTACGAGGTGGCCGTATTGGTGTCCGCATTGTGGCTGGCCAGCATGGTCAGGTAGCCGGGCAGGCTCTGCGCATTGGCGACCACGGCGTCCCAGCCGCCTGCCACGCCCACGCCGTAGACCAGAACGGCGATGAGCGCCAGCGACATGACGATGGACTGGATGAGGTCGGTGGTGGTCACGGCGCGGAAACCGCCCAGGATGGTGTACCCCACGATGACGAGAGCCGAGACCAGCATCGCCGCCATGTAATCCACGCCGAACAGGCTGTGGAACAGCTTGCCGCAGGCCGCAAAGCCCGATGCCGTGTAGGGCACAAAGAAGACGATGATGATGACCGCGCCCAGTGCATTGAGCAGATTGCGCTGGTCATGGAATCGCAGCGATAAGAACTGCGGCACCGTGATGGCGTCCAGGTTGGCCGAGTACCGCCGCAGCCGCCGGGCCACGATGAGCCAGTTCAGCCAGGTGCCCAGCGCCAGGCCGATGGCCGTCCAGCCGGGGGACGCGATGCCGCTCAGGTACGCAAGGCCGGGCATTCCCATCAGCAGCCAGCTGGACATATCGCTGGCCTCGGCGCTCATGGCCGTGACCAGCGGGCCCATCTTGCGGCCGCCCAAGTAAAAATCGGTGCTGTCGTTGTTGGACTTGCTGTAGGCAAATCCAACGAGCAGCATCGCCGCCAGATAACCAACGATGGTAACAATGATACAGAGATTGCTCATATTCCTTTCCTCCTCTACTTTCCCATTTGGAAGGATGCTCTGATTTTACCACAGTAAAGCATCAAAGTGCAAGGCTTTTTGAAAACTTCGGCCCTATTGGCAAAAAGTCCGCGGCCGACGCACAGAAAACCCGCAAAACGACCACAACGCACCCGCCGTTCCCCTCTGCCCGTGCGCTCCTTCTGCGGGGCAGAACGGCCCGGCACAACAAAACGCCCGGTTCCTGTGCGGCACCGGGCGTTTTGTCTTTATGGAGAAATGAAAATGATGAAGGTGGATGGCTGTTTTCAGTTCTTCTTGGCTTCGCCTTCGGGGAAGATGATCTTGTTGACGAAGAAGAAGATGATCATCGAGATGCCGCCGTTGAGCACGGTGGTGCCGATGTTGTAGATGAAGTCGGGCACCAGCAGACCGGCCACCGCGACCCAGATGCAGTTGATGGAGTTGACGATGCAGGTGATGACGCAGAACGCCAGCACGTACCAGCCGATCTGCTTGGCCAGATTGCCCTTGCTGCGGAACACAAAACTGCGCTGGATGGGGAAGTTGATGCACTCGCCCACGATCATGGCGACCATGTAGGCGCAGAAGTAGGGCAGGCCGCCGTGGGCAGCGTCATAGCCGAGGATGTTCCACTTGAAGGTCTCACCGAAGAGGGTGATGTCGATGCCCGGCCAGCCGAAGTCCACCACCGGCAGGCTTGCAAAGGCCTTGGGCAGGAATTGCAGCAGCAGGTACTTGAACACCGTGATGAGGTTGGAGACGATGACGAACAGACCGCCCTCACGCACCCACTTGGCAGCGGCGGGGTGCTTGGCCGCGAAGTTGTTCCAGAAATTCATAGCAGTTCTTCCCTTTCAGCTGTTTTTCAGGCGTTTTTCCATCGCGCTGTTCTGGGCGATGTTCTTCACAGCCTCCACGAGGACCCGCAGCAGACCGATGATCCAGAAGCCCTGCGCTTCCATCACGATGCCGTCCACCATGCCCATGCTGATGGCGCCGTTGGTCATCTTGGCCAGCGCGCGCAGCGGCATGTTGTACTGGAACAGGATGTTCAGGTCCGGCTTGCCGCGCTGGATGCTCCGCTTGAGCAGCAGGCCCAGCACCGCCGCCACGAGCCAGCCCAGCGGGCTGTGGCCGTGGCCCAGCTCGCCCAGCGTCATGTTGCGGTCGATCCGGATCTTGTCCTCCGGGATGGGACGGCCCAGCAGGGCGGCGAACTCGGCATCCGGAACGCTGGTGATCTCGCCCGTCCTGTAATGAGGCAGATCCACGCTCTGGTAGGGGTCCGGCGCACCGGAGCCCAGCACCACGACCTCCGCCGTCAGGCGGATGTCGGCGCTGGAAGCGCCCACGCGGAGCTGATAGCTGCCGCCCTCGACCTCCCAGCGGTCGGTGGCCACGTTCCAGTAGCGGTAGGCCTTGTCGTCCAGCGGGATGGAGACGGTCTTGCTCTCGCCCGCTTCCAGCCAGACCTTGGCAAAGCCCTTGAGCTCCTGTGCGGGGCGGAAGACTTTGGCGTCGGGCTTGGCGACGTAGAGCTGGACGACCTCGGCACCGGCGCACTTGCCGGTGTTGGTCACGGTCAGGGTCACGCCCTCCGGTGTTGCCTTGAGGTCTTTGTAAGCAAAGGTGGTGTAGCTCAGGCCGTAGCCGAAGGGGAAGGCCACGGGCCTGCCCGCCGTCTCAAAGTAGCGGTAGCCCACATACAGGCCCTCGCGGTACTGGACGGTGCGGCCCTCGCCTGCGAAGTGGTCTTTCACCGGGGAATCGCTGTAAGCATTGGCCCAGGTCTCGGCCAGCTTGCCGCCGGGGCAGACCGTGCCGGTCAGCACGTCCACCAGAGCGCCCGCACCGGCCTGACCGCCCAGGCAGCCGTAGACCAGCGCCTTGCAGTCTTTGAGCCACGGGGTCTCCAGCGAGGAGCCTGCGCTGAGCAGGACGACCACGTTGGGGTTGACAGCAGCGACCGCAGCCAGCAGATCCAGCTGGTTCTGCGCCAGCTTCATGTCCATCCGGTCGAGGCCCTCGCTCTCCTTGATCTCGTCCAGACCCATGCAGAGCAGGACGACGTTGGCGTTCTGCGCCAGCGCGACGGCTTCCTTCTTCAGATCCTCGTCGGCCTTGCCCTGGCGATCAAAGCCCTGGGCATAGCCGACATTGGTCAGGCCGCTCTCGGTCAGGCAGTCCAGGAAGGAATCCACCTGGATGGAGTTGACGGCGCTGGAACCGGCACCCTGATAGCGGGGCGTCCTGGCAAAGTCACCGAGGACAGCGATTTTCTCGCCTTTCTTCAGCGGCAGCAGCGCGCCCTCGTTCCGGAGCAGAACGATGCTCTGGGCGGCGGCGCGGCGGGCCAGCGCATGATGCGCGGCGGTGTCAAAGGTGCGGGGTGCCTTTTCGACAGCAGCCTTGGTGTCGAGCACCAGTTCCAGCAGCTCGTCCAGCCGGGCGTCCACATCGTGTTCCGAGATCTTGCCGCTCTCCACAGCCTTCATCAGTTCGCGGACGGAATCGTCGCCGGGGAACGGCATCTCCAGCGTGGAGCCGTTCTTCACGCCCAGCGCGTGGTCGTTGGAGCCGCCCCAGTCGGTGACGACTGCGCCGTCGAAGCCCCAGTCCCGGCGCAGGATATCCTGTAACAGGTGGGCGTTCTCGTTGGCGTAGGTGCCGTTGACGAGGTTGTAGGAGGACATGATGGTCTTGGGCTTTGCCTCTTTGACCACGATCTCAAAGCCGGTCAGGTACAGCTCGCGCAGGGTGCGCTCATCCACGATGGAGTCGCTGGCCATGCGGCGCAGCTCCTGGCTGTTGACGGCAAAGTGCTTGGGGCAGGCCGCGATGCCGTTCTTCTGGATGCCGCGGACATAGCCTGCAGCCATCTTGCCCGCCAGATAGGGGTCCTCCGAGAAATACTCAAAGTTGCGGCCGCACAGCGGGCTGCGCTTGATGTTCAGGCCGGGGCCCAGCAGCACCGAGACCTCCTGTGCTGCGGCCTCTTCGCCCATAGCCTCGCCGACGGCCTCGCCCAGGGCGGGGTCCCAGCTGTTGGCCACAGTGGCCGAAGTCGGGAAGCAGGTGGCCGGCACACTGGGGTTCAGGCCCAGGTGGTCTGCCGCACCGGCCTGCTTGCGCACACCGTTGGGGCCGTCCGACAGGGTGATGGACGGGATGCCCTTGCCCGGCAGGGCGCGGGTGTCGAACACCGTGCCGCCGGACAGCAGCGCACATTTCTGCTCCAGATCCAGTGTTTGAATGATGTCTGCGTGTTTCATCGCAATTTCCTCTTTGTTTCCTGAGCAGGGCAAAGGCCCGCTGTTTCTTTGCAGCGGGCCTTTGCCGTTTTAGTTCAGTTCAGGTGCTGCGTCGGTTCAAAAGTGAGAGGCCGTTTCATCAGGCGTTCTCTTCTTCCTCTTCCTTGCGCTTCTTGTAGCTCTTGAAGGTCTTGATCTCCAGAGCAACGATCAGCAGTGCAACGAGCACGTCAGCGCCGATCATGATGATCTCCCACTTTGCCATACCGGGGTTCAGGTTCTCCGCAGCATAAGCGCGGCTGTTGACCACGGTATAGAGGATGTTCTTGGAAGCCTCGCGCAGGGCCTGCTTGCTGCTGTTGGTCAGCACGGTCACGGTGTTGAAGTCGTTGCCGGTGGTGCAGAGCATCAGGTCGTTGCCGTTGCGGACGGCCTGGTCCGCAGTCATGTAGCCGGAGACGCCGAAGTAGTCGGTCTCAACGAAGCCCACGAAGCCCCACTCGCCGCGCAGGACGTTCTTCAGCAGCTCCTTGCAGCCGCCAGCCCAGCAGGTGCCGATGTAGTTGAAGGAAGACATGACCGCGTGGCAGTCTGCATCCTTGACGGAGATCTCGAAGGGCTTGAGGTAGATCTCACGGATGGCCTGCTCGTTGGACCAGGTCGCCACCATGGAACCACGGTTGCCTTCCTGATCGTTCAGGGCGAAGTGCTTCATGTAAGCATACACACCGTGCTCCTGTGCGCCCAGGATCGCATTGGAAGCCATCCGGCCGGACAGGAAGCCATCCTCCGAGTAGTACTCGAAGTTACGGCCTGCGAATGCAGTGCGGTGGATGTTCATAGCCGGGCCGTACCAGCCGGAGGTGTCCATCTCATTGGCCATCTCGCCGATGCTGTCGCCGAAGGCGTAGGCCAGATCCTTGTCCCAGGTCATGCCGATGAGGGTAGCAGCCGGGAAGCCGACGGAACCGACACCGGTGAAGAAGTTGTTGATGGAAGCCGGGCCGTCGCAGTCATTGGTGTGGACCTTCTCGATGCTGGAGACCGCAGCGGTCTGGTAGCCGCCGAAGCCGATGAGCTGCTGCATCTCGTCGATGGTCATCTGGTCGAGCAGCTGATCCCACTTCGCGTCGTTGTAATCCACGCCGCGCAGGTCGGCCAACTTCAGGCCGTTCTTGGCACCGGTGGTGATATCGGCGGCGTTGGCGTCGTCATCGTTCTGATAGCCGGCCTCGGTGTACGTATGGGCATTGTCGAAGGCAGCCTTCTGCTCGTCGGTCATCTCATAGGTGGCGGGAGCAGCGGTCGCCTCGGCATAGTTTGCAAAGCCGTCGGCGCGGGACAGATAGGTGATCTCGCCTTCTGCGAAATCGAACTCGTTGGTCGCAGCCACAGCATCGCTGCTGCGCTTGTTGGACTCGTTGTAGACGATGTCGGATGCAACGGTGTAGGTCTGGGAATCGGCGACGTTGTGCGAGTTGTTGTTCGCGCTGATGACATAGTCGCCAGCTTCCAGCACATAGCAGCCGTTGGTCTGGTAATCATAGGAAGCCAGATCCTCCACCGGGATGGAGAACTCGATGGTCTGAGACTCGCCGGGGGCCAGCTCATTGGTCTTGGCGAAGTCCAGCAGGTTTGCGGAAGACTTCTCGATGCCGCCGTTGGTGTACGGAGGATCGCTGTAGATCTCCACGACATCCTTGCCCGCAACGGAGCCGGTGTTGGTGACGGTCACAGTGAAGTTCAGGCTGGTGCCGTCGTTGGTGATGCCGCTCATCTCCTTGGTGAAGGAGGTGTAGCTCAGGCCGTAGCCGAAGGGGAAGACGACCTCGTCGTCGTAGTTGATGAGGCCCTCGTCCGCAGCCGTCTCATAGAACTTGTAGCCGACGTAGATGCCTTCCACATAGTTGACGAAGGACGGGGTGGTGCCTTCCGGATCAAAGAAGGTGGACTCGGCATTCAGCTCCTCGGTGTTGGTGTACTTGAAGTCGCCGAAGTTGTTCCACCAGGGCGCATTCTTCAGGTTGGAAACATAGGTATCCACGGTACGGCCGGAGGGGTTGACTTCGCCGGAAACGACCTTGCCGAAACCCTCAAAGCCGGACTGGCCGGTGCCGGGGCAGAGCAAGACGCCCTTGATCTGGGGGTAATCCTTCAGGAAGTCCATCTGGAAGGCGTTGGCGCCGTTGTAGACCAGAATGACATTGTCGAAGTTTGCGGTGACCAGGTCGAGCAGGTCTTCCTCACGGTTGGACAGCTGCAGGAAGTGGTCGCCCTTGTCCCAGTCGTTGCCCTCGTTCAGAGAGTCGTCGTAGGTGCCGTTGTAGTAAGTGGTGCCGCGCTCAGAGCCGTAAGCCTGTGCCACGCGGCGGAGCCAGCTGCCGTCCACAACGGAAGCCATATCGGTGGGCAGGTCTGCGCCCTCGCCGCCGACACGGGTGATGACGACCATTGCGGTATCCGAGAATGCTTTTGCATTCTCCATCATCTCATCGGTGTACAGGCTGACGTTGGGTTCGGGCAGGGTCCAGTCCTGCGCCGCTATGCTAACGCTGGGGCGGTCTGCCTTGTAGTCGGTGTAGAACTTGCTCAGTTTCTCGTTGGTCTCGATGCCGGCATCGTGCAGGCCGGTCAGCAGATCGGTGACGGGGTAAGCAGTGTTCAGCGCACCGGAACCGGTGCCGCCGTAGCAGGGGTTGGTGGAAGCCCAGCCGAAGACGTTCAGCTTGGAGCCGGAAGCCACCGGCAGGATGCCGTCTTCGTCCTTTGCCAGAACGACACCGTCTGCGGTGATCTCATTGACCAGCTCCGTGGCCTTTGCAGAGGTCTCCTCGGTGATGGTGCCGCTGCCGGAGACCAGGTCCAGCATGGTGGACATGGGGCCGGTGCAGATCAGGTTCACAACGATGGTCAGCGCCAGCAGAATGGCCAGGCCAGACTGTGCACGGATCATCATCTTCTTTGCTTTGGGCAGCTTGCGCACAGCGATCATCACAACGATCGCCAGCAGCGCAACCACGCCAAACGCGATGAGGTAGCCGCGAACGTTCGTCAGCACCTGCATCACGTCATCCAGGTTAATGGACAGCATAATTTTCCTCCTTCTGATAGGGTCAATCATGAATGCGGAGCGTACAACTCCGCCGAACTGATTGATATGATACCAAATGCACACAGAAAATTCTTGTTTTCTTCACAAACTGTCGTTTTTGGCGCACAATTTGCAAAAAGTTTCAAATCGGTTTCAATTTTTATTGTGCTAATACACAAACAAGAGGCAACCTTATTTGTGCAGGATGCCATACCCTCTCCGTCAGCGCTGTGCGCTGTCACCTCTCCCGAAGGGCGAGATTTTATGCGTGCTTTCAGGCACAACAAAAGCTCCCCCTTTCGGGGGAGCTGTCGAACGAAGTGAGACGGAGCGGGTCGTCATTTTTCTTTGGGCAGGGGCATCAGCACCCGCACCGTGAACCACCGGTTCTCCCAATGGACGGTCATGCTGCCATCGTGCTGCTGCGCCACCGAACGCAGGCTCTTCAAATCGTAGCCGCCGTGGGCGCTCTGCGCGGGCAGACCGTCCGCCCCCAGCTCCACCGGCTGGGCGCAGTAGTTCTCGAAACGGAACATCACGAACCCGTTCTGAACATAGACCGCTGTCCGGATGAGCCGTTTTTCGGGGTCCGGCTCTGCGGCGCAGCTCTCGATGGCGTTGTCCAGCGCGGTGCCCACGATGGTGCAGATCTCCCGCGTGGTCAGAAACCCCAGCGCCCGGCCGTCGGCCACGCTGGTCATCCGGATGTTCTTCTCCTGACAGTCCATGCTTTTGGCCGTCAATAAGGTATCCAACACCGGGTTGCCGGTCTTGTTCTCGGCCTCATACTGCAAAATGCCGGACTCCATCCGGGCCAGCGCCGCGTCCTGCTTGGCGCGGTCCCGCTCGGCGCGGATATCGGCGATCTGCACCTTCAGCTCATGATATCGCCGGTTGATGAGCTTGATGCCCTCTTTGCTCCGCTTGTACTGCTCGTACTGACGGTGGAGCACACTGTCCATAGCGGTCAGCTCCTTGTGGAGCGCCTCTTCCCGCAGCTGCTCGTGCTCAACAGTCAGGATCAGAACGCCGCAGAAATCCACCAGCGTCCGGATGTAGAAAACGCTCATGGTCACTTCCCCGTTCAGGAAGTTCAGGTTGCTCACGGCAAAGGCCGTCGCCGCCATGACGACGGCCACCAGCGCCGCCGTATTGCTGACGTCCAGATGCCCGGTCGGGTGGGGGCGCTTGCGCTCCAGCCCGTACATCACCCCGAACAGACCGCTGTAGACCAACAGCAGCAGGAACAGCGCCATCGGCTCTCCCCCGCCGTGCTGCGGAAAAATGGTGCAGTGCAGCTGCCACTCGACGCTGGCCGCAAATTCGGCCAGAATGAAGCTGCGGGCGCAGTCGTAGGCTGCTTCCAGCCAGTTTTCTTCCCGCGTGATCCAGAGGTAAAGGTACTGCATCCCCACTGCGATGCCCATGCAGGGAACCCACCACGCAATGGGCACTTCGCCGGTCGCTTCCAGAAAAACGCCCAGCATCACGGCCAGCATCCCGCTGGCGGCCAGGGTGATCTTCCGCGCAAAGCGGGGCGGGCGGCTCTGAGCATACAGAACGACGGCCAGCCACTCGGCCAGCGCCGTGTACAGGCGCGGGATATCCGGCAGTGCCATCACAGACCGTCACCCCCGATGTAGTCGGTCAGGGCTGCCAGAAAACTCTTCCGCTTGGGGCGGCTGACCTGCAATTCATAAGGCCCCACCTCCACCGTGTTCTGCTGCACAGCCTGCACCTGGGCCAGATTGACCAGATACCCGCTGTTGCAGCGGGCAAAGGGCCGGTCGGCCAGTTTTTCTTCCAGCGCCTTGAGCGCGCCGGGGGCCGCAAAATCGCCCTCCTCGGTGTAGAAATGCACCCGATGGCCTTCGCTTTCGATGTAATAAATGCGCGAGGTATCCAGCCGCCGCAGGCCGCCCTCCACCGGCACCGCCAGATAGTGCCGGGTGCGGCGGCGCAGCTGCGCCTCCACCTTTTGCAGCTGCTGCGAAAACGCAAAGTATGGCACCGGCTTGAGGACGTAATCCAGCGCCCCCACCGCATAGCCTTTGATGGCATACTGCGCCATGTTGGTGATGAACACGAGCATCACCTCCGGGTCCAGCTCCCGGATGCGCCGGGCCGTTTCCATACCGTCCAGATGCTTCATCTCGATATCCAGAAGGATCAGGTCATAGGCCGGGCGGTAATCCTCCAGGATCTCCAATCCGTCCGCGAAGGTCTTCACCTCAAACGCGGTCCCGTATTGCCGGGTGTACCGCTGAACGTATCCCATCAGCTGCTCCCGGATCTCCGCTTCATCCTCCACGATGGCTACCCGTATCATTTGCCGCACCTCCCCGCTTCTGGTTCCCCGGCCGGGCCTCCAGCTCCGGCCCGGCATCTCATTTCATTATACAAAAGCGGAACCGTTTTTGCAACGTTTTTTGTTTTTCCGGGGCTGATGCACACCGGTTTTACGGCACTCTTACAGTGGTCTGTTGTGCTTTCTTATGATAAGGTCTAGGACGTTTTTCGATGGAAGCAAGGGATTCGTTCTGTTTTCCGAAGAATACAAAAAATCCGAACCCTTCTCCTATTGGAAAAAAGTTCGGACCAGGGACTCGAACCCTGGGCCCACTGATTAAGAGAGCAAGCCGCCGGTTCGTCTCAATTTATGGAAGTTTCGAGTCATCGTTATTTTTAATCAAAACAACGTGATTTTTCACCCGGCAATTTCTGCACCCTTTGTCGGATTTTGCAGCGAAAAGCACCCTCTGCACGTTTTGAAACCGTGCAAAATCCGTGCAGAAACCGTGCACTTACTCTCTGACAAACAAAAATCACACTATCCACCACCGACTTGACGGCAATGGTTTGAGTGACCGACCCAGATATCCTAAATTATCTCTCTATGTTTACAAAACATCTGTGATTCTCTCTTTCTATTACGTAAGGACGCAAATGAAGGGCCCCATAAACGTCCTACTAAAAAAAGGAGATTATTACTATGTTACTCAAAAATGGAAGTACTGGCAACTATGTTATGTACCTGCAGTATGGACTGCATATCATGTGCTGCCCTCCGGGTAGTTTTGACAGCAAATTTGGCTCTGGTACTGAAAATGCTGTTAAGAAGTATCAGGGCAAAAAAGGTCTTACCCAAGATGGCATTGTTGGCGATGGTACATGGAACGCACTGGTAAGCGACATTAAAACCATCCAGCAGCTCCTGAAGAACAAAGGTTATTACGCCAGTACAGTGGATGGCCTTGCAGGTTCAGGCACTTATAACGCTGTTATCAGTTTTCAGAAAGCATCCGGCTTGACTGCCGATGGTATGGTCGGCAGTGCCACCCTAAACGCATTGAACGCTTCTTCGGGCGGTACAAGTGGTCAATCTCATTCAATCACTCTGCCTACTGATAGAAACTATCTTTGGGCACAGAAGAATCCGGACATTGTTAAGCTTGTTGGAAATAGTGGTTGCTCTCTTGTTGCCGTGTTGAATACCGCTAATATCTATGGGCCTCGTGAATTCACCCCTAACGAAGTCCTGACTGCCTGTGGAAATTGGGGTGCAAACGGTCTGAATACTTGGGCTCTTCCCAGCAAGTGCAATGGTAAAATCGACACGAGCAACTACACTCATGGCGGTAAGGAGCAGGCGACTGTATTCAGTGCAGTCAAAGCAAGTATTGACAATAACCTTCCCATCATTATTCGGCTCAACAGTAGCGATGGCAAAAAGACGCATTTTGTCACAGCGATTGCTTATACTGGCAGTTGCTCCTCTGCAAGCAGCATTTCCGTCATTGATCCTGCTGGTGGTGTCATTCGAACTCTTGAGGAAGCGGGAACTGCACGCAATGAAACCGTATACGGTGATTATATCGCAACCGCTCGTCGCTCCTAAATATCTCTACTCTCTTCATCAACAATAAGTTGTAAAGCATCATTTTTAACATATATCCCCCCCAAAGTCTTTTCTCAACTCTCGAAAAGGCTTCGGGGGGGATTTTTCAATGCCTATTATATGCAACACTTTTCACTATCTGCTTATCCAAGCTCAGGCGAGTGATATTTATTTACTCTCCACACATCCCCAACTTTTACCAACTGCATTTCATATTCGACTTTATTCATGTCATCATATGAATACTCATCATGTTCCTCATACGTTTCATTGGGATTATAGTATGCAATCATTACAAAATTTACTTGTGCTTCCGTTTTATTTTTCAAATAGTATCGCACTGAGCAGAAATCATCCGGATAATATTCTCCCACATATCCAGTAAAATATGGAATTTGTGCCAAATCATAGTCATCACAAACGGCAAGTTTTCCATTATAATTCACAAACTTTTTCTCAATTGAATCTTGTGACAAGAAATCATTTGTAAAAATAGATTTCATATATTCTTCAAACTCTTTATAAGAATTTTGATAGACCTCATAATCATGTCCGTTCAGTTTTACATATGTCGGCGCATTTTGCGTCATAGGCACAAAAGTCGGAGCATCTTCAATTTTAAAATTCAGTCCTTTTAAGTTACTTGATTGTCCCCAAAGTGCATAGTCTATTTTCTGCGCTTTTTCAAAAACAGTATATTGATCTTGATCTAAAAATACCGAGGTCGAATCAACTAACGTCTGGGAAAAATCTTGCAAATCATTTTTTTCTTCAGAATTGCATGAACTTGACGATGTATCCTGTGACGAAACTACTGTGGACATTGATGATGCTGTTGTATCATTCATTCCACATCCCACCAAATTCACCACAATACAACCTAGAATCACTATCATTTTTACACTTTTTGCACAATTCATATATGTTCTCCTTTTTTATAAGTTTATCAACATATTGTTTAGTCTCTATTACCTTCTTGTAAACTTTTTATATTAGCTCACAAAAATCTATTTTTCCGTTTACAAATCTTAACATTTTTTCTCTTTCCTCTTAAAAGGAGGAAAGAAAATTGAATTATACGCTTTTTGACCTTTTTCTAAATGCATATAACGGCAACTCCTTTGCACAGCTACAAATCGTCCAACGTTTTCAGCCATTACTGAAAAAATATGCAGCTCTTCTTAAGTATGAGGATGCCTATTCAGATTTACAATTATATCTTCTCGAATTACTGCATTCCGGAAAATTGACCAAACTTCAAAGAAAAGATGACGGCACATTAGTGAAATATATTGAATCCTCTATCCGGCATCAATACATTTCGCTTAACAGCCGAAAAAACGCCGTAGATAACTCTGTCATCGCAAGCGTTGATGAAATTGATTTCGATCAGATGTCTTTGTCCTCAAACGATGAATATCCTGAACTATTGATTTCCGATTTACATTCTGTTCTTCAACCTTCTGAACTGACCTTATTATCTCAATTTGTTTTTAAAGGAATGAGCATCGCAGATATAGCAGAAAAATCTGGTGTCAGTAGACAAGCTATCAACCGTAAAAAGCTTTCCATATTAAAAAAATTAGAATGTGCATTCTTCCCTAAAACTTCCAAATAAATTCTCATTCATTTTGATTTCATTCTTTAGTGTATAAAAGCTATTTTCTTCGCTCCCTTTAATCAAACCACCACGGCAGTTCCAGCCACAGGTTATCCATGGCCTGTTCCTCGGTCTTTTTGGCGCGGCCTTTTGTCAGGTGAAAGTATATCGCCGTGCCGATCAGCGGATGTTCCTCGCCATCAGTGAAGCCATAGCGGTACAGCAGATAGGTCTGCTCCCGTTGGGTCAGCCGTTTCAGGCCATAATACAGTTCCCGGCGCGATTCCTGCTCCTCCATAATGCTCTGCGGCTGCATGGCGTAGGGGTCGGCTATGGCCTCAATGCGCCGCAGTTGTTCCTCTCCCGGCAGAACATCATCCAGCGAAACACGTTGGTAACAGACGCCGTCCTTGTCTTCCGTCACCATCCGCTGCTCAAAAGCGGCAAAGGCATCCCGCACCATGTCCATCATGGCGTTGCGGATGGCAGGAGCCGCATAGGTCAGGAACTTCATGCCGCGCGCTGCATCGAACTTCGGCACAGCTTTCCATAAGCCCAGATTGCCCGCCTGTTTCAAATCGTCCGTGTCAAGGTTCAAGCCAGACTGTGCCAGATTCATGCTGCGGAAAAGGTCATTTGCCACCTTGCCGATAAAGGACTTGTTGTTTTCGATCAGGCTGTCCAGTGCGGCGGCATCGCCTTTCTGTGCCAGCGCACAAAGCCGTTCATTCGTCTGCTTCATGGGCGTTTTCCTGCTCTGCGGCAGACTGCAAGATTCCCAACAGACCGCTTCGCAACTGCTCCAGTGCTTCCGGCGTGGCTCCTTCCATACCCGAAACGCTGTCCAACATTGCATCCGTCAACTGCTCTGCCGTGATCGTTGGGTGCTGCACATCCTGCCCTTTGGTCAATTCGGTGAACATCTTCTCTGCCACTTTCTTGCTCATGGCTTCCTGTTCGGCGTAATGGCTCCCGATGCCCTTTTTGATTTCCTTGACCGTTGCCATGAAGTACATTTCAATGTCATCAAGATCACCTTGATACACCGGCTTTCTCCGAAGGCTGATGTCTTTGGCAGCCTTGGCTGCTTCTGGGGTCTTGACCCTTGTACGTAGCAGGGTGCTCAATATCGTGAGCATGGCATTCTGTGCTGCGATACCAGACGCAAAAGTATCATCAAAATACTGCGATATGCGGTAAGTAAGCTCTGCAAAGCGGGCGTTTTCCAACAGCAGGTTGACCACCTCTGTATTGACACGCCCTGTGTAGAGGTTCTTTGCAGCTTCTACGGACAAGCCCAGTTCGGCAATGTCGTAATTTTTGCGGTCGGGGATGTTGGTTTCTCCCAGCAGGAAATCCGTGGACACGTTAAACAGCCTTGCAATTTTCAGCACCTGCTCATGGGTCAGCGTCCCTTTTGCGCCGCTGATGAAGCGGCTGATGGTGCTTTTGGAGCAGCCGATTTCCTTGGCAAGCTCCGGTTGGCTGATATTGTGCTCTTTCATCAAGTCCGCAAGACGGACGTTGGACGGTGCGGGCAGATATTCCTGTGCCATGTGGTCGGCCCTCCTTTTTGAGCTTTTTCCTCATTATAATACGCTCTGCCGTTTTGTTCAATATACGGTTACCTCTCCGCCCTTGCTGTTGCAGCTCTGCAACCAGTAAGGGCTTTTTTCTTTTTCCCGTTGCAGTTCTGCCGCTTTTTCGCCTTTCCTGCAAAATTTTCCGTATATTCAGGCAGGAAGCAACACCAGAGTTCCCACTTTGGGATACTCTGGTGCAGTACATAACATCGCCCTGCCCGGTGGCCGCAGGGTGCGGGGTTTTGTAGGCATCGAGCCGCTTGTCCACCCCTGTCCGTAAAAAGTGCATTTTTTCACGGAAGAAATTCGTACAACCTGTACGGTCTGTACTTGTACGCATCTGTACGGCGGATTGAAGTAAATTAAAACGAATTATCGTTTATATTTCGGATTTCCGTACGTCGTACGAACCGTACAGGTTATTTGAAGTCCGTACGCAATTTTTTCAGATGCGTACGGAGCAATCAAGTTCGCATTGTGCGAACTTGATCGTAGCTCTCCCGCATGAGACGTTCCCCCTCGGAGAGTCCTCGAAGAGCCCACTACACTTTGCAGCCCATAGGGATGAAAGTGTTATAGTGGGTTATTACACTTCCGGGGAAGTGCATCTCCGTCCCCGTCACCTTCCTCTGAACCCCGAAAGGAGGGATGCCCTTTGGCAAGAAATGATGGTATTGACCGCACCAGTGTCCGAAACCTTGCCGTTTCGGACAAGGTTGTTGGCAACACTCAGCAGCACAATGAGCGTGAAAAGGACAGCTATCGGAACCCCGATATTATCCCCCAGCGCGCTGCATGGAACGTCCACTTCAAGAAGCCAACCGCCAGCTACACCGACCTGTTCTCCCAACTGGAAACCGATGGAACCATCTCCACGCGCGGCCTGAAGCCGGATGCTACCCACTACTGTGAACTTGTCTTTGATGTCAACTCGGCCTATTTTGACAATCACGGTGGCTACGAGTTCGCCAAGCAGTTCTATGCAGATGCCTACAAAGCTGCTATCCAAATCGTAGGCGGTGAACAGTATATCCTCTCGGCTGTCATGCATGCCGATGAGATCAACCGTGCCATGACCGAAGCATTAGGCCGTGAAGTCTACCACTATCATCTCCATGTGGTCTATGTGCCTGTGGTGGAAAAGCAGATCCTCTGGTCGAAACGCTGCAAGGACAAGGCACTGGTCGGCACAGTCAAGGAGACCGTCATGCAGGTCAGCCGGAGCAAGAAGTGGGCATCCAAGCCCCTGCTGGACGATGCCGGAAAGCCTGTCCTGCAAAAGAACGGCAAGCCAGTCTTGAAGAAGTCGTACAGTGTCCTGCAAGACGATTTCTTCAACTATATGCGCAATGCCGGGTACACGGATGTAGAGCGCGGTGAGCGTGGCAGCACCGAAGAACACCTGACCGTCACCCAGTTCAAAGTCCAGCGAGAGCAGGAACGGCTGGACGCCCTGACCGCCCAAGCCGACCAAAAGGCGCAGTCGCTTGCCAAAACCAGTCAGACCCTCTCCAAAAAGGAGAAGGAACTTGCCGCTGTGCAGAAAAAGACCACGCTCACGAAAGAAGCCCTCATTCATGCGCGTGATCTGGATTATATCGGCAAGCGCACCTTCCTCGGCAACTACTCGCTGACCGAAGAAGAATTTTCCAAGCTGAAAAAGCAAGCCGACCACGGCTATATGATGGACGTGGAGAACCGCCGCTTGAAAGAAGAACTTTCCACCGCCAAGAAGGAGGCCGTTCGTTGGAGCAACAAGTACCACGACCTGTGGTACGACGTGAAACCCTATCTGGATGCTCTCCACCGTGCGCCCGAACTGGTGCGCGGCTTTCTGGAAAAGATTCTTGCCCCCAAGCAGGAGCGCACCATGAATGTGCCGCAGCGAAACCGTAAGCGTGGGCAAGATGTAGAACTTTAAGCTGAATTTTTAGATGATATGACAATATAAGGAGCAACGCTTATGGATTTTGACCGTAATTCTATGACCGTCCCTGTGCAATCTTCCGATTATACGAAAAAGTTCTTGCAAAAGGGCTCGAATCCCACTACAATGGAAGTGGTCACTCAAACCAATGCCGTCAAGTCTCCGACTGACGGCCCGGCAACCACGAAACTGGTGTACACGGTGGAAGAGATCGCACGAATGCTGGCCATCAGCCTGCGCTCTGCTTACAATCTGTGCAACAGCACTACCGAATTCCGTGTCCTGCGAGTAGGCGGAAGCATCCGTGTGCCGAAGGACAGCTTCGATGCGTGGCTCTACCGGGCAGCTTGATAAGGAGGCAAACAGTATGGCATATATTACGAAGCGCGGCAACTCTTACAGCGTCCGCTACACCTACGAAGATGAGCACGGCAAGAGCTGCGACAAATGGGAGAGCTTTCCCACAAAAGAGGAGGCAACGAACCGAAAAAAGCAAATCGAGCATGAACTGGCCGCTGGCACTTTCCTGATTCCGTCCTCGGTAACGGTGGCAGAGTTCCTGATGGACTGGCTGCCGAAACAGTGCAGCAAGCACAAGTGGGCACCCAAAACCTACGAATCCAACCTTTCCACCATTCAGAATCTCATTATCCCCTATATCGGTAGCATGGAGATGCAGAAGCTCAAGCCCTACCACATGGAGAACCTCTACACGACCCTGAGCAAAACGCCCTGTGGTTCGTATATCGAGGGCAAGAAGCAGGAACTGACCGAAAAGCAGAAGCAGCGTTTCCTTTCCGGCACGACGATCCATGAGGTGCACCGGCTGCTGGGCACTGCCTTCCAGTATGCCGTAGAGTGGGGCATCCTTGTCAAAAGCCCTGTTCCCGTGGACAGCCCCAAGAAGTCTACGCAGGAGCGCACCATCTGGACGGTAGAGGAAATGCGGGCGGCTCTGGACAGCATGGAGGACCCCATCCTGCATCTGGCAGTCCACCTCACACTGGTGGGCGCACTGCGAGAGGGCGAGATCGTAGGTCTGACCCCGGAAGATCTCGATTTTGACGCAGCAGATGGCATCGGAACCTTCCGTATCAACAAGTCCATGCAGCGGGTGCGGAAAGAAGCCCTAAATCAAGTGGACGATGGCTGCATCATCAAGATATTCCCGGACAAGCTGGAGCGCAGCACCACTTCCCTCATCCTGAAAAGCACCAAAACCGCATCCTCCTGCCGTACCATCTTCATGACCTCTGCACTGAAAGAGGAATTGAAGAAGTGGCTGAATCAGTTGGCGGCAGACGAGATGAAAGACCCGGCACGCTACCATGATAGCGGAATGCTGTTCCGTCTACCCAATGGTCTGGCAGTGGAGCCGGTGCTGATCCGCAAGAAGTTCCTCAAATGGCAGGATGCCCACCCGGAATTCCCCCGCATTGTGTTCCACGGTTTGCGGCATTCCAGTGCCACCTATCAACTGATGATCTCCGGCGGCGATGTGAAAGCCGTTCAGGGCACCACAGGGCACGCCACGGCGGATATGCACCTATTTTCACAAGCCGTTTCCAGCTAACTATCTTGGGCCCGAGTGAGCTTAACTGCTGTGTTCGGAATGGGAACAGGTGGAACCTCACCGTCATCGTCACCGACCATATGACTGACTAAGCACATCATACTTGTTTTACTGTGTCCAGTATTTTTAGAAGGACGTGCCTTCAAAACTGAATAATCACTGCTACTTCTCGTTGGCTCTTTATGAGAGCTTCAAGCGAATTGTGGTCAAGCCCTCGATCTATTAGTACACACTTGCTGAATGGATCGCTCCACTTACACATCGTGCCTATCAACCTTGTAGTCTTCAAGGGGTCTTACTTGCTTTAAGCAATGGGATATCTTATCTTTGGGTCGGCTTCACGCTTAGATGCTTTCAGCGTTTATCCGATCCGTACGTAGTTGCCCAGCTATGCTCCTGGCGGAACAACTGGTGCGCCAGAGGTACGTCCGTCCCGGTCCTCTCGTACTAGGGACAGCTCCCATCAAATATCCTGCGCCCACGACAGATAGGGACCGAACTGTCTCACGACGTTCTGAACCCAGCTCGCGTACCGCTTTAATTGGCGAACAGCCAAACCCTTGGGACCGAATACAGCCCCAGGATGCGATGAGCCGACATCGAGGTGCCAAACCTCCCCGTCGATGTGGACTCTTGGGGGAGATCAGCCTGTTATCCCCAGGGTAACTTTTATCCGTTGAGCGATGGCATTTCCACTCACATACCACCGGATCACTAACTCCAACTTTCGTTACTGCTCGACCCGTCAGTCTCGCAGTTAGGCTCGCTTCTGCGTTTGCACTCTTTTTTTTGCTTGATTTCCGTTCAAGCTGAGCGAACCTTTGAACGCCTCCGTTACTTTTTTTTAGGAGGCGACCGCCCCAGTCAAACTGCCCACCTAACAATGTCCCCCGACTCGATTCAGAGCCGCAGGTTAGAATTCCAATATCGCAAGGATGGTATCCCAACGGCCACTCCATGACCGCCAAAGCGATCGCTTCCCAGTGTCCCATCTATCCTGTGCATGCAACATCGAAACCCAATATTAGGCTACAGTAAAAGCTCCATGGGGTCTTTCCGTCTTGTCGCGGGTAACCGGCATCTTCACCGGTACTACAATTTCGCCGGGCGGGCTGTTGAGACAGTGCCCAAATCATTACGCCTTTCATGCGGGTCAGAACTTACCTGACAAGGAATTTCGCTACCTTAGGACCGTTATAGTTACGGCCGCCGTTCACTGGGGCTTCGGTTCAGTGCTTGCACATCTCCTCTTAACCTTCCAGCACCGGGCAGGCGTCAGCTCGTATACGTCATCTTTCGATTTAGCACAAACCTGTGTTTTTGGTAAACAGTTGCTTGGGCCGATTCTCTGCGGCTCCATCGCTGGAGCACCCCTTCTCCCGAAGTTACGGGGTCAATTTGCCGAGTTCCTTAACAACCCTTCTCCCGTTGGCCTTAGAATCTTCTTCCTACCTACCTGTGTCGGTTTGCGGTACGGGCACCTCAGAAATACACACAGCTTTTCTCGCCATCTTCCATCCCAGACTTCGGTACTATCTTCCTCGATCTCTACCGGAACCAACACCCGGCTCTGAGACTTCTTATGTGTCCCTGTGCTTAACTCTTTTTTTGGTGGTGACGGAATCTCTACCGTCTGTGCATCGGCTACGCCTTTCGGCCTCACCTTAGCTCCCGACTAACTTGGAGCGGACGAACCTTCCTCCAAAAACCTGAGGCTTTCGGCCATGCAGATTCTCACTGCATTCGCGCTACTCATTCCGGCATTCTCACTTCTATACACTCCACAGCCGCTTGCGCTACTGTTTCGCCGCGTATACAACGCTCCCCTACCCAATGTATTGCTACATTGCCTAAGCTTCGGTGCCAGGTTTAGCCCCGTTAAATTCTCCGCGCAAAGACGCTCGACCAGTGAGCTATTACGCACTCTTTGAATGAGTGGCTGCTTCTGAGCCAACATCCTGGTTGTCTGCGTATCTCCACATCGTTTTCCACTTAACCTGACTTTGGGACCTTAGCTGTAGATCTGGGCTGTTTCCCTTTTGACAATGACATTTATCTGACACTGTCTGACTCCCAACCATCAATATTCTGGCATTCTGAGTTTGATAAGCTTCGCTAACCTCTCGGCCGCTAGGCTATTCAGTGCTTTACCTCCAGATATCTAACCTGAGGCTAGTCCTAAAACTATTTCGGGGAGAACCAGCTATCTCCGGGTTCGATTGGAATTTCTCCGCTACCCACAGTTCATCCGCCGCCTTTTCAACGGAGGTCGGTTCGGTCCTCCATGGAATTTTACTTCCACTTCAACCTGACCATGGGTAGGTCACCCGGTTTCGGGCCCATTGTATGCAACTTAACGCCCTTTCCTTCACAGTACTATACGCTATCGGTCACTGGGTAGTATTTAGGGTTGGAGGGTGGTCCCCCCATCTTCCGACCAGGTGTGGACTACCAGGGTATCTAATCCTGTTTGCTACCCACACTTTCGAGCCTCAGCGTCAGTTGGTGCCCAGTAGGCCGCCTTCGCCACTGGTGTTCCTCCCGATATCTACGCATTCCACCGCTACACCGGGAATTCCGCCTACCTCTGCACTACTCAAGAAAAACAGTTTTGAAAGCAGTTCATGGGTTGAGCCCATGGATTTCACTTCCAACTTGTCTTCCCGCCTGCGCTCCCTTTACACCCAGTAATTCCGGACAACGCTTGTGACCTACGTTTTACCGCGGCTGCTGGCACGTAGTTAGCCGTCACTTCCTTGTTGAGTACCGTCATTATCTTCCTCAACAACAGGAGTTTACAATCCGAAGACCTTCTTCCTCCACGCGGCGTCGCTGCATCAGGGTTTCCCCCATTGTGCAATATTCCCCACTGCTGCCTCCCGTAGGAGTCTGGGCCGTGTCTCAGTCCCAATGTGGCCGTTCAACCTCTCAGTCCGGCTACCGATCGTCGCCTTGGTGGGCCGTTACCTCACCAACTAGCTAATCGGACGCGAGGCCATCTCAAAGCGGATTGCTCCTTTTCCCTCAGGTCGATGCCGACCCGTGGGCTTATGCGGTATTAGCAGTCGTTTCCAACTGTTGTCCCCCTCTTTGAGGCAGGTTCCTCACGCGTTACTCACCCGTTCGCCACTCGCTCTGAAGAGCAAGCTCCTCATTCTCGTTCGACTTGCATGTGTTAGGCGCGCCGCCAGCGTGCGTCCTGAGCCAGGATCAAACTCTTTATTAAATGATATTTATCACTTAAAAAGTGTTAAATCTCTCTCGCTCAGTACGCAATCGCTTGCGTCCTGTGTGAATTACTTTGTTTGGAATTGTTTACCGTGTTTTTCCAACACGAAAATAGGTTCCGTTACAAGTTTTTCGATATTGTTCAATTTTCAAGGTCCTGTGCGCCTCAGCCGACCGGCTGACGACTTGATTATTTTATCACAGAAGTGATTTTTTGTCAAGCACTTTTTTTTCGAAGCGTTTCGAACGTTCTGAACTTGGATTCAAAATCTCCGATTTCTCAGAACTGACTGGAATCTTTCAGCGTCTATTGGTTCTTTTCTCTCGCTTCTCAGCTGGGACTTCAGAAGTCATTCTTTTGTCTCAGCGCTTGGCGCTCAAGTATAATACCATACACCGGGGTGGATGTCAACACTTTTTTACAAGTTTTTTCGAAAAAATTCAAATTGCTGCGTCCGGGCAGAAAATTGAACCCCTCCGGGATGGCCACGGCCGTCCCGGCTCCCCTTTTCCAAGGGGAGCTTGCAGTTTTGCGGGCGCTGTTATATTATATAATTACATTATAGAGACAGAGGAGGCCCCGACCATGATCCTGACGGTCAACATCGGCAACACACACATCACCATCGCCGGATACGAACACGACGCCCTGCAATTCAGCGGGCGTCTGCACTCCGACGCAGCAGCGACCATTGACGAATATGCCATGGATCTGCTGAATCTGCTCTCTCTGTACCGCGTCCAGACCGAGCGCATCGAGGGAGGCATTCTGGGCAGTGTCGTGCCCGCGCTGACGGGCCGCGTCCTGGCGGCGCTGCGGATGCTCTGCTCTGCTCGCTTCCTGACCGTTGGTCCGGGCCTGAAGAGCGGCATCAAGCTGCGGCTGGACAATCCGGCCCAGCTGGGTGCAGAGCTTTTGTGTGGTGCCGTTGCCGCACTGGCCGAGACGCCCGGCCCGCTGGCCGTCATTTCCGCCGACACAGCCATCTCCATCATGGCCGTGAACGAGAAGCAGGAGCTTGTGGGCGGCGTCATCCTGCCCGGCCCGCAGCTGTCGCAGGCAGCGCTGGTCCAGAAGACCGCCCAGCTGCCCCAGATCGACCTTTCGGCACCAGCTTCGGCCTCCATTCTGGGCAAGAACACCGCCGCCTGCCTGCAGAACGGTTTCGTGCTGGGCACCGCCAGCCTGCTGGACGGACTGGCTGAGCGCTTCCGCGCCGAACTCGGCCCGGAGCTCAAATTCTACGCCACCGGCAATCTGCCCCGCACCATCCGCGAAGCCTGCCACACGAACATTCTCTACCGCGAGACCCTCATCACCGATGGCTTGTACCGCATCTGGCAGAAATCGGAAAGGGTAATATCAAAATCAAAAGGAGTGCCACACCATGAATTCCAAACTCGTATCTCTGTTCTGCTGTCTGATCATGCTCGTGAGCTTTTCCGGCTGTACCAAGGTCACACAGCTTGTAAAAGACAATCAACCAACCAAAGCGGAACTGCTCGCAGAAATCAACGAAGAGCATCAGCGTTGGGAAGCGGCTCCTGCCGCCGACCCGACACCCTATCTGCGGCATTACGATGACCCCGCCGATGCACAGAAATATTTTGATTACGTCACCGATACCTACAGCGAATACGATGCCGAAAAAGAACTGACCGTAGAAGAAGCGAAAGAGGATGTGAACTATCTCTTCGATGCCTTCTATTATGATTTTGCTTTCTATGACTATTTTGGCGGGCACACTGTATTCGATCAGGCAAAAGCAGAGATTTTACAAGAGCTTCAAGCAAAAGACAGCCTGACCTGCAAAGACTTACAGGAGATTTTGGTGAAACACCTCACCTTTATCAAGGACGGCCATTTCAATGTCAATCACAACTTCCCGGCAGAAAAGGAGATCCCCTTCTTTTTCCGGCAGGTGATGTTCGTTAAAACCGACAGCGGATATCAGGATTCCAAAGGTAAGACGGTCGTATCGGTAGACGGCCATCCAGACTTGGATACGCTGTTCAAACGCTCCATTTCCCAAGAAGGATATCTTGTGTACTATCCTGTGCTGCTGAAAGAAGCAAAATTTGATGGAACCGAGTGGGACAAGCATGTGTGCGACGAGCAATTGACCGTGCACTATGCCGATGGCAGTACGGATGTATTGACGGCAGACACTTGGAGCCAGTATTACAAAGATCTCCCCAAAGGGCAGAATACCGACTTGCGCCAGACAGATGGAATCCCGGTGTTCCAGTTCAACAGCTTTGATGGCTCTTTCCTGCAGGAGGTCAATGCTGCGGCGGCACAAATGAGTGATGCTGCGATTTCCATGCTGGATCTGCGCTCCAATGTCGGCGGATATGAAGAAGTAGCTCATCAGTGGATCACCCGATACAGCCGCCAGCGTGTACAGGGCAATGGAGTCCGCTATGACGTTGTTAATCCGGTATCCGTAGCGATAGCTCATCGGTGGCAAACGCACGACAACATTCTGATTCTTTTAAGCGGAAAATGCTCTGCCTCTTCTGCAGAAATCACAATGGACCTTGCCTATAATCTGGAAAACAGCCTGATCATCGGAGAAAACACAAATGGATGTATGATCGGAAATGGTGGGCATGTGGAACTGCCGAACAGCAAATGCTCGGTTATAATGACATCCGTATGTGTCTATCTGCTGCCGGAGGGTGCAGATTATTTTGAAGAAATGCGTGGCCTTTCTCCGGATATCTGGGTCCCGGCCAAAGAAGCCGAGACGCTGGCGGCAAAACTGATGGAGAATTTGAAATGAGATTCGAATCCTCCCGGTCGCAAATGAACGCCAGTCCTCTTGTTCGACGTTCCTACGGGTCCAGGAACCGCGCACTAAGCAACAGCCCGCTGGGCTGATTGCTTACCCTGCCTGCGGCGGGGCCGTGCTGTTCGAATCCTCCCGGCCGCAAATAAAAATCCCCAGCACACGAAAGTGTACTGGGGATTTTATGCGACCGGGAGGATTCGAACCTCTGGCCTTCCGGGTCGGAGCCGAACGCTCTATCCAGCTGAGCTACGATCGCACATCTTCTGAATGGATTCAGTATAAGGTAGTATAGCACAGCCGGACAGAAATTGCAAATAGAAATCTTCGCCCTTGTCGGCCCAATTTCTGCATCCGGAGCATCCTTCTGAAAAATCATCGGGCGGCGCGTAAAAATATTCACCTCTGCTTTTTGCGCCGCCGGCCCTTATAATAGAGCTTGTGCCCCGGTGTGCGCGGGCACAGTTTCGGATCAGGAAAAGGAATCATCAAGTTATGAAGTCAAACACCAAATCGCTGACGGAAGGCCCTCTGGCCAAGCAGATCCTTCTGGTCAGCCTGCCGCTGGCCCTGTCCAACCTGCTGCAGGTGCTGTTCAACATGTCGGACGTGGCGGTCGTGGGCCGGTTTGCCGGCTCCACGGCGCTGGGTGCGGTGGGCTCCACGAGCATCTTCGTCACCCTGTTCACCGGTTTTCTCATCGGCCTGAGCAACGGCATCAACGTGCTGGTGGCCCGCTTCTATGGGGCCAGGCACACCGATGACGTCCGCCGCACCGTTCACTCGGCGCTGGTGGTCAGCCTCATCGCCGGTGTGGTGCTGCTGTTCGTGGGTCTGCTGGGCTCCCCCGCCCTGCTGCGGCTGCTGAACACCAAGGAAGACCTGCTGCCCGGTGCCATCCTCTACCTGCGGGTCTACTTCCTCGGTATGCCCGCACTGGCGCTCTACAACTTTGGCAACGCCATCTTCAGCGCCATCGGCGACACCAAAGCCGCTGTACTTCCTGAGCATCGCGGGTGTGCTGAACATCCTGCTCAACCTCTTCTTCGTCATCGTCTGCCAGCTGGACGTGGCGGGCGTGGCGCTGGCCAGTGCCATTTCGCAGTGCGTTTCCGCCGGGCTCATCCTCCACGCGCTGACTCAGGTGCAGGACTGCTACGCCCTGCATTTCCGGGAAGCCCGGCTCGACCCGGCCATGACCCGGAGCATTCTGGCGCTGGGCCTGCCCGCCGGGTTCCAGAACGCCGTCTTCGCCATCGCCAACCTCTTCATTCAGGCCGGCGTCAACTCCTTTGACTCCCTCATGGTCAAGGGCAACTCCGCCGCCGCCAACGCCGACAACATGATCTACGACTGCATGGCCGCCTTCTATATGGCCTGTGCCAGCTTCATGAGCCAGAACTACGGCGCTGGCAAGCCCGACCGCGTGAAGAAGAGCTACTTCATCGCGCTGGGCTATTCCTTTGGTGTGGGCCTGCTGTTGGGCAGCAGCCTGTTCGTGTTCGGCCGCGAGTTCCTGGCCCTCTTCACCACCGAGGCCGCCGTCATCGACGCCGGCATGAAGCGTGTGGGCGTCATGGGCTTTGCCTACTGCATCTCGGCCTTTATGGACTGCACCATCGCCGCCTCCCGCGGCCTGGGCAAGACCGTGGTCCCCACCGTCATCGTCGTCCTGGGCTCCTGCGTGTTCCGGGTCATCTGGGTGTACACCATCTTTGCCCACTTCCACACCATCCCCTCGCTTTATCTGCTCTACCCCTGCTCCTGGACGCTGACCGCTCTGGCGGAGATCGTCTACTTCGTCCACTGCTACAAGCAGGCCATGAAAATTTTCCGGGAGCCGGTCCCTGCGTCGCTGTAAGCCGTTCAGACATAAGAAAAGGCAGATGCCGTTCGATGCGGCATCTGCCTTTTTTGTGGTTCGTTATACCTTTACCTCTCCCGCCAGCACCCGCTTATAGTCCTCGTAGTTGCGGGCCAGCAGCGCGGGCGTATCCAGACCATAGGGGCACTTGTTCCGGCACTGGTTGCAGTGCAGGCAGTCCTCGATCTTCTTCATCCTGGCCTGGCCCTCCGGGCTCAGATGGGCCGCCGCAGGCGACCGGCGCAGGAGCAGGCTCATGCGGGCGCAGTCGTTGATCTCGATGCCCACCGGGCAGGGCATACAGTAGCCGCAGCCCCGGCAGAAATCGCCGCACAGTTCGGCGCGGTCCTTCTCGATGACGGCCCGCAGTTCATCGTTCATCCGGGGCGGGTTGTCGATGTAGGAAAGGAACTCATCCAGTTCTTTCTCTCGCTGGACGCCCCAGATGGGCAGCACGCCGTCGTACTGTGCCTCAAAGGCATAGGCGGCGGCACTGTTGGTGATGAGGCCGCCGGACAGGCCCTTCATCGCGATGAAGCCCATCTTTTTCTCCTTGCAGAGTTCCACAAGTTCCAGTTCCTGCGGGCCGGAGATGTAGCTGAACGGGAACTGCAGCGTCTCGTACAGACCGCTCTCGATGGCTTCCTTCGCCACGGTCAGGCGGTGGTTGGTGATGCCGATGTGCCGGATCAGGCCCTTGGCCTTCGCTTCCAGCGCGGCATCGTATAGGCCGGAGGCGTCTCCGGGCCGGGGGCAGAAGGCCGGGTTGTGGAACTGGTAGATATCGATGTAGTCGGTGCGCAGGTTTTTCAGGGAGGTATGCAGGTCCTTCCAGAAATCCTCTGCGGTTTCCGCCGCCGTCTTGGTGGCGATGTAGACATCGCTGCGGATGCCGTCGAACGCCTCGCCCAGCTTGACCTCGCTGTCGGTGTAGGCGCGGGCGGTATCAAAGAAAGCGGATGCCCGCCTTGTAAGCCTTGCGGGCCAGATGGACGGCGTCCTCCTGGGCGATGCGCTGGATGGGCAGGGCACCAAAGCCGTTCTTGTTCACCGTGATGCCGGTGCTGCCCAGCGTGACCATATCCTTCATATCAAGACCTCCTCGTGTTTTCAAACCTGCTCTCTGTCCTCATTATAAACCGACCTTCTGCGCAGTGCAAGAAGTTTGGCACAACAAAAGCTCCCCGGAAACGAGGAGCTTTCGTTGGTTCTCTTATGCGTATTGGTGGTTCAGGAACATCGCCTTGATGAGGACGACCTCGTCGTACTCCTCCTGCTCGACCTGAACGTCGGCGTTCAGCGCCTTCAGGCGGGCCTTGACGGCCTCCAGCGCCTCCGGCACGGTGACGGCGCGGCCCTCTTCGATGGCGTCCATCATCTGCTTGAGGACGGTCGGGTGTGCGTAATAGCTCGGCACCGGGAACGCACCGTTCGGGTAGCGCTTCACATAGTCTGCTGCGGCCTGCTCGGCCCGGTCGGCTCGCTTCATGATGGCGCTGTGGTTGTTGCGGGCGGTGGGCAGCATGTTGTAGCTGGAAGAGGAAGATGGCCGCAAAGCCGAACAGCGCAAAGTAGATGCCGTAATTGCCCACATGGTTCGTGATGGCATAGAGGCCGTAGGCTGCGGCCACAAGGCCGAACAGGAAGATGACCAATGCGACATAGCGGTACACCGGCTTGCTCTGCAGCTGGGCGCGCTTGCGGCGCTCGGCGGCGCTCAGCTCGTCCGAGATCTCCGGCTTGGCTTCCAGATACTCTTTTGCCCGGCGCAGCACCGTCAGGCTGTGCTCGGCGTCTTTCGTCAGCTCCGGCAGCTTGCGGGCGGCCTTTTCGGCCTCCTTCTTCTCCAGCACCTGCTCACCGGCCGCGCTCAGCCGCTTGATCTGCGGCTGCTCTTTGGCCAGAACTTCCAGCAGGGCGTCCACGTCCCGCTCGTCCTTGAAGTTGCACTGCTTCTGCTTGCCGCCGTCGTACTCCACCACAAGGTAGGCCATCGAGGCAAACATCCCCTTGCCGGTAAAGCCGCCCTGGCTCATGGCCACCCGCTTGAACACGCGGCTGATGCTGCCGTAGGGCAGATAATAGCGGCGGTCGATGTAAAAGCTGTTGAGGTACAGCGCCTTTTTGCCGACGCCGCAGGGGCCGATCTTTTTGCAGGCTTTTTTGTCTGCTTCCAGCTCGGCAGCGCCGAGTTTTGCCAGACCCAGTTGTGCAGGTTTGAACAGCATAGTGTATCCCTCTTTTGCGTTTTGTTTGTACCCATTGTCCCACTGTCTTTCGCAAAATGCAAGAGTCTTTTCCACTCTTAGCCAAAAGCAAGACCGGCCGCTGGTGTGGGCAGCGGCCGGTCTTGAGATCACAGGGGGTTATGCCGCCTTGAATGGGTTATGCGGCTTTCTTCTCCGTGTGCTTCTTGGTAGCGTGGATAAACAGGGCCAGCATTGCAACGGCGAAGACGATACCCACAGGGTATGCAACCGCCGTATTGTAGATGGTGGCCTCAGCAGTCTTGCTGTTCAGCAGGCCGCCCAGGCACTCCGGAGCCAGCACGAAGTAGGTGCAGGACACGGCGCTCATGAAGGTAGCGGGAACAGCGGTGATCCAGTAGTTCTTCTTCTCCTTGAACAGGTACATGGAAGCAGCCCACAGGACGATCATAGCCAGCGTCTGGTTGGTCCAGCTGAAGTAACGCCAGATCACGGTGTAGTTGATGAAGCCCAGTGCATTGCCGATGCCCAGGAAAGCGCCGACGCCCAGAACGGGGACGCAGAGCTTCAGGCGGTTCCCGTAGCTGTCCTGATCGAGCTTGAACCAGTCGGCCAGAGTCAGACGAGCGGAACGGAATGCGGTATCGCCAGAGGTGACGGGGCAGATGACAACGCCGATCATAGCCAGCGCAATGCCCACGCCGCCCATGGTCTTGGAGCAGACGTCGTAGATGGCGGCGGACTGGCCCTCAGCCAGAGCAGCTGCCAGACCGGTGTTCAGGCCGCCGGTGATCTCGTACAGAGAGCAGCCAGCTGCGGCCCAGATCAGAGCGATGATGCCCTCGCAGACCATTGCGCCGTAGAAGACGAAGTGGCCCTGCTTCTCACTCTTCATGCAGCGAGCCATCAGAGGCGACTGGGTGGAGTGGAAACCGGAGATAGCGCCGCAGGCAACGGTGATGAACATGAAGCTCCAGATCGGGGTGCCCGACGGGTGCATGCTGCCGAAGTGATCCCACAGTTCGGGGATGGTGTAGGCGGGGTTGGTGAAGATGCCGAAGATAACGCCCACAGCCATGATGATCAGGCAGATGCCGAACACGGGGTAGATCTTACCGATGATGGCATCAATGGAGATAAAGGTTGCGATGAAGTAGTAGACCAGAATGATGATCAGCCAGAACAGGGTGGTGGTCAGCAGACCGGACATCCCGCTGTTCTTGCACAGGGTCACGATCAGGCCGGCAGGGCCGACTGCGAACACGGTACCGACCATGATCAGCAGCACGACGGAGAACACACGCATGATGTTCTGCATCACAGGGCCCAGGTACTTGCCGGTGACCTCTGCGATGGAAGCGCCATCGTTGCGCTCGCTCATCATACCGGAGAAGTAGTCGTGGACGCCACCTGCAAAGATGGTGCCGAAGGTGATCCACAGGAACACCACAGGACCCCACAGAGCACCCTGCAGTGCGCCGAAGATGGGGCCGAGGCCCGCGATGTTCAGCAGCTGGACCAGAAACAGCTTCCACTGGGGCATCACGACGTAGTCAACGCCGTCGTTGATGCGGACAGCAGGAGTTTCACGGTCGTCCGGTCCGAACGTGTTGTCAACGATCTTGCCATAGACAAAGTAGCCGACGATCAGGAGCGCCAGACAGAGTAAGAAACTAATCATACCAGAAACCTCCTTTTTCAGATCCACGCCCACGGCCCCATTCTGCCGTGCGTGGTCCATGTCTAGCTTCATGTTAACACATTTTTCATAACTCGAACAATATCTTTCCCGCATAGCCCTCATATCAAAAAGTATATGGTGGGGCTCCCGGCGTTTCTTTCGGCAAAGATTTTTAGCGTCTCCTCGGTAAATTTTCTCTGCCGAAAACGTTCTCTGTGCGATTTTGACCGACGAACGTTGCAGCTCCCAAACTTTCCGCCTGTTTTTTGTGCAGTTTGACCACGCCTGCAATTTTTGCGCGATTTTCAGTGTTTTTTCGTGTTATTCAGCCGGGTTTCTCCCGTTGCAAACGAAGACCGGCCGTCCGGGGACTTCCCGGCGGCCGGTCTTCTGTGAATGGGCAAATATTAGAAGAGGAACTCAGGATCTCATCGGATCATGCGGCTTTCCTGACGCCAGCCTTTTTGGTGGCGTGGATAAACAGGGCCAGCATCGCAGCGGCGAAGAGGATACCCACGGGGTATGCGACCGCCGTATTGTAGATGGTCGCGCCTTCCGCGGTCTTGCTGTTCAGCAGGCCGCCCAGGCACTCCGGAGCCAGCACGAAGTAGGTACAGGACACAGCGCTCATGAACGTTGCAGGCACAGCCGTGATCCAGTAGTTCTTCTTTTCCTTGAACAGGTACATGGAAGCAGCCCACAGAACGATCATGGCCAGCGTCTGGTTGGTCCAGCTGAAGTAACGCCAGATCACCGTGTAGTTGATGAAGCCCAGTGCGTTGCCGATGCCCAGGAACGCACCCACGCCCAGAACGGGGATGCAGAGCTTCAGGCGGTTCGCGTAGCCGTCCTGGTCGATCTTGAACCAGTCGGCCAGCGTCAGACGCGCGGAACGGAAGGCGGTATCGCCGGAGGTGATGGGGCAGACGACGACACCCACCATGGCCAGCGCAATGCCCACGCCGCCCATGGTCTTGGAGCAGACATCGTAGATGGCCTTGGACTGGCCCATGGCCAGCGCCTGTGCCAGACCGGTGTTCAGGCCGCCGGTGACTTCGTACAGAGAGCAGCCGGCTGCGGCCCAGATCAGAGCGATGACGCCCTCACAGACCATGGCACCGTAGAAAACGAAGTGGCCCTGCTTCTCGCTCTTCATGCAGCGCGCCATCAGAGGCGACTGGGTGGAGTGGAAGCCGGAGATCGCACCGCAGGCCACCGTGATGAACATGAAGCTCCAGATCGGAGTGCCCGACGGATGCATGCTGCCAAAGTGATCCCAGATCTCCGGGATGGTGTAGGCGGGATTGGTGAAGATGCCGAAGATGACGCCGATGGCCATGATGATCAGGCAGATGCCGAAGATGGGGTAGATCTTGCCGATGACCGCGTCAATGGAGATAAAGGTCGCGATGAAGTAGTACACCAGAATGATGATGAGCCAGAACAGCAGCGAGGTGAGCACGCCGGAAGCGCCGCTCTGGCTGCACAGCTCCACGATCAGGCCGGCAGGGCCGACTGCAAACACCGTGCCCACCATGATGAGCAGAACCACGGAGAAGACACGCATCACGTTCTGCATCACCGGGCCAAGGTATTTGCCGGTGATCTCGGCGATGGAAGCGCCGTCGTTGCGCTCGCTCATCATGCCGGAGAAGTAGTCATGCACACCGCCTGCAAAGATCGTGCCGAAGGTGATCCACAGGAAGACCACCGGCCCCCACAGAGCGCCCTGCATGGCGCCGAAGATGGGGCCGAGGCCCGCGATGTTCAGCAGCTGGACGAGGAACAACTTCCACTGCGGCATCACGACATAGTCCACGCCATCGTTGATGCGCACAGCCGGAGTTTCGCGGTCGTCCGGGCCGAAGGTGTTGTCCACGATCTTACCGTAGACGAAGTAGCCCACGATCAAGAGCGCCAGACAGAGCAAGAAACTGATCATACCAGAAACCTCCTTTTTTCGGTGCTGTCCGCGGCCCCATTCCGCCGCCGGGCAGCTCCCGATCTCTGGCCTCATGGTAACATATTTTTCATCATCTGCACAATATTTTTCCAGCATAGGGGTATATCGTATCCGATATACCTGCTAAGAATTTTTACCGTTGTCCGGTCCGTTTTTTGTCGAAAAGCCAGCAAAAAAGAAACGAAACCGAATTTTCGGTTTCGTTTCTGCCACATTTCTCTATTTTTATCAATTCCGGAGCCAAAACTTTAGCCGCTTCTTTGCCGGCGGCTTCTCATTTCATGGTCTGGGCCGCCTGTTTGTGGAGCAGATCGACAAACGCCTGTTCCTCCGCCCGCAGGCCACCCTTGTCCGGATAGACCAGGACATCCCGCATCTGCTGGCGCTGGGCCGGGCATTTCTTCAGCACCAGATGATACTGTTCCAGCGCCTTGCGGGGCATGGGTGACGCCCACATATACGCAGACGGGAGCCGCTGCAAGATCGAAAACTGGCTGCACCGCTCATACACATGGATACGCCGGGCTTGGTTCACATGCCAGCGCACACCGTCGCCGCCCTCCTCGCCGGGCAGCTGAAAGTCGTCGTGCCGGATCTCCATATACTGGTTCAGTTCGGTCAGGTCGCGCACCTCGTGCCGGGCCAGCGGGCCGTCCCGGTTGGTGAGCAGCTGATATTCGAAGTCCATCACCGGCTCCATCTTCAGCCCCCGCCGGGCGCAGTAGTGGGTGTAGTGTTCATCGTCCTCCACCGCATAGCGCAGCAGCGCCAGGTGATAGCCCCGCCGCAGCACGAAATCCAGCGCCTCCATCGAGCCGCCCTCCCGGATGTGGATGTGCACCCGCTCCAGATGCACCGCCTGTTCCAGATAATCCACCGCCGCATAGGACGCATAGGTCGCATGGGGCAGCATCACCCGCAGCTCCGCGCAGCGCTCCTGCTCTTCCTCGACGCTCCGGCTCAGGCGGTCCACATCTTCCAGCACCCGCTCGGCCTGCTCGATGAACCGCCGCCCCTGCTCGGTGGGGATCATGCCGGTGGAGGAGCGCTCAAAGATGCGGATGCCGTACTCCTCTTCCAGATTCTTCAGCGCCTTGCTGACGTTGGGCTGGGCGGCATACAGCTGCTTTGCCGCAGCGCTCACCGACCCCCACTGCATGATGGCGACCAGATAGCGCAATTCTGTAATGTTCAAGCTCTTCTCTCCTTTTGGCGTCGTGTGGAACCATTTTTTCCTATTGTATCAGCCCCGGCGCCGGGCTGTCAAGTTGACGGCAGCGCATCGGGGCTTTATAATAAGAATACCACGTTCTCCCCTGCCGGGAGAATCATCTGTAAAACGAGAACACTGTATTTTTCGAGGAAGATCGTATGACATACCGCGTTTTGCGCATCGACGAGCAGCTGTACGGCTGCGAGGAGCTGCCGGAAGGGCAGCCCGTCTGCTGCGATGTCTTATTGGAGGACGAGACCGGTGAACGCCGGGTCATCGCCTACCCGGACGCTGAGCTGACCCGCCTTGGCATCGACGAGGGCGACACCGTCCGGCTCGACCACCATACCCTCATCAAACTCTGAAGGAGCCTCTATGCACAACTTATATTTTACCCGCCACGGCGAGACCGTCTGGAACGTTGAAAACAAGATCTGCGGCATGACCGACAGCCCGCTGACCGCCCGCGGCCGGGCGCAGGCCGCTGCGCTGGGGGCCCATGTCCGGGACAGCGGGGTCCACATTGACGAGATCCTGTATTCTCCCCTGTCCCGCGCTGCCGACACCGCTCTGGCCATCGCCGAGGCCACCGGCATCCCGGCCCGCCCGGAACCCCGCCTGCGGGAGCAGTGCTTTGGCCGCTACGAGGGGACGCCCCGCGATGGGGCCGAGTTCAAAGTCTCTAAGACCCACTTCGCCGACCGCTACTCCGGCGGCGAGAGTATGCTGCAATTGGCCCAGCGCATCTACGACCTGCTGGACGAGCTGCGGGCTGACGAGAGCAAGACCTATCTGCTGGTCGCCCACAATGGCATCGCCCGCGTGGTGCGGTCTTACTTTTACGATATGACCAACGAGGAGTATGCCGCCTTCGGCATCCGGAACTGCGAGTTCGTCGAGTATACATTTGCATAACAAAGAAAGCCGCCGGAACCCCGGCGGCTTTCTTTGTCCTGGCGCGTCACACATGACGGTAATGGAATTTCCGATCTTTTGTCACGAACATATACACGCTCACCCCCAGCGCGGCAAGCTCGGCGGCCGTGACGGCCAGCCAGATGCCATCCATCCCCATGAGCGTCGGCAGTGCGAAGACCGCCGCCACCTGAAACAACAGGGTGCGCAGAAAAGAGATGAGAGCGCTCGTCACACCGTCGCCCAACGCGGTAAAGAACGACGACGCATAGACGTTGAAGCCCATGATGAGGAAGCTCAGCGCATAGAGCCGGAAGGCATGGGTGGTCAGTGTTAGCAGCCCGGCATCGTAGCCCACAAAGATGCGGGCCACCTGCGGGATGAGGAACATCGAACCAATGGTCATGACGACAGCCACCACGCCGATGAGGCGGAAGCTCATGGAATAAAGGTTGTGGACCTCCCGGTGATTGCGGGCACCGTAGTGGTAGCTGACGATGGGGGCGCTGCCGACGGCATAGCCCACGAAGACGGCCACAAAGAGGAAGGCCGCATACATGATGACCCCGTAGGCCGCCACGCCGTCCTCGCCCGCAAAGCGGAGGAGCTGGTAATTGTAGAGGATGTTGACCAGCGACATGGAGAGGTTGGTCATCAGCTCCGACGAGCCGTTGATGCAGGCATTCCGCAGAACGCGGCCATGGAACTTCGTCCGGCTCAGGTGCAGGCGGCTGGTGTTGTTCCGGTCCAGGAAATAGAACACCGGCAGCAAGCCGCCGACGATCTGGCTGAGGAAGGTCGCGACCGCGGCACCCTCAACGCCCCAGCGGAGCACCCCCACCAGCACGACGTCCAGCACCATGTTGGTGCAGCCCGCGCCCACGGTGAAAGCGAAGCCCAAGTGGGGCTTTTCGGCCGTAACGAAAAAGCTTTGGAACATGTTCTGCAAGATAAAAGTCGGCAGGCTGACCAGCAGGATGCGGCCATACCGCAGCGCATAGTCCAGCATCTCCCCCTTTGCGCCCAGCAGCTCCGCCACCGGCTCAATGATGACCAGGCCAACGGCGCTGAACACGATGCCCGCCGCAAGGGCCGAACTGAGGAAGAGGCTGAAAAGTTCGTCCGCCTTTTTTCCATCGCCCTCGCCCAGCGTGATGCCCACGATGGCGCTGCCGCCGGTGCCCAGCATAAAGCCGATGCTGCCGATGAGCATGGGCAGCGGCATGATGAGGTTGACCGCCGCAAAGGCCGTCTTACCCACGAAGTTCGAGACGCACAGGCCGTCCACGATGCCGTAGATGGAGGTGAACAGCATGGTGCCGATGCAGGGCAGCACGAACCGGATCAGCCGGGAACAGGTAAAGTGATCGGACAATTGGATGGGGTGCTTTGGCATAAATTCTCCTTTTTACATCATCCCGCCGGGGCGCCAGCCGGTGCAGTAGCGGGCATAATCGTGGTCGGCCTGCTTGACGTAGAGGACAAGTTCTTCCTTCCCCTCTTTGTTTTTCATCGTGCGGACCTTGGTGGGCAGGCTCTGGCGCTGGAGCAGCTCCAGTTCGTCGTTCAGCTCGTCCTCGTTGTCAAAGGTGTCGAGCTTGGTCCAGTGGGTGGCAAACAGCCAGAATTTTGCAAGGGTATCGCTCATGGTTCAGTCTCCTTCTCCGGCACGGGCTGCGGGGCCGTCAGCCGGTAAAACGGCGCGATGGCGTTGGCGTCGCCATGGCGCACAATAGAATAGGTGATGTCGCAATAGGGCTGGATGGCCGTGCTCTTCTCGACGGTGGAGATGAGCAGGACTTGTAACTGCATCCGGCGGAACAGCTCCATCATGGGGCGGATGCGGTCGCTGGTCATCTTGCTGAAGGCCTCGTCCAGCAGCACCAGACGGATGCTGTTCTCGCTCTTCTGATAGATCTGGAGCAGCGACGCGCAGATGGCCACATAGAACGGGGCCTGATTCTCGCCGCCGGAGGAATCGCGGCTGACGCGGGACAGATACGCCTGCTGGCCGGAGACCGTGTTCGTGACCTTGATGTCGTAGTCCAGATAGGTGCGGTAATCCACATAGTCGGACAGGGTGGCACCGGAGGTGCTGCGGCCCTCCTGCCGGGCGCGGGTGTTCTCGTCCACGTCGGCCATGATCTTTTCCATCAGCTCATCCACCTGCCGCTCGTAAACGGGGTCGGCCGTGGCGGCGAGGTTGTCCAGCGAGTCGCCGTCGGTCATCTGCTGGTTGCCCTTGTCCACGATGACCTGATAGAACGCGGCCAGCTGCGGGTCGCGGCTGGGTTCCAGCTCGAAGCGGTAGACCTCTTCGCCGTAGGTCAGCTGCTCCATCACCTTGTTCAGCTCCCGGAACTGGCGGCGGGCGTTGAAGATGTCGTCCTTCATCCGGAAGAGGATGTCTTTCCGGAAGCGGTCCTTGCAGTCCCGCTGGGCCTGCTCGAGGCGGGCGGCGTACCGCTCCAGGTCGATGCGCACGAGGCTCTCGTGCTGGGCGCGGTACTGCTCGATGCCCGCAAGGCCCAGCGGATAATCGCAGACGTACCGCTCGTTGTACGCCTTCTGGGCCGGTTCCAGCGTGGCGGTGAGGTAGCTTTGCAGGGTGTCGTCCAGTTTGGTCTGCGCTTTTTCGGCCGCCTGGGCAGCGGCGCGGGCTGTGCGGCCCCCGGTCATGAGGCCCTTTTTGCGCTCCTGTGCCAGCGGCTCCAGCAGCGGATATTTTTCAAAGAAGGTCTGGGCCGCCCCGGCGCTCTGCTGCGCTGCGGCCACGGCCCGGCCCTGCTCTGCCGCGCAGGAAGCCAGCTGCTTTTCACAGACGCGGATATCGCCGCCTGCCTGTTCCACTGCCTTGCGGGCAGCTTCCCAGGCAGCTTCGCGGGTCTCCTCTTCCCGATACAGCTCCTGCAGCAGCGGGTTCTCCCGGCAGTCGGCCAGCTTCTGGGCCTGTGCCGCATAGTCAGCTTTGGCGGCAGCAAGGGCGTCCCGGCCTTCCCACAGCCCGGCCAGCGTTTCCAGTGCGCGGCCGCGCAGGATGTTCTGGTACTGGTCGTAGGCCGTCTTCAGCGACCGTTCGGTCTGCACGGCCTCGCGGCGGCGTTCACCGAGGGCCGTCAGCTCCTCTTCCAGCGCACCGGCGCGGGCGCGGCGGGCGTCCAGACCGATGTACCGCTGGGGTCGGCGCAGGCGTTCCAGCCGGAACGGATGATGGCGCAGCAGGTCGCGGGTGGCGCTGTCCGGGAAGTGTTCCAGCGTGTCCGGCGTCTCGCAGCAGACGATGCGGCGGAGGATGGTGTCCGCATACTGCGCGGCCAGCGGGTTCTCGCTCTCCACCTGAGCGGCAAGGCTGTCAGCCGGGCGGGTCTCCGCGCGGCGGTTGGCGGTGCGGATGCCCGGCGTATCCAGCAGGCTGATGGGCCCGACCGTTTCGCCCAGCGCCACAAAGGCGCTCTTGGCGGCAGCGTAGTGGTTGGGCGGAACAAGAATATCGAACCGGCGGTCGCCGAGGCAGGCTTCCACGCAGTCCTGCCAGCTCTCGTCCTCGACGCTCAGCAGCTCGCAGAAGATCTTTGCGTCCGGCGTCATGCCCCGGCTCTTCAGCTCGGCGTTGACGGCATCGCGGACTCTGGTGGCGGCATCGCCGTGGGGATAGACCCACTTGCCGCCCGAAACCGCGTCCAGCTCAGCGCGCTTTTCTTCCTGTGCGCGGGCCAGGTCGGCGGCGTTCTGCCGTGCGGCAAAATACTGCTCTTCCAGCGGCTTTTCGAGCCGGTCCAGCGCTTCGGTCAGCGCGGGCAGCTGTTCCGCGGTCAGAGCGACCGGCCAGAGCGCCTTTTCGACCCCGAAGCGCTGCGGGCCAGCACCGTCAGCAGGTTCGTGACGGCATCCGCCGTCTGTTCCAGCGCCGCCACCTTCCGGGCGGCGGCATCCAGTGCGGTCTTCCTGCGGGCCAGTTCCTCGGTCATGGCGTCCAGCGCACGGCCCTCGCCGCTGGCCGAAGCTGCCCCATGGGCGGCCAGATAGGCCCGGCGGGCCTCGGCCTCGGCGTTCTTGGCCGCTTCATAGGCGGCGTTCCGCTCGGCCAGCTGGCGGCGTCCGGCGTCGAGATGCCCCTGCCAGACGGCGTCTTCTCCGGCATCGGCCTCGGCGCGGGCCAGCAGGGCCGCGCCCCGGTTGACCAGGGCGTCCGTCTCTCTGGATGCGGCTTCCCGGCCGTATTCCACGATCTGTTCCAGCGCGGCGGCGCGGGTCTGGGCCTCGGCCAGCACGGCGTGGAGGTTTTCCAGCTCCACACGGTCGCCCTGCAGGGCATCCAGGTCCAGTTCCGGCTGGGGCAGGATGTATTGATACAGAAATTCCCGGAAGTTCGGGATCTCGTCCATGCTGGTGCCCATCTGGAACACCTCATTGAACTTTTTGCCCAGCGGGCTGGATGCGCGGCCGATGCCCAGAGCACGGCAGATGCGGTCCCGTGCCTCGCTGGGGCTGCGGGTATAGGAGAGCCGGCCCACGGCGGGCTTGAAATCCTCTCTGGCGCTGGGGGCCCCGGTGCGCGGGTCGAGGAAGGGCAGCTTTTCCAGCGTGATGCCATCCTCGGAGATGTACCAGGTCTGGTCGCCGGGGTGGAGCTCCTGCATGGGGCCCTCGGACTCGACGCGCACCGCGATGACGAAGGGCGTCCGCTTGACGCTGTCCCAGAACTCGGCACCGATATAGGCCACCGTCCGGCCGGGGCGGCGGTAGGCGTTCTCGCCGCGCTGCTTGGCGTGGACGGAGCCTTGCAGGGTGCGGCCGCTCTTTTTATTGCCCAGGGCATTGAAATTGCGGTTGGTGGTCAGGCAGTAGCGGATGGCGTCCAGGATGGTGGTCTTGCCCACGGCGTTGACGCCGATCATATAGGTCAGGCGGGCACAGTCGAAGGTGACGTTCTCAAAGTTGTGCCAGTTGATGAGTTTCAGGCGTTTTAATTCGATCATTCTTCATCCTCCGCACTGGATTCGCCCTCCGGGCGTTCGTACAGGGCCAGCTCGTTCCGGGTGCGGCTGCTCTCGGCAGCGGCATCGGCGAGGTCGGCATCCGGCAGCGCCAGCAGCACGGTCGGGAAGACCTCGATGCGGCTGTCCAGCCCGGTCAGACGGCCCACGGGCCGGGCCAGATTGTACCGGCGCAGGGTGCGCAGCAGCTTTTCCAGCGTGAGCTGGTCCAGCCGCCGGGGCAGGTTCATTTTTTTGCAGTTCGGCCTGCACTTCTTCCACCGTGACCAGAACCTGGTCTGCACTGGCCGAGAGGCTCTCCCGCTTTTGGAGGTAGAGCAGGCGCAGCACCAGCAGCAGGATGCTCTCGTATTTCAGCAGCCGGGCCTGGCTGCCCTCGTGCTCGTTGACGAGGGCCGCCGCCTGCAGCGGGGCCGGGTAGAGCAGCACCGCATAGCCCAGCGGCGCGAACACGGCCCGCACCTCGTTCAGGTGGTCCTGCACATAGAGATACTTCGACCGCTGGTCCTCCACACCGCCCAGCAGAAAGCAGTGGCTGAGCAGATAGTTTGCGGTCTCTTCCAGCAGTTTATTCGTTTCGGCCATGGGGTTCCTCCTTGCGGGGCATCAGGATAAATTCTTCGAACCGGAAGCCGCCCCGCTCGACCCACTTCCCGGTCCGTTCGATGTCATAGTCCCGCCGCGGCGACTGCGAGTAGGTGTGCAGGCCGATGATACGGGCAAAGTCGCTGGGATATTCGTCGGCCAGCGTGGACGCCGCCACCTGCCTGCGGGCGGCAAGGGCCTGCTGCGCCAGCAGGGCCACGTTCTCTTCGGTCACGGCCATCCGGGCATATTCCAGCAGGAGCTGCTGCTCCTTTTGCAGCTGTTCCGGGTCCAGCGTTCCGGTCTCCACCGGCCTGAGCGGCACCTCGCTGCGGGGCGCGGCGGGCGGGTAGAGCGGCTTTTCGCCGAAGACCTGCACCGGGTAAAGGTGCAGATGCTTTGCCACCGGGCCGTCATCCGGAACAGCTGGTCCGGCGTCTTGATCTCCTCGGCATAGCGGCGGAGCAGCGCCGTGACGCTGCCCTGCGCCGAGCGGTCGCTCAGCAGCAGGAACTGCGCCCGCTGCACGGCCCGCTTGCGGTAGCGGATGTGGCTGGCGTCGATCTGCTTCATCAGGCCGCTCATCTCTTCCAGCGCATCCCGCTGCTTCTGGATGAGGGCCCGCACCGCCGGGGCAGCCTCGTTCGGCGCACAGCGCTCCACGCGGGCATAATCCAGCGCCAGCTGCGGCAGATAGTTTGCCTCGCAGTCGTCCAGTCCCTCTTCGAGGTAGGCGCGGTAGTTGAACAGGTTGTCGCTGGTCTTGAACCGGTGGTACGCTGCCGCAACGACCTTTTCCTCGTACTGGTCGAACAGTTCCAGCACCTCCTGCGGGGTGCGGTTGCGGGTGAGCCGGTCGATGTAGTGGCCGATGGAGGCATTGAGCGCACGGAGCGACTTGTTCAGCGCTTCGAGGTCGGACGCGACCTCCCGCAGGACGTTCTCGTAGGGGCTCTTCTCCTCCCCGATGCCCCGCAGCAGCTGCCAGGCCTTGTACAGCTTGCCGGTATAGGTGACGACGCGGGGGTTCAGGATCTCTTCCAGCGCCTCCAGCAGCGGCGTCACCTCGGGCACAAAGGCCAGCGCAGGCTCTTCCTCGTAGCTGCCGGGCTGTTCGGCCAGCCAGCCGGTGCGCCGCAGCCGGAGCAGAAAGCCCAGCGCCAGCAGGTGCGGGTCGCGGGTGGGCTGCTCGGCCTCGTCTCCGGCGTCGTCGGCGTCCAGCGCCAGCGGCTTTGCCAGCGCCGCAAAGTAATCCTCCGCGCGGGAGACGGCTTCGGCCCGGGAGATGCTGTAATCCGCCGTGTGGCGGCACTCCTCCCACAGCAGGAGCAGCAGCTCCGCATAAAACGCCCGGTTCGGCCCCGCCAGCGGGCGGAACAGACGCGGGGAGACCAGTTCAAACAGCTGCATCAAAAGATCCTTTCTTTCGCAAATTTCCGCCTCTATTGTACCACAAAAAACAGGCCCTCTCAACCGGTGGCCGGGCGCATCTTCCGGAACGATCTGCACACGAGCCGCCGCAGGCTGTGAAAATTTGTCCCGAATTTACACAATTTCACCACGATTTTGTGTTATGCTTCTTATAAAGAAATGAAAAAGGCATCGCAGGCTGAACTCCCACTTAACACAATGCCCCCCGGAATGCAGGCTTCCGGGGGGGCTTCGTGTTTATTCGGGGCTTTACAGTTCCTGATATGCGCTCATCATGGCGGGGATGAACTGCTTTTTGCGGCTGACAACGCCGGGCAGGGTCCAGCTGCCGTCTTCGGCGGGCTGGGTCTCAAAGCCGTCCGACAGCACCTCGGCAGCATAGCGGCCTTCGCAGATGACGACGCTCTCCTCCTTGGGCACATCGGTCAGCAGCATATAGATATCCTCCACATTCTGCTTGTTGCGGGCCTCTTCGAGGTAGGGTTTGAGCAATTTTTCGGCGGCCAGCAGGTTCTTGCGGGTCATGTAGCTGCCCTGCGCCACGCCGAAGCGGATATCGCCGCACATGAAGACCTTGAAGTCCTGCAAAAAGACCTCTTCGGGGGTCTTGCCGTCCAGTTTTTCACCGGCTTCGAACATTTCGGTGGAAAACTCGTCGATGTCCACACCGGCGATCTGGGCCAGACGCTTGGCCGCCGCCACATCCACCGGGGTGCAGGTGGGGCTGCGGAAGACCAGCGTATCCGACAGGATGGCCGCCAGCAGCAGACCGGCGGTTTGGGCCGGGATCTCCACGCCGTTCTCGTCGTACATCTGGGTGATGATGGTTGCGGTGCAGCCCACCGGCTGATTGCGGAAGTAGACCGGGCCGCTGGTCTCCAGGCTGCCGATGCGGTGGTGGTCGATGATCTCCAGGATCTCGGCCTGGTCGAAGCCCTCCACGGCCTGCGTGGCCTCGTTGTGGTCCACCAGGATGATGCGGCGCTTGCGCAGGGCGATGATGTTGCGGCGGCTGACCATGCCGCAGTATTTGCCCTCTTCATCGAGGATGGGGAAATAGCGGTGGCGCACCTTGGCCATGACGCGCATGACATCCGCCACCGGCGTGACGAGGGTGAACTTCAGGATGTCTTCGCGGGTCATATAATAGGAGATGGGGGCGCACTGGCTGATGAGCTTGCCGGCCGCGTAGGTATCGTAGGGGGTCGTCATGATAGCGACGCCCATTTCGTCGGCGATGCGCTGGATGGTGCGGCCCACCTTGGCGCCGTTGCAGATGATGAGGAGGGAGGCCTCCTTCTCGATGGCGCACAGCTGGCTCTCGTAGCGGTTGGTCAGGATGACGATGTCGCCCTTTTCGACGCTGTTTTCCAGCATCTCGGGGGTGGCGGTGCCGATCTTGATGTGTCCGGTGGTGCAGACGGCGTTCTCGTCGCCCACCACCATGGTGCCGCCCAGCGTTTCGAGGATGTTCCGGAAGCTGGTCTGGCTCTTGGCCAGAACGCCGGTGTCGAAGACGTCCATGTTGGCGGTGGCGATGTCCTTCACGGTGATGACGCCCTCCAGCTCGTTGTCGGCGCTGGTGATGGGCAGGGTGTCGATCTGCTGGTCGCGCATGATCTCCCACGCCTTGCGCAGGCTGGTGGAGCCGGGGATGCCGGGCATCTCGCGGTAGTCCACATCACGGATCTTCGGGTTGACGTCGGTGCACATGCGGGGCGGGGTCACACCGAACTTTTTCAGGACGAATTCGGTCTCCTGGTTCATCCGGCCCGCGCGGCGCGCCTCGCAGACAAGGTCGCTGGTCTTGTTTTTCAGTTCCGCATACGCAATGGCGGAGCAGATGGAGTCGGTGTCCGGGTTGCGGTGCCCGATGACCACGACTTTATGGGCTGCCTTTGGCATAATCTTTCCTCTCTCTATGGAATCGTTCATTCATTTACCTTCTTCTGTGCTGCACACAGAAGTCCGGTTTCATTCTATCACATCCCACCGCAGGGGTAAAGGGAACCGACGGCACTTTGTTTCTTAAAATTTTGCGAGAATCTTGGATACAACATCTTGATTTTCCTGCGATTCCGCGTTATGCTTAGTTCCATGACATCCCAGAGCAAGAGGAGGAACTATGACAACCACAACAACCAAGCCGCTGTTTACCCGCAAACAGCTCATCGCCCTGCTGCTGCCGCTGATCGCCGAGCAGGCGCTCAGCGTGACCATCGGTCTGGCCGATACCCTGATGGTCTCCTCGGTCGGCGAAGCGGCCGTGTCGGGCGTCAGCCTGGTGGACTCATTCAATGTGCTGATGATCCAGCTGCTCAGCGCGCTTGCCACCGGCGGTGCCGTCGTCGCCAGCCAGTACATCGGCCACCGGGAACCGAAGAACGCCAAGGCCGCCGCCGCCCAGATCCTGTTCATCATGATCTCGCTCAGCGCCGTGGTCGCCGCCGTGGTGGCGGTGGGGCGGCACGGCATCCTGCGGGGCATCTTCGGCTCCATTTGACGCCGACGTCATGCGCTACGCCGAGACGTATTTCCTGCTCTCGGCGCTGAGCTATCCCTTCATCGGTGTGTACAACGCCGGTGCTGCGCTCTTCCGCGCACAGGGCAACAGCAAGATCAGCATGCTGTCCAGTCTGGTGATGAACGTGGTGAACATCGGCGGCAACGCCGTGCTCATCTTCTACTTTAAGATGGGCGTCATGGGTGCCGCGCTGGCCAGCCTTGTCTCCGGATGATCGCCTGCTTTGCGGTCATCTACCTGCTGGAAAAGCCCGGCTGCCTGCTCCGCATCGAGCACCTGACCGACCTGAAGCCCGACCTGCCCCTCATCCGCCGCATCCTGCGGGTGGGCATCCCGGCCGGCATCGAGAACGGCATGTTCCAGATCGGCAAACTGTCGGTCTCCAGCCTGACGTCCACCCTCGGCACCTCGGCCATTGCGGCCAACGCCGTGGCGGGCAACATCACCACCATCCTGAATGTTCCGGCCATCGCGGTCGGCATGGCGGTGCTCACCGTCATCGGCCAGTGCCTGGGTGCAGGCGAAAAAGAGCAGGCCAAACACTACGCCCGCCGCTTCCTGCTGGTGGCCTACGCCGGTGCCTGGATCATGAACCTGTCGGCCTGCTTCTTCCTGAACCGCATCACCCTGTCCTGGTTCAACCTCTCCCCGGAGTCCAACGCCATGGCGCTGCAGGTGATGGTCTGGTTCAACATCATCTCGCTGTTCATCTGGCCGTCCAGCTTCACCCTGCCCAACATCCTCCGCGCCGCCGGCGACGCCACCTTCACCATGACGGTCAGCGTCTTCTCCATGTGGGTGTTCCGGGTGGGCTTCTGCTACCTGATGGTCCTGGGCCTGCACCAGGGCAATCTGCTCAGCATCTGGGGCGGCATGTTCCTGGACTGGCTGTTCCGCTCCCTCTTCTTTGCCATCCGCTTCTTCAAGGGGAGCTGGCTGGAAAAGAAAGTCATCTGAGCCTGCGCTTCCGGATTGCTTTCCTGCCCGAAAACGTGTAGAATAGAAAGCAGGAAACGATTGGATGAAAAGGAGGCGCTCTGATGAAACATTCTCTGACCGCACTTTTGCTCACGCTGGCACTGTTCTGCTGCCTGCTGACCGGCTGCAGCCCGACGCCCGATGTTCCGGGCGGCAGCGAAGGCAGCAACGGCTCTTCTTCGGGCAGCACCAACTCCGGCACCAAACCCGATGACTCAAACGGCACCAACTCCGCCAGGTTGCAGCCCTCGGTCTCGATGACCTCGCTGGTCCAGCCGGGTGCGCAGGAAAGCACCTACACTGCAAACTATCGATTCACCATCACCAACCCTAATACGGCCTACAGCGTCAAGGTGCGTCTGGGCCTGACTCTGACCAGTGCTGCCGGGGAGAAACGAACGGACTTCACATTTTCTCCGGTCATCGCACCCGGCGATACCGTCTGCTTCATGTACAAAAAAAGCTACATTGGTTTCCACCCCACGGGCTGCTCACTGACCTCTTCCACGGATTATCTGACCCCGGAACAGGTTGTGCGGACCAGCGATCTGCTCATCCTGAAGCCGACTGAGACCAAGAACTCCAAAGTCGATTATAATACCTTCTCCGGTGCGGTGAACAATACCAGCCGTTACGCCACAAAAGTGAAGGTCTCTCTCTTCCTGAAAAAGAACGGCCAGCTCGTCTCGGTCGATGCGCCGACACTTTTGCTGAGCATCCCTGCCGGTGGAACTGCCACATACAGCATCCTGCACTACAAGGATGCCGCCTATGACGACTACGAAGTGACCGCGACCCCTTGGAACTGACGGATTCCCCGAACGCCAGCCGCGCAAGCGGCTGGTTTTTTTGTACCCTTTTGCAGGAAAATCCGGTTCTGGATCGTATTCCTTTCAGAGAGGGCGGTTCCGGAGCCGTTCTCTCTCCCTGAAATTCCCATGTCGCACAAATTTTTCACAGATATTTTAGAGATGTTGTCCTGTTTAGGGCTTGTTTTTGCGCGATGACCGGCGTATAATGATACGCTGCTAAGAACTTTAAGAAGGCTCTGCCTTCCAACTCCAAGCAAAGGAAGTGTGTTCCATGCGAAACTGGTTTTCCCGCCATCCCATCTGGTTCATGGCGTTCTATCTTGTGTTTTATCTCTCGGTGTTCCACTGGCTCGAAGTCAACATCACCGTGCCGGAAGTCTGGGTCCACTGCCATCTGGATGACCTCATCCCCTTCTGCAAGTATGCCGTCATCCCCTATCTGGCGTGGTTCATCTGGATCCCGTTCACCCTGTTCTATCTGCTGTGGAAGGCCCCGCGCGCGGACTTCTGGCGGCTCTGCCTGCCGCTCTTTGCGGGCATGACCATCGCGCTGGCGGTCTATGTCATCCTCCCCAACGGGCTGGACCTCCGCCCCTATCGCGTCTACGGTTCGGACATCTTCGCCCGGATCGTCCGCCTGCTCTACTCCACCGACACTGCCACCAATGTCTGCCCGTCCATCCATGTCTTCAACTCGGTCACTCTGATGATGGCCTACTACCGCAGCCGCATCTTTGAAGAGCCCCGCCGCCGCTGGATGCGCCCGGCGTCTGCGGTGCTGTGCCTGTCCATCATCGCCTCCACCGTACTGCTCAAACAGCACAGCTGCATTGATGTGGTCATGGGCATCCTGCTGGCCATGGCAGTGGACAGCGCCGCCACTTCGCTGGAGCGGAGCGAGTACCGTATTTTGCAGAATCCCTGAGCTTCATACAGCAAAAAAAGCACCTGCGCCGCAGGTGCTTTTTTTGCTGCTTAAAACAATCCTTCCGGCAGGCAGATGTCGTGCCGGGGGACTTTTTCCCATGAAAAGTCTGCCACGAGGCTCTCCGGTGTGCGGGGGGCTGGTTCTTCCTGCAAGCCGTAGACGTAGGCCAGTTTTCCCACGATCTCTTCAGCGGTGTATTTTGCCCGGAGGTTCTCCAGGCTCTGGTCGCCGTCCCGCTTGGACAGCCGCCGCCCATCCGGGGCCAGCAGCAGCGGGCAGTGGGCAAACTGCGGGGCCGTCAGGCCCAGCAGACGGTACAGATAGAGCTGCCGCGCCGTGGAGGAGAGCAGGTCTGCCCCGCGCACGACTTCGGTGACGCCCATCCGGGCATCGTCCACGACGACGGCCAGCTGGTAGGCGAAGACGCCGTCTGCCCGGCGAAGGTAGAAGTCGCCGCAGTCCCGCAGCAGGTTCTCGCTGTGGAGGCCCATGCAGCCATCCCGGAAGGTGATGACCTCATCGGGCACTCTGAGCCGGTAGGCCGGTGCCTTGACCCGGCGTTTTTCCGCGATCTGGGCAGGCGTCAGATCCCGGCAGGTGCCGGGATAGACGACATTACCGTCCGAGGTGTGGGGCGCACTGGCCGCATGGAGCTGTGCGCGGGAGCAGAAGCAGGGGTAGACCAGCCCCTGCGCTTCGAGCATCTGATACGCGCGGGTGTAGATCTCTGCGCATTCGCTCTGGTAATAGGGGCCGTGGGGGCCGCCCCGGCTCCGCCCTCGTCCCAGACAAGGCCCAGCCATCCGAGGTCTTCTTCCAGCTGGTCGGCGTACTTGCGGGGGCAGCGCTCCGCGTCCAGATCCTCGATGCGGAGGACGATGCGCCCGCCCGCATGTCTGGCGCTCAGCCATGCAAGGAGGCTGCACGCGAGGTTGCCCAGATGCAGCCGCCCGCTGGGGCTGGGGGCAAACCGCCCGACGACCGGACTCACAGGCCCAGCTTCCACTCCCCGTCCTTCGGCTGGAAGATGGGGGTGTTATAGTACTCGGCCACGGCCTTTGCCATGTACTCGGCGTCGGCGCAGCTGGCGGTCTCCATGGCGGAGTGCATGGCCAGCTGGCCCAGACCGATGTCCACCATGGGCATCAAGATCTGGTGGCCCAGCAGGTTGCCCAGCGTGGAGCCGCCCGGCACGTCGGCGCGGTTGGACGCGAACTGCACCGGCACACCGGCCTTCTGGCAGATGGCGCTGAAGGCCGCACCGGTCTGGCCGCTGGTGGTGTAGGTCTGGCGGGCGTTGGATTTCAGCAGGACGCCGCCGCCCAGCGTGGCCGGATGGGCCGGGTCGCTCTTTTCGGGGTGGTTGGGATGGGTGGCGTGGCCGTTGTCGGCGCTCAGCAGCAGGCTGTTGGTGCGGGCGCGGATGCTCTGCTCCCGGCTGACGCCCAGCTTTTCTTCGATGCGGGCCAGCACATCGGCCATGAGGGTGCCCTGAGCGCCCTGACGGCTGGAAGAGCCGACCTCCTCGTTGTCGAACATGACCCAGATGTCGCCGCGGCCCTCTTCCTCGCCGCGGCCCTGCAAAAAGCCCCACAGAGTGGTGTAGGCACACTCCAGGTCGTCGATGCGGCCGGACATGAAATACTCGCCCTTCAGGCCCACGCGCACGGCCTGCTCGCAGGTGCAGAGCATGAGGTCGCTGTCGAGGATGTCTTCGGCCCGGACGCCGGCCTCCTCGGCCAGCACCTGCCGCAGGGTGGTGCCCGCCGCGCCGAAGATGGGCTGCAGATCGACCTGCGGGTTGTAGTTCTTCCCCTTGTTGACCTCGTGGTCAAAGTGGATGCAGAGGTTCGGGATGCAGGCCAGCGCACGGTCCGGATGGACGAGAATGCTCTTCACGCCGTTCTCCGTCCGGACAAGGATGCGGCCCGCCACGCTCAGGGGACGGTCCAGCCAGGTGGGCATGATCATGCCGCCGTAGCCCTCGGTCTCGGCGCGGGCAAACACGGCATCCTTGCCGCCGTCCAGCTCCTTGATCTTCCAGGTGGGGGAATCGCTGTGGCTGGCCGTGACATGCCAGCCGGTCAGCTCCCCTTTGGGCATCCGCCAGGCCAGCACCGCCGAACCGTTGCGGGTGGTGTAGTATTTTCCGCCGGGCACCAGCTCCCAGGCTGCGCTTTCGGGGCGCTCCTCATAGCCGTTGGCCTCCAGAATGGCCGCTGCTGCTGCGGCAGAGTGAAAGGCACTGACGCCTTTGTTCAAAAAATCAAACAGACCCTCTAGTTCAAACTTCTGCATCTTGGGTTCTCCTTCTGTTTATTTTGTTCTCAACCTCTCAGCCGAGCCTTCGGCCCGCCAGCTCCCCTAATAGGAGCCTCTGGCGTATCCAGCAAGTTTCATCCGACTGCCAATGCCTCCCCTATCAGGGGAGGTGGCATCGCGCAGCGATGACGGAGAGGTTCGTTCCAATTATATCCCTTGCATTTCCAAAAAGCAACTCAGACCGCCGCACACTGTTCCAGCTCCCGGTCCACGGCCCGGCGCACCTGTGCTGCCTGCAAGCCGCAGACCAGCTGCAAATAGGGACCGTCCTGCACCAGCCCTTTATGGGGCATGGCCAGCAGCGCCGCCGTATCCAGCCGGTCGGGATCTTTCACGGTGATGCGCAGCCGGGTGAAGCAGTTGTCCACCGTGCAGATGTTCCCCGGCCCGCCCAGCGCCGCCAAAAGCCGCCGGATGCCTTCCGGGTCGATCTGCCGCGCGGCTGTTTCCCGCTCCGGTGCCCGGCCGGGTGTGGGCAGGTCGAACACACGGATGATGGCCGAAAAGACCACCGCATAGGTCAGGATCTCCAGAACACCCAGCAGGTAGAGCAGCGGGACGCGATGCATCTGCTGCGGGGCGGCACTCAGGTTGAACACCAGCGAACCCAGCAGGTTGGAGGTGAACGCCCGGACCTGCAGCGCATTCAGCAGGACCATGAAGCCGCCTGCAAGGGCCGCATGGAGCACCCACAGCACCGGCGAGACGAAGCAGAACAGGAAATCGACCGGTTCGGTGATGGACGCCAGCGATGCCGTGACCGCCAGCGGCAGGATGGCCGCAGCCGTGCGCTTCCGGCGCTCCTTTTTGGCAGTGAGGATGAACGCCGCCGCGATGCCCAGATAGCCGAACGTCTTGGTGAAGCCGGTGTACATCCAGACGATGTCATCGGTCAGGGGCAGACCGTAGGAGTATTCCGCCATCGTGACCATATAGGCTCCCGTGTAGGTCACCGAACCCACAGTCATGGAACCGCCCAGCGCCGAGAACTGGAACGGCATATAGATGAGATGGTGCAGGCCGGTGGGGATGAGCAGCCGTTCGAGGAAGCCATACAGAAAAATGCCCGCATAGCCCGAAGCTGCGATCCAACCCGTCATGGCGCGGATGCCCTCCTGCAGGGGCGGCCAGACAAAGCAGACCGCCATCCCGAACGCCGCCGCAAAAGCCGCGATGCACAGGAACGACCACCGCAGACCCGAATACACCTGCGTGACAAGCCCGGTGAACTGCGTTTCGCAGGTGCGGTCAAAGATCTTCGCAGCGGCAAAGCCCAGCAGGATGCCGCCCGTCACACCGGTGTCCATGACCTGGATGCCCAGGATGCTCGTCTGACCCGTGGCGGCAAGGCCGGTCAGGCCGTCGGCCTCGGTCAGGCGGCCCAGGATCTCCAGCGTCGTGTGGTTGGCCGTCAGGAAGACGAGATAGGCCATGAGGGCCAGCAGTGCGGCCTCCTGCTTTTCGGTGCGGGTGCGCGCAGCGGCGATGCCCACGCAGAGGAAGATGCTGAGGTTGTTGACGATCGCCATCATGCTGTTGTACAGCAGCCCGCCCGCAAGGCGGATCGGCGTCCAGTTCAGCACCGGGAGCAGCTGGCGCAGCGGGCTGCTGGTGAGCAGCGCCCCCACCACCAGCAGCAGGCCCGCCGACGTCAGATAAGACAGCGGGTCCAGAAGCGCCTGCGAGACTCCTTCGAGCTTTTGCAGGAATTTCTGCACTTGTTTGTCCTCCTTTCCGGCACAGCACACCGGCCAGCCCATTTTATTTTACGAATGAATTATACGAGACAGCGCAAAAATTGTCAATCCTGCCCGAAGGCAAAAATTACTGTCAAAGTTTGTACAATTTGCACAGGACGGGTTGAAATTCGTCCTGCACACGACAATTGACAACCGCGCGGCGGAACAGTATACTAGAGCTGTACCCAGAGACTCCCCCGGCTTTGGCCGGGAACCGATAAAAGGAGGAACACGCTATGATCCGCAACCGTATCCTTTCTCTGCTGGTGTGTGCAGCCCTGCTCGCCTGCCTGCTGGCCGGATGCAGCACTTCGTCCGGAACCGACGGCGGCGAGGCCGCTTCGTCGTCCAGCTCCGCTGCGTCCAGCGAGAGCATCCCTTCTTCCACGACGCAGGCCAACACCGGCAAGCTGACCCCGAATCTGGATGAGAGCGACAACTCCATCTTCTCCCCTGCCTCCACGCAGGATGCCTTTGCGCCCTGCCTGGGCTGGGGCCCCGGCGTTTCGGGCTGCTCGCTGAAGTCGGTCATCGCGGCGGATTCCCTGCTGAGCTGGGCTGAGAACGGCAATCTGGCCATGCAGACCACCGATGTCATCGAAGACGCCTATACCGAGTGGTACGACAGCCTCTCCACCGATGAGCAGGACAGCTTTGCAGACGCCTGGCCCCTCATCAAGGAGGACGCCAACGCCCTGCTGACCGACACGTCCAGCATGACCGGCCGCATCGAGGATGCCGGTCTGAACGCCAAAGAGCTGCCCGACTGCTCGGAAGAGAACTGGCAGGCCCTGCAGGACGTCATCGACGCCCTCGTCCCGGCATCCAGCGAATATTAAGTCCAGCAAACAGAACGAGCCACGGCGAAACGCCGTGGCTCGTTTGCGTTATCTCAGACCTTTTTCAGGGTGTACCGGCGGGTGCCCATGCCGATCTTTTCGGCCTGTTCCAGCGTTGCCTTCCACTCGATGTTCGGGTTAGAATCCTTGAAGTGGTCGTGGTGGCAGTTCCAGCCCGGCTTTGCAAGGTTCTGGCCCAGCTGGCTGTTGGGCAGCGGCGCAGCGGCAAGGCAGGCATCCACGCAGGCCTGGTCCAGCGCCACCGGGTCAAACGAGGCGAACATGCCGATATCCGGCAGGATGGGCGCATCGTTCTCGCCGTGGCAGTCGCAGTTGGGGCTGATGTCCTGCACAAGGCTGATGTGGAAGGTCGGGCGGTCATAGCAGACTGCGGCGGCGTATTCGGCCATCTTGCGGTCCAGCATCTCATTGGCGCTGTCGCACTGGGAATAGATGGCATCGAAGTTGCAGGCACCGATGCAGCGGCCGCAGCCCTTGCACTTGTCCTGGTCGATGACAGCCTTGTTCTGCTCATTGTATACAATGGCGTCGGAGCCGCACTCCTTGGCGCAGCGGTGGCAGCCGCGGCACAAGCTCTCCTGCACGGCCGGGTGGCCGGAAGCATGCTGCTCCATCTTGCCCGCGCGGGAGCCGCAGCCCATGCCGATGTTCTTGATGGCACCGCCGAAGCCGGTGGACTCGTGGCCCTTGAAGTGGGTCAGGCTGATGAAGATGTCGGCGTCCATGATGGCGCGGCCGATCTTGGCGGTCTTGCAGTATTCGCCGTTGGGCACCGGCACCTCGACCTCATCGGTGCCGCGCAGGCCGTCGCCGATGAGGATCTGACAGCCGGTGGTCATGGGCCAGAAGCCGTTCTCCTGCGCACAGGCCAGATGCTCCAGCGCATTCTTGCGGCTGCCCGGATACAGCGTGTTGCAGTCGGTCAGGAAGGGCAGACCGCCCTGCTCCCGGCACAGGTCTGCCACTACTTTGGCGTAGTTGGGGCGGAGGAACGCTAGGTTGCCCAGCTCGCCAAAGTGCATCTTGATGGCAACGAACCTGCCGTCCATGTCGATGGTTTTGATGCCCGCCGCAAGGCACAGGCGGCGCAGCTTGTCCGTCAGGCTGGTGCCCACCGGACAGCGGAAATCCGTAAAATAAACGGTCGATGCTTCCATAGGTATTTCCTCCATTTTGAACGATGCGGCGCTTCCCCGCCGCCGGGATCTCTCTTATGTTCTCTATGTTCTCAGTATAGCACAGCCGGTGGATGGGTGCAATTCTGCACAGCAAAGATCCCCGCCATGGAGCTGCTGCTTCCACTGCGGGGACATTGCTTTATTGCCTCAATAACGCTCCTGCAGTTCTTTCACCCGCTTTAGTTCTGCGACCTTGGTGTACTGCTCCGGGAACCCGGCGATGTTCATCTCGCCGGAATCGAACGAGCTGCTCATGCTGTCGATGCGGAGAACGACCTCGTTTTCCATGAGCGTTGTGCGGATGTACTTTAGCTTCGCTCCATCGAAGATGCAGGTCGCGACCAGCTGATCTCCGTCGTAGAGCTGCTCACAGTTCTCGTACCAGTCATCAATCATTTCTCGTGTCAGCGTCACCGTTCCGCTTCCGCCGGTCGTCAAAATCTTAGCCACATGAAGCATGCCTTCCCCGCTGGACATTTCTTCGGTATAGGTCTTTTCATTCACGTCCAGTGTGTAGCAGGTCATGCCCTCTTCCCGCTGATAGAAATCATACGAATTTCTCACCGCATGGATCTGTACCCGGTTGGAACCCAGGTCTGCATAGAGTTCTCCTTGAATCACCTTCCACCAGATATCCGACGTGTAGGTAATCTTGAACCTCCCATTTCGAAGCCCACTAAAAACAGCTGCTGTCCGGCTGTTTGCATAGGGAATATGCGTCGTATCTATTTCCGGCGGCAATTCCTCGCATGCTGTAAACACAAACAGCGAAAGCAGCAGCACCGCCAGAAGACCCCATTTTTTCATCCTACTCATCAGAAGACCTCCTTTGTCTGAAACGATCCGGTTTTCTTATGCAATGGCGCTGACCGCAGCAACGGCCAGGACGATGACGCCCAGAACGATGCGGTACAGGCCGAAGAACTTGAAGTTGTGGCGCTTGACGTAATCCATCAGGAAGCGGATCGCCGCCAGGCTGACCACGAAAGCCACGACGCAGCCCGTGACGAGGACGGCGACCTCCGACCCGGTGATGGCTGCGCCGGAAAGGGCGAACTTGACCACCTTCAGCAGCGAAGCACCTGCCATGACCGGGATGGCCAGATAGAAGGTGAACTCGGCCACGCAGGCGCGGGAGAGGCCCAGCAGCAGGCCTCCCACGATGGTGGCACCGGAGCGGGAGGTGCCGGGGATGATGGCCAGCATCTGCCACACGCCGATGAGGAAGGCTTCCCGGTAGGTGATCTGTTCCAGCTTTGCCACATGGGGCGCGGTGCGGCGGTTCTCCACTACAATGAAGAGGACGCCGTACAGGATCAGCATGGCGGCCACGGTGATGTAATTGTAGAAGCGGGCCTCCATCCAGTCGTCCAGCGGGCTGATGACCAGCACGGGCAGGGTGGCGGCCACCACCTTGAACCAGAGCTGCCAGACTTCCGGCTTGGACGCCACCCGGCCGTGCCGGATGCCGAAGGGCCAGAGCTTGTTCCAGAACAGCACCACCACCGCAAGGATGGCACCCAGCTGGATGACCACCCGGAACATGGACATGAACTCTTCGCTGGCGTTGAACTGGATGATCTGCTCCACCAGGATCATATGGCCCGTGGACGAGATGGGCAGCCACTCGGTGATGCCCTCCACGATGCCCATCAGGATGGCTTTCAATATTTCAAAAAACATTTGGTTCCTCCTGTGCAGCGCAAAACGATGCGCTGATCTTTTGTCGATTTCGGACTCTCCGTTCAGTATACCATACTATGCGGTCTTCCGCACGGAAATTTTCAAATTTTTACAGTTCCGCCCCGGTGACAGCTTCTCTATTTATCTGTGCCGGGAAATATGCTATACTGGGGGCAGCTCCATTTCCCCTTGGTGGGACCATTTTGACGCAGGATCTTCTGCGTTCTGAAAACAGCGAGGTATCATCCATGAACATTCTTGTGATCGGCTGCGACCAGGTGGGCGCAGCGCTGGTGCGCGACCTGGAGCGCATCGGCCACGACATCTCCCTGATCGAAAAGGACTCCGAGCAGCTCAAGCGGCTGGACGGCTTCGACGATTACAACTTTGGCGGCACGGCTCTGGTGGGCGACCCCACCGACCCCGACGTGCTGCGTCAGGGCGGCATCGAGAACTGCGACGCCGTGGCCGCCGTCAGCGAGGACGACTCCGTCAACCTGATGGCGGCGCAGATCGCCAAAAGCATCTTCCAGCGGGAGAAGGTCATCTGCCGCGTCTCTGACCCTCATCTGCAGGTGCTCTACCACAAGGCCTACGGGCTGGAGACCATCTGCCCCACCATCCTCACAGAGCAGGCCGTGTTCCGGGCACTGGCAAAGTAAGGCCTCTCCGGCCGCTTTGCGGCGGCAAAAAGATAAACTTTAAGTAATGTCGAGGTTTTATATGAAAGTTTGTATTGCCGGCGGCGGGCGTGTGGGGCGGTATCTGGCCCAAAGCCTGCTGGCCAACCGCCACAGCGTCGTCATCATTGAGCCGGTGGAGAGCCAGTGCCGGATGCTGGCCGATATGCTGGACATCCCGGTCATCTGCGGCGACTCCATCAGCGTGGACACTCTGCGCACCGCCGACGTGGCCAGCTGCGACGCCTTTGTGGCCGTGACCGGCTCCGACGAGGACAACCTCGTGGCCTGCCAGATCGCCAAGCGGGAGTTCGGCGTGAACCGCACCGTGGCCCGTGCCTCCAACCCCAAGAACCGGGAACTGCTCCACACCCTGGGCGTGGACACCGTGGTCTGCGGCACCGACAACCTGAGCCACATCCTTGAGCGGGAGATCGAGACGGACACCATCCGCCAGCTCCTCTCTCTGGGCGGCGGCACCGCCAGCCTGAACGAGATCCTGCTGCCGGAGAACTTCCTCTACGCGGGCAAGGCCATCATGGACATCCCCATCCCGGGCGACACCATCCTGGTCAGCATCACCCGCGACACCGAGTTCATCATCCCCCACGGCAACACCATCCTGCTGCCGTGGGACCGCATCCTGCTCCTGACGCAGGATGACACCCTCCACCTGCTGACCGAGGCGTGGGGGCTCAGCGGCAAATGACCGAGCGGGAGCTGCGCCGCACGGCGCTGGTCATCCCGCCCAAGGGCCGGGCAGTGCTCTGCATCTGGGCAGCAGCCGCGGGGCTGTTCCTTGCGCCGTTCGCCTTCTGGCAGAGCATCCCCGCCGGGGCGGTCTTCTGCCTGCTCTGGGCCATGCTCACGGCCCTGCTGCGGGCGCGGGCCTGCAGCTATGCTGCCGTGCTGGGGGAACACACCCTGACCATCTATGCCGGCATCACCTTTCCGGTGCGGCGGGTGGTGCCCCGCCGGGCCGTGACCGGCGTCCAGCAGTTCCGCTCGCCGCTGCTACGGCTGGCCGGAGCCACGGTGCTGGTCATCTCGGCTCCCGGCGCACGGGTGCTGGTGCCTGCCGTGCCCGCAGCACAGGCGGCGGCGCTGGCCTGTGCCCTTGCGGAGGACGCCCCATGACCGAACATCGTCTGCACCCCTTTGCCGCCCTGCGGGTCCTCCGCAAAACACTGGTGCTCTATCTGGTGCCGCTCCTCCGTGTGCTGTTTGAGCGCAACTGGGCGGCGCTGCGGGCAGCGCTCCGGCAGGATCTCATCCTCTTTCTGCTGGTCTGTGCGCTGAGCTGGGTCATCCTCCACGCAAGCAGCTGGTCTTTGGATGAAAGCGGCACCTTCTGCCTCCACTGGAAGCTGCTGTTCCGGTTCGACCGGACGGTGCGGGGCGCTTCGCTGGCAGCCCTGACCATCGAACGGCCGTTTTATTACCGGCTGGCCGGGGCCAGCCGGGTGACGCTCTATCCCGTGGGCGAACCGAAACAGCGCACCCTGACCCTCTGCCTCCGCCGGGCCGATGCGCAGCATCTGGCCGACCAGCTGCTCCCCATCGAGGCCCCCAGCCTGCACCGGCCCAAAGGCGGCGAGCGGGCGGCGCTGGGGCTGCTGGGGGCCAACAGCCTTTCCACGCTGGCGTTCTTTCTGCTGGCCATCCGGCAGACGCAGCAGGGCCCGGACCGCTATGAACTGGCCTTTGCGCAGATCAACTTTCTGGCCGGGCTGGCGGCGCGGTGGCTGCCCGCCGGTGCGGCCTGGCTGCTGGCCTTCTCCGGCTTTCTGCTGGGGCTGAGCCTGCTGCGCAGCTTTGTGCAGACGGTGCACTACGAGGTCTGGCACACCAGCACCCAGATCGGCAGCCGCGGCGGCTGGCTGGACCGGTTCGAGTGCCGGGTGAAGAGCGACCAGATCAGCTTTGCCGATGTCCGCCTTTCCCCCTTTGCCCGGCTGATGCGGCGCTGGCCGGTCTTCGTGACGGCGGGCAGCTGCTCCCCGGAGCTGCCGCTCTTCGTTTACCGTTCCGGGGAGGAAGCGCTTTTCCGGGAGCTTCTGCCCGAATTTCGGATGCCGCCGGACCTTCTGGCCCGGACGGAACAGCGCAGTCTCATCTTTTTTGCTCCCGCCGGAGCACCCTTTGCCCTCTGCGCCCTGCTCACCCTCATCTCCCGCTCTACCCTGCCCGGCCTGACCGTGACCCTGCTGTTCCCCACCTTTTTCTTTGCGGCGGGGCTGGCGGGCGGCGCGATGGGCTACCGGCGGGAGGGGGTCTGGCTGCGGGAGGGGCGTCTGACCCTGCGGCGGCAGCGGGGCATCTATCTGCACAGCATCTGCGTCTTCCATCCGGATATCTGCCTGACGGCCCGGCAGTCGCCCTGGGCCGTCAATGCAGACCGCACCGATCTGACCGTCGCCTTCCCAGGTTTTGTCCGGCTGACGGTGCGCAGCATCCCGTGGCGGGACGCACAGAAATGTTTTGAATTTTTGGAAAGAAGTCGAATCTTATGATAAAAACGATCCTTTTTGATCTGGACGGCACCCTTCTGAACACCATCGACGACCTGGCCGATGCAGGCAACTGGGTCTGCGCTCAGCACGGCTGGCCCACCTTTACGGTGGAGCAGTTCAAGCACATGGTAGGAAACGGCATCCCGAAGCTGGTGGAGCGCTTTTCGCCCGCCGATGCCCGGTCGCCCGAACGGTTGGCCGCGACGCTGGCCGAGTTCACGGCCCGGTACGATGCCCACAAGGAAGACAAGACGGCTCCCTATCCCGGCATCCCGGAGCTTCTGGACGCCCTGAAGGCCGAAGGCATCCAGACCGCCGTCTTTTCCAACAAGGCAGACCCGCTCTGCGGGAAGATCATCGCGCACTACTTTGGCACCGGTCGGTTCGAGCTTGTCCGGGGCAACCGCCCGAATGTGCCCACCAAGCCTGACCCCACCGGCGTCTATGCCCTGATGCAGGACCTCGGTGCAGAGGCCGCCAGCACCCTTTTCGTGGGCGACAGCGATGTGGATATCCTGACCGGCCACAACGCCGGTCTGCCCGCCATGGGCGCGCTCTGGGGCTTCCGGGGCGAAGCGGAGCTTACCGCAGCCGGAGCCGATGCGCTGGCCGCCGTACCGATGGACATTCTGGAATTTGCCCGGAGAGGGTGATCTTTGTTTTCATAAAGTTTACGGGCAGTTCATTGCATTCCGGGGCCTTCTTTCTTATAATTTGATTCAAATTTGAATCACACCGGAATCATCTGGAGGTATCCCCCTATGGCAGCTGAAAAGAAAGCATCCCCCAATGTCGAGAGCCGCCTGCGCCACAACATTCTGAAAATGCCGCAGGAGGTCTATCAGGCCAGCGGCATCGTCATCAACGGGCGGCGGCTGAAGAGCTTCGTCTTCACCACCGACCTCGCCATCATCCGCAACTGCGATGCCGACGCCGTCTTCGCCGTCTATCCGTTCACGCCTCAACAGGCCATCAGCGACGCCATCATCAAGGCCTCTTACATCCCGGTGTTCTGCGGCGTGGGCGGCGGCACCACCCACGGTGTGCGCACCCTGAATCTGGCCCGCGACGTCGAGAGCCAGGGTGCCATGGGCGTCGTGCTCAACTCCCCCATTTCCGACCTGAATCTGCTGGCCGTCTCGCGGGTCGTGGACATCCCAGTCATCATCACCGTGACCAAGGCGGACACCGACATCCGTGCCCGCCTCGATTCCGGCGCGTCCATCCTGAATGTGGCTTGCAGCACCGACACGCCCCGCATCGTGAAAAAGATCCGCGATGCGTTCCCGGATGTCCCCATCATCGCCAGCGGCGGCAAGACCGGCGAGAGCATCTCGGCCACCATCGCCGCCGGTGCCAACGCCATCACCTACACTCCGCCGTCCCCGGCCATCCTGTTCAAAGAGATGATGGAAAAGTACCGGGAGTGACGGTGCGGAAAACGCCCCATGTTCGAGCGGCTGCGGCAGTGCAGCCGCTCGTTTTTTCGGGCTGTACCGGAGATCTGAAAAAAATTTGATTTTTTTTAGAAATAATTGTTGACAAACAGGCGAGTTCTGGATATAATAATAAAGCACCGTTCAAGTGCGCAAACAAAATATGGCGGCATAGCTCAGTTGGCTAGAGCATTCGGTTCATACCCGAAGTGTCACCGGTTCAAATCCAGTTGCCGCTACCAAGTTACAGAGTTTCGCTAAGATAAGGGGGACGGTCGTCCGCAATAGTGGATGATGAATGTCGGAGGTTTTAGCGAAGCTCTGTATTTATAAGGCCCGTTGGTCAAGCGGTTAAGACACGGCCCTTTCACGGCTGTAACATGGGTTCGATTCCCGTACGGGTCATAAAAGCGTTCAAGCAAAGGCTTGAACGCTTTTATTTTTTGCCCGCATGGGAATCGAACAGGGCGGCGGTGCGAAGCACCGTAAGCTATGGGCTGTTGCTTAGCCCGCGGGTCCCAGCGTACTAGGAATGTCTACGAGGCGAGACTGCCGTGAAGAAATCGTCCCCGTCCCCCATCAACAGCAAACACCCCGCTCGATCGTCTGCGTCAGCAAACGGTAAAGCGGGGTGTTTTCAACATCTTATTGCATTGTTGTGGAAAGCCGTGTGGTCAACTCTCAGCCCTTCTTGTGGGTCGGGACCATGACCTCCAGGCCGCCCATGTAGGGCTGCAGGACCTTGGGGATGGTGACCGAGCCGTCGGCCTGCAGGTGGTTCTCCAGGAAGGCGATCAGCATACGCGGAGGTGCCACGCAGGTGTTGTTCAGAGTGTGGGCCAGATAGGTCTTGCCGTCCTTACCCTTGACGCGGATGTGCAGGCGGCGGGCCTGTGCATCGCCCAGGTTGGAGCAGGAGCAGACCTCGAAGTACTTCTGCTGGCGGGGGCTCCAGGCCTCGATGTCGCAGCTCTTGACCTTCAGGTCTGCCAGGTCGCCGGAGCAGCAGTTCAGCTGACGGACGGGGATCTCCATGCTGCGGAACAGCTCCACAGAGTTCTTCCACAGCTTCTCATACCAGTCGGCGCTCTCCTCGGGGCGGCAGACGACGATCATCTCCTGCTTCTCGAACTGGTGGATGCGGTAGATGCCGCGCTCCTCGATGCCGTGGGCGCCCTTCTCCTTGCGGAAGCAGGGGCTGTAGGAGGTCAGGGTCAGGGGCAGCGTTGCCTCGTCGAGGGTCTGGTCGATGAAGCGGCCGATCATGGTGTGCTCGCTGGTGCCGATCAGGTACAGGTCCTCGCCCTCGATCTTGTACATCATGGCGTCCATCTCCGGGAAGGACATGACGCCCTGCACCACGTTGCCGTGCATCATGAAGGGAGGGATGACATAGGTGAAGCCCTTGTCGATCATGAAGTCGCGGGCATAGGCCAGAACAGCCTCGTGCAGGCGGGCGATGTTGCCCAGCAGGTAGTAGAAGCCATTGCCGGCCACGCGGCCTGCGGCGTCCATATCGATGCCGTCGAAGCTCTCCATGATCTCGGTGTGGTACGGGATGGGGAAATCGGGCACGACGGGCTCACCGAAGCGCTGTGCCTCGACGTTGTAGGTGTCATCGGGGCCGATGGGCACGCTGGGGTCGATCATCTGGGGGATGGTGTACATGATCTCCTGGATGCGGGCTGCGAGCGTTGCCTCCTCGGCTTCCAGCTCTGCCATCTTGTCGGCGTCGGCCTTGACGGCGGCGTTGTTGGCGTCGATCTGCTTTTGCAGCTCAGCCTTCTTGGCCTCGTCGGTGCACTTCTTCAGCTGGCCGAACAGCGGGCCGTTGGCCTTGCTCAGCTTGTTGCGGGCAGCCTTGAGGGATTCGACCTCCTTCAGGCACTCACGGTACTTGGCGTCTTTCTCAACGACCTCGTCCACGAGGGGGAGCTTGGCGTCCTGGAACTTCTTCTTGATGTTTTCCTTGACCGCGTCCGGGTTCTCACGGACAAATTTGATATCAAGCATGATTTACTCTCCTTACTCTATTTCATTCGCGCGGGGGCGCATCGTCCCCGTGCCGTTCAAAGGCGGGAGCCCGCCCTCAATCGCATGATTGTTGATACTGGCCCAGCAGATTTGCAAAGGCCCGGAGCTGTTCGTCCGAATAGAAATGCACCGTCAGCCTGCCCTTGCCGCCATGGTATGCGACGTTGACTTCGCTGCCCAGCACCTCTTTCAGGCTCTCCTCCACCTCCACCGGCAACGTGTCGATGGGGGCCGGTTCGGCGGGGCCTTTGGCGGGCCGTGCCAGCTTTTTGCAGAGCACTTCGGCCTGCCGGACGTTCAGTTCATGGTCGGCGATCATCTGCGCGGCCTGCTCCTGCAGCTCCGGCGTGGGCAGGCCCAGGATGACCTTGGCGTGGCCGGTGTTGAGGAAGCCGCTCTTGAGCAGCTCCAGCACGTTTTCCGGCAGGTTCAGCAGGCGCAGGCTGTTGGCCAGCGCACTGCGGCTCTTGCCCAGCTTCCGGGCGGCCTGCTCCTGGGTCAGGTCGCAGCGGGTCATCAGCTCACGGATGCCCATGGCCTCTTCCACCGGGTCCAGGTCTTCGCGCTGCAGGTTCTCCACCAGCGCGATCTCCATGGCCTGCTCGTCGGTGACGTCCTTCACGACGACCGGCGCTTCGGTCAGGCCCGCCATCCGGCTGGCCCGCCAGCGGCGCTCGCCTGCCACGATGAGGTAGCCGCCGGACGCCTTGGGCCGCACCGCGATGGGCTGGATGAGGCCGTGTTCAGCGATGCTGGAGGCCAGCTCGGCCAGTGTCTCGTCGTCAAAGGTCTTGCGGGGCTGGTCGGGGTCAGGCTCGATCTCCCGCAGCGGCAGGGTCTCGATCTTTGCATTGTCGGGCTCAAAGCTGGGCGAAACGTCCTCGAACAGACTTTCCAGCCCTCGGCCGAGGCCCCCTCTTTTCTTTGCCATCTCCTTATACTTCCCCTGCTTTACTTCTTCCAGCGCATTTTTCGGTTCGGCGGGTGCACTGCTGCCCTTGCCGCGCCGTTTGGCAGGCTCGTGCGGGCGGTTGTTCTTCACGAACTCAATGGCGAGGTCCATATAGGCCTCGCTGCCCTTGCCCTTCGGCTCATAGAAATTGATGGGCTGGCCGTAGCTGGGCGCCTCCGAAATGCGGATGGTGCGCGGGATGGTGGTCTTGTAGACCTTGGCCCCGAAGTACTTTTTGACCTGCTCCACGACCTGCATGGTCAGGTTCAGGCGGCCGGAGAACATCGTGAAAACCACGCCCTCAATGTCCAGATAGGGGTTGTACTTCTTGCGGATGGTCTTCAGGGTGCTGATGAGCTCCGACAGACCTTCCAGCGCATAATACTCGCACTGGATGGGGATCAGCACACTGTCGCAGGCGCACAGGCCGTTCAGCGTCAGCAGGTCGAGGCTGGGCGGGCAGTCAATGAAGATGAAGTCGTAGTCCTTCTGCACGGCGGCCAGCGCCTTGCGCAGGCGGCTCTCGCGGCCCGGCAGGTCGATCATTTCCAGGCTCGCGCCCGCCAGCCGGGTGTTGGAGCCGATGACGTCGGTGCGGAACTCGGTGTTCCGGATGGCCTGCCGGGCGCTCGCCTCGCCGATGAGCATCTCATACGTCCCCAGCTCGACGCTCCGCTTGGGGATGCCGTAGCCGGTGGTGGTGTTGCCCTGCGGGTCCAGATCCACGATGAGCACTTTTGCCCAGCGCCGCCACGCAGGACGAGAGGTTGACGGCCGTGGTTGTCTTGCCCACGCCGCCTTTTTGGTTTGCAACTGCAACGATTTTTGCCACGCGCATTTTCTTCCTCTCAGGAAAACTTTTTGTTCCACATGGAACATTCGAGGTCGGGCCGCCGTTTTCCCGTCTGCGGGCCCCTTTGTTCTTTAGTATAGCACATCAGCGCGGCTTTTTGAACCCGATTCTTTATAATTTTACGCGAAAACGGCCCCGCATCCGCAGATTTTGCTTCCTCCGTTCGATTTTTTCAAATTCTTTCGCTTCCCGGCGCGTTTTTGCTGTTGTTTTTTTCGGCTCCGGATGTTCCACATGGAACATTTCTGCCCTCCCCTATTTCTGGGCCGCAGCAGTTGGGATGCGGACGGTGTACTCAATGTAGCCGTCCCGCTCCTCGCGGTGGGCGGTGGCGGGCACGCCATTGTCGGTCATCAGGCGGATGGCGTGGTCGATGGTGTTCACAAAGATGCGCACATCCTTGACCATCGAGATGCGGTGCTTGCCCTGCGACGTCTCGTTCAGCAGCTGGTCGATGTAAAGGTCGGTCGCGCGGGCGTTCATCTTCCGTTTGGCGATCATGATGAGGGCTTCGCTGCGGCGGTTCTCCGGCAGGCGGAGGACGGCCCGCGCGTGGCGCTCGGTCAGGCCGTTGTCCAGGATGAACTGCCGCTGGTCCCCTGTCAGCTGCAAAAGGCGGAGCTTGTTGGCCAGAGTCGGCTGTGCCATCCCCAGCCGTTTCGCTGCTTCGGCCTGCGTGCAGTCCCACAAAACCATCACATCCCGCAGGCCCTGCGCCTGCTCAAATGGATTCAGGTCTGCCCGCTGCAAATTTTCGAGCAGGCCAAGCGCGGCGGTGCGCTGGTCGGTGAAGTTGCAGACGATGGATGGGATGGTCCCCATCTTCGCCAGCTTGCAGGCGCGGAGCCGCCGCTCCCCCGCGACCAGCTCATAGCCGCTGTCGGTCTTCCGCACCGTGATGGGCTGCAACAGACCGTTTTCCCGGATGCTCTGGGCCAACCCAGCAAGCTCCTGCTCATCGAAGGTCGTGCGCGCCTGATACGGCGAGGGATGGATGTCTTCCACCGGGAGCTGCACGATCTTTCCAGCGGATCTTCTACGTTCAAACATAAGAATACCCCTTTCACCAAAGTATGCGCTCGTTTTCAACAATTTCTCAGGAAAAGGTGGAAAACAAGCCTCGTTCCATCCCCAGTGTACCAGAAAACAAAACACCCTGCCAGAAGTTTCGTTCGGCAGGGTGTTTCAATTTTATTTCGATATTTCGTTATTTCAGCGGTGATTTTGCGATTTTTCCACCATTTCTGGGGTACGCTGTCGGAGTTTGCGAAATCTTTTTGCAGAGGATGAGGGTGCGGGTGTCGCCGCCGGGCAGATGCAGGGTGCGGGTCTCCTGATACGCGCCGCCCAGCTTCCGGATGGCGCCGCGGGCTGCCGCGAGTTCCTCCTCACCAGAAGCGCCTTTCATTGCCAGAAAGTTGCCGCCGACCTTGACCAGCGGCAGGCAGTATTCGGCCAGCATCGGCAGAGCCGCCACCGCGCGGGCCGAGGCAAGGTCGAACTGTTCCCGCCAGCTCTTGCGGGCTGCTTCCTCAGCGCGTTCCTTGGCGAACTCCACCCCGGTCAGGCCCAGCTGGCCGCAGGCATATTTCAAAAACTCCACCCGCTTGCCGGTCGGCTCCATCAGGGTCAGTTCCAGTTCCGGTTTGTAGATCTTGGTCACGATGCCGGGGAAGCCTGCCCCTGCGCCGACGTCCACCATCTTCCCTGCCACTTCCGGCTGCGCGGCAAAGAGCAGGCTGTCGAGGAAGTGCTTGTCCTCGATGCCCTCCGGGTCGGTGATGGCGGTCAGGTTGACCTTCTGGTTATACTCCACCAAAATCTCTGCAAAGGCGTCCAGCTGGTCGAGCTGGGTCCCGGTCAGCGCAATGTTCCACGTGGAACACTTTTCTTCCAGTCTGTTTTTGTCGATCATTGTTTGTTCCTTTTCGTTTCAGGTGTTTCGCGTGTTCGGACGGGTCATTCCCCGGTCAGCTTTACGTAGGTCGGTGCATGGTAGCCTCTCCTTTTAGGAGAAGAGGCCTTGGCATTCTCTCTCAATCTTTCCGGGGGCCTGCGGCCAGCGCGATGCTGAGCTGCGCCACATCCGAGGGCGACACGCCGGGGATGCGCCCCGCCTGCCCCAGATTCTTCGGGCGGATGCGCGCCAGCTTCTCGCGGGCTTCCAGCGTCAGGCCGGTCAGGGCCTCATAGGCGAAACCTTCCGGGATGAGCGTCTTTTCATGGCGGGCCACGTCGCGGATCATCCGATCCTGCCGGGCAATGTAGCCCGCATACTTGATCTCCGTCTCCAGCCGCTCGGCCAGCATGGGGGTGATCTCCTCCCCCCAGCCGATGACGCCCGCGAGGAGCGGATAGGAGATCTCCGGGCGGCGCAGCAGCTCTTCGGCGATGCCGCCCTCCGCTGCCGGGGCCAGACCCGCCGCTTCCATCGCGGCCCGCAGATCGGCGGTGCGCAGATGCGTCTCGTGCAGGCGGCGGCGCTCTGCGTCCAGAATGGCCTGTGTGTGCTGGTATCTGGCCCAGCGGTCATCCTGCACCAACCCATAGTCCCGGCCGATGGGTCAGGCGCTGGTCGGCGTTGTCCTGCCGCAGGGTCAGCCGGTATTCGCTGCGGCTGGTCATCATGCGGTAAGGGTCCATGACGCCCTTGGTCACAAGGTCATCCACCAGCGTACCGAGGTAGCTCGTATGACGCGGCAGAATGAGCTGTTCTTTGCCCAGTGCATTGCGGGCGGCGTTCAGGCCGGCCAGCAGCCCCTGCGCAGCCGCTTCCTCGTAGCCGGAGGTGCCATTGAACTGCCCCGCACCGTACAGACCGCGAACGTTCTTGCTCTCCAGCGTTGCTTCCAGACTGGTGGGGTCCACACAGTCGTATTCGATGGCGTAGGCCGGACGCATGATCTCGATGTTCTCAAACCCTTTGATGCTCCGGTAGAAGGCGTTCTGCACATCTTCCGGCAGGCTGCTGGAAGCACCCTGTAAATACATCTCCTCGGTGTTCTCGCCGCAGGGCTCCACAAAGATGGGGTGGCGGTCCTTCCCTGCAAAGCGGACGACCTTATCCTCGATGGAGGGGCAGTAGCGCGGGCCGACGCCCTCGATCATGCCGCCGTAGAGCGGGCTGCGCTGAATGTTGTCCAGAATGATCCGGTGCGTCTCCGGGTTGGTGTAGGCGATCCAGCATTCCACTTTGTTGTGCATGGGCGCATCGGTCAGGAAGCTGAAGGGCTGCAGCTCATGGTCCGGGTCGCCGGGCTGGCATTCCAGCTGGGAGAAGTCAATGCTCCGCCGGTGGACACGGGCCGGGGTGCCGGTCTTGAACCGCCGCAGGGGCAGGCCCGCCGCCTTCAGGCTCTCGGTCAGGGCATTGGCCGCGTGCATTCCGTCCGGGCCGGAGGCATACCACGCATCGCCCACAAAGATCTTGCCGCCGAGGTTGGTGCCGGTGGCGATGACCACACATTTGGCCCCATATTCCCCGTTCAGCTGGGTGACAACGCCCTTCACATGGCCGTCCTCCACCTCGATGGAGACGACCTCTGCCTGATGGATGGCCAGACCCGGCGTCAATTCCAGCGCATGTTTCATATATTCGTGGTAGCGCTTGCGGTCGGTCTGGACGCGCAGCGCATGGACCGCCGGGCCCTTGCCCTTGTTCAGCATCCGGCTCTGCAGATAGGTGGCGTCCGCCGCCAGGCCCATCACGCCGCCAAGAGCATCCAATTCACGTACCAGCGTTCCTTTTGCAGTTCCACCAATGCTGGGGTTGCAGGGCATATTGCCGATGGCATCCAGGCTCATGGTGAACACCGCCGTCTTTGCGCCCAGCGTTGCAGCCGCATGGGCCGCTTCAATGCCCGCATGGCCTGCGCCGATCACAATGACGTCATAATCTCCTAAATGGTTCATTTTTACTTTCCCACACAAAATCGTTCAAATACTTCGTTGATGACCGCTTCCGACGCATTTTCGCCGGTCAGATCACACAGGGCATCCAGTGCATCGTCCACGCAGACCGATACGGCATCCAGCCCGAACCCGCCCGCTGCGGCCTCCAGCGCACCGGCGACCGCTTCCCGCGCACGGGTGGCGGCGGCAAGCTGCCGCTGCCCCGAAAGGCTGGCAGCGTGGGGGTCGATCTGGTTCGTGCCCAGCAGCCGCGCCACCGCCGAGGCGATGAGCTTCCGTGCCCCCTCCTCCTGGCAGCAGACCGGCAGCACCATCGCGAAATAAGGCGCGATGACCTCCGCGTCGAACCGGGTCGGCTTGTCCTCCTTGTTGATGAGGGCAATGGCCGGGCGGCCCGCACACTTCCGGGCCAGCGCAAGGTCCTCCCGCGTCAGCGGCTCCGAACCGTCGAAGACGGCCAGCACCAGCCCGGCCTCGTCCAGCTTCTTCCAGCTGCGGCGGATGCCTTCGGCCTCGATGACGTCTTCGGTATCCCGCAGTCCGGCGGTATCGAAGAGGTTCAGCCGGATATCCCCCAGCTGGACGGCCTGTTCCACCACGTCGCGGGTCGTGCCCGCCACCGGCGTGACGATGGCCCGGTCGAACCCGGCCAGCAGATTCAGAAGGGTGGATTTGCCCGCGTTCGGCCGGCCCACGATGGCGCAGTCCACGCCCTCGCGCAGAACGGCCCCGGCATCGTAGTTCCGGATGAGGACATCCAGCTCGTCCTTCACGCTGCCCAGCACAGTTTGCAGATGGGTCTCATCCAGCTCCGGCACATCTTCCTCCGGGAAATCCACCCACGCGGCCAGATGGGCCTGCAAGCTAGTCAGGGCCTCTTTTTCGGCGGCGATCTTTCTGGCCAGCGCCCCGCCCAGCGAAGCATTGGCCAGCGCAGCGCCCTGTCTGCCATCCGCAGACACCAGATCCATGACGGCCTCGGCCTGGGTCAGGCTGAGCTTGCCGTTCAGGAAGGCGCGGCGGGTGTATTCGCCCGGCGCAGCAGGCGCAGCCCCGGCCTCGATGCAGCTTTCCACCAGCCGCCGGGCCACCGCGCTGCCGCCGTGGCAGGAAAGCTCCACCACGTCCTCGCCGGTGTAGCTGTGGGGTGCCCGGAAAAAGAGGGCGACCCCCTCATCGAAGGCGTCCTCCCCTTCCAGAAAGGTTCCGAACAGGGCAGTGTAGCCTTTGGCCCCGGCCACGGTCCGGTCCGGGTTCGCGGGGCGGAACACCCGCGCCGCCACGGCGTAGCTCTCCGGCCCCGAAAGGCGCACTACGGCAATGCCGCCCGCCCCCGGTGCTGTTGCAATGGCTGCAATGGTCGAATCCTGCATCTGTGTCCCCTCCCGCTGGTTTGAATCAAAATTTATTGTACCACGAACCGACGAAAAAGGGAAGTTTTCTTCGCAGGCGGCCTGTGTGCAAAACAAAATCTGCCCCTCCCCGGCAGTTTTCCACCAGAAAGGGGCAGCATGGTTCAAAACTCAGCGATCAGATCTCGATCTTGCCGAAGCTGAAATCGGCGAAATCATCCACGCGCTCAGTGCGCTTGGGTGCTACGGGTGCCGCATCCTCCGCGTCGCGGGGCGCATAGGTGCGCTCCGGCACACTGGAACCACGGCCGCCGCGGCTGCCTGCCGGGCGGGGTCCGCTGCGGTAGCCGCCGCGATTGCTGCCATTGCGGTCGCCGTTCCGGTTCCCGCGATAGCCGCCATTCCGGTTCCCACCGTTCCGACGGCCGTTGCCGCGCGGGCGGCGCTCGCCGTAGGTGTTGTCGGTCTGGGCATCGGGTGCCGTGGAGTAGATGACCACACGGCGGTCACGGCCTTCGCCCTTGCTCTCGCTGCGGACGCCCTCCATCTTGCCGATGGCAGAGTGGATGATGCGGCGCTCGTAGGGGTTCATCGGCTCCATGGCAAAGCTGCGGCCGGTCTTGCGGACCTTGGCACCAATGCGCTGCGCCAGAGCCGTCAGGTCGCTCTCGCGCTTGTCGCGGTAACCGGCCACATCCAGACCCAGCTTGATGTAATCGCCTTCCAGACGGTTGGCCACCAGGCTTGCCAGATAGGACAGGCTCTCCATGGTCTCGCCGCGGCGGCCGATGAGGGCGCCCAGCTTCTCGCCATCCAGACGGATGATGGTGGCTTCGCCCTTCTGCACGGCGCTGAAGGTCACGTCATTGACGCCCATCCGGGTGATGACTTCCTGCAGATAGTCCACAGCGGCCTTGACCTTGCTGTTCTCTTCGATGTTGATGGGCACTTCCACCTCTTCGGCTTCCTCTGCAGGTGCAGCCTCTGCAACCGGTGCAGCTTCCTCGGCCTTGGGTTCCTCGGCCGGAGCAGCTTCCTCCGCAGCGGGTGCGGCGGGCACTTCCACCTTCTCCTCCACGGGAGCAGCTGCCGGTGCCTCTGCGGCGGCGGGTGCCTCCGGAGCCTTGGGTGCATCGGGCTCTTCCACGCTGACCCGCACCTTGGCGGGGGTCAGTTTCAGGCCCAGGAATCCCGTCTTCTGCGGCATTTCCAGCACTTCGTAGCTCACATTCATATCCTCAGCCTGCACACCCAGCAGGGCGCAGGCCTTTGCGCGGGCTTCATCAACCGTCTTGCCGGTTGCTTCCTGAGTACGGATCATAACCGTTATTCCTCCTCTTTCTTGTTCAGCTCACTCAGCGGAACGGTGCGCTCGTCCTTGTAGCGCTCTGCGTCCAGCTGGCGGGCATACTCCAAGGCGGCGCTTGTTCATCTCGCTGGCGGAGATGTTCTTCTCGACCGTCGTGCCAGTCTTCTCGTCAGTGACCTTGATGGTGGTGCTCTTCACACCGCGCTTCTGCTCCTTTTTGCGGGCTGCCATCTCCGCCAGAACTTCAGCCTTCACCTTTTCGGGGTCGTAGATCTTCTTCATGATGATGCTCTGCACGGTCATGAGGATGTTGGAGACGACATAGTACAGGGAGAATGCGCAGGGCACGGTGAAGCAGAAGAACAGGTACATCAGAGGCATCATATACATGGTCAGCTTCATGCTGCCCTGCATCTGCTGGCCGGAGGCCTTCATGCTGATGTGGGTGGAGATGAACATGGTAACGATTGCCAGGATGGGGAAGATCAGCAGGGGCAGGTTGTCTGCTGCCAGGCTATACTGGGGCACACGGGTCAGGTCGATGCCGAAGAAATCCATGTGCTGGCCGAACTCGGTGATGGTGCTGACCTGATCCGCGAAGTGAAGCAGCTGGTGACGGTGCTCTCGCCCGCAATGACCTGCGCGATGATGTTGGTGTCGCGGGTCACGGTGGTGAAGCTGATGCCAAGGGTCGTCAGGGCCTCACCGGCAGCGGTCAGGGCATCGGCACCGATGTGGAAGATGCGCTGCAGCGGGCGGTACACGACCTCGATGACGCCGAACATGACCAGGAAGTTGACCAGCATGGGCATACAGCCTGCGGTGGGCTTGTAGCCCTGCTCCTGCAGCTTCATCAGCTCTTCCTGCTGCTTGTCGGGCTTGTCGCGGTACTTCTTCTGGATGTCGGCGACCAGAGGCTGGTAGGCGGACATCCGGGCCATGCTCTTCTGCTGGTTGATCTGCAGCGGGATCTTGACGAGCGTGATCAGCAGGGTGAACAGGATGATGTCCCAGCCATAGTTCGGGATCAGCTTGTAGATCCACTCCATTACATAGCCGAGAGGCCAGCCGAGGATGTATAAAGGATTCATATCTTCGTCCATTCTGCCCCGCCTGTGGCGCGGGACGATAAATTTTTTATGAGAAGGACACACCGCCCACAGTTCGGTGCGTCACAAGAAGCTGATTTTTCAGGAGCGATGGCTCCGTCTGGCCCGGAAGAGCCGTGCGGCCGAGAGCTTCCGCTCCGGGCTGACCCACCTTCCCTTCGGGGGGACGGGGTCGTACCCCCAGCGGCCCAGCGGATTGCACCGGGCGATGCGGGCCGCGCCCAGCAGCAGCCCTTTCAGGCAGCCATGGGTCTGGATGGCCTCCAGCGTGTACTGGCTGCACGAGGGCGAAAAGCGGCAGTTGCGCCCAAGGCCGGGGCTGATGAAGCGCTGGTAGAATCGGATGGGCGCGCAGAGCGCGTTCCGGCATCCCTGCGAAAGGCTCATTCCTGCGGGGCCGACTTTTGAGCTGGCGGAACGGTGGCCGGGGGCTTGGCTCCCGGCTGTTTGGCCTTGTCCGGCAGACCGGCCTGTGCAAAGAGTTTGGCCACCACTTCGCTGAGCTGCCAGCTCTTGAGGCGGGGGGTCATGCCCCGGGCCACAAAGACGAGGTCGTAGCCGCCGATGTTGTAGTCCAGATGCTCGTCGATGGCGGCCTTCATCACGCGGCGGGCGCGGTTGCGCTGGACGGCGTGGCCGATCTTTTTGGTGGCCGTCAGGCCCACGCGGGTCTTTTTGCCCCGTGTCTTGAGGACGTAGAGCACCAGCGCCTGGTTGACATAGGACTTGCCGCGGGCATACACGCGGCCAAACTCGCCGTTGCGGCGGATGGGACGATAGCGCACTCCTTCGGCGCCTCCTTTTCTGGTAAAATCGGATACTCTGCCCAAAAGGCAAAGTTCAAAATCAGTATAGCAAAAAAACGCCGACATGAAAAGCCTGTCCGGACGTTTTTTGTGCCAAATCTTCGGAATATTTTTTAGTCAAACCGCGCGAAAATAAAAAAGAAGACCGCCAATTCGATATCAGCGGCCTTTTTGCGCATGTTCAATTCTGCGCCGGACCCATTGCTCAGGATCAGACGGTCAGGCTCTTGCGGCCCTTAGCACGGCGTGCGTTGATGACCTTGCGGCCGTTCTTGGTGCTCATGCGGGTCAGAAAGCCATGAACTTCCTTGCGCTGACGCTTCTTGGGCTGAAAAGTTCTCTTCATGGTTTTGTATCCTCCGTAAAAACTCGTCCCCATATGGGGTCTATTCTGGTCCCAAAATGGGGACAGGCTTGCAATTCAACAGTATATCGCACACTATGGCCTTCTGTCAAGCATTTTTTTCGCTTTCCAGCAAACTTTTTTTCAAAACCGGGTGTGAAAAATCTTTCAACTTTTTCACTCATTCCCCGTGGAAAACTTTTCTTCCACCATATCTTGTGGCTGATTTGGGTGTTGGACACAAGCCTTGCAGACGGACGCAGGTGCGTCTTTTCTTATGTATTATAAATTACATTATAGAATGTAGACGCAGGGAGATTTTTGTGTATACTAACCTGGTATCAGCAGCATTGTTGAAAACTTCAATGGAGTGGATGTTTTATGGATTCTTTCAAGGACGTTTTAGAGGCCGCCCAGGCGTACTGCAAAACGCAGATGGCCGAGCCGACTTATAATCTCTATATCGACGGCCTCGAGCCCATCAGCTTTGAGGACTCGAGCCACATCACCCTCTCGGTGCGGAACGACTTCATCTGCAAGATCGTGACGGACCGCTACCTCGGCCTGCTCAAGGAAGCCTTCAAGACCGTGCTGGGCTTTGATGTGGACATCACCCTCGTGGTGCCCAGCACCCCGCCGCACGAGGTCGTGCTGGCGCAGCAGTACGAGGCGAACCCCGCCTCCCCGCAGGGCAACTACGAGTTCACCTTCGAAAATTTCATCAAGGGCCCGTCCAACCAGTTTGCGTTTGCTGCTGCGCAGGCGGTCGCGGCCAATCCTTCCGGCGCCTACAACCCGCTGTTCATCTACGGCGGCTCCGGTCTGGGCAAGACCCATCTGCTGACGGCCATCCAGACCGAGATCAAGCGCACCCACCCCGATTTCGTTATCATGTACGTGACCTGTGAGCAGTTCACCAACGAGCTGATCGCCGCCATCCGCGCGGGCAGCACCGAGGACTTCCGGATGAAGTACCGTGTGGCCGACCTGCTGCTGGTGGACGATATCCAGTTCATCGCGGGCAAGGAGTCCACCCAGGAAGAGTTCTTCCACACCTTCAACTCCCTGCACGACGCCCACAAGCAGATCGTCATCGCATCCGACCGCCCGGCCAAGGAGATCAAGAGCCTGGAAGAGCGCCTGCGCACCCGCTTTGAGTGGGGCCTGACCGCCGATGTCCAGCCGCCGGATTTCGAGACCCGCGTGGCCATCGTCAAGCGCAAGGCCGAGCTGCTCCACCTTGACCTGCCCGAAGATGTGGCGGAGTTCATCGCCAACCACCTGAAGAACAACATCCGCCAGCTGGAAGGCGCAGTGAAAAAGCTCAACGCCTACTATATGCTGGAAGGCATCCAGCCCGTCATCAGCGTGGCGCAGAATGCCATCAAGGACATCCTGAACGAGACCCAGCCGGTGCCCGTGACCATCGAAAAGATCGTGGGCGAGGTGTCCCGCACCTTCAACGTCTCCCCCGCCGACATCCGCGGCACCAAGCGGAACGCCAACGTCGCCTCCGCCCGCCGCGTCGCCATCTACATCCTGCGCGAAGTCACCGGCATGAGCATGGAGGAGATCGGCCGCGAGTTCTCCGGCCGGGACCATTCCACCATCGTCTACTCCCTCAAGACCATGGAGCGGGACATGAAGAACGACCAGCACCTGCGCGAGACGGTCAGCGACATCATCAAAAACGTCAAGGCGTAAACCCGAAGAATACCGCAAAAGTCACACTATTTCAGGCGGCAAACCACCAAATATGGAAAAAAAAGGGGCCTTTCGGGGAAAACTGGAACAAGATGTTGTGGCAAAGGGGCGGATCTTTCCACTCTTTCCACAGAGTTTTCAACATTTAACACCCACAATCCACATCGGATGTGGAAAGAAACCGCCGACCACACGATTCAACACTTCTTCCACGACCCATTCACAACCCCGTGGAAAACCCCTGCCCCGCATGAAACCAGATACTTTCCGACTTTTCAACATCTTCCCCACCCCCTACTACGGTTACTACAACAAGTTCAATATACAAAAGACGGTTTTGCAGCCATTCCATACGGAAGACTTCCTGAACACACGAATCCAAAATAAGGAGAGACGATAGATTGAACATCATCTGCGATAAGACCCTGCTGAGCGCAGCCATCGACGGCGTTTCCAAAGCCGTCACCCTCCGCTCCACCATCCCCGTGCTCGAAGGCATCCTGCTGAAAGCCGAAGGTTTTCAACTGACTTTGACCGGCTACGACCTCGAAATGGGCATCGTGACCACCATCGAAGCCAATGTCAAGGAGCCCGGCGAGATCGTGCTGAATGCCAAGCTGCTCAGCAGCATGGTCAGCCGGATGCCCTCCGGTCAGATCACGATCCAGTCTGCCGAAAACGGCAAGACCACCATCCAGAGCGGTGTGGCCCAGTTCGAGATCCAGTCCATGTCGGCCACCGATTTCCCGGAGCTGCCCAACACCGGCGCCGAGGAGACCCTGAACATCCCGACCGGCGTGCTGCGCGATATGATCGACCGCACCCTCTATGCCGTCAGTCAGGATGAGAAAAAACCTGCGCACACCGGTGAATTATTCGAGATCCTGCCCGATAAGCTGACCGTGGTGGCCCTGGACGGCTACCGTCTGGCCATCGTTGAGCGCCCGGTCAAGGCCGTGAAGGACATCCGGATCATCGTGCCCAGCAAGACCATGAACGAGGTCTCCCACCTGCTGGCCAACGACGACGAGGAGGCCGTCCACATCTGCGCCAACCGCCGGTATGTCGTCTTCATGACCGCCGGTTACACCATCATGAGCCGCCTCATCGAGGGCGAATTCCTCAACTATCACAATGTCATCCCGGACGGCAGCCGCACCCGCGTGACGCTGGACACCAAGGAATTTATCGAGACCATCGAGCGCGCGTCCCTGATTATTACAGAGCGTCTAAAAAATCCCCTCCGCATCAGTTTTACAGAGGGTAAAGTCGTGGTCCGCTGCCAGACCAATCTGGGCCGCGTTGTGGACGAGTTCAACGCCAAATGCGAGGGCGACGATGTGGAGATCGGCTTCAACAACCGCTATCTGCTGGATGCGCTGCGGAATGCCCGCACCGAGCAGGTCCGGCTGGAGATCAGCGGCCCGCTGAGCCCGGTCAAGGTCCTGCCCGCCGAGGGGAACGACTTTTTGTACCTCGTCCTGCCCGTCCGTTTTAAGAACGATTGAGAGGCGTAATATGCAAAAAATTCTCATCCATACGGAATTTATCAAGCTGGATGCGCTGCTGAAATATGCGGGCCTGTGCGAGACCGGCGGCGAAGCCAAGGAGCTGGTGCAGAACGGTGCCGTCAAAGTAAACGGCGAAGTCTGCACCATGCGGGGCAAAAAGTGCCGCGCCGGAGATGTCGTCGAACTGGACGGCCAGAGCGTGACCATCGGCCAGGGACAGTAAACCATGCGTCTGCTCTCACTGGAAGTTCAAAATTATCGCAACATCGCCTCGGCCAGCCTGACGCCGGGCCGGGAGCTGACCGTCATCTGCGGCAACAACGGCCAGGGCAAGACCAACCTGCTGGAAGCCATCTGGCTGCTGACCGGCGGAAAGAGCTTCCGGGGCGGCAAGGACGCCGAACTGGTGCGGCGGGGCGAACCCTTCGCCGTGCTGGAAGCGTCCACCCTCCGGGCACAGCAGGAAGAGCAGGAACCGGACACGCCGAACCGCGTCCGGATGACCATCGGGATGCCGGATTCCGCCCGGCCGGGGCGGTACGCCGCCGTGAACGGTGCCCCGCCCAAACGGGCGGCGGCATTGGCAGGCAGTTTTCCGGCCGTCGTCTTTGACCCCGGACACCTGAGCCTTGTCAAAGGCGCCCCGGAGGGACGCCGGAAATTTCTGGATGCTGCCTTGTGCCAGCTCTACCCAGGCTACCTGACCATCTACCGCCGCTATGTCCGGGCGTTGCAGCAGAAAAATGCGCTGCTGCGCCATTCCGGCACCACGCCGGAACGGCCCTACGCTGAAAAGACGGCCCTGCTGGAAGTGCTCAATACCGAGCTTGCCGCGCAGGGCGAGGCCATCCAGCGGCGGCGGCGGGCTTATCTGGAACAGCTGGGCCCCCTCGCCTGCGCCAACTACGCCGAGCTTTCCCACGGCGCGGAGCGGATGGAGCTGCGCTATGCGGCCCAGTTCGAGCCGGGCGGTCTGGCCGCTCTGCTGCGGGCCCGGCAGAACGAGGAACTGCGGGCCGGGCAGAGCCTTTGCGGCCCCCACCGGGAGGACTTGGAACTTCTTCTGGACGGTCAGCCCGCCAAAGTGTTCGCCAGCCAGGGACAGCAGCGCAGCGTGGTGCTGAGCCTGAAAATGGCCGAAGCCGCTGCCGCAGCGTCCATCACCGGCGAACACCCGGTGCTCCTGCTGGACGATGTGCTCAGCGAACTGGACGACGGCCGCAAGCAGTATCTGCTGACCCGGATGCGGGAAAAGCAGACCTTCGTCACCAGCTGCGACGATACCGCCTTCCTCAAGACGGACGGCGAGGTCTACCGCATGAACGGCGGGGTGCTGACCAAACTGTAATTGGCACTCTCACAATCACAGTGCTGAAACTGGAGATAATACGAAATGTATATTCATCTGGGGCGCGATTATGTCCTGAACGACCGGGACGTCATCGGTATCTTCAATCTGGAGACGACCACCATCTCCCCCCGCGGGCGGGAATTTCTGAACTACGCCCAGAAGAACGGCGCGGTGGTCAGCCTTTCGGAAGAACTGCCCCAGTGCTACGTGCTGGCCGATGCACCGGTGGATACCGTGTATCTTTCGGAGCTGTCCAGCACCGCGATGAAAAAGAGAACGGAAGCGCCGTTCTGAACGGCCCGGCTGTGAAAATGAGCCGAAGGCAAAATGAAATCAACGAATCCGGCCTGCCGGAGGCTCCCGCTTTGGGGAGCCGGCTTTGCGATGCAATGCCGGAAAAGCAGGCCATTCAAATCTAACGATAAAGGGAGAAAGGATATGGCAGAGGAAATCATCACCAGCACCAACGCGGAAACCGCAACGGACCACGAGTATAACGCCAGCGAGATCCAGGTCCTGAAGGGCCTGGAGGCTGTGCGCAAGCGCCCCGGCATGTATATCGGCTCGACCGGCGAGCGGGGCCTGCATCATCTGGTCTACGAGATCGTGGACAACGCCATCGACGAGGCTCTGGCCGGTTACTGCGACCACATCGAAGTTAAGATCCTGAAGGACAACATCATCCAGGTCACCGACAACGGCCGCGGCATTCCCGTGGATATCCAGGCGGATACCGGCCTGCCCGCTGTCACCGTCGTCTATACCATCCTCCACGCCGGCGGCAAGTTCGGCGGCGAGAACTCCGGCTACAAGGTGGCCGGCGGCCTGCACGGCGTCGGCGCATCGGTCGTCAACGCCTGCTCCGAGTGGCTGACCGTCAACGTCCGCCGCGACGGCCACGAATATGAGCAGACCTTCCGCCGCGGCGACCCGGACGGCCCCCTGAAGTGCATCGGTACCGTGGAGCCGGGCGTCACCGGCACCCGCGTCACCTTCAAGCCGGACCCGGAGATGTTCAAGGATACCACCGTCTACAACTTTGAGACGCTGGAAAAGCGTCTGCGTGAGGAGAGCTTCCTGAACGCCGGTGTCAAGATCACCCTGACCGATGAGCGCGAGCTGTACACCCCCGTTCTGGAGGACGGTCAGGAGGGCGACCCCTGCTACCGCACCGAGGTCATGTGCTACGAGGGCGGCATCAAGAGCTTCGTCACCTACCTGAACGAGAAGCGGAACCTCGAAGTTCTGCATCCCAACGTCATTTACCTCAAGGGGCAGACCGACCGCGGCATGGCCGAGATCGCATTGCAGTACAACTCCAGCTACAACGAGCTGGTGCTGAGCTTTGCGAACAACGTCAACACCCCGGACGGCGGCACCCACGAAGAGGGCTTCCGCACCAGCCTGACCCGCGTCTTCAACGACTACGGCCGCAGCCACGGCCTGCTGAAGGACAAGGACAACACCGAGATTCGCACCCTCGTCTCCAACATGGTCTACTCCAAGCTGATGGAGTTCTTCGAGGAGAACCCCGGCGTGGCCAAGGCCATCTTCGAGAAGGCCACCCAGGCCGCCCGCGCCCGCGCCGCTGCCAAGAAAGCCCGTGAGCTGGTGCGCCGCAAGAGCGCCCTCGAGACCAGCCGGATGCCCGGCAAGCTGGCAGACTGCCGCGAAAAAGACCCCACCCGCACCGAGATCTTCATCGTCGAGGGTGATTCTGCAGGCGGCT
>VOFD01000767.1_pt1 | contig 162001 bp, 156 predicted proteins | sample 5384101 | NCBI WGS metagenome assembly VOFD01 (sample SAMN12384723, study PRJNA508395) | human gut metagenome | isolation source: healthy gut C | host: Homo sapiens | reverse complement strand
ATATTGAATATACCACCGGCAGCGCAGCCACCGCCATTATGCCATACATGGCAGTTACTGCCGAAGCCGCCTTGCTTGACAAAATTAAATTTACCGGCGGCACGCTGACGCAAAACCTGGATGAAGCCGACGTTATTTTATATGTACACTGCGGCAGTGCCGAAGAACCTGCCAACGAAAAAATGGCGCAGAAACTGCAAACACTGCTTAACAGCGGCAAGCATGTTGCCGTTATCGACGCCAGTGAAGATTATGAAAGCAGCCAGATGCTTTTGCCCGTGCTTTTGGCAAACAACGTAACCATAAACAAACTTGTTTCTTACTCAGCCTGGAACACCTTCGGCAACGCGGCAGGCACAGCCATGGCGCAAAGCGCAATATTTACCGGGCAGCTTAAACGCCTGCCAAAACATCTGCTGCCTGCGCTTTACGTGCAAAACCTTAATTTCACCGTTGCCCGCCTGCTGGATGATTACAGCTACCAAAAACTTTTGCACCACCGCCTCAGCACCATACTTACCCTGCGCGGACAGGACCCTGCAAATTTGAATGACAGCTACAAACTGTTATTTGCAGTTATCTATACTCATTTGGAATTTCGATATGAAGTGTCTCACACAATAACTTCACATCATGTGCATCATTTTCATCAAACTCGTATCCCAGATGGAACATTACTTGACTATATGGTTCAATACAGGAAACCTCTATTTCCTCAATTCTTCCTTTACCCGAAAAAGTTTCTACCGGAAAACAATCCCCATCATAAAGAATTTCACCTTCGTCCGTATATTCAAAACAATGCAAATCAATAATTCTGTTTTTCAAATCTTCCCATCCAGTATGGTTCAATGTTGTATATTCCATCTTAATCTCATAAAAGCCATTAGCTTTCATTATTTCTATAAAGTTCTGATAATCGTTCTTTTCTACAAAAATGTCAATATCATTATGGGCTCTTGACTGATATCCAAGAAGAGCATCTACACCCCAGCCACCATCAAGAAAGACTTTAATCTCCGCATCTATTGCAAATTGAAGAATCTGTTTTACATCTGTTATATTGACCATCTTATCATCTCCACAAATTCTAATTAGGCGACCAGAGGAACTGCTGGTCTGTTTGATAAATCTCTGCATTTAGCAGTTTTCAATGTTGCCAAAACGAAAGTTAAGAAGATGTTCCTTTTCTCCATGTCGCTTTCTTTGGCGTAATTTACAAGGTTATTCCACACAAGATAGTTGTTCAGATACTTGGTAGAAACACCGTTAAAGCCACGCATAAACCTCTTTAGCTGGCTATGGTAGCTATTGATATGTTGGATATTATAAATGCCTTTCTTGGCTTTGCCAGTCTTTAACTGCACAAGGTCAATGCCATTGGCATTTGTAAATCTCACATAGGAGTTCATCTTGTCCGTAACAAGAGTGGAATTGGTCTTAATCCTACCATCATAAATATGATGTAAATCTCTTGTAGAAACTCTACCAGTATTCGTAATCTTGGAGATAGACAAGCCATTCCTATTAACCGCACAAGGAACACATACCTTTTCTTGGGACAAGCCTCTGATATGTGTAGAATGACCACGCTTATGAGCCTTGCGTGGCATAGCAAATGTCTTACTCTTGCTATGATTGCCCTTGTACGAGATGGCGAAAAAAGTTTCGTCAGCCTCAATAATGCCGTCAAGGGTAACATCGTCTGCCATATTCTGAAGTGCATCCAAAATCTTGTGTCTCCAAAGGAATGCGGTGTTTCTGTGAATCCCACAAGCAACAGCAGTCTTACGAATGGATAAGCCATTCATCATACAATCAATGTACTGCTCCCACACGGACAAGTCTTTTCTTGTACCAGACACAATGGAGTTCGTAGCAATCACGAAGGACTTGCCACAATCCTTACATACATATCGCTGTGTGCCATCTTTACGATGACCATTGCGAACCACATGGATACAGCCACAAAGAGGGCATACACGACCATTTGCAAAGCGTTCCTTTGCTACGAAATCTTCAATATTCAAAGACTTTACAAAGGCAGGACTTAAAAGCATTGTTTTAAGGCTTTCCTGCTCTGCGACAGTCAACTTACCGATAATATCTAATGCGTCTTTGATAGTAGGCATATCCAATGTGGTACTGTTTCTTACTATTATTATACGCTCTGCAAGACGCTTGGCCGCCCTGCCCGTAGGCGCCGCCAGCAAAATGCGGCAGCCAGCTTTTTCCAGCACCGTTATAATGCCCTTAACAACGGTGGTTTTGCCTGTGCCCGGCCCGCCGGTTAATACAAACACACCGTATTTAAGCGAGGCATGGATGGCTTCTTTCTGCGCTTCGGCAAGCTGTATACCTGCCTCGCGCTCCCACTGGCTTATAATTTTTTCAACATCAACGCTTTTTATTTTTCCCGGCGCATCACGCAGCGCTATCAGGCGTTTTGCCGTCTGCGTTTCCGCCTGATACAGATATTCCGGGTAAATAAGGCGCAGCCCGCCCACTTCTTCCGTGCGCAGGCGGTCTTCGTCAATCAGTTCTTTAAAAAGTTCTTTTACCGGCTCCGGGTCAGTCTGCAACAATTTTACCGTTTCCTGCACCAAAAGTTCTTCCGGCACGCAGGTATGCCCGGCAGATGCCGCCATGTTAAGCGCATAAACAAGCCCTGCTTCTATGCGCCGCCTGTCGCTGCGGCTGCACCCAAGTGCCAGCGCTATTTTGTCGGCCGTCCTGAAGCCTATGCCCGTTACTTCGCCCGCAAGGGCATAAGGGTTTTCCTGCACGCGCACCAGTGCCGTGCTGCCATAGCGCGCCTGTAATTTTGGCGCATAGTTGGCGCTTACGCCGTGCTGCTCCAAAAACAGCATCAGTTCGCGCATTTCGCTGAGTTCGGCATACGAAGCCGCAATGCTTTCTGCCTTTTTGCGGCCTATGCCTGCAACTTCCGTCAGCCTTTCCGGTTCGCTTTCCATAACGGTCAGCGTGCGGCTGCCAAAATGCTCCACAATGCGCGCCGCCATGGTTCTGCCAATGCCCTTAACCGCGCCGGATGCCAGAAACCGCTCAATACCGTCCGTGGTGGAAGGCTTAACCACGCGCAAAGCATCGGCCCTGAACTGTCGCCCAAAACGCACATGCTCGCACCATTCGCCTTCCATGGCAATGTTTTCGCCCATATATGGCGCCATGCCTTTATAGGTAACCGTTGCCAAACCGGCTGCCGTTTTAACGCGCAGCACGCAAAAGCCGCCGTCGCCGCTCTGATATATAACATTTTCCAGTGTTCCCTGCAGCTGTTCCAAATGCTCACCACCGTACAAAACAAATGTTCAGTTAATTATAGCATGTTTTTTTAACTTAATAAACCTCGGCCGCGCAGGCTATTATTTTTTGACAACAGGTTTAAAATTAGCTATAATTAATTAAATACGTTTTAGCCTTTTTCCAAAAAGGCAGGAGGTTCTGCTTTGAAATCCATCGGCACACAAATTGCCATTGATATGTATAATTGCAGCGATATACTTTTGGATGACGTTATCGGCATCGAGCACATGCTCAGCAGCGCCGCAGCGCGTTTCGGCATGGAGCCGAGCGGCGTTTATGTAAACGACGAGGACGGCATTGACGAATATTCCGTGTTTGCGCACTGCAAGCAGGGGCATATTACCATGCACGTTTACCCGGATATGGGCTTTGCCACGATTGATATTTTTACCTGCTTTAAAGAAGCCGACCCCGACGGGCTGGCACGCTTTATGCGCAAATACTTCAATCCCGACAAATCCAAAATCACTTATCTGGAACGCGGCGATTTCGGCAACGAAAGCGATATGAAACCGCGCCGCAAATCACATACAAAAATCATACGCAAAGCCAAAACCCTTGGCAAAAAATTATCTAAACTGATGATGCGTCCTAAATCAATTTAAACGCTGCCAAAAGGCAGCTTTTTCTTTTACCCTGCATTTAAACGGAGGATTTTATGAAATATATTTTTTGGGATATTGACGGCACGCTGCTTCTGACAGGCCTTGCCGGGGCAGATGCGCTGCGCGCGGCAATCAGGGAACTGTTCGGCGTCGAAAATTTCCAGTTTTCGCATCCGCTGGCAGGCGCAACGGATTCGCAGATTATCAAGCAAATTTGCATTGATATAAAAGGGCGCTGCCGTACTTTTGATGCCGCCAACATTTTAATTAACTACCACCGCCTGCTGCCAAAATTTTTAAAAGAACGCCAGGGGCATTTAATGCCCAATGTATCCGCAACGCTGGCTTATTTTGAAGGCCTTGAGGGATTTAAAACCTGCCTTTTAACCGGCAACACCACTACCGGCGCTTATTTAAAATTGCAGCGGTACGGAATCGATAAATACTTCGACAGCCATTACGCCGTCTGCGGCGAACTGAGCGAAGACCGCAGCGAACTTGCCAAAATCGCCCTGCGCCGTTTGCAGGTAATGCATCCGGAAGAAGAAATCAGCGGCAGCGATATTTTTCTTATCGGCGATACACCCAACGACATTATCTGCGCCAAAGCCATAGGAGCGCGCTGCCTTGCCGTGCTGGCAGGCTCTACCTACACCAAAGAGCAGCTTGCGGAGCACAAACCGTGGAAAATTATTGACAAACTGCCTGACGAACCACAGAAACTGGTTCAACTTTTTAATGAAGCCTGAGAGGAATTATGAAAAAACTTTTATTGACATTTATTTGCTGCCTTGCCTTACCGGCAGCGGCATTTGCCTATAACGCAAACGATGTGCAGCAGGTGCAGAGCGGCATCAGCTGCCCCGGTGCGGATTTAAGCGGCGCGGATTTAAGCGGGCTTAACCTTAACGGCATTAACCTGCGCGGCGCCAACCTTAACGGCGCGCGTTTTGCCGATACCGATTTAAGCGGCGCAGACTTACAAAACGCAAACATGCACCGGGCCGTATTTAAAAACTGCACTTTAACCAAAGCCAACTTAAGCGGCGCGGATTTAAGCTATGCCAACCTAAACGGAAACAAGCTGGACAAAGCCGTTTTAAATAATGCCGTACTGTACCGCACAGGCCTGCGCGGCGCAGATTTAAACTATGCAAGCTTTGCCTATGCCAAATTGCAGGAAGCAACCCTGGACAAAGCAAACGCGCAGAATGCCGATTTCAGCTACGCCGGAATGTCTTACAGCTGGCTGTATAAAACAGATTTAACGGGCGCCGTTTTAACGCACGCAAATTTATACAACGCAAAAATGCAAAACGCCGTGCTGACCAATGCAGATTTAACCTCTGCCAACCTTTCGCGCAGCAATTTGCAGCACGCCCAGCTTAACGGTACCCGTCTCGACCGCGCCATGCTTGACGATGCCGATTTAAGCTACGCCGATTTAACGCTCACTGATTTTGGCCGTGCCTTTAAGGATAACGCCAAATTTTAAGCAGCACAATCAGCGCATAACAAAATAAACTGCATATATACAGCAAAACTCCGCAGCATTAAACTGCGGAGTTTTTGTTTTGCTGATTTTAATTTTTAAATGCTTACAGTTTTAAACCTTCTACCCATTTTTGCAGCTCTGACGCGCCTGTGCTGCCTGCAAAGCGTTTTGCCTGGCGCCATGCCGTTTGTTCGGAACAGGAAGGATGCAGATATTTATCCGTATCGCCTACGCCGCTGCCGCCGCTTGTTGCAAATGGAATAACGGTTTTGCCGGAAAAATCCTCGCTTTCCAAAAAGGTATTAATAATTGTCGGCGCAACATACCACCAAATCGGAAAGCCCACAAAAACAGTATCATACTGCGCAAAGTCTTTTACGCTGCCGCTGATGGCAGGGCGCGAAGATTTATCTCTCATTTCTACCGAGCTGCGCGAATTTTTGTCCTGCCAGTTTAAATCTGCCGCAGTGTAGGGCTGCGCCGGCGTAATTTCATACAAATCGCCTTTAACAACGCCTGCCAGCGTCTGCGCCAGCTTTTTGGTAACACCGCTGCACGAAAAATAAGCAACTAATACTTTCTGCATAATTATCCCTCTTTCTCAATAAATTTAAATTTATATTTTCTGCTCTCCGGCAGACCATACATATTCAGCCCCGGCAGCCTCCGCCGTATTTTGCGCCATGTGTTTTTGCAATCCCATCCACACATTTAATTATAACACTATCCTGTACCGCCGCAGCATTATAAAATTTTATCCTCTGTTGCTTTTATTATAATTCTGTACAGTTAAAACAACAAATAGTTATAAAACATGATGCTTCATTACTTTTAGGTATAATAAAAAATCAGGGCAGCCGCTCAAATAAAGCAGCCGTCCTGATTTTTAGTTTAAAGTGTAAGCATTACAGCTTTACAATATTCAGCAAAACTTCGGTACATTTTACAAGCGAAGGCACTGGCAGATATTCGTAGCGCCCGTGAAAGTTATGCCCGCCGGTAAAAATATTTGGGCAGGGCAGTCCCATTTCCGATAGGCGCGAACCATCCGTGCCGCCGCGTACAGGCACAAGCTGCGGCTCAATACCGGCTTCGCGCATGGCGTTTTCGGCACGTTCAACAATTTCAAACACCGGCGTTATATATTCCTTCATGTTGCAGTACATATCCTGCAAGCTGCATTCCACGCTGCCGGCACCATATTTGTTATTCATAAACTCTGCCAAATCCAGCAAAAGCTGTTTGCGTTTTGCCAGAATGTTCTTATCGTGGTCGCGCAGAATCATATCCAGTTCCACACGGTCGGTACCGCCTTCAATGCGCAGGCAGTGGTAAAAGCCTTCATAGCCGTCTGTATATTCCGGTTTTTCTCCCTGCGGCAGGGCAAGCTGCCATTCCGCGGCCATGGTTACGGCATTGCGCATTTTGTTTTTGGCGCTGCCGGGATGTACGGATACACCGTTAAAAATTATTTTGGCATTGCAGGCGTTAAATGTTTCGTAATTAAGTTCACCCAACGCGCCGCCGTCCACAGTATAGGCAAAATCAGCCTTAAAATCAGCTAACGGAAAAACGTCCGTGCCGCGGCCGATTTCTTCATCCGGCGTAAAGGCCAGCAAAACTTTGCCGTGCTTAATTTCCGGGTGCTGCAAAAGATATTCGCAGGCACTTACTATTGCCGCAATACCGGCCTTGTCGTCCGCGCCAAGCAAGGTTGTGCCGCCGGCGGTTAAAATATCCTGCCCGCGGTATGCCGCCATTTCCGGAAACTCTTTTACGCTTAGTACGCAGCCGGGCGCAAGGTGCATATCGCTGCCGTCCCACGCTTTGTGCAAGGTAACCTGTACGTTTTCGCCGCTTGCCTCGCTGCTGGTGTCCATATGGGCAATCAGCCCGATAACAGGCGCGGCTTCTTCTGTGTTGGCAGGCAGTTCTGCCAGCACATAACATTTATCAGTTACCTGCACATTGGCAAGGCCGAGTTCCGTAAGTTCGTTTTTTAAATGCTCCGCAAGCTGCCACTGGCCTTCGCTGCTTGGCAGCTGCGCGCTTCTTTCATCGGAAGCGGTATTGATTTTCGCATACGCGGTAAACCTTTTTACAAGATGTTCCGCATTAAGTTCATACTTCATTTGTATCCTTCTTTTCCAAATATTCCTGCCATAATTGGCCGATAGTTTTATGCAGAAGCGGATGTACTATATCCGGCGCAATTTCTGCCAGCGGGCGCAGCACAAAATCACGGTTCTGCATATCGGGATGCGGCACGGTTAAATCGGGTTCGTTAATAATTTCGCTGCCGTAAAAAAGCAAATCCAAATCTATAATACGCTCGCCCCAGCGGCGCAGGCGTACCCTGCCCATTTCCAGTTCGGTTTGCAGCAGCATTTCAAGCAGCTGCCGCGGCAAAAGCTCCGTCCGCACTTCGCATACCGCATTTAAAAAGCGCGGCTGGTCGGTAACGCCGTAAGGCTCGGTATCAATATACGTAGAAACCTTCGTTATCTGCAAGCCCTTTTCGCGCAGGCGCTGCAAGGAACCGTCAAGGTTCTCCTTTAAATCTCCCAGATTCGTGCCAAGTGCTACATAAGCCGTTACCTGCATAAAACCGCCTCCAGCATCCGCACGGCACGCACGTTTTCCTTAACATCGTGCACGCGTACCATCTGCGCACCGGCATAAACGGCCTGGCAGCTTAAAGCAATCGTACCTTCAAGCCTTTCCTGCGGCGGCAGCCCTCCCAGCGTTTCGCCGATAACTGTTTTGCGCGAAGCCGCTAAAAGCACCGGATAGCCAAGCCCCGTAAGAGCGTCCAGCCCTTGCAGCAGCGCAAGGTTCTGCTCCGTATTTTTGGCAAAGCCGATGCCGGGGTCTAAAATAATTTTAGCGGCGTCTATGCCAAGCTCCGAAAGTTCTTCTGCGCGCTGTTTTAAATAAGCCGCTACTTCCGTTACAACATTTGTATATTCACAGTTTTGCTGCATGGTTTTAGGCGTGCCGCGCATATGCATTAAAATTACCGGCACTTTGGCAGCAGCCGCAACTTCCGCCATCCGCTCATCACCGGTCAAAGCCGTAACATCGTTAATAATATCGGCTCCTGCGTTAACGGCTTCCTGCGCCGTAAGCGCATGATATGTATCAACAGAAACAATGCTGTGCGGAAAGCGTTTTTTTATTGCCGTTATTGCAGGCACCACGCGGCACACTTCTTCCTGCTCCGTTACGGCACCCGCGCCGGGGCGCGTGCTTTCGCCGCCTATGTCCAAAATTTCCGCGCCGTCATCCAGCATTTGCTCCGCCTTTTGCAAAACGGCATCTTCGCCGCTTAAACGCGAACCGCTGTAAAACGAATCGGGCGTTACATTTAAAATGCCCATAATGCGCATTTTTTCGTAAGTAATTTTTCTGCCGTCCGCCAAAACGGTTACAGGCTGCTGCCCGGCAAGAAAAGTTTGCAGTTCCTTTTGCAGCGCTGTCAGCCCGAAAAAGTTCATCTGCGCCAGCTTGCGCGCCAGAATGCGGTAATGCTTAACCGTACCAAGCAAAACAACGTCCATGCGCTCAGTATTGTTTAAAATGCAGTTTGCGGGAACAGCGCAGTCACCGCCGGCAGCCAGCATTTCCTGCTTTAAAATATTGGCAGCCGGTGTACGCACCGCCATAATTTTTAAGGGAATAATTCTGCTTTTGGACGCAAAAATGCCAACGCTGGCAGGATGCACCCCCAGCGCGGCAATTTCATGTACAAGGTTATGTTCGTTAAGTTTAATAATCATGCCTGCCAGCCTTTCTCCACGCAGGCAAAAGCATTATGGTTGTGGATGCTCTCAATGCTTTCTACCGTTACTTCATACCATTTAATGCGTTTGTCAGCCTCCAGGCGCAAAGCAATTTCACGCACGGCATCTTCAACAAAACGCGGGTTATCGTAAGCCTTTTCCGTTACAAATTTTTCGTCCGGGCGTTTTAAAAGGCTGTACACGGGCGCGCTTGCCCCTGCGTCTGCCATCTCGGCCAGTTCTTCAATCCAGACAAGACCGTCAGCTTCAATTTCTATCCGCGCCAGCGCACGCTGGTTATGCGCGCCGTAGTCGCTTATTTCCTTGCTGCACGGGCATAAAGTCTGCACCGGCACTTCTGCCATAATGCGCAGTTTAAACTCGTCTTTCTTTTCTGCCGTCAGCACGCAGTTTAAATCCATCGGCGCACGCTGCCCCGTTACCGGCGAAGTTTTATAAATAAAATACGGAAATTCCATTTGAATGAAGGCTTTTTCTGCCTGCAAATGCTCTTTCAGTTTGTCAAGCACTTCTTCAAGCCCTGTGGGGCTGATAGCGCCAACAGTCTGCATGCATTCCACAAAGCGGCTCATATGCGTTCCGCGTATTTCGTGTGGCAAATCCACCGCCAGGCTGATGGTTGCCACACTGTGCTGCTCGCCCTGTTCTTTGTCTTTTAAAATAACGGGCCAGCGCAGATTTTTTATGCCTACATGTTTAAGAGGTATGCGGCGCATATCAGTTTGAGACTGTACATCTTTCATTATAAATCACCCCTGTAAATGCAGCCGCTTGTTTTGGTTTCCCAAACTTCAACTTCATATAAATCATAATTATCGCCGTGCAGCAAATCTTTCAGTTTGTTCCATACCCATATGCTGATGTTTTCTGCCGAGGGCTGCGGCAGAATATCATTAATGCAGGCATGGTCCAGATGCACCAGCACGTTTTCTTTTACAATGTTTTAAGGCGGATAAAGTCAATAACCATACCTTCATGGTCGGGCGTGCCCTGTACCTTAACCACTAGTTTATAAGTATGTCCGTGCAGCCTTTCGCACTTGCCGTTATATTCCGGCAGGTAATGCGCCGCGTCAAATTCAAATTCTTTTAAAACTATCATAAATCCTCCGTTAAACAATCAGCCCGCCAAAATCAGGCTGCTGGCGTAAAGCCTCATATGCCACAATCGCCACCGAATTGGAAAGGTTCAGGCTTCTTGCTTCGGCAATCATCGGTATGCGCACGCAGCAGTCGGCGTACTCGTTGCGCAGCTTTTCCGGCAGCCCTGCCGTTTCTTTGCCAAAAATAAGCAGGCTGTCCGGCGCGTACTGCACATCCGTATAACGCTTGTGCGCTTTCGTCGTCAGTAAATAACGCGGGTTGTCCTTATATTTTTCCAAAACTTCGTATACGCTGTCATAATAATGAATATCTACCAAATGCCAGTAATCCAGCCCGGCGCGTTTTAAATATTTATCTTCAACAGAAAAACCGAGCGGGCGCACCAGGTGCAGATGGCAGCCCGTAGCTGCGCACAGGCGCGCAATATTGCCTGTATTGCCCGGTATTTCCGGCTCAACCAATACGATATGCATTAAATCACTTTCCTTCTCTCAAAATCTTTTCTACGCGTTCACGCATCGTCAGCTTGCGTTCCGGCTTGGTTTCCTTATCCTTCTTGTCTTTCTTGTCGTCGTCTTTATGGCTGCCCATATAATTTTTCAGGTATTCGGCCTTTGCTTTTTCCGCTTCCTTTAAATCCTTATCGCTTAAAGTAAGCATGCTCTGATAAATACGCATAATTTTTTCGCAGTACTGGCTGCCCATAGCCCAGGTGCCGTTAAGGCCCGACCATTTATCAACTATGCCGCGTTCCATACGGATGGCATGCGCCAGTTCATAACGCGGGTCAACAATATCCGTTGAGGGGTGCTTTTTGGTAGTATAGGCAAGCAGATGCTGAATGTGCGCGCGTACGCCGATTTCCGGCTCGTCAAAATATTCGCCTTCCACACCGCCGCCGGTTGTGCCAAGCCCGCAGTAATTATTCTGTTCCGGTTTTACATCGCCGGTAAAACTGAAAAAGCCGGTCTCAATAATGGCCTGCGCCAGTGCAATGTCTTCACGCACGCCTTCGCGCCCGGCCTCCGTCCAGTACAAATCAACCAGTTCATCAACGGAGCAGTTCAGCTGCGGGTCGGTATTATTAAGGTAAATAAGTGCGGCAGCCTGTTCCTGTGTTGCTTTGGCTTCGCCGAAAATTTTTATTTTTTTATAATCCTTCGGCAGCCCGGCTGTGTTAATTTTTGCGGCAGGTTTCTTAACAGCCTGCTTTTTGCTTTTATCCGCTTTGGCGGAGGCGGGTTTTGAAGAAACAACTGCTTTATCGTTTTTCTTTTTAATGTTGTTTTTTATGATTTTGGCCGCTGCCGTTGCTACAGTGCTTTTGGTAACTTTGGGCACCGTCACCGCGCGCTGCGATGCCTGTACGCTTACGGAAAACGCCGTTAAGCACGCCAGCGTTACGGCAGTTATAGTACGTTTTTTAAGTTTCACTTGCATTCTCCTTGCTGTATTTTAATTTGAACATTAATGCAAACATACAAATAAATTTTACATCAAAAAGCGGTAGACTGTAAAGGCGTTTTACCGGTGTTGCAAACAATTCACAAACAAAATGCCGTTGTGTTATAATAAAATAAAGCTATCAAAAGGAGATGATTATCTTGTCGACCACGTTTAAGTATATCAACCACGCCTGCTTTATGTTAAGCCACGAAGGACACAACATTATTTTTGACCCGTATCTGGAAAGCTGCCCCAAATTTAAAGAAGGCGACATGGAAGCCCTGAAAGGCCTGAACGTAGAATACATTTTAGTAAGCCACGCGCATTTTGACCACATCGGCAGCGCCTTTGACATTGCCAAAGCCTGTGATGCAACCATCATCAGCACCGCGGAAGTTGCCGGGCTTGCCGGAGAAAACGGCTGCAAGGCGCACGGCATGCACCTTGGCGGCACGCATAAGTTTGACTTCGGCCATGTACGCATTGTGCCCGCCTTCCACGGCAGCGGCGTTGCGGGCGGCCATGCCTGCGGCTTTATTGTAGATTTTTACGGCACCAAACTGTATTTTGCCGGTGACACCGCCCTGTTTGGCGATATGCAGCTTTTGCAGCGCCTTGACCCGTTTGATTACGCCGTGCTGCCTATCGGCGATAACTTTACCATGGGCCCGGCTGACGCAGCGATTGCCGCTGAGTTCTTGAAAGCAAAATACGTTATCCCCGTACACTACAACACCTGGCCGCTGATTGCACAGGATGTTGACGCTTACAAAGCCAAAGTAGAAGCAGACGGCAGCGCCAAAGTACTGGTTGTGCCCGTCGGCGAAAGCATTGAATTGGAATAAGACAAAATAAAAGAACGAGAGCATATGCTCTCGTTCTTTTATTTTGTCTAACTAGGAATCACCGTTAAACTTATTAAATATTTTCAATAAACAACCTAAGCGCAGTTTGAATCAGTATTTAAAAACTCTTCTGCTATGTTATTTAGCTGTCTTGCAATTTCAGCAAATTCGCAGTTTAAATCAAGCGTTTTTACGCTAATTTTATTACCACTCATCATATAAGTATTATTGGGTTGTATCTTCTCATCAGTTTTAGCATATAAAAGCATACCAGATACTTCTCCGCCCAAAACTGCCTTATTTTTTACATATGTAAAAATTTGATACAAATTATTTGAATGGAGCTTATTTATATTATATTGCTTCTGCGTAGTATGCCCATAGTATTTTGCGTCAATGATAAGAGTTTTATTTTTAAATGTTAACATAATATCGGACTGCATTGTTGGCAGCATTGCATTTACACCGTCATCAAGCGCCCATGCAATTTGTGATGCTGATGTTTTGATTTGCGGATAATGTTTTCGATAATATTCTAGAATGAATTTCTCATACAAACGGCACATACGCTGCTCATCTAAGAAACGCATAAGTTTTACAGACCCGTCAGCAGTTGTTTGCAATAATCCTTTGATAATAAGATAACATACCGACATTAACATTTGATAACTTTGATTATTACGATGAAATCTAAAATTCCAGTTTATACTATAAACATCAATCACAGATACATCTTTAAAATAAAGAAGTAAATTACGTAATTCTTTTTTTCTTACTTTTGGAATATCATATCTTAAAAGTAATTCCATTGTAGTTTTCAAAATACGATTCATATAAGAATCAACTGAAAACTCATCGTAAGAACAAATCAACTGCTGTTTTATTCTTGTTTGCTTTTTAATAGATTCTGTTACATCAATCTTACCACGCAAACAACTCAACGGCTCTGTTTTTTCAATATATGCATGCCTGAGGCCACGTTTAATTTGTACCGCTACACCTTTTGCAAGAATAGCAGACAATAGGTCTGCGGTATTTTCAAACTTCTCCGCAGAACACTTTGCATATCCTTCCTCTCTTAAAATTTGAAAAGCGTATGCAAGCATATAATAAATATTTTGAATTTTAATCATCTGATTGCCTCATGCAATACATACTCCCATTCACGAACTTTATTAGGTTCGTCGAACCAATACTCGTTCAAAAGAGGTACTATTTCATATGTAATTACAGAATTTAACCACATATCGTCAATGACTTTATCAGTGCAAAAATAACTATGTCCAATACGAAAACCTCTGCCAAGAGTTTCATCATTTTCGATAGCAGCATTTAATTTTTCAACGGCGTTAATAAGATTATCAAATTTTTTATTATTCTTTTCTTGTCGATACTTACGGAAACCATTAGTTTGAAATGCCGGAGAAAACTCAAAAAACGCAAAGCGGCGTCTAAGCGCATAATCCAGCATCGCAAGGCTGCGGTCTGCGGTATTCATCATACCAATTATATAAACATTCTCAGGCACTGAGAACTTATCACCGGAATAGAGCAGTTGCAAAGATATACCGCGTTTGTCATTCTCCACAAGCATAAAAAGTTCGCCAAAAATTTTACTTAAATTACCGCGGTTAATTTCATCAATGATGAAGTAATAGTCATTTTCAAGATCATCTTCTGCTTTTTTGCAGAAATTATAAAACGGGCCTTTTTTCAATTCAAAGCCTGTGGCTGCCGGTCTAAACCCCTCAATAAAATCTTCGTAACTATAACTCTGATGAAATTGTACCATCATAACTCTGTTGGGATCTTTAACTCCCATCATGGAATACGCCAGTCTTTTAGCAGCAAATGTCTTACCTACTCCGGGAGCACCCTGCATAATAATATTTTTCTTGTTTTTAAGCAGATTAACTAAAAGTTGATAATTTGTTTCACTCATATATACTTCATTTAAGAAGTCATTCGCTGTATAAACAGGATAGTGAATTTCAATTTCTTCTGGTCCTTCAACTGTCTCATCCGCAAACAATGCATTTAATTTTTCTACATAATCCGTGTAAGATGTAATATCAGTCAATGTTTTCATAACTGCTTGTCCGGGGTGTTCCCACTCCCCCTTGTCCGTCCAGTTCATTTTGCGGATATTTTTGTATTCATCAGTACGCGAATCATCAAAAATATAGTTGGATGTGACAATACCTCTCCCAATGATACGATGCATACCCTTTTTTACAAATACAACATCGCCCGGTTTCATTTCATTGGCAAATTGCCATAAAGCAAGAGCGCCATTTTTATAAGAAAGAGCAGCATCCATACACTCCTGCATTTTTTGCTTTATCGCTTCTTTTGAAGCAAAAGCAGTCAAATCACCAATATCGTCCCAACCAATAGCCATCATACCTGCTTCATAGAAATCGTTCCACATACAAGCATTATTTCCAGGAGAGTAAATCCAATAATGTACGGTACGAACATCTTTATCTCCGATAGCTTCACCTACATTAGTACGCGCTTTTTCAAGAGCCGCAGCTTGTTTTTCCTTGTTTACTTGTTCTGAAATAACCCATGCGTAATAAGACAGTTCCGGAAAATTTTTATAACGATAATCGCCTTTCTCAAGAGCTATACGACTTTTATAGATAATTGCAAGATATTTTTCGCCATTGGGAATGGTTTCAAAGTTTCCAACACTTTCAACATAATCAGCAGGCATATTTTGAGGATTACAGATATACCAACGATTGCGTGAATCTAAGTTGATAAATTTATATGGGCGAATCCAATAAAGTCCCATAGTTAAATTCCACTTAACACCTTTTTGTTGTAATGCAGCATCATAAGCCTCTATAAACGCTTTTTTGCTGCTTTCAGAGTTAGTATCCGCATATTCTAAAGCGGATACAAACACTTGCCATAAATTATCAATATCGTTATCTTGACGTTCTCCAATAAAATAATAAAAAGTAGCTGCCAAGTTGTTTAAAACAGGAATACCATCAAACGAAGTAGGCACATCAGCTTTAACTGAAAATTCTTGCGCAATACCTTTTAAAATAGCAATTCTGTTTTCATCAGTAATACCTTTATTGAAAAGTCCAAAAATCGTAAATGGATCAATATCAATAATATTATTATCTGCTTCTAGTTTTGGCAAACGCATATTAAGCGCATTATAAACTGTTTTTATTTTTTCTATAAGTGCTTTTCTATTATTCTTATACGCCAGCAACTTATCTGCCAACTCCATATAAAAATCAACCCATCCAAGATATACTTTAGATTCCATGTTATCCCTCTTTAAATTTGTTTTAATTTAAAATTAAGTAACTCAGTTATCCTAAACCTTATACTTATAAAATATAATATCACAAATCAAAGAAGATTTCGATATTTCGCTTTTCCTCTCCCTAAAACACTTGCTTTTAAAAGAAAAAACCGGGAGCTGCAACTCCCGGCTTCTTTTTGTGTGTACCATACAAGGCAACAGCATTTTCGCTTTTATAACTTTATCATAGCATGCACTTCTTACAAACGCAAATAATAAAATTTCAAGTCTTAATCAAATTATGGATTACAAATTTTGCTCTTTATTCAATCGCAAAATTTGCATAACTTCGCTGGCACAATTATTGACTTCGCTTTCAGCTCGTCACTAATTGGCGACTCAGTTAAATAAAAAAAGCAGCCTTCGTTAGAAGACTGCTGATTTTACATGGTGGGCGCTAACGGGATCGAACCGCTGACATTCTGCTTGTAAGGCAGACGCTCTCCCAGCTGAGCTAAGCGCCCGAATGGTGACCGGTGGGGGAATCGAACCCCCGATACCGCCGTGAAAGGGCGGTGTCTTAACCGCTTGACCAACCGGCCAGGTGGCTCCCCGAGTAGGACTCGAACCTACGACGCCCTGATTAACAGTCAGGTGTTCTACCGGCTGAACTATCGGGGAATTTCACTGTGGTGCTGACCACATATGCTATTATACGTTTTTAATGCGTTCTTGTCAACACTTTTTTTAAAAATTTTTAAAATTAAATTAGCTATATTTAAAAGAATATGAATAATTCTTAATTTTTCGCAGTTAGCCTAAAAATTGCATGACAAATAGAGCATCGTTACCAGTGCTCTCAAAAAACAGTATTCAATTATTCTATTTTTATGCGGCTTTTAAATAAGCCTGTCCTGTTCTTTCTAAATGGAATATAACTCTTACGAGTTTTTTAACTGCATGAGATATGGCTACATAATAGTGTTTTCCTTCTGCTCTTTTCTTAGATAAGTATTCTGCAAAGGTATTATCCCAAATACACACTTTCTGGGCAACGGTAAACAAAGCATATCTTAAATACCGTGAACCGCGTTTCTCCATATGTGAATAACAGTTATTAAGCTGTCCAGATTGGTAAGTAGATGGAGATAAACCAGCATAAGCTAATATTTTATCCGGAGAAGAAAAACGGCTAAAATCGCCTATTTCAGAAATAATCATAGCTCCCATGCTGTAACCGATACCGGGAATAGTAGTAATAGGTGAAGCTATACTATCCATCATTTTCTTTATTTCAGCATCTATCTCGTCAATCTCAACAGTTAATTCTCGAATGAGTTTAATAGTATGTTTAAGTTCAAGAGATTTGGCTGGCAGAATTGAACCAATGGAATTACGTGCAGCTTCCCTAAACTTAATAGCAGTATTTCGGTTATAACGGCCATGCGAAGCTTCCATTAAAAGATTAGTAAGCTTGGTAAGATGGACTGAAGCGATGTAAGAAGCTCCGGGATATTCTTCTAAAAGGTGATAAATAGAAGACATATGAATGGTACAAACAATCTTTTCAAGCTCTGGGAAAAGAATCTGGACTAAACGGGAAACAGAAGTTTTGAGTTTGGAACGTTCCTGAACCTTAGTAAATCTATAACGGGATAGTGACTTTAGTTCCTCGTTGTGGTAAGATGTGTCTGTGTAGGGCTTTAAGGCTACATCAGACATTAACATCATAGCTATAGTTCTGGAATCTACTTTATCCGTTTTAGTCTTTCTGAGAGTTAGGCTTTTACGAAAAAGATTAGTATGTAGTGGATTAATAACAAAGGTGGGCAAACCTTTGTTGAGTAAGAATCCAAGAAGGTTATAGCTGTAATGTCCAGTAGCTTCGAGCCCTACTTTTATTTTATCTTTAGGTTTAGTTACAGAACGAATTTTCTCGTAAAGAAAGTTAAAACCTTCGAGGTTATTAGAAAAAGTAAAAGCTTTAACAAGAATTTCTCCATCAGAATTCATGATAAAGCAATCATGCTTATCCTTAGCTACGTCAATACCGGCTAAAATCATGAAAGAACACCTCTTTAAAATAGATTTTGATACTGTTTTAGAACCACGGGGACTCCTTGCGATTGTAACCTCGTTCTAAATAAACCGTCATGCGGTATCTAACTGATTAACAAATAAACAAAGAGACTGTGGTTAGAGCCTTTCTTAAACCATCTAAAGAACTGGGGCAGTTTTGGAGCCCGGCTATTTTGAGCAGGAGGAACGCAAAAAAGAACGAAAACACCGCGCTGGAAGATGTTTGGAACGAGTACCCCGGCATGACCAACTACGAAGTGCGCGCCGCCCTTGCAGCCTGCGGGCTGACCAACGAACACATTACCAGCAAAGTATTTGTTTTAAGCGGCGGCGAAGCTGCCAAAGTGCGCCTGTGCAAGCTGATGCTGAAAAACGTTAACTGGCTGGTGCTGGACGAACCCACCAACCATCTTGACGTTGACGCCAAAGCCGAGCTTAAACGCGCGCTGATTGATTTTAAGGGCAGCGTGCTTTTAGTATCTCACGAGCCGGAGTTTTATGAAGACTGGGTTACAAGCGTCTGGAACATTGAGGACTGGACCACAAAAATAATTTAAAACTAAAAACAGCAAAGAAAAACCGGAGTAAACTTAATTACTCCGGTTAATTTTTTATCTCATGTTTTCGATGAAGTCTTCAAAGGCGTTAATCAAAATCGGATGGCCCGTAACTTTTAAATCGCGCAGGTAAGTGCCGTAAGATTCATACCATTTTTCTTCCATTTCCATGGTAAGGCCTTCTTTTTTGTATTCTTCAATCATTTTTAAAATAAAGCGGTTGGCTTCGCCGGTTTCTTTGTTAACGTTAAGCGGAATGATGCGGGTTTCGGCATCATAGGTTTCAACGGTAACATCCCAGCCGCCTGGCACGGGCGGACGGCGGGTGGCTTTAATTAAATAGCCGGGTGCAAAACCAACATAAGCTCCGCCAAGCGAATTATAAAGTTTTGCTTTGGTAAGCGGATAGCCGTTTTTGTTGCCCCATTTTACAATTTCTTCGCAGACTTCGTTATTATGAATAACGCTGGAAAATTCAGCAGTTGCCAAAACTTCGGACATAGTTTTTACCTCCATATCACTTAATATATTTTATTGTACTTTATCCACGCGCCAAATTCAATATGCACAGCATTTTTTATGCCCGCTTTAATGTAATTTTTGTGCTTTTATTTTGTAAAGTTGTTTGCACTTTTGCTATATCCTATGCTAAAATAAATTAGCAACTGATTGTAAAAACATCCAAAATATCCGTTTACGGGTTTTTAACGCAAATAATACGAGGTGAAGACTAATGAGCAGGCGCATGACCACTTCCGAAGCAATCAACGAAGCAAGGCGCTGTTTAAACTGTGCCCGTCCGCTTTGCCGCACGGGCTGCCCAATAGAAAACAATATTCCGCAATTTATCCGCGCTTTAAGCGAAGGCAACATCGGGCTTGCCTACGAAATTATCTCCGAGCGCAGCAACCTGCCCGCCATTTGCGGCAGGGTATGCCCGCATGAACGCCAGTGTGAAGCGCACTGCGTTTTGGCCAAAAACAAACACGGCATTGAAATCGGCAGTTTGGAAATGTTCATTGCCGATTTTGCCCACGAAAACAATTTAAAACCGCTGCCGCCTTCCACCGGCAAACGCGGTAAAGTAGCCGTTATCGGCAGCGGCCCGGCAGGCCTTACCGTTGCAGGCGACCTTGCCAAAATGAATTTTGCCGTTACCATTTTTGAAGGTCAGTCTGAACCAGGCGGCATTTTACTGTTCGGCATTCCGGAATTCCGCCTGAACAAAGATGTGGTGCGCCGCGAAATTAAAGAACTGCTGCACCTTGGCGTGGAAATTAAAACAAATACCCTTATTGGCCCCGATTATACCGTTGACGATTTGTTCAACATGGGCTATGACGCAATATTCATGGGCACCGGCACTTCCCTGCCGCGTACGCTCAACATTCCCGGCAAAGAACTTACCGGTATTTTAACCGCTACCTACTTCCTGCGCATGGTTGTTCTTTCCGACAGCGGCAAACTGGACGAAAGCGAAACACTGCTGCATGTCGGCGATAACGTTATCGTTATCGGCGCAGGCAACGTGGCTATGGATGCCGCACGCACGGCAATCCGCCGCGGCGCTAAAAATGTTACGGTTGTTTACCACAAAACGGAAGCCGAGATTTCCTGCTTCCCCTCCGAATACGAAGCAGCCGTTAAAGAAGGCGTGCAGTTTAACTTTTTTTGCAACAGCCCATTGCCTACCTTAACAAAAAAACAAATGCGCGCGCTTAACGCCATGCGCCAGAAAGCTTCCGAAAGCGATGAAACTGAACTTGCAGGGCTTTTGGTGCAGAACATTGTTAAAACGGAAGACGGCCAGTTTATTGAAGAAGGCGGCCAGGTTGCCCTGCCGTGCGACTGCGTAATTCTGGCTATCGGCCAGCGCCCGGCGGCAAGAATTGTTTCTACCACCAAAGGCATTCAGGTTGATGACCGCGGCTTTGTTATTACGCGCGAGCGCCCCTACGGCATGACCACACGTGCAGGCGTATTCAGCAGCGGCGATGTGGTACACGGCCCTGCTACCGTGGTACTTGCCATGAAAGAATCCAAAAAGGTTGCGGCAGGCATTGCGCAGTATATCGACGCAAAAAAGCTGCTGGCCGAATGTGAAGAAGTACCCGAAAACTTAAAATAAGCAAAAAATTAACCACATTGAGCGTTACTGCCCAATGTGGTATTTTTTATGCCCATAAACCGGTTAAGGCAAATTTATCTACATCAGCAAGCCCTTTATCGGTTAAGCGCAGGTGCGGTATTACCGGCAATGCCAGGAACGAAAGTACCATAAACACATTCAGCCCTTCCGGCACGCCAAGCTCCGCCGTCCAGTAGCGCAGCTGCTTTAAGCGCCTGTTAACAAATTCCATGCGCTGGTCGCTCATCAGCCCTGCAAACGACAGCGGCAAAATGGCTTTAATTTCACCGTCCAATGCAACGGCAATACCGCCGCCTTCTTTGCGCAGCGCTGCGGCGGCCGTCAGCATATCGGCGTCGTTGGTGCCTGCCACAATTAAATTATGCGAATCGTGTGCAACGGTAGAAGCAACTGCCCCGCGTTTTAATTTAAGCCCCTGTACAAAGCCAAGCCCAACATTGCCTGTTGCATGGTGGCGCTCAAACACTGCCAGCTTTAAAATATCACGCGAAGTATCGCTTACGGCCTCGCCGTTAATGCACAAAGGCTTTTCCAAGCGCGCTTCGGTTAAAATCTGCTCCGGCACAATGCGGATAACCTTAATATTTTTATCAGCCTCTGCCATGATTTTCAGCCTGCTGCTGTCCAAATCCTTAATGTTTGTTCCCGCAGCGGCGGCTTTAAGATAAGGCTCGCTCTCCCACAGCAGTTTGCCGTTCTGTACAACTTTTTTGCCGTTTTTAAATACAAACTGCGGTGTAAAGTCCTGTAAATTGGTCAGCACGTTAATATCTGCCAGATAGCCGGGCGCCAAAGCACCCCTGTAATGCAGGCGGAAACGTTCGGCCGTGTTCAGAGTTGCCATCTGCAAAAGCATTTCCGCCGGATAGCCGTGCGTAACGCCAATTTCCAGCATATAGTTAATGCTGCCCTGCGTTACCAGTTCATCTAAATGGCGGTCGTCCGTTGCCATGCAGCAGCGGCGGCTGTTCAGTGGTGTAACGCACTGCAAAAGTTCCAGCAGGTTGTGCGCGCCGCTTGCCTCACGCAGCATTAAATAACAGCCGCGGCGTATTTTTTCAATACCCTTCTGCCAGGTTGTGGCCTCATGGTCGCTTGTTACGCCGGCAGCAAGGTAAGCGTTTAAATCGCTGCCGCTGATGCCAGGCCCGTGCCCGTCGCAAATACCGCCGCGCACCAGTGCTAGCTTCTTCATTACGCCCTCATCACCGTACAAAACGCCGGGGTAATTCATCATCTCACCCAGGCCAAGCACACGCGGATGCCTCAAAAACGGCTGCAAAGCATCTGCTTCCAGCACAGCGCCGCTTGTTTCCATGCCCGTTGCCGGTACGCACGAAGGCAGCATAAAGAACACGTCAAGCGGCATATCTTCCGTTTCCTCAAGCATCCACTGCAAACCCTCCGTGCCAAGCACGTTGGCAATTTCGTGCGGGTCGGCAAAAATGCCGGTAACGCCGTTTAACAGCAGCAGACGCGCCAACTCGCGCGGAGCAAGCATTGTACTTTCAATGTGCATATGCGCATCCAGAAAGCCCGGCGTTAAATATTTGCCCGCCATGTTGTATTCTTCCGCACCCTTGTAGCTGCCGATACCGGCAATTACGCTGCCGCACACGGCAACATCGGCCGTTTCCCACTCGCCGGTAAAGCTGTTAAACACATTGCCGCCCTTTAAAACAAGGTCAGCCTTTTCCAGCCCGCGGGCAACACGCAGCAGCCTTTGTTCAAATTCTGCGTCACGCATAATCTTACCTCATGTTAATAAACTGCAAATCTACGCCGAAATCTCCCGCTTTTAAAGTTTGTATTACGGCCTGCAAATCATCTTTTTTAGCGCCGCTGATTCTGACCTGGTCATCCTGCATCTGTGCAGTTACTTTTAATTTGGTAGCTTTAACGGCGGCAATAATAGCTTTGGCCTTTTCTTTGGGAATACCCTGCAAAATATTCAGCGTCTGCCTTACAGTGCCTTTGGTGGCAGGCTCAACCTTGCCCAGCTCCAGGCAGCGCAGCGGAATGCCGCGTTTAGCCATGCGCGCACGCAGAATGTCAATAATCGCATTCAGTTTGTACTCGTCTTCGGCGGCAAGTTTAATGCATTTTTCTTCCAGCTCAATGCTGGCGTCGCTGCCGCGGAAATCGTAACGCTGGGCAATCTCCTTTTTGGTCTGGTTAACAGCGTTGTCCATCTCCTGCATATCCACCTGAGAAACAACGTCAAAAGAACTGTCTTTAGCCATTTATATAATCACTCCATTCTTGTATTGTGCTTATATTTTATCATAACAAATGCAATTTGGCACCTTTTTGCTTGCGCAGATATAAACTAACCCCCGATACATAAAGTACCGGGGGTTTAAACAGCCTTCCCTCATTTGGCCATTAGTCGATAATGTTGTGCTGATATTCGTTGTACTGAGCTTTCAGTTTCTGCATAATTTCTGCCATTTCCAGCTGCAAATTGGAAGCTGCGTCAAAGTCGCCTCTTGCAAATGCTTCGCGGGTCATGGTAAACAGGCTCGGCTGCTCGGTAACATCTTTAGCCATGGTGTTGCGCATTGCGGCGATTTTTTCCCACATTGCCGCATCATGCGTGGTATGGTTATCGTCGTCATGCAGTTTTTTCATCAGGCAGATTTCCTTATGATATTCAGGAATAATTCTGTTCAGAAGTTCCGTCTGCCAACGGATTAAAGCGCCTTTGGCAAAGGATTCGATAAATTCTTTTTTAAGAATGTTGCCGGTGGTAAGCACGGCAATTTTTTCCGGATAGTTTTTAATGGCGCACATGTTTTCCCAAACGGTTGCGGGCGGTTTGCCAAACAGGTGGGCGCGTTCTTCTTCGTTGTAGTCTTCAAATACGTCATGCTCGCTGCGGTATTCTCTGTCTTTTTCAAGGTAGAAGCCTTCGTCGCCCGCTTTTTTGGACAGCTCGTTTTCCATTTCCTTAAGCGTTTTGCCGGATTCCACGCAGGCTTTAATGCCGTCCAGCATGGAAATGTAGAAAGCTGCAATGGCAAGGTAGGTATTGGTATACGGGTTCGGGGAACGCATTTCAATACGGGTTGCCATCGGGCTGTCGATATCGCGGATTAAGCCTGCCAGAATGGTACGGTTACGGGAAGGTACTTCCGGGCTGAGGCCGAGCGAAGTTACGATGCAGACAGGTGCTTCAAAGCCGGGTTTCAAACGGTTCAGAGAATCGATAGTGGAAGAAATGAAGGGGTTAATTACCTCGTAGTTTTTCAAAAGCCCCATCATGGAACCGTAACCAACGGCAGAAAGGAATTCTGTGTGCATATCTTTCGGTGCAAACAGGTTAACAACTTTGCCGTTTTTCATTTTGGCGGCAATGCCAACGTGAGTATGTTCGCCGCTGCCGGCAACGCCCGGAACGGGTTTTGCCTGGAAGGAAACTTCAAGGCCGTTCAGGCGGAAAATTTCTTTAACGATGATGCGCGCCAGAAGTTCATTATCGGCAGTTTGTACGCCGTAGCTGTATTTCCAGTCTACTTCCAGCTGTTCCATAACGTGGGTCATATGGCCGTTGTCGTCAATCTGCCCGCGTACGCCGCCGCATTCCTTATGGCCCATTTCAGGCCCGAGGCCGTAAGCTTCCAGCATTTCCACGGTTTGTTCCAGTGCTGTGCGCACGTTGCCGCGGCAGCGCTGCCAGTATTGTTCCTGCATCATCTGCGAGGAGCTTAATGCTTCAATCGGAGCATCTTCACGCGGGGATTTTACCCAGAATTCAAGTTCGGTTGCGCAGGTGAAAATAATTTTTTCAATGTCTTCACCGCTGATATGTTCCAAACCTGCAATCTGAGGATGCTTTTTAAAGAGCTCCAGCAGTTCTTTTTCAACATAATCCAGAGTATCGTGCAGAATAGAGCGGGAGTCAACGCGTACGTTGTTGTGTACAAGGAAGCACGGAATACGCAGCGTGCCAACCATTCTGCCGGTGGCGGAATCGAAATGTTCGTAGTTATAGTCAATATACCAGTTTACGCTGCTGTCGATTTTCATATCAACGCGGGCGTTATTTAAAGTAGCAATACCGGTAAGCACAACGGAGCTGCCGTCGGTCTGGGCAGCCATGCCTTCCAGAAAGCCGTCAATATCTTTTAAAAACAGGCTGATAGGCACTTTTTCGTCGGTATCGTTGCCTGCAAAATCCACACCCATAAAGGAAACGAATTTAATTTCCGGGTGCGCTGTTAAAATCTCGGTCAGTGTTTCTCTGTTCTGTTCTTCGGGGCTGATAACATAAAGCATATCGGGGTTCATCATTTCGGTCACCTGCGGCTTTGCGCCGCGCTCCTTTCATTTAATTAAAATAATTAAAACAAAAATAAAATACAAAAGACCCTGCTACTTAGGCATACAAATAGCAGGGTCTCCATTGACCACGTTTGTATTATAACAAATAATCTTCTCCGCGTCCAGTAAAATCTTTCCTGTTTTGTAAAAATTTTAACGCTTGCCCAAAAAACGGATGAGTATTTCCTCCAGCATTTCAAACTGCCTGCCGCCGTAACGGATATTGGCGTTAAAATCTGCCAGTGCCAGCATAAATTCCGATAAGCTTTGCGCAGTAAAATTGCGGCACTGCTCCATTAATTTTTTTACGGCATATGGCGACATTTTTAAAGCGGAAGCCGCCATTTGCTGATTCATGCCCTGCGCCGCCAGTTCTTTAACCTGCGCCAGACGGCGTACCTGAAAGGCAATCAAACCGCTGACGGCTATCGCGCTGCCGCCGTGTTTCTTTTCGTTCTGCAAAAGTTCCAGCGCTTCGGGCAGGTTCTTTTGGGCAATAGCGTTTAAAAGCGCAAAGCGAGAAACTTCAGGCAACGAAGAAAATACCGCTTCAACATCGGCTTTTGTCCAGATGCGCCGTTTGCCGCCGTAAACGTACAGCTTTTCTATTTCCTGCTCAAGCAAAAGCAGCGGTGCGGTATCGGCCGCAGAAAGATATTCCATCACCGTCTGTTCCGCATCATATTCAAAACGGCAGCCGCGTTTTTTTGCTTCGGCGTCAAGCCACGGCTTAAGCTGGTACGGCTTCAGCGGTTTACATTCGCAGGCAGCGCCTTCTGCCGCCAGCATTTTATAAAGTCGGCCGCGCTTGTCTATTTTGCTTACGCTGATAAACACATGGCAGAAATCCGGTATGTTTGCCAAAATTGCTTCCAGATTTTCTTTCTGCTTTTTTTCGGCGGCAAAAATTTTATCGTCGCTGATGATGACAAGGCTGCTGCCGCCAAAGAACGGATAAGTATTAACGGCGGCATTAAGCCTTTTTAAATCCGTATCGCGGTCGAAAACGCTTATTTCCATATCTTCATCCGCCGCGCTGCCAAAAACATATTTTTTTATGCAGGCTGCGGCTTTGCTGCGGTGATAGTTTTCTTCGCCGTACATTAAAATAACGTTGGGCAGGCTTTCGCCTTTCTCCAGCATTTCTATCAGTTTTTCCGGTGCCAGTTCCATAAAATCACCTTAAAAAAATTCTTTGTCGTACCTATAACTATACCATTGCAGGCGTCCTTCGTCAAAACATACTTTTACAGCGCCAAGTTTATCGGTGCGCAGCACTTTGGCACCGACGGCCTGCAAACGCTGCACGGCATCACGCCCCGGGTGCCCGTAGCGGTTATCCGCCCCAACGGAAATTACCGCAAGCCGCGGCTTGGCCTGTTTTAAAAACAGCGGCGATGAAGAATAATTGCTGCCGTGATGGGCCACTTTTAAAACATCGGCCGGTTTTATTTTGACAGCTGCCGCAAGTTCTATGTTCTCATCGGCATCGCCGGTAAACAAAATGCTGCCTTCGGGTTCGTCTATGCGCATAATTACGCTGCTTTCGTTGCCTCCGCCTTCGGATTTTCCTGACGCCAGAACTTCAATGCGGCATTTGCCAAGCGTATATACACTGCCCTCCGCCGCTTCTAAAATATTTTGCGGCTTAATATAGTGCAGCAGTTTTTGTACATCTTCCGAAGGTTTTTCCTGCGGCAGCAGCAGCTTGTCAACTTTTACAAGGCGCGCAAGCCCTGCCGCTCCCCCGGCGTGGTCGTGGTGCCCGTGGCTCAGCGCCAGCATGTCAACTTTATCTACGCCGAGATACCGCAGATACGGTACAATAATGCGGCTGCCGGTATCAAAGTTTCCCTGCAAACCGCCGCAGTCCACAATAATATTATGCCCGTCCGTTGTCTGCACCAATGCGGCGTCCCCCTGCCCCACATCCATAAAATGCACGGTAAACGGCTGCGGCGTAAAAATTTTATATGCCGCTAAAACAATTATGCCGGCCGAACAAATTGCAGCTGTATATCTGCGCTCCGTTTTACTGAACCAGTTGTTATTAAACAGCGCGGCAAGCATTATGTAATACAGCACAAAGCACGCCGCAGGCAGGTGCGGAACGTTAACTGCCGCCGCAGGCAGCGCCGCAAGGAAACTGACGGCGTTAAGCAGAGGCTGCATGAAAATTCCGGCAGCGTAAATTAAATACGTACCGGCAAAAGGCAGGCACAGCCCGGCAAGTGCGGCTATTACCAAAATTTCCATAGCAGGCACAAGCAGAATATTAGCGGCAAAGGTTACAAGCGAAAGCTGGTTAAAATGCCATAATAAAAGCGGCAGGGAGGCAAGCTGCGCCGCAAGCGTAATGGCAAAACCTTCGCGTACAAGTACGGGTTTTAAAAATTGCAGCCGCTCTTTAAGCTGCGGGTAAATAAATATCAGCCCGCCGGTTGCCGCAAACGAAAGCTGAAAGCCTGCATCAAGCAGCCACAAGGGGTTATATATTAAAAGCAGCACTGCCGCCGCGCAAAAAATATTGCCGCTTTGCGCCTTTTTGTAAGTACCGGCACCGGCAAGTGCAACCGCACTCATAATGAATGACCGCCATACCGGTGCGCTGCCGCCGCATAACAGCGCATACAAAAACAACAAAAGCAGCACCGTTATTATCTGCGCTTTGCCGCGCCTGCCGATAATTAAAATTAAAAAGCCTGCCACCAGTGCCATGTGCGTGCCTGATACCGATAATATATGAGCCAGGCCGGTTACGGAAAATGCTTCGCGAGTTGCTTCGCTTAAACCATCATAACCGCCGAGTGCCATGCCGCACAGCACTGCCCCGGCTTCGCCGTCAACCGTATCTGTTATTTTCTGCCGCAGCCCCAGTGCAAATAAAAAGAATTTATCGCCGATATCAGCTTCGCCCATAAGCTGCAAAGCCGCCTGTTTTACGGACATTCTGCCCTGAATGCCCTGCTGTAAATTCCAGTTTTCGCTGTTAAAGCTGCCGGGATTGGCAAAACTATTCAGGCTTTTTAATGTGCCGGTAACGGCAACGCTGCCGGCCGTAAAATCTTTAACTTTGGCATTCTGCACAAACACGCGTATATTGCCGCGAGTTTTATGCAAATTACCGCTGCCTGATTGCAGCGCAGTACACTCAAGTATAAACCCGGTGCCTTTTTCCTGTTTTTTCAGCGTCAGCAAATCAACATTGCCGTACACCGTTACCTTTTGCCCGATATAATTTTTAATATCCGCAGTGTGCGGCTGCATGGCTTTACTGCCTGCCGCCATGCCGCACAAGGTAAAAAATATAAGGGCTAATATGGCCGCACCGTAAGTTTGCGGCTTAAATTTTGCCGCCGCTGCCATAAGCACGGCAAAAAACTACTGCCAGCGCGGCATAAACACTAAAATACTGCGGCATTAAAATACCGGCGTAATCACCGGCTGCAAAAAGCGCGGCTGCTGCCGCAAACCATGTTTTCATAAATCAAGCCAGGGCTGCATTTTCTTAAACTTTGCCTGCCCTATGCCCTTTACGTTCATAAGATCCTCAATTCTGGCAAAGCCGTGGGCAGAGCGGTATTCCACAATGCGCTGCGCCGTTACCGCGCCAACGCCCGGCAGTGTTTCCAGTTCTTCCGCCGTGGCAGTGTTTAAATGTACCTTGCCCGTTAAAGCTATTTCGCTTTCCTGCGCAGCATTGTAAAAAGCGTTGTCCTGCTCTGCTGCCTCTGCGGCGCTCACGGGTGTATTTACAGCGGCAAGCCTGCGCCGTTCTTTCGCGCTCAGGCGTGGCACATTAACCTGCATGCCGTCCTTACAGATTTTTGCAAGGTTTACTTTGTCCTTATTGGCTTCTTCCGTCATTCCGCCTGCGGCGGCAATAGCCTCCACGGCTCTGCTTCCGGGTGCAATTTCGTGCAGGCCAGGGTTTGCCACAGCGCCGCTTACATAAACCGTTATTTTTGCTTCTTCTTTTTCGTTTTCCGTATTTACGGCCTGCTGTTCAATCTTTAAAACATCAGTTTCACGCTCATGCGGCCAAAAAGCAGCCAGCAAACAAAAAACCACTGCCACGGCAACGGCCATTATTTTTTTATTCAGTTGTGCCATCTGTTCAACTCCTGACAAAATAAAAAACTCCCCGGATTAAATCCAAGGAGTTTTTATAAATTTAACCTGTTACGGTTTTACAACGATATTAACCAGACGGCCCGGTACGCAGACAACTTTAACAATTTTAGAAGCGTCAACAGTTTCTGCAATATGCGGTTCGGCAAGAGCGAGTTTTTCCAGCTCGTCTTTGGTAGCAGCGGCAGGAACAACGAGGCGTCCTTTAAGTTTGCCGTTAACCTGCAAAGCAATTTCAATATTATCCACCTTCATGGCTGCTTCATCATATTTCGGCCATTTTTCTTCGTGGATGCTGCCTTCTTCGGAAATTACACCGTGCCACAGTTCTTCCGTAATATGAGGAACGAACGGTGAGAGCAATTTCAGCAGGTTGGAAACAACTTCGTAAATAAGGCCGGCATGCGGAGTTTTTTCTGCTTCTTTATAAGCATACAAGGCATTAACCAGTTCCATCATAGCACTGATGGCAGTGTTAAAGTTAAAACGCTGCTCAATGTCATCCGTTACCTTTTTAATGCTGGTATGCAGTACGCGGCGCAGTTCTTTGCCTGCTTCGCTCAGTTCTGCCGGGTTATACTGCGTAACTTTTTCTGCCAGCACATCCTGGTAGTGGTAAACTATACGCCATACCCTGCCCAGGAAGCGGAAGGAACCTTCAACGCCCTGGTCGCTCCACTCAAGTTCTCTTTCGGGCGGTGCGGCAAACATAATAAACAGCCTTGCCGTATCTGCGCCGTATTTGCCGATAATTTCTTCCGGCGAAACAACGTTGCCGAGAGATTTACTCATTTTGGCGCCGTCTTTAATAACCATGCCCTGAGTCAGGAGGTTGGTAAACGGTTCTTTGTAATCTACAAGACCTGCATCGTGCAGAACTTTCATAAAGAAGCGGGAATACAAGAGATGCAGAATTGCATGCTCGATACCGCCGATATACTGGTCAACAGGAGACCAGTAATTTACTTTGTCTTTCGCAAACGGTGCTTTATCGTTTTTCGGGTCGGTATAGCGCAGGTAATACCAGGAGGAGCACAGGAAGGTGTCCATGGTATCGGTTTCGCGTCTTGCAGGCTTGCCACATTTCGGGCAGGTGCAGTTTACAAAGCTTTCGGAAGTTGCCAGCGGGGATACCGCACCGGCGTCAAACTTAACATCCTCCGGCAGCATAACCGGCAGCTGGTCTTCCGGCACAAGCACTTCGCCGCAGTCCGGGCAGTAAATAACCGGAATCGGTGCGCCCCAGTAACGCTGGCGGCTGATTAACCAGTCGCGCAGGCGGTAATTTACACGGCGTTTGCCGATGCCCATTGCTTCAATTTTATCTTTAATTGCTTCCATACCGGCATGCAGCTCCATACCGCTGAACTCGCCGGAATTAACAAGCACGCCTTCCTTTTTTCTTCATAGGCGTCGGTCATATCTTCTAATTTAAGCTCTTTATCCTTGGGGTTAATTACAACAATTTTCTCAAGGCCGTATTTATCCGCAAACATCCAGTCGCGGGCATCATGGGTAGGTACGCCCATAACCGCGCCGGTACCGTAATCATAAAGTACATAGTTGGTAATCCAAACCTGCACTTTTTTGCCGGTAAGCGGGTGGATGCAGTAGCAGCCGGTAAACAGGCCCTCTTTTTCAGATTCGCTGGAAGTACGTTCAATATCGGACTGATTTCTTACACGGTCGCAGAAAGCTTTAATTTCTTCGGCTTTCGGATTATTTACGCACAGCTTTTCAACCAGCGGATGCTCAGCGGCAAGTACAACATAGGTAACGCCGTAAATCGTATCCGGGCGGGTGGTGTAAACAGGAATGCGTTCGCCGATTTCCGGAAAATCAAAGCTGAATTCCAAGCCTTCGCTGCGGCCAATCCAGTTGCGCTGCATGGTTTTAACGCGTTCCGGCCAGCCTTCAAGAAGGTCAAGGTCTTTTAAAAGTTCGTCTGCGTAATCGGTAATTTTAAAGAACCACTGTTCCAGGTCTTTTTTTACTACTTCGTGGTCGCAGCGCCAGCATTTACCGTCAATAACCTGTTCGTTGGCAAGTACAGTGTTGCAGGTGTTGCACCAGTTAACGGCCGATTTCTTTTTAACAGCCAGGCCGCGTTTGTAAAACAGTTCAAAGAACCACTGGGTCCATTTATAATAATCGGGTTTGCAGGTAGTTACTTCGCGGTCCCAGTCGTAAGAAAGGCCGAGGCGTTTCTGCTGGCGCGTCATATTGGCAATGTTTTCCATCGTCCATTTTTTCGGCGGAATGCCATGTTTAATAGCGGCGTTTTCCGCGGGCATGCCGAAAGAATCCCAGCCCATGGGGTGCAGCACGTTAAAACCGTTCATAGTACGGAAACGGGCTACAACGTCGCCGATAGAATAGTTACGGACATGGCCCATGTGCAGATTGCCGGAAGGATACGGGAACATTTCCAGCACATAAGATTTCGGGCGGCTGCTGTCCATCTCTGTTTTAAAAGTTTTGTGTTCTTCCCAATAAGCTTGCCATTTGGCTTCAATCTCATGGGGATTATACTTTTCCTGAATCATATTTTTCAACCTCGCAAATAAAGCTATTTATAGATAATACCCTTAAAATTATATAGCTTACAGGGTTTAAAGTCAATTATAAATGCCCTGCACCTGCATTAATATCGCCAAAGTGTAAAAAATATGATACAATCAAAGAAGATTTTACATAAGAAGGAGACAGCATGAGCCTTTTTGCTATCGGTGACTTTCATTTATCGGGCGAACCGCCTGCTAAACCAATGGAAGTTTTCAGCCCGAACTGGGAAAACCATTTTGAAAAAATACGCCGTAACTGGCTGACTAAAATTACAGAAACAGATACCGTAATTATCTGCGGCGACACCTCGTGGGCCATGTCACTTGAGGCTGCCATGCAGGATTTAAACCGCATTGCTGCCCTGCCGGGGCAAAAAATAATTCTGCGCGGCAACCACGATTACTGGTGGACTTCGCTGAAAAAAATGCAGCAGGCCACGGAAGGCAAATTTATGTTTTTACAGAACAACTTTTTTGCCTGCGGCGATGTTGCCGTCTGCGGTTCGCGCGGCTGGATTCTGCCGTCGTCGGAAGCGTTTACGGATGACGACAGGCATATTTACCTGCGCGAAGGCATAAGGCTGGAAAATTCGCTTGCCGCCGCCAAAAACGCAGGCTTTAACAAATTTGTTGCCGCACTTCATTATCCGCCGCTGTATAAAGCAGACGAAGAAACCATATTTACGGAACTTTTTGCCAAATACGGCGTTAAACACTGCGTTTTCGGGCATATCCACGGGCAGGATGCCGGCAATATTTTTGAAGGCGAAACCCGTGGCGTAGCTTATAAGCTTGTAAGCTGCGATACGCAGAACTTTATGCCGCAGCTTGTGCTGCCGTAAGAGGCACCATTGTGCCAAAAATTTTATTTCGAACCTTATTCCGCACTCATCCGGGTGCGGATTTTTTATTGCTGTTTTAAGCGGTACGCCGTTACAAAAGGCTGCAAAACGCTTTCATCACGCGTAAACGTTACTTCATCTTCAACAATCAGCCTGCCGTCGCAAAGGGCAATGCCGTTTACGCAAGCGCCGCTTTTAACGGTAATATCGTATTTTGAAAGCAGCAGCGCTTTGCCGAGCACGGCATTTTTGCCTATTTCAATCTGCCCGTCGCTGATAATAACGCAAAAATCAGGCATTTTGCTTCCGTCAGCAATAAAAATGCTCATTTTGGAAACGAGCACGCCTTCGCCTTTGATGTTTTTGGAGTTTGCAGCAATGCTTTTGCTGTAATTGCCGTCATCATAATACAGCGCGCCGCCAAACCCGTATTCTTCAAATGTGCTTTTGGTAGGAAAATCCATTTCCTTAAACGCGGCAAAATTTTTCACATCAAGGCTTTGTAAAATTTCACCAAGTTCACCGGCATAAGCAATGCCTTCCGGCAGATTTTCCGCGCCCTGCAAACTTTTACCGGCAGCAAGAGTATAACGTTTACCAAGTTCCGCAATTTGCTGAGGCAAAGCTATTTGAAGCTGCTGTAAAGCAAAAACTTCTCCTCCTGCTTCTGCTCGTACGGTGTATTTTTTTATGCCGCCGGAAGTGCTTTCTTCAAATATTCCTGCTTTAAGCGTATAATTGCCGGGCTGTAGCTTCTGCGGCGGCAAATTAATTCCGCCTTCCGGCAGTCTGCCGTTTTCAAAACCGGCTTTTGAAAGTGCCTGCACCGCAAATTGCAGCTGGCGGCGCAAAATGCGCCTGCTGTTTTCTTCCGCTTCCTGGCGTACCCAGCACGCCGCCGCATACAGGCATACCGCCGCGCACAAAATACCTGCCAGCACTGCTGTGCCTATGCCGCCGCGGCAATCTTTCAAAATTTTATTAAAAACTGCCATTTGCCAAAACATAAACTTCCGTAAATTTTTTACTGCGTCCGCTTGTATTATCTTTAAATTCCAAGGTTACCTTAATTTTATCTGCGGCAAGCTGCTCCGCTTTTATGGACTGCAAAGTAACCTCTGCCAGCGAAAGCGGGTTTACGCCGCGCGTGGAATTATATTTAATTTCGCGTGCCAGCGCTCCGCCGCTGCGGTAAAAAGTTACCTGCCTGTTGCCGTACACTTCGGTGCAAACAATTTTATCATTGCTGCCCGTTGTTATTTTTAGCCTGCTGCTGTTTAAAAGCAGTTCGTGTTCAATAAAACTCTGGCTGTAACGTGCGGCCCGGTATAAAAGCAAGTCACTTTTTAAATTTTGCCACGAAGCCGCAAAAGCAGAAAGCCCGTTATAAAAAATAACGGCACAAATACCGGCAGCGGCAATTGCCGCACAGGTTTCCGCAAGTAAATAGCCCTTGTTATTCACCGCCGGTTACCACGCTTGCCAGTATTTTCCCGCCGCTGTTTTTAACCGTTACATAATAAAACGGCCCTGTAAGGCCGGGGCAGTAAAACTCAGTTTTTTCAACGGCAAGCCCTGCCTGCTGCAAAGCTGTTTCGTCATAAGCACCAGCGGCCGCATTAAACGCATCTGCCGCCGCGTTTCGCTGCACCATTAACTTTATGCCGCTTGTATATGCGCCAACCGCGCTTACGCAGATTATTACTGCCGCTGCCAGGCACACTAAAACTTCCGCCAGCAAATAGCCTTTGCCGCCCTTCATTTAAACACAACCCTTCCGGTAACAGGCTGTACCTGCAGCCATTTGCTGATTGTTTTATCCTGGCGGCATTTAATAATATAGTTATTGGCTGCCGAAGGCGCTCCTTCGCCGGAAAATTTCAGCGCGTTAAAATGCTGGTCAAAATATAACCCATTTTCAAACTTTCTTAAAACGGCAAGTTTGCCGCCGTAATAAATGCGGTAACCGCCTTTATCGGCGTCCATTTCCAAACGGCTTTTACCGCTCATATCGTAAAAAGAATACTGCTGCAAAGCTGCAATATCACCGGCAAGGCATTGGGCAGCGCGTTCTGCCTCCATTTTCAGCAGATACTTCTGCACGCCGCCGTAAGCGGGCACCAAAAAAGCAGCAGCCATTGCCGTAAGCCCTGCCGCCGCCAAAAACTCTGCCAGCCCGAAGCCCTTATTCTTCAGCGTCACTGCTGCCATCGGACGTTACCGGTTCACCGTCCGCGTTTTTGCCTTTCAAAGTGTAGGTCAGCTTGTCGCCGGAAGGAGTGTACACCAGCTCCGTTCCGGTGGCATCCTCAAACTTCTTGCCTTTGGCAATGTATTCGTCCACCAAGTCGCTTAAAGCGCTCGGGCAGGTGCCGTTATCCATTTTATAAAGCAAAATGGCGTTATCAATTGTTGCCAGGTCGCTTTCAAGGCGGGCGTTTTTAGCGCGTCCGGCTGCACTGTCAAGCGACGGCAAAAGCATGGCACCCAAAACGCCTAATAAAGCCACCACCGCCAAAACTTCCAATAAAGTAAACCCGGCATTGCCGCGTAATTTTTTTAAGCAAATTATAACCCCTTCCATAATCAAAATCCGGGCAGCGCGCCCGATAAGGAAAACATTGGTGCAGCCACAGCCAGAATAACCGCCGAAACAACCCCGGCCGCCACTGTTAAAGCAGCGGCTCCAGCACTGTTTTTAAATTTTTCAGCGTATCGTCAAAACGGTACTGCAAAATTTCTGCGGCTCGCATTAACATTTCCGGCAGGCGTCCCGTTTCGGCCCCCACGCCGATAAATTCCGCACTTAAACTGCAAAATAACGGTTTTGCCTTTAATGCCGCCTCTGCCGGGTTAACGCCGCGCAGCACGTCAGCGGCAAAAACTTCCGCCCTGCGGCACAGCCCGGCATCCCCCAACGCCGAGCCTGCAATCTGCGCCGCCTGCGGCAGAGCTATGCCTCCGTGCAGAAGCAGCGCCAGCACTTTGTTAAAGCGGATTTCCAGATACAGTTCTTTTTGCGCTTTAAAAAACGGTATTTTAAACACAAGTTCAAGCAGCCGCTTTCGCTGCGCCGCCGCAATTACCAAAATTATTGACAGCAATACACACGCTGCCGGCATATTGGCGGCTAAAAATTCCTGCACGGCAAAAAGCAGCTTTAAATACGGCGGAAGCTGAGCATTCATCGAAGCATATAAATCTTTAAACAGCGGCAGAACCTGCACAATAAATAAAACTGCCGTTGCCAATGAAGCTGAAAAAAGAAAGAGCGGATACAAAGATATATTTTTAAGAAAACGCTTCATCTGCACCTGCAATTTGTAATATTCTGCCAGTTCTTCCAGCATTTCGCATAAAATACCGCCGTTTTCACCTGCTTCGGCCACTGCCGCAGGCAGTGCGCCCCATACCTCCTGCCTGTTTTTTATGCAGCCTGCAAAACTCGTGCCCATTTTTAAATCGCGCTCAATGCCAAGGCAAAACTGCGCCGTCTTTGGCGGCAGGCGTTCTGCCAATACGCCAAGCGACTTTAAAAGCGGCAGCCCACTGTTAAGCATCAGCGCCAGCTGGCTGAAAAACACCGTTTTTTCTTCATCGGTTAAACTGTTTTTAGTTTTGCTAAACTTAAACAGCCCCTGCTTTTTTGCCAGGGCACTTGCTGACTTTTCCTGCTGCAAAAGGGTTAAATAACCATAATTACTGCGCACAAAAGCCGCTGCCTCAAATTCGCTGGCAGCACTGTAAACTCCGCTGCGGCTCACGCCGGAAGAATCTACCGCTTTCCACCTGTACTGCTGCACCGCTGCACCCCTTTCCGGGTAATTGATATTCGCCGGTATAGAAACTTTTCCCACAAATTCTATTTTTATTTGTGAAAAATTTGTAAAATAATAAAACACTCCGGCAATGGTTTTATCCGTACCGGAGTGTTTTATTATTTCATTTTATGCTTCTCAAACCAAACCCATCCATTTCCAGTATGTCGCGCCTAAAAGCATTATCAGCGCAAAGGCTATAAGCGTAAGCGGTATGCCCGATTTTACAAAGTCGTTAACTTCAAAAGTATCGGTGCCGTAAGCAATCATGTTCTGCGGTGCGTTTACAGGCAGTATAAAGCCGAAGCTTACAACGTACTGCAAAATCATCGTCATGCCTACTACGTTAACGCCCGGCGTTTTAAGCTGCTGCAGTACGGAAATTATTATCGGTATAATGGCCGATGCAAGGCCGGTAGCACTGGCAAAGCCCATGTGGATGACGATAAGGAAAACGGTCATTATAGCCAGCACCATTAAAGTGGTAGAACTTTCCAGCGCAAAGATGGAAACTATCTGGTTGGCCAGCCAGGTTGCCGCTTTTGTGGAAAGCAGCGCGCTTCCGAGCGAAATGCCCACGCCAAACAGCACAACCGTGCCCCAGTTAATTTTATTTACGGTTTCGTTCCAGTGCATTACGCCGATTTTAGGCAGCATTAAAAGTGTTATCGCCACCATGGTACTGGTGGAAGTATCTATGCTGTGCAAAACTTTTTCGGTAGTCCAGAAGAACAGCAGGCACAGCGAAATTACCAAAAGTTTTAATTCGTCGGCACTTATTTTGCCCATTTCCTTCAGCAGGCGCGTTACCGTAGCCTGCCCGCCGGCAATTTCATCAATTTCAGGCGGCATAATATGCAGCATCAATTTATAAAGCGCGGCCGACATCAGCACGGCAAACGGTGCAGCGGCAATAAACCAGTCCAGCCACGAAATATCAACGCCCAGCGTCTGGCTGATGAAGTTTACAGCAACCATGTTCTGCGCCGCCGCGGTTTTTATACCAACATTCCATACGCTGTCAACCTGCGCCACGGTAATCATCAGCATGCCTGCAAAACGGCTTTTCAGCGGTACACCGAAGGCTTTAATCATGCCCATAACAATGGGGACAAGGCAGGCAACGCGCGCCGTTGTGCTCGGCACAAAAAAGCTTAAAATAAAGCCGCATAAAATAACGCCCAGCAAAACGCGGTTTGCTTTTGCCCCTACTTTTGAAAGTATCATCAGGGCAATACGTTTATCAAGCCCGGTTTTGGTCATGGCTGCCGCCAGAAACATAGCCGCCGCCACAAGGCAGAAGGCCGTTGACGAAAACCCTTTCAGCGCCATGCCGAGCCCGGCACTTGTGCCGTACAGCCTGCCTGTTGCCTCGTTAGGCGCAAACCCAACGAGAAGGGCAATTAAAACCATTATCACGCCCGCGCTTACAGGGTACGAAATAGCCGTTGTTGCCCAGACAATTACAGAAAACACCATAACCCCAATCATCCTGTGCCCTGCTACCGACAGGCCTTCCGGCGTGGGAAGAAGCACAATAACAGCCAGAACAGCAAGCGCAATATAAAACCCAAAGCGTTTCATAAAACCCGGCTGAGCCTGTTTTAAAGCAGTTTCCTTTCTCATAAAAACACATCCCCTCAAACAAAAATTAAAATAAAAAAGAGGCCTGCGCATTAAAACGCAAGCCTCTTTGCTTAAACAAATTATAACACTTTCACGCCAGAAGGACAATAGTTTTCATTGTAAGTATTGTTACATTCCTTTGTTATATTTAAAGCTGTCCAGCGTGGTATGAATTTTTTTGGCAAGGCTGTCGGGCAAGCCTTCAATATTAACGTTCAGGAAGCCACGCACAATGGTTGCTGTAGCGTCGTCCTCGCTCATACCGCGCGCCATAAGGTACTCAATTTCTTCGGGGTTAATGCGGCCAACGGCAGCTTCGTGGCTCATTTCGGCATTGCCTGTCTGTGCGTCAAGCTCCGGAATTGCCAGAATATAACCTTTATTGCTCAGCATCAGGCCGTCGCATTCCAGATGGGCGCGCACGCCTTCAACTTTGCCAATCATGCAGCCGCGGTTAATAACTTCGCCGCCGGTAGAAATGGTACGGGTAATAGATTCGGCGCGGCAGCCGTCCGCGTTAAGCACAACCCTGCCGCCAATATCAAGGTGCGAGCCTTCCGGCGCAACCAGAATGGAGTTCAGGCGTGCAACGGCGTTTTTGCCGTTTAAATTAACGGTCGGGTACATCTGCACATCCTTTGCTTTTTCAATTAAAACATAGTTGGAGATATACTGGCCGCCTTCTTCCACCATAGCAACAGTACGCGGGCGCACCACAACGTTTTCGCCCCAGCTGTGAATCATGGTAAAGCTCAGCTTGGCGTTTTTGCCGATATACATTTCGCTGATGCCGATATGCATGCCGTTTTCAACTTCATGTGCCGAAGTACAGCCGGAAATAATGCTCAGCTCCGCGCCGTCCTCAACAATAATAACATTGTGCACATGCTGCAGCTGCTGGTCGTGGCTGATGCACATGCAGGCCTGCAGCGGCGTGGTAATTTTTTCGCCCGCCTTTACGCGGATAAAATAACCCTGCTCTTTTTCAAGGGCGGTTCTTGCAGTATATTTATCGGTATCGGGCTGCACGGCCTTCCACCAGTATTTTTCCACCAGCTCCGGATATTTTTCGGCAGCTTTGCCGGTGCTCATCAGTTCCAGCGGAGTTTGTTTTTTTACTTTAATTTCCACAGCATTGTTATCAAGCTGCACAAACGAAGCGCTGCGGCTTTCTTCTTCCGCCGCGCCGGTTTCAATACCAACGTATTCCAGGCGCCCGCGCGTTGCTTCCGAAAGGTCATCCACTCTTTTAAGGCTGCCCTTATCGCTGTCGCTGTAAGAGCTTAAATCTATGTCATTGCCGTAAACGGCTTTTTTCTCAAGTGCAGCAGTAAGTTTTTTATTATCCATTATTTTTTCACCTCGCATTTGCCGCGTTTCACACAGGTTTCATAACCTGCCTGCCCAATGCAGTTCAGTACGTCCAGCGGGTCGCCGCAGGCACAGGTCATTTTTCCTTCATAAAGAATATGCGCATGGCTGGCTGGCACATATTTTAAAATATGGCCGGAATGGGTAATAATCAGCCCGCTGCGTTTGCTTTCCAGCGGATTATAGTTTTCCCAGCCCTGGTTTTTAATGCAGCACGGCTTATCACAGCCCGCACCGCCGCACGGTTCGGTATGCAGAATATAGTTTACGGCTTTGCCGACAAGAGCAATGTTTTCCAGGTCAACGCCGCTTTCCGGTTCATCCAGCAAAAGCAGGTCTGGGTTCTGCGCCATCAGCTGCAAAAGCTCGCAGCGTTTTAACTCGCCGCCGCTGAAGCCGTCGTTAACGCTGCGGTCGAGGAAATTATCCAGCCCCATCCATTTAGCCATTGTTTCGGCTTCTTCACTGGTTGCGCCGCAAATTTCCACCATTTTGCGCAGCGAAAGACCGCGAATCGTAGGCGGGCGCTGAATCATTACGCCAACGCCGAGCCTTGCCCTTTCGTCGCAGCTCATATCTGTAATATCCTGCCCTTTAAAATAAATTTTGCCTTCTAAAATTTCGTAACGGTTAAAGCCCATAATCGCACCAATAAGGGTGGATTTGCCGGTGCCGTTAGGCCCGAACAGCACATGGACTTCGCCGGGTTTAATATGCAGATTAATATCGTTAAGTATTTTACGCCCGCGTACAGCTACGGACAAATGCTCTATTTTTAACACTTAATTTACCTTCTTTCTTCAGGATTTGCTTTGATTGCGTTATCATTATAACACAGCTTCCAAATTAATTCCATACTTTTTTTGTAGGAATTTCTCCATAGCCATTTATTCATACATGTGCTACAATAATAACAACGCTTTTATTATAAGCAGGAGGTAACTATGCATCAATATCTTTTTTACATCGGCGACTTCCCAATCCGTATGTACGGGCTGGTTTTATGTATGAGCATTTTTCTGGCAACGGGCGTGGCCTACTTTTTAGCCAAGCAGGACGGACGCTGGCACCAGCACGTTCTTGATATCGGCATTTACGGCGGCTTTGCCGGGCTTATCGGCGCGCGCCTGTGGGATGTGTTTTTTTTCGACTGGGATTACTACCAGCACCACCTGCTGGAAATTCCCTTTGTATGGCAGGGCGGCATGGCCGTGCAGGGCGGCATTATTGCAGGCGTGCTTACCGGCATTTGGTACTGCAAGCGCCATAATATCGACTGGGTTGCCTTTGCCGATATCGTTACACCCTCCATTCTTATAGGGCAAGCGGTTGGGCGCATGGCAAACCTGCTGAACGGCGATGCCTTCGGCACCCCTACCGGCGGCAACTTCGGCATTTTGTACCCCGTTGGCACGCTGGCACACAAAACCTACGGCAGCCAGCCGCTTTGGCCTGCGGAAGTTTGGGAAGGCCAGCTGGACGTTGTAATTTTTGCCCTTTTATTAATCTTCCGCGCCTGCGGCCACGCCAGAGGGCAGGTTATGTGCCTTTATGTTATGCTGTATTCCGCCGTACGCTTTGGGCTGGAAATGCTGCGCGGCGACTACGTGGAACCGTTCCTGTTCGGCTTAAAATCGGCGCAGGCAACAAGCTTGATATTCTTTTTAATTGCGCTTGCCGCCTTTATTTACTGCAGCGTGAAGGATAAAAAGAAAACAGCCGCTTCCAAAACTGCATCAAAAAAATAATAAAAAATATTAAACTTATTATAAATGACGAATGATTAAAAATTTTTATATGTTCACAAACTGTTCAAATTCTTGCCCTTTTTATGTCAAATATATTTTGTATAATAAAGCTATAGCAAGTGAGAACTTGCTAAACCCTTCCCATCAAATTCATCATAAACAGCTTTCCTAGAGAGCGGCGCTTGCACTAATCCCCTGCAAGCGCTGTTTCTCTTTGCGTTAAAATGCCGCCGGAGCGCGGCTTTTTTTATTATGCCGCAGCATTTTACCAAAGCCGTTTAAAAATGCCGGTACGCAAAAACCTCCGCAGAAAATTTTTGCGGAGGTTTTCTTTTGCCGTTATTCAATTATCTGCCCAAGCGGCTTTTAAAATCGTTGTAGTTAAATTTTTTAATCAGCTTAAGCTGCCCTGATGCCGTATATGAATAAATGGCAGGCAGCGGCATGCCGTTAAAGGTATTGTTTTTGCAGGTAGTGTAAATTGCCATATCGCCAAACAAAAGCATATCGCCTTCGCCAAGCGGCGCGTCAAAGCTGTAATCGCCGATAACATCTCCCGCAAGGCAGGTTTGGCTGCCCAAACGGCAGGTATAACTTTTTTCTGCGGCATCGCCTGCGCCGTACAGCGGCGGACGGTAGGGCATTTCTAAAACATCGGGCATGTGGCAGGCAGCACTGGTATCAAGTATCGCGATATTGGTGCTGCCGTTTTTGATTATATCCAGCACGCGCGTTGCCAAGTAACCGGCGTTTAAAGCGCAGGCTTCGCCAGGTTCCAAGTACACGGTTACGCCCCATTTTTGCTGCGCATAATTAATGCATCGTTCCAGCAGGCTGATGTTATAACCGGGGCGGGTAATATGGTGCCCGCCGCCAAAATTAAGCCACTGCATTTTGGGCAGCACATCGCCGAAACGCTGTTCAACGGCTTGTAAAGTTATTTTCAAGTCACCGGCATCCTGCTCGCACAGCGTGTGGAAATGCAAGCCATCCAGCATCGCCGCAAGCTCCGGCGTCATTTGCTCATCCCACTGCGCGCGGGTGGTGCCCATGCGGCTGCCGGGAGCGCAGGGGTCATAAATGGCGTGCCCTTCCTGCGTAGAACATTCCGGGTTAATGCGCAGGCCCACGCTTTTGCCCGCCCGTTTGGCAGCGGCTCCGTATTTTGCCAGCTGGCGCGGAGAATTAAACACTATATGCCCCGCGTATTTTAACAGTTCGTAAAACTCGTCCTCACGGTAAGCGGCGCAAAAAACGTGTACTTCCTTGCCGGGCATTTCTTCCGCGCCAAGGCGTGCCTCGTACAAACCGCTGGCTTCCGTACCGGCAAGGTAAGGTGCAAGCACCGGGTATAAATCGTAGTTGCTGAACGCCTTCTGCGCCAGCAAAATTTTACAGCCCGTACGCTCTGCCACGCCCGCCAAAATTTCGCCGTTGTGCTTCAGCATCACTTCGTCCAAAATATAACAGGGCGTGGGCAGGCTGCCAAAAACTTCCTGCGGCAGCTTACCGCGCAGCCCGGCAAACTGCGGGCGGCTGTCTTTAGTTAAAACGCCCATCAGTCTACCAGCACCGGGGCATAGCTTTCGCTTCTGGGCAGGCCGTATTTATCCAGCGCGTCCAGGAACGGGTCCGGGTCAAACTCTTCCACGGTGTACACGCCGGGTTTGTTCCATTTGCCGGTCAGCAGCATCATTGCGCCGCACATAGCAGGTACGCCGGTGGTGTAGCTTACTGCCTGGCTGCCGACTTCTTTGTAGCATTCTTCGTGGTCGCACACGTTGTAAATATAGTAGGTTTTATCTTTGCCGTCTTTTTTGCCGGTAAAAATGCAGCCGATATTGGTTTTGCCCTTAGTACGCGGGCCAAGGCTTGCCGGGTCGGGCAGCAGGGCTTTCAAAAATTTAATCGGCACAATTTCGTGCCCTTCAAACATTACCGGCGTGGTAGAAAGCATGCCTACGTTTTCCAGGCAGCGCATATGGTCAAGGTAGCTCTGCCCAAAGGTCATAAAGAAGCGGATGCGTTTTACTTCGGGAATGTTCAGCGCCAGGCTTTCAATTTCTTCGTGGTGCAGAAGGTACATATCCTTATGCCCAACCTGGTCAAAATCATATTCGCGCTTAATGCTCATAGCAGGAATTTCTACCCATTTGCCATTTTCCCAATAGCTGCCGGGGGCAGATACTTCGCGCAGGTTAACCTCGGGGTTGAAGTTGGTGGCGAAGGCATAACCGTGGTCGCCGCCGTTGCAGTCCAAAATATCAATAGTATCGATGGTGTCGAACTCGTGTTTTTTGGCATAAGCGCAGTAAGCCTGCGTTACGCCCGGGTCAAAGCCGCAGCCCAACAGCGCGGTAAGGCCCGCTTCTTCAAATTTTTTGCGGTATGCCCATTGCCAGCTGTAATCAAAATAGGCGCTGAAGCCTGCTTCTTTGCAGCGTTTTTCGTAAACGGCGCGCCATTCGGGGTCGTCGGTGTTTTCCGGTTCGTAGTTGGCGGTATCCATATAATTTACGCCGCAGGCTAGGCATGCATCCATAACCGTTAAATCCTGGTACGGCAAGGCAATGTTCATTACAAGGTCGGGTTTGTATTCATTAATCAGCGCCTTCAGCTGTTCAACATCGTCAGCATCCACCTGCGCTGTGGTAATTTTGGTGGCGGTTTTGCCTTGCAGTTCTGCCGCGAGCTTATCGCATTTGGCTTTGGTACGGCTGGCAATGCACAGCTCCGTAAAAATTTCGCTCACCTGGCAGCATTTGTGGATGGCAACGGTAGCAACGCCGCCGCAGCCGATAACAAGAACTTTACTCATTTTACAACTCTCCTTTAAATTTTATTTATGCAATGCTAAAAGCAATTCCCTCAAAACTTTGCAGGCCGTAGCGGTCGATACGCCGCTGGCGTCCAGCATCGGTGCCAGCTCGTTTACGTCCGCGCCGATTACGTTGGCCGTACACACGCAGCGCAGTGCAGCCAACAGCTGTACAAAACTTACGCCGCCAGCTTCCGGCGTGCCGGTGCCCGCAAAAACGGCAGGGTCAAGGCAATCCAAATCTATCGTAAAATACACGGGCGTGCCGTCAGCCTTAAGCTGCGCCACGGTTTCTTCCAGCCCGTCAAAAGTAAATTTCTGCATTTGGGTATGTTCTTTGGCAAAGGCAAATTCTTCGCGTTCGCCGCTGCGGATGCAGAACTGATGGATGCGCCCATCGCCCACAAGCTCGTGGCAGCGGCGGATAACACAGGCATGGCTTAATTTTGCGCCGAGGTAATCGTCGCGCAAATCGGCATGCGCATCAAAATGGATGATATGCAGGTTAAGATATTTTTTTACGGCGGCACGCACAGCGCCCAGCGTTACAAGGTGCTCGCCGCCCAACAGCAGCGGCAGCTTTCCGTCCGCCAAAATCTCTGCCGCGCGCGCTTCAATATCCGCCAAAGCGGCTTCCGAACTGCCGAAGCACAGCTCCATATCTCCGCTGTCAAACACGGCGCAGTCCGTTAAATCGGCATCCTGGTAAGGGCTGTAAGTTTCCAGCCCAAAGCTTTCGTGCCGCATCGCCGCCGGGCCAAAGCGCGCCCCGGGGCGGAAGCTGGTGGTAGAATCGAAAGGTGCGCCGTACAGCACTATTTTCGCAGCGGCATAATCGCTGTCACAGCCGATAAAATTTTCCACATTAGGCTTCATGGCTCAGTCCTCCACTTCTTTCAGCATTTCTTCCAAAAATGCGGGCAGGCAAAACGCCCCTTTATGCAGCCGCGTAGTGTAGTAACGGGTGTGCATATTCAAAGCGTTCCACGCCTCGCTGTCCAAATCGTCCATGGGATGGTATTTTTTGCTGGCAAAGCCAAACAGCCAGTAACCGGCGGCATAAGTAGGGATATGCGCCTGGTACACCTTGCTGATGGGGAAGGTGCTGGCAATGCGTTTATGGCTGCGCTGCATAGCCGCAGCGTCCTCCGCATAAAACGGACTGCCCTGCTGGTTCACCATAATGCCGTCCTCGCGCAGCGCGTTAAAGCAACTGCCGTAAAACTCACGCGTAAACAGCCCTTCCGAAGGCCCGAACGGGTCGGTGGAATCCACAATAATCAAATCGTATTCTTCCTCGCAGCGGCGGATAAATTTCAGCGCGTTGCCGAAATAAATATGCACGCGGCGGTCATCCATGCGGCAGGCATTGCTGGGCAGATAGGTACGGCAGGCTTCCACCACCTGCGGGTCCATCTCCACCAAGTCAATGCGGCGCACACGGTCGTAGCGCGTCAGCTCGCGCACAACGCCGCCGTCGCCCGCGCCGATAACCAAAATATCTTTAATGCCCTGATGCACCGCCATCGGCACATGGGTAATCATCTCATCGTAAATAAATTCGTCCCTTTCAGTCAGCATCACGTTGCCGTCAAGGGTCAGCACGCGCCCAAACTCCGGCGTTTCAAAAATGTCTATGCGCTGGTAATCGCTCTGTTTGGAATATAAATGCCTGTTAACCCTAATACTGTGCTACGTCCGGGGTATGAAACTCACTGAACCACATTTCCATTTTTTGCCGCCTCCTTTATTCCAGCACGTTAATCCGTGTTAAATCCGGGTCTTCCGAACCCGTCATGCTGCAGCCTTTTTCCTTGGCATAGCCGATATGTTCCAAAATTTCGCCGGTAATGCGCTCGCCCGGCGCCAAAATAGGTATACCCGGCGGATAGCACATTACAAATTCGCTGCACACGCGCCCTTCGCTTTCTGCCAGCGGCACGCTGATTTTCGGCGCGTAAAACGCTTCCTGCGGGCTGGTAACAACCTCCGGCTCAATGTATTCCTGCGTCAGCATGCCGGTGGCGTCCTTTTGGTAGCGGCGGCGTATCTCCGCCAGCGCGCTCACCAGGCGTTCCAGCTCCTGCGGCCTGTCACCCATGGAAAGATAAGCCAAAATGTTGCCGATGTCGCCGAACTCAATTTGTATGTCATACTCGTCGCGCAGAATGTCATACACTTCAATGCCCGCCAGCCCAATATCCAGCGTATGCACGCTCAGCTTGGTGGTGTCAAAATCAAATACGGAATTGCCGTTCATCAGCTCGCGCCCAAAAGCATAATAGCCGCCCACGGCGTTAATCTCGCGGCGGGCGTATTCCGCCATATCCGCCACCTGGTGAAACACCTTGCGTCCGCGCAAAGCTAAGTTGCGGCGGCTGATGTCAAGGCTGGACATTAAAAGGTAGCTGCCCGAAGTGGTCTGTGTAAGGTTAATAATCTGCCGTACATAACCGGCGTGAATGTTCGGCCCCGTCAGCAGCAGGCTGGACTGCGTAAGGCTGCCGCCGCTTTTGTGCATGGATACCGACGCCATATCCGCACCGGCTTCCATGGCCGATACCGGCAGGCCGCTGCCGAAATAAAAATGCGTGCCGTGCGCTTCATCCACCAAACACAGCATACCGGCGTCGTGCGCCATTTTTACAATAGCGCGCAAATCGCTGCAAATGCCGTAATAAGTTGGGTTGTTCACCAAAACCGCAACGGCTTTGGGGTGTTCGGCAATCGCTTTGGCTACCTGTTCGCGCTTCATGCCGAGCGATATGCCCAAGCGCTGGTCTACCTCCGGGTTAACGTACACCGGCACCGCGCCGCACAGCACCAGCGCGTTAATAACGCTTTTATGCACGTTGCGCGGCAAAATAATTTCATCCCCGCGTTTGCAGGAAGAGAGCACCATGCTCTGCACCGAGCTTGTAGTGCCGCCTACCATTAAAAAGGCGTGCGCTGCGCCAAAAGCGTCCGCCGCCAGCTCCTCCGCCTCGCGGATAACAGAAACCGGATGGCACAGGTTATCCAGCGGCTTCATGCTGTTCACGTCCACGCCCACGCAGGCCTGCCCCAAAAACGCCGTCAGCTCCGGGTTGCCGCGCCCGCGCTTATGCCCCGGCACATCAAAGGGCACCACCCTCATCCGGCGGAAGTTCTCCAGCGCTTCGTAAATCGGCGCGCGGCTCTGGTCTAAACCGGTACGTTTATTCCTCAATCTTTTCACCCTCCCGGCGGTTACGCAAAACAAAAAACGCAAGCCGTGCTAATGCACAACTTGCGTTCTCAGCCAAAATTCAAGCCCTTCTGCCAACAAGTATAAAGGCAAAAAAGGCGTATATGCTTTCGGATTAAGTCAGAGTCTATATAGCAATTATACTTTTACTACTCGTATTGACCGTTTCACAAGTTTGCGCACTGGCGCATTTCAGTTATGGATAACCAACTTATAAAATTCAAGCTTTTAACTCAATCAATAGGACTGCCCAAAGCAGTCAATCGGCAGTGGACCCGGCTGTCCGTATGGCCTTAACTCTTAAAGAGTGGTCCGTAATAATCGCTTTGAAAAGACTCTTTTAACTTTCCTTTCAAATTGTAAGAATTGTAGCATATTAATATTAACTTGTCAATTAAAACAAGAAAATTATTGCCTGTAATTGCTAAGCTACCTGTATCTCTGCACGGGCGTTAAAACTTCGGCGTGCAGCCCGTCATTATCTTTAAGCATAACGGTAACGGCCCAAATGCCGCGCCCCTTGCCGTCCTTCATGCGCCCTGCCTGCAAATAAGGCCCGTCCTTAAACTGCAAAACGCCTTCCAGCTCCAAAAGCAGCGCAAAATCAAGGCGCTTCCACGCCGTTAAATAACGCTCGTCAAAAAAAACACTTGCCATAATAAGCTCGTCCATGCACCAGCATTCCAGCCTGTACGGCCTGCCGTCCAAAAACGTGCCCTTAACAAAGCCTATGTCGCGCACGCCTTCGTCATTGGGCTTATGCGCCGATACAATATAATTGCTGCGGTCAGGTTCAATAAATTCCATTTTTCACTCTCCGTTATTTATACTGGCTGATGATTTTTTTGCAGTATTTTTTAAATTCTTTGCGGCGTTCCGAAGGCTCGCTTAATTTTACGCCGCCCCATTTAATAAGCTGCGCATAAAAATCTTCGTTAACTACGGTTTTTGCTTTTATAACAACGCCGCTGCTTTTTACTTTTACAATTTTAGCCCCTGCGCCCAGGTAGGCCAACACAGCGTCCTGCAATTCCGCAGCGCATTTCAGCTCAATAGTTTCGGCGGCACTGGCGTCTTTAGCGGCAGCTGTTTTTTCCGCTTGCGGTGCGGATTTTTCTTCCGCTTTGTCATTTTCCGGCTGCGCAGCTTCTTTTACGCACGCTGACTGCTCTGCTTCGGGTGCTGCTTCAGGCAGAATTTCTGCCGGTGCTTCCTGCGCTTCTGTGCCGGTGGCGTTATCCTGCTGCGGCATAACGGCGACAGCAAGTTCGTTTTTAACGCTTTCTGCGTCATATTTGCTCAGCAAGCCGCACAAACTTTCAATAATTGCTTCGGCATCTTCCACGCCCGCGGCTTTTAATGCCAAACCGGTTTTAACAACCTCCTGCGCCTGTAATACGCGGCCGGTTAATTTATAACTGTTGGCACGCCCGCGCACGGTTTCAATTTGCAGGCCGAATGCGCGCAGCACCTCAATATCGTCATAAAGGCTTTTGCGCTCTGCGGCAATGCCTGCTTCTGCAAGCCTGTCAACAAGCCCGGCAATAGTAATGCCGTGCTGTGCATCCGTTTCTTCCGTTAAAAATTTTTGTAAATATAATAATTTTGCTTTCTGGTTACTTTGTTTGGCCATTTCAAACACCTGCCAATGCAATATAATGTACTTATTTATTTAGGCAAAAATTTGCTATTACCTGCCTGGCGGCGAAAATTTTACGTTTATCTTTTAATTTTTGTTTTTTATTTATGTTGCATCTTTGTATTTACGTTACCTTAATTTAAACCAGTTACAAACAGCACAAAACGCATCCCACCCTTTAGCGGGCACGGATGCGTTTTTTATGTATCTATAAATTTTTGCGGTGCTGATTAAATTCTGCCTGCCAGCACTTCGTCCAAACGGCTGAACATATCGTAATATTTTGCCTTGGTATCGCGCACTATTTGCAGGGCAATGGCACTGTTATAAGCGTGCGCCACATTGTTGCGAGTGGCAAGAGCTTCCAGCCACAGCTGTTCATCATCAATCAGCCCGGCCTTATAGGCTGCTTTTAAAATACTTTTGGGCGAACCTGTTGCCGCTTCGCTAACGCCTTCGTTTACAAGCAGTTCTTTCATTGCTTTCCATGATTGTTCAAAACAAATTTCGTACAATGCCACAAGCCCCGTAAGCACAACATTGTTGTACGGTTCTTCGTAATCGTAAATATCTTTAAGGTTTTTCAGTGCGGCTTTAAAATTTTCATACTTTTTCATACAACACTATCCCTTCATCAGCAATGGCCTGCCGCAGTTCTTTCTGTACCGGTTTATCCAAATCAACAACATCAAAGCACAAAAGCGTTGACGTTTCTTCAATATCCAACGCAAATCGCGCAGTGTTGCCGCCCGTAACGGCAAGGTCAATATCACTTACTTTGGTAAAATCTCCGCGCGCGCGGGAGCCGAAAAGAATTACCCGCACAAGCCCGCACTGCTGTGCCATCTGGCGTATTTCTTTTATTACAACAGGATTGATGCCGGTATTTTTCATAGCAGCCTCCCAAAAATTTCTGATATTAGTATACCATACGCCGCAGAAATAAAAAAGCAGCGGGTATGCCCCGCCGCCGTTAAACAGTTTTACGCCGCTTTTTTGCCGGGCTTAATAACAGCCACCAGCGCATAAGCGATAATGCACACCAGCCATTCCATGTAAATGATGTTGGGCAGAATGCGCACTGCCGGGAAGAACTGCCACAAAATAAGCATTACAAAACCGGCAAGCAGTGTCCAGAAGCCTGCTTCTTTGCAGCTGTGCTGCGGGAAAAAGAGCGCTACGATAACAATTACCGTAAACGCAGCCGTCAGGCTCAGGCCTATCATAATGGTGCCCAAAATGCTCGATACAGTCATGGCAAGGCCGAGTGTCATTAAACCTGTAAGCATTACGCACAGGCGCGTCATTAAAATTTGCCTGCTGCCGTCTGCCGCAGGGTTAATAAAGCGTTTGTAAATATCGTTGCTGAACAGCGTACCGGCAGATAAAAGCAGGTTGCACGCGGTGGAAACATCGGCTGCCCACAGCGCCGCAAGGGTAATGCCCGCCAGAAGCGGCTGCAAGCTCACAATAACTTCTGGCAGGGCAAGCGCAGCCTGAGCATCCGGGTACATTGCCTTGGCGCAAATGCCGAGGAACGCCGCCAAAACGCCTACCGGCAGCATGATAATACCGCCCCATACAAAGCCTTTTTTAGCCGTTTCTGCGTCTTTAGCGCCGAGCGAAATCTGCAAAATGCTCTGCAAGGAAAGGTTTACGGTAATTAAGGTTACTACCCAACTGGTAATGGTTACCATGCCAACGCCTTCCGTAAAGCTGAACCATGGCACACCGGCAGGCAGCGACGCAGCCAGCCCTTCCATTCCGCCGACGCGGTAAAACTGCACTACCGTTGCAATTAAAATGCCAACGTAAATTAATACAATATTCATAACATTGGAAAGCGAAGCAGACCACATGCCGCCGATGAAAGTAATGCCGATAAATACTATGGCGCTTACTATCATGCCGCTTTTAAAGTCAAATACATCCGGCATAATGGCGTGCAGAATGCTGCCGCCCGCAATGTATTGCAGCGAAATAATAACCAGCTGAATGACAATCTGGCAGAATACGCCCAGCACAACGGCTTTCATGTCATGGTGGCGTTCAATAAGTTCCGAAATTGTGGTAATGTTCTGTTCGCGGTATTTTTTTGCCATAAACATGCCCATTACAATGGCGCCAAGCGCCCAGGCAATAGTGTACCACCCAGCGGAAAGGCCAACGCGGAAGGCGTGTTCCGAAACGCCGATGGTTGAAGCGCCGCCAACGGCAAGGCCGATAATGGTTACGGCAATCAGCGGCGTATTAAGCTTGCGCCCGGCAAGGGCATAGTTTTCGGCTTCGCCTTCGCTGCGTTTTTTAGCATACCAGCTGATTGCAAAAAGAGCCACAATATACAATATTAATATTGCTAATGAAACTGACATTTAAAATCCTCCCCTTATTACAGCTTTCAAAATAATTGTAACATTTTAATTTTATGCAAAGTATGCACTAAAGTCAATAGAATATGCAGCAGGCTGTGTTAATTTATGCATAAAAATACCTGTTTATTTTTGTGAATAGTAAAATAATGTACACAAAACGGCCAGACTGCCGCCGCTAAAAAAATTTTAAAAAATTTTTAAATTTATGCTTGACAGTTCCGCCAATAACCAGTATAATATCATTTGTCAGCAGCGAGAGCGATGACAAATGTGACTCCGTAGCTCAGTTGGATAGAGCGTTTGACTACGAATCAAAAGGTCGCAGGTTCGAATCCTGCCGGGGCCACCAATTAAAAATCAGCACCGCAGAATATGCGGTGTTTTTTTATTTTACTGAGCCGCCAATTAGTGCCAAACGGCAGCAAAGGCAATAATTGTGTCGGCGAAGTTATGCAAATTTTGCGATTGAATAATGAGCAAAATTTGTAATCCTGCATTTATTATAAAAAACTTAGCATACTTTACCAAAAAGATCACTGGATAAAGTTTTTCAAATTTAGCAAAATGCAACGGCTTCACCGTGCGCAAACACGACTTCGTAGCGGTTTAGCGCATGAAGTTTACTAATAACATGAAGCCGCCGTTGTTTTGACTTTAAATTTTCAAAACTTCACCCAGTGATCTTATTTTATGCTTTACAGCAGAACAATATAAAAGCCAAGAACAGTATATGCTGCAAGGCGATAGACAAAAACTGCGGCGGCTAAAATCAAAACGCCTATGTACGAGAGTCCGGTGCCACGCCCGGACGGAATCGATGCAGCCGCAGCATTTTTGCAGAGCCGCATCAGTATATACCGTTCTTGGCGGCGAATAACAACATAACTTTACAAAATAAAATCTTATTATAAAAGGACGGCAGCTTACGCTTACCGTCCTTTTATCGTTACACAATATTAACAGTTATTGTTTTTCGTAACTGGTTAAATTGCCGTTCAAATCAAAATCAGCATTGTATTTTTCGCGCGTGCCTTCAACGCCCCAGCTTGCATACATGCCGTCCCTGCCTAAAATATAAACAAGAAGGTTGCTTACTTTACCACCTTCAACGTCCTTGGCTTTGGCTTCCAGCTGTTTATACATATCAGGAACTTTGGAAAAATCTATTTTGCTCATAGGCGTTACGTTATCTTCCATACGCCCGTCACCGGTAAGCTGCACAGGGTTAGGCCCCTGCCATTTTCCGCCGGAGTATTCATAATTATCAACATCATTTGTGCCCGGTTTTACAATATAGATGTCAATAGTGTTGCCAACTGCTTCTTCATCTACATACATTAAAGAAATATCCTGAAATACCAGCAGGTCATGCCCTTTAAAGCCGTCTTTGTTTTTCAGCTCGTCCATAATGCGCACAAGTTCGCCCTGCTCGGTAAACATATTTTTGCTGCTGCTGCCTCCTCCACAGCCAACAATTGCAAACATTACCAGAGCCATTGCCAGCATTAATAATTTCTTCATAAAACCGCCTCCTTAAATATATGTTATCTACTTTTAATTATAAGGCAAACTCAAAAAAAAAACAAATTATCAATTATTTCGTTCCTGCAAATAAAAAATCCCGGCGCTGAACCGGGATTTTGCTTTTATTTACTTATATAACGCCTGCAATCATCCCATAAGGCTGCCGCCGGTGTACCAGTCGTAAATGCCTACGAGGCCGAACAAAATGAAAATCGTTGCCGCAGCCCATTTAACGGTGCGTTCCGGAATACGTTTGCCAAGCACGTTGCCAACGATAACGCCGATACCGTCGGCAATCATCATGCCGGTAGTAGTGCCCAGCCAAACCGGCATCAGGCTTTGGAACTGCGCTGCCAGTGCAACAGTTGCCAGCTGGGTTTTATCGCCCATCTCCGCCAGGAAAAAGGCAACCGCAACAGTCCAGAACGGGCTCATGCCACGCTCCTTGTCCTCGCCTTCAAGTTTATCGCCGCGGATGGTCCACAAACCGAAAATAATAAACGAAACGGAAGCGGCCAGCTGAATTGTGCTCATCGGCACAAACTCGGTTAAGTAGGAACCTACCGCTACCGCAAAAAGATGGTTAAAAACAGTTGCCGCAAAAACGCCTGCCATAACTGTTTTCCAGTTATACTTTGTGGCAAACGCCATTGCCAGAAGCTGGGTTTTATCGCCCATTTCTGCCAGTACTACAAAAATACATGCTGTCATAAACGCTGTCATGAAAAATACCCTCCTAAATTTCATATACATTATAAATCATCAGCGCTATGGCGTATCTGCCTGTATACCACATCCCTCATAAAAATATATCTATAAAAATAAAAAAACGAGGCACTTTAGTACAGACTTATGCCATCTGTACTAAAGGTCTCGTTTTTAGCTTGATTGCTAAAGAATAAGCCAAACCGCTGGGCGGCTAGTATGTTGACTTATTGCCGGAAACTACTCCCCTTTAGGAATGTAGAAAATTTTAACAGAAGCGCTTCTTTTTGTCAAGCACTAATTTATAAAATGTACACAGGGGAAAAACAAAACAACTACCAAAACATAGATAATTATTGATATTTTCTTAAAAAAATGATATACTTTTTTCAAAGTTATATATAGCTGTATGACTGAATGATGAGGGAGTAGTTACCGCTTGACAACCGGCGGGGCATCTCAACAAACACGGACGCAATTTGCCTGGTTTGCCTTAATTAACGAGACTCATGCGTAAATGCCATAAAGCTATGAACTTGCGCAGATCTTCAAAAAAATTTTAAGGGAGGCAAAATGAATGAAATTCTATCTGGAATCTGTGGAAAACACTTTTAAAGAAGTTTCTTCAGACCCACACGGTCTTTCAGCACAGGAGGCCGAAGCAAGACTGCAAAAGTACGGCAAAAACAAACTTGCCGAAGGGAAGAAAGTTACCCTGCTGCAGCGCTTTTTAGAGCAGCTGTCTGATCCGATGCTGATTATTTTGATGGTAGCAGCCGTTGTATCGGGCATCACCAACTATCTGTCCGGTGAATCCCCGGTTGACGTGTTCATCATCATGTTCGTTGTTATTTTGAACTCGGTGCTGGGCGTTATTCAGGAAAGCAAAGCTGAAAAAAAGCCATTGAAGCACTAAAGGAAATGTCCGCCGCAACTTCTAAAGTTTACCGCGACGGCAACCTTGTTACCGTAAAAAGTGAAGACCTCGTTCCCGGCGACGTTATCTCGCTGGAAGCAGGCGACGCTGTTCCTGCCGATTCGCGCATTATCGAATGTGCAAGCCTGAAGGTTGAAGAAGCAGCCCTCACCGGCGAATCCGTACCTGTAAACAAAAAGGTTGATACCCTTTCCCTTGGCGACCAGAAGGACGTTCCGCTGGGCGACCGCAAAAACATGCTTTATAACGGCACCGCCGTTGTATATGGCCGCGGCAAGGCTGTTGTTGTAGGCACCGGCATGGACACCGAAATGGGCAAAATCGCAACCGCTATTACAGAAGCAAGCGAAGGCGAAACCCCGCTTCAGAAAAAACTGAGCCAGCTCAGTAAAATCCTTACCTACATGGTACTGGGCATCTGCGCATTTATCTTTGCTTTCAGCGTATGGCGCGCCGACGCTATCGACACCCGTCTGGTACAGGAATCCTTCATGGTTGCAGTAAGCCTTGCTGTTGCAGCTATTCCTGAAGGCCTGGCAGCCGTTGTTACCATTGTACTTTCCATAGGCGTTACCAAAATGTCCAAACGCCATGCAGTAATCCGTAAGCTCACCGCGGTAGAAACCCTCGGCTGCACGGAAATTATCTGCTCCGATAAAACCGGTACTTTAACGCAGAACAAAATGACGGTTGTTGACCATTTCCATTTCACCAAAGACCGTCCGTATCTGGCTAAAGCCATGAGCCTGTGCTGCGACGCAGAAATTGACGATAATGGCAATGTTACCGGCGAACCTACCGAAGCAGCGCTTGTTACCTACTCCTACACCGTAGGCAACCCGAAAAACAAACTTGTGCCGATGTATCCGCGTATCGGCGAAGCTCCGTTCGATTCTGTAAGAAAAATGATGTCCACGGTGCATGAGCGTCTGAACAAAGAATACTTAAAACTCCCGGGCGTATGTGATTACGTTCAGTTTACCAAAGGCGCCCCGGGCGAAGTATTGAACCTCTGCACCCATTACCTTGACGAAAACAGCGTTATCAAACCGCTGACCGACGACAAACGCGAACTTATCCAGAGCCATATCCGCCGCATGGCAAACAACGCACTGCGCGTACTTGCCTGCGCTAAACGCGAATATGAAAAACCGCCTACGGACTTCAGCCCGGAAGCACTGGAACATGATTTAATCTTCGTTGGCATTACCGGCATGATTGACCCGGTTCGCCCCGAAGTTGTAGACGCTATTAAAGAATGCCACAGCGCAGGCATCCGCCCGGTTATGATTACCGGCGACCATATCGACACCGCAGTTGCCATTGCTAAACAGCTCGGTATCGTTGAAGATGCTTCGCAGGCAATTACCGGCGCACAGCTTAACGAAATCAGTGAAGCTGAATTTAACGGCGGCGCTGTTGAAAAATACTCCGTATATGCACGCGTACAGCCTGAACATAAGGTTCGTATCGTAAAAGCATGGCAGGCACGCGGCAAAGTAACCGCTATGACCGGCGACGGCGTAAACGACGCTCCTTCCATTAAAAACGCCGATATCGGTATCGGCATGGGCATTACCGGCACCGACGTTACCAAAAACGTTGCCGATATGGTACTTGCCGACGATAACTTTGCAACCATCGTTGCAGCAGTTGAAGAAGGCCGCCGCATTTACGACAACATCCGTAAATCCATTCAGTTCCTGCTTTCTTCCAACCTTTCCGAGGTTATCAGTATTTTCGTATCGACCATGATGGGCTTTACCATCCTGCTGCCGATTCACCTTCTGTGGATTAACCTTATTACCGACGCATTCCCGGCACTGGCACTGGGCATGGAAAAAGGCGAAGCCGATATTATGAAACGCAAACCGCGTTCCTCCAACGAAGGCATCTTTGCCGGCGGTATGGGCTTCGACTGCGCATACCAGGGCATTATGCTGGCCGGCGTAACGCTGGTATCCTACTTCGTAGGCCATTATCTGGAATCCGGGCGTTGGGAAATTGTTGACAGCCTTGACGGTATGACCATGGCGTTCATTACCCTGGCAATGGCTGAAATCTTCCACTCCTTCAACATGCGTACTCAGCACGCTTCCATCTTCTCCGTACAAGGCCATAACGTATATCTGTACGGCTCCATGATATTCAGCTGGGTACTCAGCACCGGTATCGTTTACATGCCTGTTATCTCCGATATGTTCAAATTCCAGCATATCTCCTTTGAAGAATACGTAGTTGCAATGGGCATGGCATTCTCCGTAATTCCTATTGTAGAAATCGTAAAATTCATTCAGCGCAAAATGCGTCATCAGGCCTAATGGCTGATTAACAAAAACTTAAAGCGGTATGGCAAACGCCATACCGCTTTTATTATGCAAAACCCGCACTGCTTTTTTGCCGTGCGGGTTTTATTTATAAAGCTCAGTTTTACTGTTTGTTAACCATTTGCTGATAGGTCCTGCCCCAGTCTGCCATAGCGTCGATAATGGGGTGCATGGATTTGCCCAGCTCGCTCAGAGAATATTCCACGCGCGGAGGCACTTCCGCATAAACCGTGCGCACAACAATGCCGTCCTTTTCCATTGAACGCAGGCTGTCGGTAAGTACCTTCTGGCTGATGCCCTCCAAATCTTTTTTAAGTTCGTTAAAACGCCAGGTACGCATTTGCAGGTTGCGCATAATCAAAATCTTCCATTTACTGCCAATTAAAGCCACCGTGGTAGCTACCGGGCAGGCTGGGCTTGATGCCTGGAAAGATTATGTTAAATCGCTCGGCAAACCCATGAACGATATCTTTATCGTCTGCCATCCTGCCGGAGCAAGCTATATTAAAGGCATGAATCTTTACGGCACGGAAGGCGCGCAAAAATCAATTGTTTCCGGCAGCACCGGTGCAAGCACCCAGGGCCTGTTTGCAGCTTTCGGCGCTGATTTCCACGGCGGCGATGATACAACGGCAATTACCAATACCGTAAGCGGCAAAGTACAACTTGCCGGTGTAGATTTTGAAGTTATTGACCGTGGCGAAAGCTACGACCTGGCAATTCCTTCGCTGAACGTTATTTACACACACATGCTTGGCAAAACAACCCACTCCATTTTAACCAGTGCGGCACATATTGGAGCCTTTCTGCAAATGTTAAAGGAATATCAGGCAGCAGGCTACGAAATGATTTTAACCTCGCACGGCGGGCCGGAAGGGCAGGATGCCGTTGCCGAAAAAATTGCCTACCTTAACAAAACCAAAGAAATTATGCAGCAGAGCAAAACCGCCGATGAATTTAAAGCTGCTATGCAGGCTGCTTTCCCTGCTTACGACGGACTGAACTACCTTGATATGACGGCAGGCTTTTTGTATAAATAATTAAAAACGGTATTAACGCAAAACAGCGGGCAGAATAATCCTGTACGCTGTTTTTTAAGTCTTATTACTTAACTGTGTAAGGCTTTACCAAATATTACAAGTTTATTTATTTCACTGCTTCTTCCAGTTTCGCCAAACTTTCCGTTACCATGGCATACTGGTTAATTGCGGCATATTCGCATACCTGCACGGCCTGCGGCGCGTATTCCTTAAGCGCTGCAAAGTAATCGTTCCAGTCTATATTGCCGCAGCCAACCGGCAAATGAGCGTCCGCCGTGCCGTCGTTATCGTGAATATGCACACCTACTAATTTGTTATTTAAATCGCGCAGCACATCGCTTAATTTCCAGCCGTTAACATGCGCATGCCCTGTATCAAGCAGTGCAGCAGCATTGGGGAAGCGTTTAAACAAGCCAAGATATTCCTCATATTCAAACAAGAGCGTGCCGGTTGTACGCAGGCCCACGTTTTCCAAAGCAACCGTTACGCCGTATTTTCCAGCCAGCTGCAGCAGTTTTTCAATGCGGCTGCACACAAGCTCCTGCACAGCTAGTTTTTCTCCGGCAAAATGCCATGCTTCGTTGCTGTGTACAACAACAAAAGCCGCATTAATTTTGGCAGCATAGGCAAAAGTTTTTTCGTACACTTCAAGATATGCCGTGTCATTCGGGTCGGCAAGGTTTACGGCAACGCACGGCCCGTGAATGCTGAACCTGCGTTCCGCGCCGTCCCTGCTTTTTAAATCTTTCAGCACATAGTCCCAGTAATGGTCGGTGCCGAACTCATAAAAAATTTCAATATCATATTGCATCGGCAAAGCTTTTAAAAATGCTTTGCTGAAACTGCCGAAAGGCAAATCGCTTACCGAAAATTTCATCTTACAATCTCACCCTTTTGTACATAACCGATATTCTCTTTGGTTTCTGCGTTGAACAGGCTTACCTCGTCCCAGTTAAAGTCAAGGCCGATGTTGCCGCTAATTTCCGCGCCAGTGCCCGGCAGCGTTACAAACACCGTTTCACCATTTACGTTAACGGTCACGGTACGCTGGTTGCCGGTGTTTTCCTGGTAGCTTACGCAGCCCTTAATTTTGCCGTCGGCCGCAGGCTTTAAATGCTCCGGCCTGATGCCAACAAGCACATTGGTATGCCCTGCCAGAATTTTCTGCCACAGCTCCGGCACATCGCTTACCACATCGCCGATTTTGAGCTTGCCGCTGCTGTAATAGCCGCTGACGATGTTCATTGCGGGCGAGCCGATAAAACCTGCAACGAAGGTGTTGGCAGGATGATGGTAAATAACGTCCGGCGTACCGGCCTGCTGCAAAACGCCGTCGCGCATAACGACGATGCGGTTAGCAACGGTCATCGCCTCAATCTGGTCGTGCGTTACGTAAATCATGGTCGGTTTGTAAATTTCGTGGATACGGACAAGCTCAGTCCTTGCCTGCTGGCGCAGCTGCGCGTCAAGGTTGGAAAGAGGTTCGTCCAGAAGGAAGTAAGGCGATTGTTTTACCAGCGCCCTGCACAAAGCAACACGCTGTTTCTGGCCGCCGGAAAGGTCTTTCGGCTTGCGGTTTTCATAGCCCTGCAAGTTCAGAATTTTCAGCGCTTCCATGGTACGTCTTTTAATTTCGTCCTCGCCTAATTTCTGGATTTTCAGGCCGAAGGCAATATTATCCCAAACGGAAAGATGCGGGAACAGCGCGTAGCTCTGGAAAACCATCGCCACGTTGCGCTCTCCGGGAGGCACGTCATTAATAACCCTGCCGCCCATAATCAGCTCGCCGCTGGTAATTTCTTCCAAACCCGCAATCATGCGCAGGGTTGTACTTTTGCCGCAGCCGGAAGGCCCGAGCAGGATAAGCCTTTCGCCTTCATTAATTTCAAGATTTAACGATTTAACGATTTTAGCGTCGCCGTAGGATTTGCAGACGTCTTTAAAAACTATGCTATTCATTAACCTTTAACCCCCGATTGCATAAATGTATTAAGGATGAACTTCTGGCAGAACACGTACAGAATCAACGGCGGCAGGCTTGTCAGCACGGCAACCGCCATAGCAATGCCCCATTCGCTGCCGCCCTCGGCGCTGATAAACATCTGCAAAGCCAGCGGCAGGGTGTACATTTCTTTGTCCTGCAAAACCAAAAGCGGCCAGAAGTATTCGTTCCACGAGTTGATGAAGAACAGAATCGCCACCGCGATAACGGAAGGTTTAATCAGCGGCAGAATAACGCGGCGCAGAATGACAAACGGTTTGGCGCCGTCAAGGATAGCCGCTTCCAACAGCGCTTTAGGTATGCCGCGCATCGTCTGGCGCATCAGGAAAATGCCCATGCCATCCGCGAAAGCGGGCAGCATTACGCCCAGCGGGTGGTTTAACAGGTTCAGCTTACTCATCAGCAGGTAGTTAGGCATAATCAGCACCGTTACCGGGATGAAGAACGTCAGCAGCATGCTGTTAAAAATCGTTTCTTTGTATTTAAAATCGTAGTAGATAAAAGCAAACGCCGCTAAGACGCTTGTGATAACCTTCATCGCGGTTGTACCCGCAGCGATGATGAAGGTGTTGTAGATGTAGGTTAAAAGCGGAAAGTCCTCCAGCACCGTTGTGTAGTTGTTAAGCGTCGGCGGGAAGGGTAGCGGGTTCAGCGTAGCCTGGAAAATCTGGTCCATATCCTTTAAAGAAGTGGATATCATAAAAACTATCGGCCACAGCTGAATAAAAACTGCAATTAAAAGCGGGATATGCCACATTAATTCTTTTTTATCAGTTTTCATAATATACCTTCTTCTCTAAATATTTGGTCCTGAACAGCAGGAACGCGATATAGCAAATCATCGTGATGATGGCAAAGGCTGCGGATTTGCCGGTCTGGAAGAATACAAACGCATACTGGTAAATGATGTACACCAGGTTGGAGCTGCCCTGGTCCGGCCCGCCCTGCGTAAGCATGTTTACCGGTACCAGCACGTACTGCAAGCCGAACACCACAGTTATTGTAAATACGTAAATAGCGGTGGAAGACGTCATCGGCACGATAATCTGTTTAAAAATCTGCCAGTTGCTGGCGTTTTCAAGTTTGGCTGCTTCAATCATTTCTTTCGGCACTGCCAGCATGGCGGCCAGCATTACAATCAGGTTGTAACCGAAAACCTTCCAGCCGATGATGGTGCAGATAGCAAAAATTACCAGCCAGTTTTCTTTAAACCAGCGCGGCGATTCAACATCGAACCACGAAAGCACAATGCTTAACGGGCCAGCCAGCGGGTTGTAAATCCACAGGAACAGGATACTTGCAACTGCAAGGGAAAGAGTTGCCGGCATGAAAAGGGTTGAACGGTAAAAGCCCTTGCCGCGCTCGATTAAATGCCCCAGCACAAACGAAAACAGGTATGGCAGCACAAAATTCAGCACCAGCATGATGGCTACAAACACAACCGTATTGGCAAGTATTTTGATAAGTTCCTCGCTGCCCAGCACGGCGGTGTAGTTTTCGATACCGACAAACGTCATGTTGGGGCTGACCATATTCCAGCTGAAAAAGCTTAAATACAGGTTTTGCAGCAGCGGCCAGTACGAAAATACTACAAAAAAAGAAGATGCTTGGCAGCAGAAACAAAAACGCGTGCCATTTATTCTTTTCCATCTTAATTTCTCCTTTAGTTAAAAATCAGGCTGCCGCAGCAAGCAGCAGCCTGAAACTTCATCAGCCCTTATTACATCAGGCTGTTAATTTTTTCTGCGGTTTCGTGCAGAGCCTGCGCAGCGCTTTCTTTGCCGCTCAGGATAATGTCGCGGGCGTCGATGAGAAGCTGTTCAGCCTGTAAGCCGTTAGCGCCGGGGAAGCTTGCCCAAGGTACAAGGTTAGGCATTAAGGAAAGTGCAACCTGCACGTTTTTGTTGGTGTCAACCAGTTTCTTGAAGCCGTTGGGGTCGTTTTCTACGCCTTTACGCGGCGGCAGGTAACCGGTGCCGGTACTCCATTTCAGCAGTGCTTCCGGGGATTCCAGATATTTGATAAATTCAACGGCTGCTGCTTTTTTAGCATCGTCGTTGCTGAAAATCATCAAGAAGTTGCCGCCTGCCGGAACTTTCAGCTCTTTGCCTTCAAATTTCGGGAACGGAGCAGCCATTACTTCAAACTTAGCGCTCTTTTCAAAGTTGGCGCGTTTGCCGATGGTGGTGCAAACCATGCCCAGCTTGCCGCTGAGATAAGCCTGGAAGCCTTCTTCGTTGGTAGCATGCAGGCCGGTGCCTTCCTGTACCATGTCAGCCAGCAGCTGATATGCTTCGGCAGCTTCCGGGGTATCGAAGCCTGCCAAGGTTTTGCCGTTTTCTTTCTTCAGCATGCTGCCGCCGTTGGATTCGATGATAGCCTGCTGAGTCCAGTTATCGGCATATTCCTGCATGAAGAAGCCCATGTTGCCGGTGTTGTCTTTAATCTGTTTCGCAGCCGCTTTAACTTCGTCCCAGGTTTTGGGCGGGTTAGCGGGGTCAAGCCCTGCTGCTTTAAAAATTTCCGGGTTGTAGTACAGTACCGGCACACTGATGGAGTACGGCACGCCAATCTGTTTGCCGTCGTCGGTCTGCGCCAGCGCCAGTACGTTAGGCAGGAAGTTGTCTTTTAAGAAGTTCGGGTCTTTGGCGCTTTCAAAGGATTCGTTAATATCCTGGTATTTCAGGTTTTCGGCAGCATAGTTAAGGTAAGACCAGCCCATCTGCACTACGTCCGGATTTTTGCCGGAAGCAATGGCTGCCTGCAGGTTTTGGGTAAGGCCTTTATACATATCAGGGTTGTATTTTTCTACAACTTCAATGTCAGGATGTTTTTCGTTAAAGTCTTTTACAAGTTCTTTAACGGTCTGGCCGCCGAAGCTTTCAGACGCTACATGCCAATATTCAATTTGTACTTTTTTGCCGCTGGTACTGTCGGCAGATTTGTTATCGCCGCCGCAGCCGGCAAAGAATGCGGTACACATGGTTGCCAGCAGTACACTGGCAATTTTTTTCTTTAAACTCATTATTAGAACCTCCGTGATTTTGATTTTCTTCATATTAACATTAAAATTTAAAATGCAATGTGCGCAGCAGGTTAAGTATTGGTTAAAAAACTTTAAATTTCATTAAGTAATTGTTAATTATGTAAAATTTTCTACACAATAAATTCACACTCCGCCGCTATGATAAAGTTGACACCGGCGCAGAGTTTTCGTTACAATATAGTTAATATAATTCAAGGAGGTAAACTTACACAATGAATAAAAACTTAATGATTGTTATCGCCGCACTGCTCGTAATTTTCGGGCTTGTAATGAGCGGTTACAACAACCTTGTAGGCATGAATGAAAACATTAACGGCAAATGGTCACAGATTGAAAACCAGCTGCAGCGCCGCAACGATTTAATCCCCAACCTTGTTAATACCGTTAAAGGTTATGCTGCACACGAAAGCGATGTGTTTAAAGCTGTTGCCGACGCGCGCGCCAAACTTGGCGGAGCTAAAACCGTGCAGGAAGCAAGCCAGGCTGACGGCGAACTTTCCGGCGCACTGAGCCGCCTGTTAATGGTAGCCGAAAACTATCCGCAGCTTAAGGCCAACGCCAACTTTACGCAGCTGCAGGATGAACTGGCAGGCACCGAAAACCGCATTGCCGTATCCCGCCAGGATTACAACAACGCCGTGCAGGAATTCAACGCCAGCATCAAACAGTTCCCGACCGTATTGTATGCAGGCATTTTAGGCTTCAGCCAGCGCGATTACTTTGAAGTGCCCGAAAGCGCCAAAGCAGTGCCGCAGGTACAATTTTAAAATGCGTTAAGGATTTAAACCATGATTAAGCATTTTTTACTTCTGCTGCTGGTACTGGCACAAACCCTTTATGCCGCAGCAGGGCTGGAAGCAGCGGAAATACCGCCTAAACCGCAGGCAGGCACTAATATCTATGTGCAGGACTACGCGGATGTTATTTCCCCTGATTCCGAAAAAATAATTTATTCTATCGGCCGTGAGCTTGACAGCAAAACAACGGCGCAGGTTGCCGTGCTGACTGTGCCTACGCTTGACGGCGAGCCCATTGAAAGCTATGCGCTTAAAGTGCTGCGCGGCTGGGGCATCGGCAGCCGTGATAAAAATAACGGCGTGCTGATAGTTGTTGCCACGCAGGACAGGCAAAGCCGCATTGAAGTCGGCTATGGGCTGGAAGGCGCACTGCCTGACGGGCTTACCGGACGCTTGCAGGACGATACCATGCTGCCCTACTTTAAACAGGGACAGTACGATAAAGGCATTGTTAACGGCTATGCCGCAACTGCAGCGACAGTTGCCAAAGAATACAATGTTAAGCTGGAGGGCGTAAGCTATACCCCACCGGCACCGAAGCAGAATGACAGCCTGCCGCTGTGGGCAGAACTTGCAATCGGCATCGGCATAGTGCTGCTTCTCGTAATAGATAACGTATTTTTGGGCGGCTTTATTACCCAAATGCTGATTTTATCAATCTTCCGGCGCGGTGGTGGCGGCGGTGGAGGTTTTGGAGGCGGCAGCGGCGGGGGCGGCGGCTCCTCCAGAAGATGGTAAGTAAAAAGTAAACGCACCATGTAAAAACATGGTGCGTTTTTTATAAATATGCTTGTGGTAATTTGCCACAGATGATATAATAAAAGCAAGTAAATAGTAATTTATCACACAAGGAGGTTTTAACTTATGACCAGTGTAAGCGTAAGAATAGATAAAAATTTATTTGACGCCGCCGCTGTTGAAGGCAAAGCAGAATACCGCAGTGCCGCACAGCAAATTAACTTTTGGGCAAATGTAGGCCGTAACGCTCTGGCAAACCCAGATTTGCCAATAGATTTTGTTGCCCAACTTCTTATAGCCAAAGAATTAGCCGATGAACCATTTACCTTCGAGGAAAACTGATGCAGCCACCAACAATCCATATAATTAAACAAAAACAACCTTTTGTCCGCACATACAAAAAGCTGCAAGCTGCAAAAAAGAAGTTGGTAAACGAAGCAATTTTAACTATTGATAAAAATCCCGAAGTAGGCACCGAAAAAAAGCAGGACTTAAAGGGAATTTATGTTTACAAGTTTAAAATTGATAACACCCTAATGCTTTTGGCATACACTTTTGACCCCAAAACACTAACCTTAATTTTATTAGGCGTACACGAAAACTATTACCGCGATTTGAAAAAATATTTAAATAAATAGCAAAATGCTTGAGTTAATTCCTCAAGCATTTTTATTAATCAAAATTTTTCTTTAAATACTTTACCATATCCACTCGTTCGGAGATGCATGCCATCCGAAAAATCATTTTCATCTACACCACATACTTTCGGATTATATGATCCATAAATTTTTAAACTATATTTTTCTGCCGTATTAATAAAAAATTTTTCTGCTTCTAATACATTTTTAAATTTTAAAGAATTGCTAATATAATTATATACATACGGATGATATGGAGGAAAGTATAAAATAACATCAACATTATTATCACTTAAAAAGTCTATAAATCTTATAAACTTATCGATATCTACCTTTTCTAACTCATTAAAATCATCAAGTTGATATATTCTATTGCCATTTATATAAGATTTAGCATTATCTCTAATTTCTTCAACGGTAAGCTTATTAACGCCACTGCCATACTTTAACGAACCATTGCTTAAAATAATAGCATTAACTACATTTGCAGTTTTGTTTATAGCTTCTGGCATTCTTTCATTTTTTTGTAATTCTTTAATGGAATTTCGTAAATAAGATATTGAAAACAATGTTTGAGTTTTTTCTAATATATAATCTATATTATTATATTCCTTTATTTTTTCATCATTAAAATTTAGCAACTTTAATCCGTTATAATATTCTCTTTCTAAAGATTTCCATCTAGTATCACCACGGTTTTTATTCAAATTCCACGGTTCAACTGCTAAAATAACTTTTTTAGGAAATTCGTGGTACTTTTCAAAATATACATCAAATAATGCTATGTCATCATTGAAATTAGCACCGCTGACGCTATAATTGCCAAAACTATTTTTATCCTTATCAAATTCAGAAATAATGCCCATTGCACGGCTTGAACCAAATACAATAGTATCTGGTTTAATGTTGGTTTTTATAATTAACTCTTTCTTAAAAATTCTTTCATCAAAATTTGTTAAACCGGCTACTGCTTTTCCTTGAACTAAATAATTTACTGCTATATCAACCTTTTTGTTATTAAAAATCCCAGCAGGATCCATATAATAATTAAAACCTGCTATAAATAATAAAATAGTTATACATATTACTGAAAACATTTTTGCAAATTTATCAAATCCAATCATTATATCCCTCTGTAGCTTGATTTAAAATTGAAAATATAAAAACTGTGTTACTTGACCTAATTTTAAAATAGGATAAATAAACATTAAAACTAATACTATTAACCACAAATAATTAGGCACAAATTTCTTCTCAAATTTTACTGTATCAATACCAATTAAAACTAATACAATAATTCCTAAAAATCCGCTTATATGTTTTAACGCTATTGCACCACCGCTAATATTTGTTACATCAAACATTGCTATCAAAATATTCAGCGCATCGTTAAAGCTTGCCGCCCTAAAAAATATCCATGCTATATTTACAGCATTAAAGGTCAGCAACCAATTCATCCATTGCGGCAAAGTATATTTTGTTTTACGCCACAGGTGATTTATACAAATATAAATTCCGTGCAGCACTCCCCAAAATATAAAAGTCCAGCCGGCACCATGCCACAAGCCTCCTAAAAACATCGTTATCATAATGTTGCGCAGGTGGTGTCCAGTTCTGTTACCGCCAAGCGGTATGTATAAATAGTTTTTCAAAAATGAAGACAATGTCATGTGCCATCTGCGCCAAAAGTCTATTATACTTGTTGCCCTGTATGGCAGATTAAAGTTCAGCGGCAGGTTATAGTTAAACAACAAACCAAGCCCTATTGCCATTTCCGAATAACCGGAAAAATCGAAATACAATTGCAGTGTATAGGCCAACGACCCGCCCCAAGCGTCAAGCATTGTCAAATCAGCTGTACTGTTAAAAACACGGTCAGCATAAATTGCCAGTTTATCAGCAATAACAACTTTTTTAAACAGACCTATGGTAAACCATAAAATACCATAAGTTAAGTTTTTATAATTTATTTTATAGCGTTCTGCCTGCGAAAATTGTGGTATCATATCACGGTGGTACAAAATTGGTCCTGCAATTAAATGCGGAAATATCGTTACAAAAAGCAAATAATCGCTTTTACTGTACGCTTTGGTTTCGCCGCGGTATACGTCAACAAGGTAGGCCGTTTGCGTGAAGGTAAAAAATGAAATGCCCAGCGGCAGAACGATATTTTTCATTGCTATGCCGGCATTAAAAAGGTAATTAATATTTTCTAAAATAAAATTAGTGTATTTAAAATACCCCAAAAACAGCAGGTTAAAGGCAATACCTACCATAAGCACTTTTTTGCTGCGATTATTCGTCAGGCATCTGCCAAAAGCATAGTTTACTGCGATTGAAGCTAAAAGTATAGGCAAGTTATTAATATCCCAGTAAGAATAAAAACAAACCGATGCAAAGATTAAAAATATTTTTGCAGCTTCATTTTTAATAAATTTGGCTGTCAAATAATAGCCTAATAACGTAATAGGAAGATAAACAAAAATAAACTCATAAGAATTAAACAGCATATTACTCTCCAGATTATAGATGATGCTACTATTTTATCACGCACTTCCCCCCCCTGCAATACATTCAAACTAACGCACTGCGAAAATTTCCTTTATTTCATTGCGCATACAAAAATTCCGGCATATCACTGATATGCCGGAATTTTTTCACACGGCAACGCACGCCATTGCTGCGCATGACGCACGTTGTTTTATCTAATACAACAAAAAAGCTGCGGCACGGTTTGTGCCGCAGCTTTTAATTTAAGCTATCAACTTATTTGCCTTCAATGGCGATATACTTTTTAGCTTCAACGGCTTTCGGGTCTTTTTTAGGAATGCTCAGGCTCAAAATACCGTCTTCGTATTTAGCCTTAATATCTTCTTCGGTAACGGCGCTGCCAACATAGAAGCTTCTTGTCATGCTGCCGCTGTAACGTTCACGGCGGATATAACGGCCTTCGTTATCTTTTTCGTCCTTATCAACGCCTTTAGCAGCCGAAACTGTAAGGTAACCGTCTTCCAGATGAGCGCTGATTTCATCTTTTTTGAATCCCGGCAGGTCAATATCAAGTTCATAACCTGTTTCGGTTTCTTTAACATCAGTTTTCATAAGGTTTTTGCTGTGTTTGCCATACAACGGGTTTCTGCCGCCAAAGAAGTTCCTTTCAAAAGCATCGTCCATAAAATCATCAAATAAGTTTTCTCCAAAGATGGTAGGTAACATCATAATAAAAGACTTCCTTTCAAAACTTGCAATTTATATCAGCAGCTTTAAAGGCTGTCGCTTCTGAACTTAAGGCTTCCGCCCCTTATCGGGGCCTTCCTTCGTTCTGAATATAATATACCACTTGTTGTTAGCACTGTCAATAGGTGAGTGCTAATATTTTAAAAAATTTTTTATCTTTTTTTATTTATAATTAAAAAACTGCCGCAAATTTCTTTACAGCAGTTTCTTACTATTCATTTTTGCAGCCTCCGGCTGTTTAGCCATATAGCCCCTGCCTGTATTACAAGCATGACCGCAAGCACAACGCCCGGCAGTACTGTTTTAAACAACAGCAACCATCCGCAGGCAGCGCCACAAGCCCATAACACGGCTGCCCAAAGAGCAGCTTTTTCATTTTGCCCGCACATTTTTTGCAGCCTGCCGCTCAGCTTTATCGCCTCTGCCAGATTTTCCGCATTGCCATCCTTAAAAACAACGCTGCCTTCTTTAACGGCACCGGGGCTGTAAATATCTGCCCGCAAAGCTGTGCCGTCCTCACAACGCTTAATTACGGCAACAAATTCCCCGGTTCTGCAAAAGGTTTCGGCAAGTTCTTTCTGGTGTTCCGCATTAAGTTCCGCCACGGTTTTATCAAAACCGGCCTTACTGCCGATGTATTCTGCCCTGTGCTTGGCACCGCTGCTGAACATAACAGTGCGCACGCCGAGTTTTTGCAGGCTCTGCAAAGCCGGGGCAAGATTGCTATTAACCTTCTCCCCAACTGCTATAATACCCTGCAAGTTTCTGCCGCAGGTTAAATAATAAGCAGTTTTGCCCTGTTTTTGCAGCTCTGCTTCATATTTGGCAAAAGCGGCAGGAACATCAGCCACAGTACGCACAAATGCCAACATGCCCATGCGGATATTTTTACGGCTGCACTGCGCCGCAATGCCGCCACGCAGCGTTACAACGCCGCTGCATGCAGGCAGGTTAAGCCCAGCTGCCGCATTTTTCAATACTTCGCGCAGCGGATGCCCGGCAGTTTCCGCAACGGATGCCGCCAACGCCAAAAGCTGCGCTTCACTGACAGCTGCCGTAATAATATCTGTTATTTCCACTCCGCTGCTACCGGCAAAACTTTCATCAAAAACTGCCATACTTATTTTGCGGCTGTTTTTTAATGTTTTTTTGTTTTCAAACAAATAATTGTTGTTTTGCGCATTCTGCAAGGCAAAATAATACGGCAAAGTATTACCCAGCATAAACGCACCTGCCCCGGCTGCCATAAGCACGCTGCCTAAAACCTGCCACGAAGCAGACGCGCCAAGGCCGTAAAACCACCAGCTTAACGCCGCAGCAAGTGCAAGGGCAAATACCGCTGGCAGCACAAATGCCGCTGTTTTATCGGCTGTAATGCCGTCATCAGGCTCCGCGGCACTAAAATTTAAACGGTTTTGCTTAAAATAGCAATTTAACAAAACGGAAAACAGTAAAACGGCAAGCGGTGCAAACCCTGCCGCTGCGGCACTGATAAATCCATATACCGCATTTATGCTTACAATGACACTGCTGATGATTCCAGCCGCGCAGCAAACAAATACCAGCCCTTCCATTGCCGGTACGCCGCCAAACAAAGTTTTTCTGCCGCTTTGCAAAACAGGCTGCGAATAATAAACAAGCGGCAGCAGCAGTAAAAACTGCGCCGCAGCAAGCGCTGCCGTAAAACGCCAGTCCGCAGGCATTACAAAAAGCGGCACCGCAGCTAAAGCGCATAAGGCAAGTGTCAGCAGCAGGCAAATTTGCAGTTCTTTTTTAGTTAAATTTTTATTTGCAGCCATTTTCATCATGCCGTTTAACACTTACCTCTATTTTCATTAAATAATCATCGGCATAACGCTCCGATAAATAATTGGTTATATCATTCTGATAAATACTGCCGTTTGGTTCATAGCCAAGTTCATGCAGCTCACAGCAAAACTTGCGGTATTCCTCCTGCAAGGCATAGTATGATGAACGTATATATTTAACGGCATAGCATCCTGCCGGTTTAACGTGCAAATAGCGGCTTTTTGCTTTTTTATCAACTCGCGAGGAGAACCATCCCGTAGCAAAACTGCCGTTTACAATATTTTCGTAAGGAATTATCTCGCCAGTAACAAAATCATCATACGCATTATGCTTTGTACAGTAATCCCATAAACGCGAAACAACAGCAAATAATTCTTTTTCACTGTTATTTTTTGGTCTGTCGCTGATTATAAAATATTCTTCTCCGGCGTCTTCAATGCTTATGGTATTTTCTTCCACATCAAACGCTTCTTTTGTCATTTTTAATGTGTTGCGCAAAAGGCGGCGGCGGCGCGTCAGCACTTCAATTTTCTGCTTCAGCAGCTTGTCCTGCTCTTTTAAAAGTTCCATAAAAGCATCGGTATCGCGCTCATCCATGTAATTTTTTATTTCTTCCAGCGAAAGCCCCACTTCTTTTAAAGTAGTTATAAGGTCAAACATATAAATCTGGTTCAGCGAATAATAGCGGTAGCCGTTCGCCGCTGTTTTTACCGGCTTTAAAAGCCCAATATCATCATAATGGAATAAAGTATCTTTGGTTGTATTGCAAAAGGCGGCAAATTCGCCCGTTTTTAAAAGCCTCTGCGAAATTTTTAAAACCCCCTTGACTATGGTGCTGCACCATACTTTACTATTATTATAGCGGCAAAATTACTTTGCTGCAAGTGAAAGGGTGAATTATCATGAAACATGTTTATATGCTGTTTGCGGCCATTGCACTGGAAGTTACAGGCACAACTTTTATGAAGTTTTCCGTTATGCACGAATGGCTTATCGGTTATCCGGTAATGCTTTTATTAATGGGCTTTTCGTACTTCTGCCTCAGCAAGGCAGTAAAAAAAATACCCATCAGCGTTGCCTACGCAGTTTGGGAAGGCATCGGCCTTATGGGCACCGCCTTTATTGCCTGGATTATTTTTAACGAAGCAATGCCGCCGCAAAAGCTTTTTGCTTTTGCAATTATACTAATAGGGCTGACAATGGTTAAAAACGGCACAGCCCGCACCGGGAGTGAATAAAAATGGCTTATACAACCGGCATTATATACTTATTGCTTGCTGTCGCAACAGACGTTATCGCTAATATTTTTCTTAAAAAATCAAACGGTTTCCACAACAAAAAATACGGGTTTGCTTCGCTTGCCCTTATCGGCGTCGCCTTCCTGTTTCTGGCGCAGGCCCTTTTAACGCTTGATTTAAGCATTGCCTACGCAACCTGGGGCGCGCTTGGCATTTTAGCAACCACCTTTGTGGATAAATTGTTTTTTGGTTTAAAAATTAAACCTCTTGGCGCATTCGGTATCATTACAATGATTGGCGGCATTGTTATGCTGAAAATGTTGTAAAATTATAAAAGGAGAAGGCTTAAAACCTTCTCCTTTTGTTTTTTGTTTTTATTCTTCTTTTTTATTTTTATAAACAAAGTAATAGAACGGCACGGCAATTACGGCTGCGCCAAGGCCCATAATCAGCTGCTGGGGCTTAGCCTGTGCCAGAAGCCATAAACTGGTAAGCACGGCAATAACCGGAATAACAGGGCCAAACGGAATTTTAAACGCACGCGGCGCATCCGGCATTTTTTTGCGGAATACCGGTATGGAAAGGCATGTGGGAATATACTGCGAAAAACGCGATACCACGCTGATGGAAGCAAGGAACGTAAAGCTGCCGGTATAGGCAATTAAAAGCGCGATAACGGTAGAAGCAATTATGCACCAGTAAGGAGCGTTAAAGCGGTTGCGTTTCGTCATAGCGGCAGGCAGCATGCCTTTTTCTGCCAAAGCAAGACAGCTGTACGGAGTAACGAAAGACGAACTGATGCACAGCGCGCCGATGGAAACCAGCGTGCCGGAAGCAACAATGCCCACGCCGAAACTGCCTGCAATACGCCCGAAAGCTTCCTGCACGGGAACCGTTGTATTGGCAAGGTCATAGCCCATTATGCCGATAGCGCAGGCCAGAAGCATAAAATAAATTGCTGCTACAATGCAGATAACAACCAAAATGGCTTTCGGCAAATTCTTTTGCGGGTTTTCCATTTCGGAAGCGGCAACGGCGATACTTTCAAAGCCCGTAAAAGTAAAGAACAGCATTACAGCCGCCGTGCCGAAGCTGCCGGGAGTGTATTCACCGCCGGGGAACAGCGGCGTAAAATTGGCAGTGTCGATAAAGAAAACGCCCATGCCGATAAACAATACAAACGGCAGAATCTTGGCAACGGTTGCCATATTCTGGATAACCTTAAACAGCTGCACGCCAAACAGATTCATAATTGCCAGCAGTGCAAAAATTACGGTTACAATAATGTTTTTCATCAGCGGCGTGCTTAACTCCGGCATAATGCCGCCCAAAGCAGTGGCAAAGCCAACGCCCATGGTAGAAAACGCAATAATGCGGGTAATCCACGTTAAAAAGCCAACCTCGTAGCCGATAAAATTGCCAAAAGCCTCTTTGGCATAAATGTATGGGCCGCCGTTATCTTTAAACAGCCCGCTGGCTTCGGCAAAGCAGAAAGTCATTGCCAATACCAGCAGCATATCAAACAAAAGCACGCCAAGGCTTGCCGGGCCGATAATGCTCATGGCGTTGTTAGGCAAAAGAAAAATGCCCGAGCCGATAATGCTGTTAATACCGAAAAGCACTATCGTCCAAAAGCCCATTTTACCTTTACTCATAGTAACTTCTCCCTTATTTTAAATTAAACTTTATTTTTTAGATGCGGCAACCCTGTCAATGAAACCGGCAAAAATTCTGCGCATTTCGGGATGCTCCTGCCACATATTTTCCGGGTGCCACTGTACGGCAACAATCTGGCTGCCTTCGGCGCTTTCAATTGCTTCAATAACTCCGTCCGGAGCTTTGGCCGTAACTTTTAAACCCTCGCCAACTTTTTTAATACCCTGATGATGGCGGGAATTTACATACGCTTTGCCGCCCAGAGCTTCATACAGGCAGCTGCCTTCTTCCACCGTTACGTGGTGAGTAGGATAGCAGCCGTTTGCACCCTGTGAATGGCGGATGTAAGCGTCAGAGTTCTGCGTTGCCAAATCCTGATATACGCTGCCGCCCATCATAATATTAATAAACTGGCAGCCGCGGCAGATGCCGAAAATAGGCTTGCCTGCCTTGTAGAAGGCTTTAAAAATTTCTGCTTCGAACACATCGCGTTTGTAATTGGTCATACCGATATGCATCCACGGCTCTTCGCCGAAAAACGAAGGGTCGGCATCCGGCCCGCCGGGAATAATGAGCGCGTCGAACATTTCTGCATAATCTTCGCCTTTGGCACCCGGAACATCCGGCAGCACAATGGGCAGCGCGCCCAGCTCGTTAATAATATCAACCAGCCCGCGTGCGGTAAACGGCGCGCGCACAAGGTTAGTTACATCACTGGCGTACGGGTAAGTATCGGCAGTAATGGCAATACGTAATTTAGACATATAAACCTCCTGAAATTAAAACATTTTGCTGAAATAATAATTACAGCAGAAATTATTATACCGCAAAATTATAAAAAATTGAATTTAATAGTTAAAAATTTTTAACTAAAGTTCTGCTCACTGCACATATTTTATAAAAATTTACTACAAAAATAAAAGACCCTTCTGGCATCTGCCTAAAGGGTCTTAATTTTTAACTGGCGGAGTGGCAGGGATTTGAACCCTGGCGGGAGTTGCCCCCCCTAACGATTTAGCAAACCGTCCTCTTCAGCCACTTGAGTACCACTCCAATTGACTTACTTAATTAGTATACACTATGTTTTGCTGTTTGGCAAGTATTTAAAGCAACAATTTTAAATTTTTTCTGCGTTTCTGCGCGGCCGCTCGTATTCCACATCGCCGTTGGCCAGCGCCCACAGGTAAAAACTGGCTACCGAAGCATACGGACTGTAACGTTTATGGTACTTTTCTGCCAGCGCCGGGGTTATTTTTTTATGCCCGTACAGCCTTTTAAGCCCGTTCTGAATGGCAGCGTCGCCAAAACTTAATATATTTTTGCGCCCCAGCGAAAAAATCAGCTGCATTTCCGCCGTCCATTTGCCAATGCCGTCCAGTTTTACCAGTTCTGCAATAACTTCATCATCAGCCATAGCCGCAAAAGCGCCAAAATCAATTTCGCCATTAAGCACTTTTTGCGCCAGGCGTTTAATATACACGGCCTTGCGCCCGGATAGGCCGCAGCCTCGCAGCTGTTCCTCCGTTACTGCGTCAATAGCCTGCGGCGTAACAACACCACCAAGCAATTCCGTAAAGCGCCGCCAGACGCTTTCTTTGGCGTGGCGCGATATTTGCTGTCCCGCAATGGAATTAACAAGCGATACGAAAATATCGGGGTATAATTCTCTTTGAATAACCCCGGCTTTTTCGATAACGGCAGCCAGACGCTTATCTTTCTTTTTTAAATAATTCAGTTCTTTTTCGCCGTATTCAAAATAAAGCATAGTGCTCCCATAATAAAAAACGCGCCTGAAAGGCGCGATAAAATCGTGGCGGAGAGGGTGGGATTCGAACCCACGGAGGCTTGCACCTCGCTGGTTTTCAAGACCAGAGCCTTAAACCACTCGACCACCTCTCCCTGCTAATTTTTTATTATATGATAAATGTGCTTATCAGTCAAGCGTCATTACTTTAAAATTTCATCCGTGCGCGCCAGTACAAAGGCTTCTGTTTCCAGTGCTTTGGCCTCCAGCGTCTGCATTTTGGCCGCTGCCTGCTCCACATAAGCGGCGTCTTTAATAAGCCCAAGGTTAATTTTTACGTTATACAACGCACTGCGCAGCGCTGCCCTTGCTACAATAGCCGATACCGTTCCATCGCTTATGGCATTAGGGTTGCCGGTTACAATAATTCTGCGGGCCAAAAGCAGCACCTCCATACTCTTTTCGGCAATCTGCATGGGAACATCTGCCGCCGCAACAGCAGCCTGCTGGATTGCAGCCGTACGCGCCGCTTTTTCTTCATCCGTCGTTTTTGGCATTTTATACGCCGCCATAAATTTGCCGAATACAGCCGCATCATCATCTGCAAGCGCCGTCAATTCTTCGCGCAGTTTACCGGCAGCGGCAATAATCTGTGCGGTTTGCTGCTCATTTTCTTCGCTGCCTGCTTTGCCCACAGTTAAATTGGCAAGCATGGCCGTAAGCGCCGCCGCAACAGCCCCGCAAAGTGCCGAAGCCGCACCGCCGCCCGGTGTCGGCGCTTTGGACGCCAGTTCTTCCAAAAAAGTTCCGCAAGTTATATTAACTAAAGTTTCCATAAGTGCCTCCTTTATTTGCAATCCACACTTTAAAATTGTTTAAACTGCCATAAAAATATAAATTCTCCCGGCATTATCCGTACAGTTCTTTACGCACATTCTCACAATCCTGAGCCATTGCCCTCATATCATCCTCATCAACCATTTCGCTCAGGTCATAACTTAAATAATTTTTGCCAAAATCAAGCAATACCTTATTCATTATTTCATCTTCATCTTTTGTAGTAGTAATTTTAAGAAATAAATTTCTTTTTTCACCGCTAAATAAATCCTTTATTGCAAAACCACCGCTTTTTCTGCTTTCTAAAATTAGTGCTGCAAGGTCTGTAACCACATTAACAGCATAATAAAAGTCATGAACCCTTCCGGCAGAATCGGTATATTCCAAATTTTGCGAAGTACGAAAATCCCAATTTAATTTATCAAGACCCGTATCAGCAAAAATCTCACTTAATGTAAGCTGCGTTTTATTTTTATTATATAAATAATCAACTAAAGTAAGGCTGTCATCTGTACCGCCAATATAATTATACCAGTATTTTGATATATACATATTGCCTCCAATTAATATTCCCGGCCAACAAAAATTTTATTTTTTATCTTCTCCGCGGAGTTTCCTATTTTTACGTTCTTCCAGTTCCTCTATCTGTTTCAGCAAGCACTCAGAAAAACTTCCTTCTACCGGCGTTTTTTCTCCGGTTAAATAGTAATTAAGCAATACAATATTATTATCTTTGTCAAAACAATATATTTCATCACCGTTGCCTGCAACAGATAAAAATGGAATAAAATCTTTAAAGCCATTATCATGCAGCTCTTTTGTTTTTACGCGAATATCAAGAAAGTCCGGTATACCGTCAGCAATTCCATAAACTATGATACCGCGGCAAAATGACCAAAATGGGCCTACATCATACTGCCTGGCGCGGGGCCATAGTTCTTCGCGCACTTCCATATACATTCCGCCTAAAGGCGACATGGTAAATTCCCTGAAATCGACAGGCAGTTTTATGCCATATTGATTTTCAAAATCTTTTATATCCTGTTCTGAAGGTTCGTTTCCCATACAGGCAATAACCTGATAAGTATTTTTATCATAATTACGGAAATAATCATAAATTTTTTCTAACGGCATAATCGCACCTCCTTTAAGTAAATTATTGTTTCTTTATTCTATCACAATTCTAAAGGCATGAGAACATATCAGCCAATAAACAAAAAGCAGGGCGTTAATCCCTGCTTTTATTTTGCTCCAGATATCTTTTTACAAGCACCGCTGCCGCATAGCCGTCCAGCGGTTCCGGCGGCACACGCAAACCTTCCGGCAGCAGTGCACGCCAGCCGTGCGGCTTGTTAAGCTGCCAGTACAAAGTGCGTGCCTGCTCCGTACTGTGTTTTTCGTCAATTTCTATTACCGGCACGGCAGTAAAAATCTGCGCCAGCACTTTATGCACCGGCTGCGTATTGGTGCCGTTGCCGATAATTACCGCCTGCGGCAGCCCTTTGCCGCTGCAAAGCAGGTTCAGTGCTTCCGTAAGTTTTTTTGTTTCCACCCATTCGACGTTTAAAACTTCGCCCTGCGGCGTTACCTGCGCCACACCGGTTTTAAAGCTGCCGGGGTCTATGCCAAGCAAAAAACCGTTATTCAGCATCTTCAACCTCTAAACGCAGCAGCACCGGGCCGGAGGTATAAATATCGCCGCGGGCATACGCCTTAAGCATAACTTTGCCGCCAAGCGCCGCCATTTTTTCGCCGGTCTGCACCATAGTTCCCGCGTCAAGGTTGCCTACCTTGCCGGTAAGCGGGTCGGGCATTACGCCGGCACTTACAGCCGTATGGTTAACGGAATTCAGGAACATTAAAATTTCACGGTCCAAACCGTATTTAATGCCGCTTACATCTATAACTTTGCTGTAAATAAGCTCGTTGTTTTTATATACACATTCGTTATGCACCAGTTCAATAGTGCAGATTGCAGGCTCACCGGCTATAATGTTTGCCACGGCGCGCAGCCTTACAAACACATTGCCGTCTGCCGCCTGAATTTCTTTTAAAGCTGCCTGGATAAGTTCGTTAGGCAGCCATAAAACGCCTACCGGTTCTTCACTGCGGATGCCCATGCGCTGCATGGCCGCTTCGTTTGCCGCGCTCAGGAACATTTCAAGCTGCTTGGTGTTTTCAGCATCGGCAAGCTTACTGCTTAAAACGCCTGCATAAATTACTTCGCCGCTGCGGTATACAACGTCGCCTTCACGCATGGCAACAATGCCGCGGCGCAGGCGTTCGGTAGTAGCCTCCAGCGAATTAACTTCTTTTTCAAGCGTTGCCTTCGATTCCGAAAGGCTGTTTACTTCCGCACGGGCACGCCCAAGTTCTTCGCGGCTGCTGTTAACCTCATTCTGGAGATGTGCTTTTTCGGCATTAATAGCCTCAATTTCTCCGTCAAGGTCCTGTATTTCCTTGTTGCGGTCAGCAAGGGCAGCGCGGGCTTTATCCATTTCTTCCGCCGCTATGGCCTTTTCCCTGTTCAGGCTGCTCAGTTCGTCCTGCAGGCGTTCCATGCCGAACATTGCCGTTCTGGCGCTGTCTGATGATATTGCCATAACGATAATGGTCGTCGCCGCAATCAACACGCCGGTAATTACCGTCATCAGCACCGAGGTATAGTACGGCCTCAGCCCGAAAACAGACAATTTTTTCTTACCTATTTTACTGCCCAGTTTATCGCCAATAAATGCAATCAGGCCGCCTACAACAGCCAGAATAATTATCAGGCGCAACCCAAACATAAACTCACCCCATTGCTTTTACGCATTTTTCTGCCGTAAAAGATAAATACCTACCATCAGGCAAATAATGTTCGGCAGTGCGCAGGCCAGAAAAGGATTCATAGCCCCGCCTTTGCCAAGGCCCGTTGTAAAGGTCATAATTGCGTAGTAAATAAAAATAACTATAATGCTCAGCCCCAGGCCGATGGACGAACTTGTGCGCTGTTTCTGCGTTCCCAGAGGCGCGCCTATCATAGCAAAGAAGAAGCTGGCCATAGGTATAAAGATGCGCATGTAAATTTCGCACCAGTGACGCGCGGTTGGCTGGTCCTGCATTTCAAGCATGTGTATGTATTCGCGCAGTTCGCGGATGGTCATTTCTTCCGGCTCTTTCTGTTCCCAGGAAATTTGTTCCGGGGCAATGTCCAGAGGAATTATCTGCTCATCAAATTTGGCAGTGCTTTGCAGGCCTGCTTCATCATGCACGGAATACACCGTGCCGTCAATCAAACGCCAGGAACCGTTTTCCCAGCGGCCCTCTTTGGCAGTCTGGATGCGTGCCAGTTTGTGGTTGTCAAACTCCTCGATGGTAATATCCATCATTCTGCCGGATTCTTCTTCAAAGCGGCGGGCGTAAGTTAAACGCTGAGTGTCGCCGCTCATGGTTTTAATGATAACATTGTCCTGCGTTTTCGGCTTGGTGTTCTTTTTGATCTGGTATTCCAAAACGCGTGTGTACTGCACTTTGGAAGCAGGCACAACTTTTTCGGCCCATACAACCGAGAACATGCTGACAATAAACGCCACTATCAGCACCGGCGCCACAATGCGGTAATAGCTGATACCGCCGGATTTCATGGCGATAATTTCGCTTGAGCCGGACAATTTGCCGAACGCCATAAGTGATGCCAGAAGCATCGACATCGGGAAAGTGTAGTTAATTACTTCCGGCAGGCTGTAAAAGAACAGCCATGCCACGCTGTCCCAGCTGGCTCCGTATTTGGTCATGTACTGCGTAATGCGGTACAACATGGAACTGGCGATAAAAATACTTGAGAAGGAGGCTATACCGAAGATGAACGGATACAGCAATTCGCTCAGTACATATCTGTCTAACAAACGTAAACGCATCTTCTTCCCCCCTACATGCTAAAGTTTTCACCAAGGTAATATTTGCGCGCTACCGGGTCGTTGGCAATGGTCTCACTGTCGCCGTGCAGCAGTATTTCACCATTGGCAAGAATGTATGCTTTATCAACAATACTCAGCGTTTCGCGCACGTTATGGTCGGTAATCAGAATACCAATGCCGCGCTGCGCAAGATGGGCAATCATATTCTGAATATCGGCAACGGCAATCGGGTCGATACCGGCAAAAGGCTCATCCAGCAGAATGAACGCCGGATCTGTTGCCAAAGCGCGGGCAATTTCCACGCGTCGGCGTTCACCGCCGGAAAGTTCCGTGCCTTTGTTTTTGCGGATATGGTCGATATGAAACTCTTCAACCAGCGCGTTCATTTTTTCATAGCGCGCTTTTTCCGGCACATTGTTGGCTTCCAATATGGCAAGAATATTTTCTTCCACCGTCATTTTACGGAAAATTGAAGCCTCCTGCGGCAGATAACCGATACCGGCGCGCGCACGCATATACATCGGCAGACCGGAAATATCCTGCCCGTCCAGCGTTACCGTGCCGGAATCCGGCTTGATGATGCCTACTATCATATAAAAGGTAGTAGTTTTGCCGGCGCCGTTAGGGCCGAGCAAACCAACAATGCTGCCCTGCTCTACACGGATGCTGACATTGTTTACAACGCGTCTGTCCGCATATTCTTTTACAAGATTAGCTGTTTCAATTACCACTATGCTGCCTCCACTTGTCCGGTGGTTTCTGCTGCTGCGTTTTGGGCTGCAGCTTCTGTCTGCGTTCCTTCGCTGCCTGCTGCGGCAGTACCTGCCTCAGCCTGTGCGGGCTGCTTTTCGGGAACATACACAATCTTAATATTGCCAAATGCTTCGGCACGCTGTCCTGCTGCGGCATTGCCCGCGTTATTCATAATCAAGCGGTTGCCGGAAACGGTATTGCCGTCCTGAGTTGCGGTTGCGTTGCCGATAAGTTCTACTTTGCCGTCGTTATTGGTGTCGTAAATTGCTTTATCCGCCTTTGCGGTTAAATTACGCGGCGGGCTTACGATATCGACATTGCCGGTAGCTTCTGCAAGGCCGGTTTTGCCGTTATAGGTAATCTGCGCTGCCGTAAGCACGCTGCCGTCAGTAGAAGTTAACTGGCCCCAGGAGCCGATGGTTTCAGCGTATTCAACATCGCTGTGGTAGTCAATCTGCTCTGCCGTAAGCGTTTTATCTTCTTTGGTAACGGATGCTTCGCCTACTGCAGAAACAAAATCTTCATTATGCATTACAAAGGTTGCGCAGGTAATATGTGAATCGTCTTTATCGGCAACAACGCCGCCGGTAAGTTTGCCGCTCATGGTTTTACTGTTAAATTCCGCAGCTGCGGCCGTAGCCTTGCCGCCGTCATGCAAAATTACCACATTGCCTTTGGCAGTACCGTTGCCGCTGGTCATATCATATTCAATTTCGTCGGCTTTAACATTAAAACCGCTGCCCTGAGCCGCAAATGCCGGCACATATAAAGCAGATGAACCTAACAGCATAAAAGCCGCTGCCAGCGCCGCTACCGTTTTTATTTTCATCATTACAGTTCCCCTTTCTGTACTTCGGCATGTCCGCTTAATTTAAAATGGTCAAATTTACTGCTGGTAACAATTTTGTCGGCCAAAGCCGTATGTTCATCTTTAACAACCTTTACTTTGCCGGTGGCCGTAATAATATCGTCCTTCTGGTTCCAGCTGATTTCTTCGGCAGTTATCTCTCCGCCGGTAGAAAGCGTTGCTTTTACGCCGCGGTCGAGAGCAAAGTTCTTATCGTCGTTATTAATTTTGCCGCCGCCGGCCGTAACGTCAATTACAGAACCGTCCTCGCGGTAAATTCTGCCCTTAACGCCTTTCATTACAGCTTCGCCGCTGCCGGAAATGCTTTCCAGCGCTTCAACCGAAAACTCCCACAGGCGTCTGCCGTCCTGCTCGCGGCTGACGGTAGTGTTTTTAACTACTGCGCTCACCGCATTGGAAGCGGTATTTTCCGGGTTCTTCGGCGCCTCGCCGCCAAACATCAGCCAGGCAATTATTGCTGCTGCAATGGCAATGCCGCCTGCAATCAGCAAAAGCCCCTTATTTTTCACCTTGCTTCAGCTCCTTTTCTTCCGGCGGTGTGTACGGGGTATTCCAACGGTGCTGGAACCACAGCCAGTTATCCGGGTATTCTTTTATAACTTCTTCAACAATCTGCGTCATTTTCAAAGTTACGTTATAATCATCGGCCTTGCGGTCGCCGGTGTCTTCGTAGTAAATGGGGTCTTTAACAATCGCCAGATGCCCGTAATTGCCTTCCTTGCGCACAATAAATATCGGCACAATCGGCGCGTTAAACTTTCTGGAAAAATAAGCAGGCCCGGTCGGCGTTGAAGCCATTTTGCCAAGGAACGGAACAAAAATGCCGTCATAGCCGCCGTCCTGGTCGGCAATAAGCCCCAGCATGCGTTTTTTCTTCATGGCACGGGCACAGCCCAGAATTTCACTGGTACCGCGCGAAAAAATTTCCTGCCCTACGCCCTTGCGCAGTTCATTCATAAAATCGCTGTAAATATGGTTCGGCTGCGGTTTTTCCACCGCGCTCAGCGGAAAGCCCGACAACGCCAGCGCCGCCCCCAGCCATTCCCAGTTATCCATATGGCAGGCCAGCATTACAACGCCTTTGCCTTCGCCGAGTGCTTCCCATAAAACATCGGGGCGGTCAAAGGTTACCAGCCCGCGGATATTGTTTTTATTTAATGCCGGCATATACATAATTTCCATAAAAGTTGCGCCCAGCTTGATAAACAGGCTGCGGATGGTTGCTTTGGCCTGTTCGTCCGAATAGCCAAGGCGTTCTTTTATTGTTTCTTCCGCCCTTATGCGCTGTTTTTTGGCAATTATGTAATAAAGCCTGCCAAGCCCCAGGCCGATTTTTACAACCAGCTTATAGGGCAGGTGGCTGATTATCCAGCTCATGCTTTTTAATAAATAGTAAAGCCACATTATTGTGAATCTCCCTGTCCCTGCTTCATATAAGCATTTACAATTTCATTCCATTTGCCCTGTGCCTTTAAAATAAGTTCGGCCGCTTCGCGCACCGCCCCACGCCCGCCGTTATTTGCGGCAACAAAGCTGCTGGCAGAAATTACCTCCGGCGCAGCGTCTGCCGGGGCACAGGCAAGCCCGGCATATAAAAGCGCAGGCAGGTCGTTTAAATCGTCGCCCATATAGGCAATTTCTTCTTGCTCAAGCCCTCCTGCCGCGGCAAGGTCTGCCAGCACTTTTCTTTTATCTTTAATACCTTCGTAAAGCTCTGTAATGCCCAGTTCTTCCGCCCGGCGGTGAATGATGGCGCTTTTGCGCCCGGTAATAATTGCCACACGCACGCCGCTGCGCAGAAGGCAGCTCAGCCCAAGCCCGTCGCGTGCGTTGAAGGCTTTAAAAAGTTCGCCTTCCGCGCCGATATTCAGGCTGCCGTCCGTCAGTACGCCATCCACATCAAGGGCCAGCAGTTTTATTTTGGAGGCATTTTTTACGTTTCTTTCCATTATACCACGCCCTGACGTACAAGGTCAGTCATATGCAAAAGCCCTATAACATGGTTTTCGGCATCTACAACCGGCAGTACCGTAATCGGTTTCGGACGGTTGCTTTCCATGATATGCAAAGCTTGTGCAGCCAGTTTTTCTTTGGTAATGGTTTTCGGGCTGGCCGTCATAAGTTCCGTTACCGGGCGTTTTAAAAAGTCCACGCCTTTGCTGAGCCCGCGGCGGATATCGCCGTCTGTCAGGACGCCTAGCATTTTGTTGTCGTCATCAACAACGGAAACAGCGCCAAGCCCCTTGTCGGTAATAACAAAAAGTGCGTCCTGCACGCTGATATCTGCTTTAACAAGCGGGTTTTCCGTGCCGCTGTGCATAATATCTTCAACAGTAAGAAGCAATTTGCGTCCCAGAGAACCGCCCGGATGGAATACAGCAAACTGGCTGGCCGTAAATTTGCGTTTTGAAAGCAGCGCCAGTGCCAGCGCATCGCCGTAAGCAAGCGCCGCGGTTGTGCTTGAAGTAGGCGCAAGCCCGAGCGGGCAGGCTTCTCTCGTAACACCGACATTTAAAACAATATCGGAATTTTTGGCCAAAGTGGAATTGGGATTGCCCACCATGGCAATTAATTTAGCGCCTATTCTGCGCAGCGAAGGCAGTATATGCAGCACTTCGCCGGTTTCACCGCTGTTGGAAAGCGCAATAACAACGTCGCCTTCGGTTACCATGCCCAGGTCGCCGTGAATGCCTTCTGCCGGGTGCAGGTAAAAAGAAGGTGTGCCGGTGCTGGCAAGCGTTGCTGCCATTTTGCGCCCGATAATGCCCGATTTGCCCATACCGGTAATAACGGTGCGGCCGGGGCAGGCCATAATCATTTCAACCGCTGCTTTAAAATGTTCGTCTATACGTTCAACCTGTTCCAGCACGGCTTCCGCTTCCATACGCAGAACCTGCCGCGCCTGTTCCAGCATTACATCTTCCATCAGGAAATCACTCCTTTAAATGCAGGCAGCCCAATCAGCCGCGTACAATTTTATCTATGGCCAGCACGTCCTTCAAGAGTGCTTCCAAATTATCCAGTTTTACCATGTTCGGCCCGTCCGAAAGAGCTTCCGCCGGGTTATCGTGTACTTCAAGGAACAAAGCATCGATGCCTACTGCGGCAGCAGCCCTTGCCATGTGCGGCACATACTGGCTCTGGCCGCCGGAAGAAGTACCCTGCCCGCCTGGAATCTGTACGCTGTGGGTAGCATCCATTACAACAGGATAACCAAGTTCGCGCATAATAGCCAGGCCGCGCATATCCGTAACCAGAGTGTTATAGCCGAAACTTGCGCCGCGCTCTGTAAGCATAATATTGTAGTTGCCGGCTTCTTCAATTTTTTTGATAACGTTTTTCATATCCCACGGGGCAAGGAACTGGCCTTTTTTCACGTTAACGGTTCTGCCGGTTTTTGCAGCCTGGTAAACAAGGTCAGTCTGGCGGCACAAAAATGCCGGAATCTGCAAAATATCGGCAACTTCCGCAACTGGCTCTGCCTGCGCAGGTTCGTGAATATCCGTTACAATGGGTACGCCCAAATCTTTTTTAATCTGTGCCAGAATGGCCAAACCTTCTTTTAATCCCGGCCCGCGGAAAGAATTATAGGAAGAACGGTTTGCTTTATCGAAAGATGCCTTAAAAACATAGGGCATGCCGAGTTTATCCGCAATGGCTTTGGCACGCTGGCCAATCATCAGGCTGCGTTCATAGCCTTCCAGTACGCAGGGGCCTGCCATAAGCAGCATGGGGCAGCCCTGCCCAACTTTATAATTGCCAACTGTTACTATATTCATGTCTGCCTCCTTTATTTACTGATAGTTATTTACTGTTTTTTGCCGCAAAGAGCTTGTTGATTGCTTCCAAATCTTCGGGAGTATCAATGCCGATACCCTGAAAATCGCTTTCAAGCACTTTTATTTTATAGCCGTTTTCCAGCGCACGCAGCTGTTCAAGCCCTTCCACTTTTTCAAGCATGGTAGGTTCCAGCGCTGCGTACTGCAGTAAAAAGTCACGGCGGTAAGCATAAACGCCAACATGTTTATAAACGCGCATGCCTTCAATATCGTTGCGCGGATACGGAATCAGGCTGCGCGAAAAATACAGCGCATAACCGTTGTCATCCGTTACAACTTTTACGGCAGCCGGGTCGTTGTATTCGCTTTCCTTCATCGGCACCTTCATGGTTGCCATTTTTAAATCGTCATTGCCTTCAAAGGCTTTAGCCAGACGGTCAATAATATCCGGGTCAATCATCGGCTCATCGCCCTGCACGTTAATAATTACATCAACATCAGGATACTGCATGGCAACTTCCGCCAGGCGGTCAGTTCCGCTTGGATGGTCAGGCGAAGTCATCACGGCCTTGCCGCCGAAGCCTATAACGGTATCATAAACTTTTTCGTTGTCCGTTGCTACAATTACATCATCCGGTTCTTCCGCTTCGCAGGCGCGCATATAAGTATGCTGAATCATCGGCTTACCGGCAATCAGCGCCAGCGGCTTGCCCGGCAGCCTGGTAGAAGCATAGCGGGCCGGAATTACACATAAAACCTTCATTACTTCTTCGTCTCCTTTTTAATGGCATTGACAATTGCTTTTTCAAACAAGTCCTGCCCTTCGGTAATCATAATATCCATGTTTAATATGTACAGCGGCAAATCCCTGTTGAAGTAAATAAATTCGGTCGGAATTTTAACCGCGTCTTTACCGGTTGTAATAAGCGCCACCGCTTCTTTGCTGGCTGCACGCTCACTGATGTACTGCATTTCCAGCATACCGTAATCGTGATGGTCCGGATAGCGGATTGCTTCAAGGATATCAAGCCCGATACCGGCGAGAGTCTGCTCAAAAGAGGACGGGTTGCCGATAGCGGAAAAGACCATAACTTTTTTGCCTTCCAGTTCGGAAAGTTCCAGCGTATTTTCGTGAATGCCCTTGTACCAGTCGGCAATTTCGACAAAGTTTTTCGGGTGATGGATACTTTCGATAACCGGAGCACGGTCGTTATATTTTGCAAGGTTTTTGCGGAGGTTAATACGGCTGAACTGCGAGCTCTGGTCGGTTTTGGTGAGCAAAAAGAGCCCTGCCCTGTCAAGATGCTTCAGCGGCTCGCGCAGTGTGCCGCGCGGCAGCAGACAGCCATTGCCAAACATATTGTAAGTATCTACCAGCACCACATCAAGGTCGCGGTACAAATGCCAGTGCTGATAGCCGTCGTCCATGATGATTACTTCGGCCTTCATTTTATCTACGGCAAACTGGCCGGTAACAGCACGGTTTTTACCGATAATAACGGGAATGCCGGGCAGGGTTTTCGCCATCAGGTAAGCTTCGTCGCCTGCCTCATAAGCCGTCATGAAAATCTTCTTGCCGTCACTTACCACGCCCAGCTCTTTATCCCAGTGAGAGCGGTAGCCGCGGTTTAAGATGACAACATTATAGCCCATGCTTTTAATCATTGCCGCAACTTTCTGCGCGGTAGGGGTTTTGCCCGTGCCGCCAACGGTAATATTGCCGATGGAAATTACGCAGCAATCAAGTTTTGTCTGTTTAAAAAAGCCCACGTTATACAGCCACAATTTGCTGCAAACGCCAAATTCGTACAAATAAGAGAAGAAACGCAGCACCACTAAAAGCACGCTGCCCATAAAAGGCGTTTCCGTGCCGTGCACCATCTGGTACACATACTGAATAATATAATCAGCATGGCGCAGGCTGATGCCGCCCTCATCATTAAGATTGCGAATATTGGTCGGGTAACGCGACATAATAGTTGCCGGAACAGTAGTAATGCGCAGCAAATCTTCAAGATATTCAATACTGCGCACGGCAGCACCGCGGTTTTCCTTAATAACCTGCAAAGACGCTGCGCCCATTTTGGCACGGCGTTTATCATCGTTTATAATATCCAGCAGCTCTTTGGTAAGTTCTGGTATGCCGCTCACCATTTTGCAGGCGCCAACCTTGCTCAAAAGCGAATAGGAATCTTTAAAGTTCTGCATGCTCGGCCCAACCAGAATAGGTTTGGCATGAGCGGCAGGTTCAAGTACGTTATGGCCGCCATGGTTAATTAAAGAACCGCCCACAAATACCACATCGCCGACGGAATAAATGCGCCCCAGTTCGCCGATGGTATCAATCAAAAGCACCGGGTACTGCGGACGTACACCGTCAATTTTCAAAAGCTTGGAACGAAGCCCAACCTCATAACCAAAATGCCCAACCAGGCGCACAATTTCGTTAGTGCGTTCCGGCTTGCGCGGAGCAATAACAAGGCGCGCCTCGGGATAAGTTTCCTTAATGGTTTTAAAAGCCTCCAGCATGGCTTTTTCTTCGGTAGGATGGGTAGAACCGGCCACAATAACCGGATACGCCCCTTCGATGCCCAGTTCTTTTTTATAATTATCCAGATCCTCCTGCGTAACTTCCGCATAAGTCTGGTCAAACTTGGTGTTGCCTGTTACATAAATTTTGCTGGGGTCTGCGCCCAAATGACGGATATAATCAGCGTCAATGCTGGACTGCATGCAAAAACGGCTTACAGTATTCAGCATATCATCCCAAATGCCGTACAAATAGCGGTAAGTTTTTACCGATTTTTCGGAAATACGGCCGTTAACCATCATTACCGGGATATTGCGTTCACGCAGCGCACGCAGAAGATTAGGCCACAGTTCTGTTTCTACCGGCATAAAAATGCGCGGGCGGATTCGTTTTACAACGGATTCCGACACAAAAGGCAAATCCAGCGGGAAATAAATAATGGCATCTGCTTCCGGAATAATCTGGCGCGCCATATCATAACCGCCAACCGTAACTGCCGAAACCAGAATCGGAATTTCCGGCATTGCCTTTCGGATTTCCTTTACCAGCGGGCTGGTTGCTACAATTTCGCCAACGGACGCACCGTGAATCCAAATACAGCCCTTAAGCGCAACGGCTTCAATTTCTTCATCGCGGATACCGCCAAGGCTCTGGCGCATCCTGCGTGTAAAGCCTTTTTCACATATCGAACGGTAGATGAAATACGGCATTACGAGGAAAAATGCGCCAATCATCAGTAAGTTATAAATTATATACATCGGCTACCCTCATTTCGTTTCCTTGCTGCGGTACTGGATTTGATAAAGATGGGCATACAGCCCGTTTCTGGCAATCAGTTCATCATGCGTGCCTGCTTCCACAAGCGCGCCATGTTCAAGCACCAGAATCTTATCGGCATTTTTAATTGTCGAAAGGCGGTGCGCAATTACAAAGGACGTACGCCCTATCATCAAACGGTCAAGGGCATCCTGTACAACGCGTTCGCTTTCTGTATCAAGTGCGGATGTCGCTTCATCCAGAATTAAAATGCGCGGATTTTTAAGTATTGCCCGGGCAATAGAAATGCGCTGGCGCTGACCGCCGGAAATATTCACGCCGCGGTCGCCGAGCATGGTTGCATAACCCTGCGGCAGCTGGCTGATAAATTCATCGGCATTAGCTGCTTTGGCAGCGGCTTTTACCTCATCAGGCGTTGCATCAAGCCGCCCGTACAATGTTATCGTAAACGCTGCCGTTAAAAAGCATGGTTTCCTGCGGCACTATACCAACCTGCCCGCGCAGGGAATCAAGCGTTACATCTTTAATGCTGTATCCGTCTATGCGGATGTCGCCGCCGGTAACATCATAAAAACGGGGCAGCAGACTGGCAATGGTAGACTTGCCTGCGCCGGAGGGTCCGACTATGGCAATTACCTCACCGGGATTAACGGTAAAGGACAAGCCGTCCAGCACTTCTTCCTGCGGATTGTAGGAGAATTTTACGTTATCAAACTCAACCTTGCCATTAACAGGCGGCAGAACTTTGGCATTGGGGATTTCCTTAATGGCTTCCGGCAAATCAAGTATGCCGAAAACACGGTCGCCGGCAGCAAGCGCTTTTTGAATACTTGCCGCTACTTTGGTAAGGCGCTTGATAGGGTTTGCAATATTAACTGCGTAAACCAAAAACGCAACCAGCGCACCTGCCGTAATATCGCCGTCTATAACGCTGCGCCCGCCGTACCACATAACAACTGTTACGCCTACGGCAGCTACAAATTCAACCGTCGGCGTAAGCAGAGCGTTCAGCTTGATGTTTTTCATGTTGGCATAAAAGTTTTCTTTATTTTGGTTATCAAATCTGTCAATTTCGTAGTCTTCGCGCACAAAAGATTTAATAACCCGCGCCGAAGATACGGTTTCCTGCAAAACGGAGGTCAGTTCTGCCGTACACTCCTGAATTTCACCGCCGTTTTTACGGATTTTCTTGCCGAAATAATCCATAAACCACAAAACAACCGGGAATGTACAGAAGGTAAACAGCGTCAGCTTCCCAATCCAGCCACAGCATGGCTACGATACTGCCGATAAGCACCAGTCCTTCTGTTACAAGTTCTACAGCTTTTCTACCATTGCCGTCTGCAAAGCGGCAACGTCGTTGGTAACATAACTCATAATAGTACCGGTTTTATTTTTATCATAAAAAGCCAGGCTCAAACGCTGTAATTTGCGGAAAATTTCACCGCGTATATCAATAACAACCTTCTGTCCTACCCAGCTCATCAAATAGCTTTGACCATAAAAGAACAATCCGCGGATAATGAAGATTACTACTATGCTGATAGCTATTACGTACAGCATAAAAGTATCTTTCTGCACCAGAACCTTATCTACCACATCTTTAATAATCCACGGCAGGTACAAATTGCAAGCCGATGCCATTACAGTGCACAAAATAGCCATCATCAGGCGGTGCATGTACGGGCGTATGTATTTTAAAAGCCTTAAATATAAATTCATTTTTTCTCCTTGGCTACGCGGAGTACAAGTTCCGCAACTCGGTTTACCGCACCGGGGGCGCCCAATCTTTCTCTTACGTACTCTAAATCCTGTTTCATCTGAGCATTGCGTTCAGGTTCCAAAAGATGCAATGCTTTCTGCGCCGTTTTTTCAGGCGTAAAGTCCTCCTGCAATAGCTCCGGCAAAATATGCCTGCCTGCCACAATGTTCGGCAGCCCGATATCAGGTATGTTAATAACCCTGCGGGCAATAAATGCCGATATGGGAGAAGTTTTATACACGATAACGCAGCCCAGCCCGCACAGCGCAGCCTCAAGAGTTACCGTTCCGCTGGTAGCAAGCGCCAGGTCTGCAACGCTCATTACATCGTAAATATGCCCTTCCACAATTTTCACTTTCAGGCCGCTTTTTTCAATCATGCCCTCCAGCATTTCTTTAGGTATTGTAGAAGCTCTCGGCATGGCAAAATCAATATCGGGCTCTTTTTCAGAAATTAATTTTGCCGCGTCAAGAAGCGTCGGCAGCATTTTCTGTATTTCCATCAAACGGCTGCCCGGCAGGAGCAAAATCAGCCTGCGGCCGCTTTGTTTGCCGGCAAAATCCAGAGCCTGCTTTCTGTCAAGTTCCGGCTTTACTATATCTATCAGCGGATGGCCGACAAATTCCACATCAGCCCCTGCTTCTTTATAAACATCGTACTCAAACGGAAAAATAGAAGCTATTTTGGTAACCAGCTTTGCCACTTTCGGCGCACGCCCTTTATTCCAGGCCCACGCAGAAGGCGGTATGTACGAAACAACAGGAATACCCTTGTCTTTTGCAAGCTTTGCAAGCTTCATGTTAAACCCGGGGTAATCAACCGTAACCAGGCAGTCCGGCCTGCGTTCATCCATTACCCTGCCAAAATCACTGCGCAGCTTGAAAAGCGCCGGCAGTTTCTTTACAACTTCTATAAAACCCATTACGCCATGTTCTTTTATATCAAACAAAACCTCGCCGCCGGCTTCACGCAGGCAGTCGCCGCCCATGCCGAACACTTCGGAGGAAGGGTCTATTTTTTTCAGTGCCTTTGTTACGGCAGCAGCGTGCACATCGCCGGAAGCCTCACCGGCAGAAATAAGTATCTTGGCCATAACGGTTCCTTTCTTCTATCTGTTTTACTTTATTGCATACCAATTCATTATATATTATAACACAAAAAGGCCGGACTTTAAGTCCAGCCTTGCGTTTTTCTCAATAATTTTTCAATTATTTTGCAACAATCGTAATGCCATGTTCATCAGCAAGGGCAACTACCTTTTCACGCTCTGTTAAAAGCGTATGCCCTGCCTCAATAACCAAAGCCTTGCAGCCCGATTCAATCATGGACTGAATTGTTTTGGTGCCTACGCCCGGCACGTCAAAGCGGTCATCCTGCGCAGGTTTGGCCGTTTTGGCAACAACGGCGTCCTTGCCGAGTTTGCCGCCGCGCAAAATGCAGGCATCAGTGCCTTCTATTGCTTCCACAGCCATAACAGCCATGTTTTTTACAACAACCGTCTGCCCAATATCAAGCCGTCCAATTTCTTTTGCCATTTTGTAGCCAAAATCCATATCGGCCAGTTCTTCCGGCGTAGGCTGGCGTTTGGTCAGCACACCCGGCCCTGGCATCAGCGGCTTAATCAGGTAAGTCTGGTCCATAACAAAAATTTCTTCGCTTTCCAGTTCTTTTACGATAGCGTTCATTATGGTATCGTCCTTACGGTCGGGCACGGAAGAAAGTATTTTTAAAGCACGCATATCCGGAATGATAGCGCCTTTTTTATACAAAATTTCCTTTGTAACCTTGCCAATCATGGTTACAATTTTAACATTATTCTTTTTTAAAGTAGAAATAATCTTGCCAATTTTTCCGATATGAATATCGTAGTAAACATCGGCAACCTCCGGCAGTTCCGGGTCAATATCCGGCACAACGCCGATAGCAACTATACGGCAGCCGCGTTCTTTGGCAGATTTTGCAACATCAACAGGCAAATGCCCGATACCGGAAAGCAGCCCCAGGGTTTCAGTTTCCATCAAGCCACCACCTTAATTTTTCGGGGTTCTCAAAATGCCGCGCTCTGCCGTACGCAGGAAACGCATTAAATGTTCAACCGGTTCGCAGCTGTCAAGCTCCTGTTCCATGGTTGCGATTGCTTCCTGCAAAGAAAGCCCGCTGCGGTACAGAATGCGGAAGGCCTTTTTCAGCTGGCTGCGTTCTGCCTGCGGAATACCGGCACGTGCCAGGCCAACGCTGTTCAAGCCGAATACATAAGCCGGCTGCCCGGATACAATCATAAACGGCGGCACGTCCTGATTTACATGTGCCTGCCCGCCAATCATGGCGCTGCGGCCGATTTTGCAGAACTGATGCACGGCAGCAAGACCGCCGATAACGGCACGGTCCTCAACCGTTACATGCCCTGCCAGAGTTGCCACATTAGACATAATAACATTGTTGCCTACAATGCAGTTATGTGCAACGTGGGTATAAGCCATCATTAAAAGATTATTGCCGATAATTGTTTTGTTGCCTTCGCCGGTTGCACGGTTTACCGTGGTGCATTCACGGAAAATGCAGCCGTCACCGATAATGGTGGAGCTGTGTTCTCCGGCAAATTTCAGGTCCTGCGGCACTGCGCCGATGGAACAGCCAGGGAAGAAGGTGCAGTTTTTGCCTACCGTAGTATGTTCATGGATAACGGCATGCGGATAAAGTTTGCAGCCGTCGCCAATTACAACGTCATCGCCGACAATGGCATAAGCGCCGATTTCCACGTTTTTGCCTATTACCGCGTTCGGATGCACAATCGCCGTCGGATGGATTTTATGTACAGGCATTATTACCGAATTCATCATATTCACTCCTCAAAATTAACCGCTCATTTTAATCTGCAAATTCTTATAAACGATTTGCAATTTACTATTATATATTCGCAAATCAAATCTTTTTTTCACTTTCCAAAATCAGCTTTTATAAGCGGTTAACTGCAAAATACGCCGTTTTTCTTTAATTTTTCAGCAAATACAACGTATTTTGTTAAATTATTTTTTAGCGTCCATAATCGCAAAGGTACATTCACATTCACAGGCAACCTTGCCGTCAACCCTGCCCTTACATTCGCAAACGCCCATGTTGCCGCGGATTTTGGTAATAATCGCTTCGGTAATTACCTGGTCGCCGGGAATAATCTGTTTGCGGAAGCGCACATTGTCAATTTTACCGAACACGGCAATTTTGCCGCGGTTTTCTTCAGGATAAAGCAGTGCTACGCCGCCAACCTGAGCCATGGCTTCAATCATTAAAACGCCGGGCATAATCGGGTCGCCGGGGAAGTGGCCAAGAAACTGCATTTCATTCATGGTAATATTCTTAATTCCCACTGCACGTTTCATTGGTTCCAGTTCAATAATGCGGTCAACCAAAAGCATGGGGTAACGGTGGGGAATAATTTTCTGAATTTCGCTTGCTTCTAATACGGTCATTTTTCTTCCTCCTTTAACTGATAGGCCCTGATTTGTTTTGCCAGCCCCGAATTAAACGCATGCCCTGACTTAACGGCTATGACATGCCCCTTCAGCGCGCCGAGCAAATACAAATCACCGACAACGTCAAGTATTTTATGGCGGATTAATTCGTCCTCAAAACGCATCGGCGTTAAAACCTTGTCTTCATCAAAAATAACTACGTTTTCAATGCTGCCGCCGAGGCCAAGCCCCATTGCCTGCAGCTGCTTGATTTCATGCATAAAGCCGACTGTACGGGCACGGGCAATTTCCTTTAAGAAGCTTTCCTCTGTCAGCTCGATATCAAAATACTGGGTTCCCAGCTTCGGATGCGGATTAATGGAAACAAAGGAAATGCGGTATCCGTCATAAGGCTGTATGGTAATATATTTATCGCCTTCATAAACGGCAAAAGACTTCGGCACGGCGTAAACCCTGCGCACAGCCTCCTGCTTAACGCGCCCTGCCTGCAAAATCAAATCGCAGAACACTGCGGCGCTGCCGTCTGTTACCGGCGGCTCCGGCGAATTCATTTCAATGCGGCAGTTGTCAATCTGCATGGCAGCCAGTGCCGCCATTAAATGCTCAACCGTAAAAACTTCCGCACCGTTGGCGCTTAAAGTTGTGGCCTTTAAAGTAGAAGTTACGTTTTCTGCCATTGCCGGTATTTCCGGACGCTGCGGCAAATCCGTCCTCACAAAAACAATGCCTGTATTTACTTCTGCCGGGCAGAGCGTCATCAGCACTTCCTTGCCGGAGTGCAGCCCAACGCCCGTATAAGATACTTTTTGGGCCAAAGTCTGCTGATATTCCTGATTCGGCATACTTTTCCTCCTGTCTGCTGTTTATTTTTTACCGGCAAAACGCTGCCGTCCGTCTTTCCAACGGTCATGCACCCAGAACCACATCGGCGGGTTTTCTATTATTTCGTGTTCCAGCACCGTAATCAGTTCTTTGGTAACATCGTAAAAATCTTTTTCCTTATCTTTGGTGCGCGGCGTGTAAAGCGGCGGATAAATCTTGGCGCGCAAAGTCCCGTCCAGATTATTGTGCATAAAAATCGGCAGTATAGGCGAACCATATAACCGCGACAAAGCTGCCGGGCCGTACGGAGTAATGCATTTTTTGCCGAAAAGCTCTATTTCCACGCCGTCATCATTGGTGTCCTGGTCAAACAGCACGCCAAGCAAATGCTTTTCCTTCAGCATGCGGCTAATGGCCAAAAGCCCGCTTTTGCCGCGGTTATAAGCCACCTTCTGCCCAACCATTTCACGGTATTCGTTTATAAAACGGTCCATCTGGCTGTTGTTCTGCTTGCGCGTGATGGAAAGCATCGGGTAACCATGCAGTGCCACCGTTGCGCCCAAAAGCTCCCAGTTGCCGAAATGACCGGTGGCCATGATTACGCCCTTACCTTCTTTATAGGCTTTTTCAAGATACTCCAGCCCGTCAACGGTTACGAGTTTGTCGATATTATCCGGCTTCAATAAGGGAAACCGCATAACCTCAACAATCATCCTGCCGAAACGGTGCAGGCTGTCCTCAGCAATCTGCCTGGCGCGTGCTTCGTCGACGCCAAGGCATTCCTGCACATTGGCAGCAGCCATTTTAAGCCTCCATTCAGGCGTTGCCATAACCGCAACGCTGCCCAGAAAATGCGCCACGCCATTGCGTACAAATTTTGGCGATACACACATCAGCCAGCTGAAAAATTTAACTATATAATAAGCAATCACTTACAACACGTCCTGCAAAATCTTATTTCTTTAACTCTGCCAAAGCCTTTTCAAGCTCTTTTACTTTTTTCAGCAAATCGCCAACCTTGCGCAGGCTTGCTTCCTGCTTCAGCCATTCTTTGTACGGCTGCGCCGGGAAACCGGCACAAACGGAATTATCGGGAATGTTATGGGTAATGCCCGTTCTGCCTGCAAAAGTACAGTTGTTACCAATAGTGATATGGCCTACGGTGCCTACCTGCCCTGCAAAAACGCAGTTATCACCGGCGGTTACGCTGCCGCTGATGCCGACATGCGCGACAACGAGGCAGTTTTTTCCCAATACATCATTATGGCCGAGATGTACAAGATTATCAATTTTGGTGCCGGTGCCTACAATTGTGCTTCCTGCAGTTCCCCTGTCGATACAGGAATTGCTGCCAATTTCAACCTCGTCCTCAAGCACAACATTGCCTGCCTGCAGAACAAAGCTGTGTTTACCGGTCTTTTTATCGGTAATATAGCCAAAGCCGTCGCCGCCGATAACAGCGCCGGACTGCAAAACAACCTTGTTGCCCAGCACGCAGCCCTCGCGGATAGTGGAGCTTGGATAGAACAGGCAATTGCTGCCGACCTTTACGTTTCTGCCGACATATACATGCGGGTAAATAACGGTTCCCTCACCGATTTCGGCACCCTCATCAATGTAAGCAAATGGCATAATCGCAACATCTTTGCCTATTTTCGCGCTGGGGGCAATATATGCTTTGTCGCTTACAACACGTTCTACTTCAGCCCTGTGGCGGAACAATTCCAAAAGAGCGGCAAAAGCGGCACGCGGATTTTCCACCCTGATTACCGGGTGGTTATCGGGAAGCGCAGGGTCATCAAAACCAAGCACCATAACACCTGCCTTGCTTAAATGGCAATGCTCCACATGCGGCGGAACGGCAAAGGAAATATCGTTGGCACCTGCTTCAACAAGGCCGTTAACACCAGTAACTTTTAATTCAGGTGCATCGTTTTCCAGTTTGCCATGCAAAAATTCTGCTAATTCACGGACAGTTTTTCCATCATACAGCCTCCTGTATAACCAGCTTATTTAAAAAGCGGACGGCCGTGCCGCCCGCCAGGTTACAGATTTTTTATTTCATTTTGGCAATTACGTCTTCCGTAACATCAACGCCGCCCTGCGGCACTGCGTCTTTAATCAGTACTGCGCCAAGACCCTTTTCTTTGGCAACTTCGTTTAATGCGGTATCAAGGCTGGCCTTTAATTTATTCTGCGCTTCAGAACGGATAACATTCATTCTGGAAGTATAATCTTCCAGCACTTTTTTGCGTTCGTCCCCGGTTTTGCCTTCCAGGGCAGTGTTCATTTCATCCTGCAGTGCTTTGCCTTTGGTTGTTACTTCTTCCTGCACTGTTTTTACAACCGCAGCCTTGCTTTCAACGGCGTGCATGTCAACAACGCCGAATTCTGCATTGCGGCCGCTGCAGCCAAAAGACAACAAAGCTGTTGCAGCCAGTAAACCGGCAATAATTTGTTTTTTCATCTTTTATCCGCTCCTGTTATTTTGATTTCTTCAGTTCTTTTATTACCTCAGCGGTAATATCGTCTGCTTTTACATTTACTTTAACTTTATTAAAAACAATGGTATAACCGCGTTCCTTGGCAAGGCGCGTTACCCTGCTTTCAATATCATGGCTTATTTCCGAGGCAATTTTATCATTGCCTTCTTTAATCTTATCAAGCCTGCCGTCAATTACAGCCAGCACCTTGCTGAAAGCCTCCGGCCCCTGCTGCAAATCCTTATCGTCTTTGGCGATATCCTCCCGCAGCTTTCCGTGCAGCTCACTGCGCAGCCCGGCAGCATATTCCGCTATGCGCTGCTGCATGGCTTCACGCGCCGGTGCGGTTTTTCCGGCAATAATTTCATTGCGCCTGCGGTTTACTTCTTCCAGCTTATCCAGCATTTCGGTACGTACGCTTTTCAGCTCCGCTTCCACCTGCTTGCGGTCCTCCGGCTTCATACGCACGGTCTCAAGGCGCAGCCGCAGGTTAAACAGCCTCAGCCGATAATCGTTTTCAATACTTTCGCGCTCAGACGCAAGAATTTCATCCGCCTCGTCAGCTGCTTTTTGCAGAACGGCTTTAAATTCATGCTGCTCTTCGGCCTGCTTCGCATAAAGCGAAGTACGGTAATCAGCTTCATAATAACTGCTTTTGCTGTTCTGTTTTATCTTCTGCAATAAAGCCAGCCCGCTTATTTGCTTATGGGCAATATCGGCCTGCTGGTCACGGTAAGCAAGCAGCTTGTCATATTCTGCCTGCCCCTGCTTCAGCGCTTCGTGGCGCGGATGCGCCTTAACAGCTTCTTCCCAGTTAATATAGGCTATCTTTTCGCCGGAACCGGGAATATTTCCGCAGGCACTAAGGCAAAAAAACGGCTATGAATATCAGTAATAAAATTTGCAGCTGGCGCATAATACTATCTTCCTTTCATAGCCCCACAGCAAACAGGACCCTGCCGGGTCCCGTAAAATTATTTTCCGCTTTGCAAGGTTTTTGCCACTTCGTCAGTAATATCGAGACCGCCATAAACTACGGTATTTTTTTCAACTACAACTGCCAGTCCTTTTTTATCGGCAACTTTTTTAATGGCTGCTTCAATTTTCTGGAACACAGGTTCCATCAGCTCTTTTTCCTTGTTGGCGATAACTTCCTGCAGCTGCTGGTAATAACGCTGCTTTTCGGTATCGTTCATATCCTTGCTTTTTTCATCAAAATTTTTCTGCTGGGCAGCAACCTCTTGTTTCATGGCATCCTGCACACCGGCAATATCCGGGGACTGTGCCAGAAGCATCTGGTAGTTAACCACACCGATTGCGGATTCGGAAGCCGCCGCAGAAGCGATGCTTGTGAAAGCACCCTGCTGCAATGTTACTGCAAAGCAGCTGAGAACAAAGATTGCGGCAACAAATAAGGAAATCATTTTTACGTTTTTAGGATTGCGTAATTGCTGCATCATAATAAATATCCCTGCTTTCAAATTTAATTATATTTTTAATTATATCAGCCCTGCGTTTATCTTTCAACTAATGCCTATAAATTTCCCACAATGCGGAAATAGGGCTTGTCGTTGGAATAAACGTATTCGGCGCTCAAAAATTCGTGAATTCTGTAACGAACAGCTATTTCCGTAGTATCCGTACCGGAAAAATATTCCGTGCGCAGCCGCCACTTATTGGTAAAATCGTACTCGCCGCGGTAAACATTCTGCCCGTCCGGCCCGCGCCGCATGTAGCTCAGTGTTGCCTTGCCCCAGTGACGCGCATAGCCTGCGGAAAAATCCCAGTCTACTTCGTCAAGTGTAACGCCTGCTTCGCCAAAAATTTCATCCTGCTCGGAAATGAATTTGCCGATATGCGCACGCCCGGAAATATTGTCGTCATTGCGGCCGATATCGCCGTAGCCTTCAAACCAGATTTTGTATTTGTCCGAGCCCATGCCGATTTCCACGCCCAGCGTGCTGGCAGGCACAAGTTTTACCGAAGGCTCCAGATTATGCCTCTGCACGGATTTTTCGTTCTTCAAATCCGTTAACAGCAAATTTTCCAGCTCCATCTGATGCTTTTTCACAAAATCAACAGGCAGCCCACGCAGCGCCTCAGCCTTCTGGGCATAACGCTGCTTTAAATCAAGCAACAGCAAATTGGGTATCGACTGCGATTCCATGGAATAATTTATGTCCTGCACCAGTTGCCCGACAGGATAAATTACCACCTGCACAACGGTACGGCTGTCTTCACGCACCACATCAACGGCAGCCTTAAATTCCGGCAGTTCTTTTTCCACTTCGCTGCGCACCATACGGCGCAGAATGCCGCCCGCCCAGTCCGAAGCATCAACGGAGGAACCCATTAATATGCTTTCAATCCTGCTTTTAAGCTGCGGCAGGCGCTGCTGCAGCCACTCGGCCGTTCCCGGTTCAACGCCGGAAAACTGTAAATCCACAAAAACATCATCCACGGCTGCGCTCCACGGTGCAACCTGAATATTAATGTTTGTTACGGCACCGGCATTAACGGAAACACTCTGCATCTGATAGCCGGTCAGCACCCTGTCGCCTACTTCCGCCAGCAGACGTTCATAATCGCCGCGCGCGGCGTTAATACTAACACTGTCCTTATCGACAAAAAGCTGCTCGGCCACAACCTGCATGCTTTTACCCATTCTGTCAAGCAGTACCCGGCTTGTCGCCCCATTATCGGTAATCTGCACTTCAACGCGCTCTACCGGTTCGGCAAAGGCAGGCAGTGCAGCCATACACAGGCAGCACACAAAAATCTTTATTAACCACATAACTTGTTAATCAGAACTGGCCGCCGAAGCTGAAGTGGAACCTGCCGCCGTCATCGCCCCAGCCATAGTCAAGTTTAACCGGGCCCAACGGGGAGTTAATGCGCATGCCGACACCAACGCTGTTTTTAATAAGGCCAAGGTCAAAATCGTCTTCAAAACGTTTATCCCAAGCATAGCCGTTATCGGTAAAAAGTACGCCCTGTACTTTTTTGATAATCGGGAAGCGGTATTCCAGCGTAGCCTTTAACATACTGTTGCCTCGGAACTGGTCGTCTTCGTAACCGCGCAGGCCGTCATTGCCGCCCATCGAGAAGCGCTGGCTCAAAGGCATATCGCCGTCAGCCCAGCCTGCACCGAGGTTCAGTGCCCATACATTTTCGCCGCCGGCACGGTAATAATAACGCCAGTCGCCGGTGAATTTAGTGAAGTCAAAATCGCCGCCAAGGCCGGCCCATTCTACGCTGTAGCCGATACGTTTGCCTTCATGCGGGTCATAAATATTATCGCGCGAATCGAATACACGTCCAACGGTAATACTGCGTGTCACGCCGAAGTTTTCTTTGCGGCGTTCTGCAGCAGTTTCAGGATAATAATCTTTCCAGTGATGAGTCTCGTCTTTAAACCAGTCTTCATAATACTGGTCACGGTCATGTTCGTAACCATCGGCAGTACCTTTATAAATATCATCGCGGTTTTTCAGCGTTACATAGTTGCTGATAAATTCATTATCGGTTCTGCGGCTGAAAGTAAGTTCCTGGCCACGGCGCTTTTTATCGTAACGCGCAATTTCGTTGGCGTCGATATCATAGTCTGCATATTCGTTGGTAACATCATACAATACAATGCTGGCCTTGGTTTCCTTGTCGTCAATCCACGGTTTTACATAGGTAAATTCGTAGTTCTTGTTATCTACGCCGCCGAACTCCCAGCGTACATTAACGCTGTCACCGGTGCCGCGGAAGTTTCTGTCGCCGACGGAAACCATGCCGATAAAGCCGTCAGCGTTGCTGTAGCCTGCACCGATACCGAAAGTACCGGTGTTCATTTCCACAACGGTAATTTCAATTTCCACGGCGTTAGGTTCCTGCCCCGGGTTAAGTTTAATATTTACGTCTTCAAAATAACCGAGGTTATAAATGCGCTGCATGCTGCGGCGGGCATCCTTGGCGTTAAACGGCTCGCCTTTTTTCAGCTTCATTTCACGGGTAATAACGTAATCTTTGGTTTTTACGTTACCTTTAACCTTAAAGTCTTCAACAATGCCTTCGTTTACCAGCAAAAGCAAAGTGCCGTCCGGCAGCATGCGGATATCAGCCACGCGCGCCAGTATATAGCCCTGCTTGTTGTATTCTGATTCAAGGCGCTGCACTTTGACATTAACGTCTTTAATATTAATTATCTGGTCTTTCGGCAAATCAAGAATTTTTTCGATTTCGGAAGTAGAAATTTTGGTATTGCCTTCTACTTCCAGTTTTTTATAAACAGGGTTTTCCAGTACATGGTAGGTAAGCTGCACGCCTTCCGGAACTTTGGTAAATTCCGGCTGTAAATCATAATACCAGCCCAAACCGTAAATTGCATGCAAATCTTTGGCAAGGCCTTCCTGAGTTAACTGCATCCCCGGCTTCGTGGTAACAACTGCTTCGATATCTTCGGCTTTGGTAATTTTGTTGCCTTTTACAGAAATCTTCGTTACCAGCTGTCCAATATAAGGCGCTGCCGGTTCACTGGCACGTCTCTGCTGGGCAACCGGCATATTCAAAACAGGTTCCTGCGCCATGGCATTGGTCTGTGCGTTTTGCTGCATTGCCTCTTGTGCCGTACGCTGCTGTTCCTGCTCGGCCTGCCATTTCTGGCGTTCTTCCACCGTCATTGGGCGCAGGCTGCCGTCTGCTTCTCTAATCATCGGCTCTTTAACTTCAGCGGGCTGGCTCTCTCCGGCGGTAATCTGTCCGTCGGTTGCATCGCTTACAGCAGTTTCACCGGTTACTGCCTGGGCACCGCTTTCATAAGGCTCGGAAGCTGCGCCCTGCTGTGCATTCTCAGCCGCAGAAGTTTCACTGCCCTTTGCAGCATTTTCTTTTTCGATACCGCTGCCACCTTCACGTACAACGCCTTTGCCGGGAACGATTTCTACAATCCTGCCGCCGGATTTTTTGGTACCGTCACTTTTATAATTCGGGTCAGAAATATCTTCCGAAGGATTGTTATGCATATAATAAGTATATTTGCCGTCCTTACCCTTTTTAGGGAAAGATTTGCCTGATTCTTCCTGCGCTTTTCTTGCCTGTTCCAGCGCTTTCTGGCTGACAATCTGCTCCTTGCCGCCAATGGTCATAGTCTGATTGGCAACTACATCCGCTGCGGACTGATTCTGTTCGGCCGCCCACACAGGCGCAGCCATCAGCATGGCTGCCAGACTCAAGGACAACTGTGCATATTTTCTCTTGTTCATTCAAATCCTCCCTAACTAATCAGCATCCTGCAGAACCTGCCTGCCTTTTCTGACAAGCTGCTGCATATCTGTTTCAGCTAAATAATTTTTATAATTTGTATTGTTTTTTATATTTGACTCAGCAGGTTCCGCTGCCTTAACCGCATCATCCTGCCGGGTTTTATCTGTCTTGCCAGTCTGCTGCAGCTGCGGTTCAGCCTGCTGCACAACAGCGCTCTGCACAACCTGAGGTTTTTCCTCTCCGCCATGCGTAATGCCTGCATACCACCAGCCGCCGTAGCCCGCCAGTACCAAAAGCACTGCCAAAGCCGCTGCCAGCTTCTGCCTGTTCCATACACTGGCAAAGCCGCGTTTTTCACGCAGATAACGGATGGACGCCTCTGCCAGCATCAAATCAAGTTCCCCGCGCAGGCCGTTGTTTTTGCGGAAGCTGCGCTGGGCATTGTCCAGACTGCATTTTACATCATCTATATTTTCGTAAATATCTTTTGCCACCGCTAAACTCCTTTCTGCACAGACTGATAAATATATAATCTGTTTTTTCAGGAAATTTTATCAGGGCAAAATTTATTATATTTTCCCATATTCCGCCGTTAAAATCAATAATAACCTAAAAAAAGCATAAAAATACCTGTTTTCTCCGATTAGCTTCTTTTTAAATCGGCCATAAAATGCGACAGCATGCCGCGGATGCGTTTTACCCCCTGCTTCTGCAAACGGTAAATATGCCCGAGGCTTACATGGATGCTGTCTGCCATATCGGCAGCGCTGCGGTCTTCCAGATAAATGCCCGTCAGCACCTGCTGTTCCTTGGCGGGCAGACGCTGCAAAGCCTGAGCCACTCTGTCTGTAATCATGTTCAGCTCGGCTTCTTCAAACGGCGTCCTGCCGGAAGCAGCCAGCACATCAGCCCAGGCTATTCCTGCCGCATTGGTATCGTCCAGCGAAAAACTTTTTGCGCCGTCCTCCACATGCAGAAAATCAAGCATTCTGCCGCGAATGCGGTGCACAGCAAATACGCTGAAGGCAATCCCGCGTTTATAATCATAATGCTCCGCCGCCTCCAACAGCCCAAGCATGCCTTCCTGCACAAGCTCCATTGTCTGCTGTTCGGGCAGCCTGAACCCGGCCGCCGTTTTAAAAACCAGCGGCTGGTAAGACGTCATCAATTTATTATACGCCTTTTGGTCACCTCCGGCATAGCGCTGCCAAAGCTCCGTTTCTTCCTCACGGGAAAGCAGCGGCGTTTTCTGCAGCTCTGCCAGATATTCTTTCAGCATGGGCATACCTTCCTTAAATATTAATTAAACATTCTTAAAATTTACTTAAAAAGTAACTTTATATTCAACGCCATACCAGTCTTCTGTGGTATCGTAATCTTTATTGCGTTCATAGTTAATGCTCATGTGGCGCGAAATATCATACTGGGCAAAAAATGCTTTCATGTTCGCTGTCGGAACTTACCGTATAACCGACAAGCAGATTATCCGTCAGATACTTGCTTACCAGAATATTATACTGGTCTTTTTTCATCCTCGGTAAGCTCGCCTTCTTCACGCCCAAGGCTGTGCCCCGTGCGCAGGCGTCCGGAATAAATCATAAATTCATTAAGCCCAAGCGTTTCCTTAAAGATTTCTTCCACGTCGCCCAACACCGTCATTTCCAGGCCCACCGTCATCAGGTTCTGGAAGTCATCCTGCGTTACGCCCTGGTTTGTGCCGGTTACTTCTCGCTGCAAAGTCAGCATTTTTATAATCTGGTCTTTGGTCAGCGCCGGGTCACTGCGCAGAATCATTTCCATCTGCTCAAGCGGACCCGTAACGCGCAGGAAAATATCATAACGCCTGAAGCGCGTAGTAGCATCAAGGTTTACCGTCGGCAGCACAGAGCCGGGCACCGGCCATGCCACCGAAGCATTGTGAATTTCAAACGGCGTGCGCAGATAGGTTATAGTTCCCTTATCTACCTTAATGTTGCCGTCTATATTAGTATACACTGTACTGCCGGTAACATGCAATCCTCCGGAAAGCCACAAATCGTACAAATATTTGTTGTAAAGATGGATATCCGGCCCAAGTGTTACCTTAACATCCAGCCCGTAGTTGCTGCTGCCTTCGGAAAGCTCCGGTATCGTAGGCATATTGACAAGCACGTCATCCAGACGGATATCTGCCTGAATATGCGGGCGGTAGCCAATGCCGCCGCGGCGGATGCCTTCTTCCGTATCGGTGCGGATAAAATAGCGCTGCGGAATGATGCCCGCCGTGCCGTTAATGCGCCCGGAGAAAATTTCCGAAGCTATTTCCGCATCTTTAAAGACGGCGTTGATGATATAGGTTTTATCTTCCTGTGCGCGCAGGGCGTAGTTGCCGGAAGCTGTTACCGTGCCTTTGCCCATCTGCACCGAAAATTCATTCAGCTGAATGTCGTTGCCGGTAAAGTCAACGTCAAGATTAATATTGTCAAATACCGTATACGCATCCTTCAGTTTCATCGAGCCGCCGTGAAGGGTAACTTCGCCGTAAACAAGCGGTTCTTCCAGCGTACCGGCCAGAGTTATCTGCCCAAGGGTTTCGCCAACGCCCCACTCAACCATCGGAGTCAAAAGGTGCAGCAGCCCGAGGCGCGCATTGTCAAGGTTAACCTTAATATTCATGGACGCTGCCGGATTGCGGCGCTGCTCTTTGCTGCGCAGCAAATCAAGCGGTATATCGCCGCTGGCGCTTAATTTGTAGATATCTTTGTTCAGCTGGGCATTTTCAAGGCGCAGCGTATCGTTGGCAAGGCTCAGTTTTGCCGTCAGGGCGTCAAAGCCGATGCCTTCAACATCGCCGTCAACAAGGTCTATATCCGCATTGCCCTGCGGATTTTCCAAACTGCCGTTCAAAGCAAGCGACATATCAACTTTGCCGTTTAATTTTACCGGTGCATCCATCAAAGCCGTAATTATAGCCGGGTTTGCATGCTGCGCCGAAGCGTTGATATTAAGTTCATGCGTATGGAGGTTTACCCAGCCGCCGGCATTTACGGAACCCGGAGTTTCTTCTGTTGCCGCTTTGCCGTTTGCTTCTGGAGCGCTTTCGGTAAGTTTCAGTTCGTCAAAACTTAAAATGCCGTTTTGCAGGCGTCCTTTAAAGCGCATGGAATCATAGTTCAAATCTTTAACTTTTATCTCGTAAACGCGCATGTCGGCAAAAATACCGCTGCCCCTGCCTCGCGGGTTAATCTTCAGGTGGCCGTCTGCCAGCCCATCAATATCAAGTTCCACGCGTGCCATTTTTAAAATGGAGCGCAAATTGCCGTAAATAAAATCGACATTGCCTGTTAATGTGCGTTCAACGGCATCCAGAGAAAGTTCGGCAGCAAACCTGCCGTCGGGCGACTGTTCAAACGATGCCTCCACGCGGTTATTATGCCTGCCGTCCGCAGTAAGCGTACCAAGAATATTTTTAAGTTCTTCACCGTTAACAAATACGGCATCACTGCTGATGCTGCCGTTAAATTCCGGATGCGTAAGCGTGCCGGTGAGGCTGCCCTGGGCGTTGACAAAGCCGTCAAGCGCTACGGTCTCGTCGCTTATTGGCAAAGCGCCCAAATCCATATCGGTTATATCAAGGGTAAAATTAAGGTTCTGTGCCGCATCCATAGTGCCGCTCAGCGAAGCCTCGGTGGAAAGCGCCTTAATATAACCTTCGGTAAGGCGCAGGCTGCCGTCGGGCGCATAATAATAGCGTCCGCTGATTTTATCTATCAAGAAACCTTCGGCGCTGCCGTCAGTCAAAAGCAGGCTGCCTTCAATTTCCGGCGAAGATATCGGGCCCATAACGCTTACTTCGTTATCAATATTGCCCGTAAGTTTAACACCAAGCGCCGCAGCTGCTACTAACGGTTCAGCGCGGATGCCTTTGGTGCTTACGGTTACACTTACCACAGGTTCGGCGCCGCCGATATCCACCATGCCGTTAATAAGGTTATACCCCTGTTCCATGGCAACGCGGTAATCTGTTAAGTGCAGCACACTGCCGGACATATCAATTTTACCGTGTGCTTCGGGGAATACCAGCCCCGCAATATGCACGTTTTTAACCTGCGTATTGGCATAAAAATTAATGCCGTTCAAATCGCCGCCAAATTTAAAACCGGCCGTTGCCGTGCCGCTGCCGTTTTTCCCAACTGCCGTAAAGAAGCTGTCCAGCGGGAAATTAACCATTTTGCCGCTGCCGCTGAAAGACCCGTCAAACATAACGCTGCCTGTCAGGTTCAGCGCGCCGCCGTCGCCCGCAAAAGCTGCAAACTTTTCAATTTCGCAGCTTTCACTGCCAACCAGCGCTTCAAAATCGACATCGCTCATCTGCAAATCACGCCAGCCAAGACGTTCCATATTACCGGCAACGGTCAGATTTGTTTCGCCTTTTACGCCGGTCTGCCCGTTAATGGCAAGCAAACCGTCCAAATCAACAGTATCTTCCTTAAACCCTTCCAAAGCAAAATCCGTAATGCCGGAAGCGTTTAAAACGGCAAAAACTTCGCCGTCTTTAATATTGTATTCGCCGTCAAGGCGCAGATGGCCCTGAGCCACATCCACACCGGCTTCATCAAGCATTATGCGGCTGTCCACAATGGTAAAGGGCAAATTCAGATTGGTAAATTCTTCGCCCTGCAAAGCAAGTTTTGCCGCTTTAATCTCACCCTTGCCCTGAATTCTTTCAAGGTCGTTAAAATCTACATCGCAGTTTATCTGCGCCGTATTTCCGTCAACGGTAAGCGCTAAATCTTCAAGCTTTACCTCACGCCCGTCAGCCTCAATGCTGCCGGCCAGTTCAACAGGCAGCGGCTCTCCGCCAGGCAGTGCTTCCGCCGCAAGCTGAATGCTGCCCTTGCCGCTTAAGCTTGTATTTTCGCTGTCGTTTTCCCAGATAAGGTTCAAGCCGTCAACTTCACCGGCAAGTTTCTGCACAGGTGCGTAAGCGGCAGCAAAACCACCGAAGTCCGTTAACGTAAATTTTTCTGTTTTTAAAGCAAGCCGCCCATGGGCATTGCTGTCTACCACACCGGCAATTTTTAATTCTTCGCCGCCGTAAGCCACAGTGCCGTCAACGGCAAAATTAGGGTTGCCGCTGCCGTCAAGCGAAGCATTAACGCCAAAATTCCAGCTTCCGTGCGGAGTTTCTACCGATACGGTACCGTCTTCAATAGCAAGATAGCCGTAAAAAGGCGTTTCCGAAGAATCGGAAGGCTTTAAAAAGTTACGCAGGTTCCACTCATCTTTGGCGTTCATTTTTAAATACAGCTGCGGGCGCACCAGTTCTATATCCGACAACGCGCGTGCAGGAGCGGCAAGAGCCTGCAAAGGCGAAACGGAAAATCTCGCCTCCGGCACCTGCGCAATGCGCTCTCCGTCCGTGCCGCTTACCTGTAAACCGTAAGCAGTAAATTGCAGGCGCCCGTTCCAGTCAAAACGCTCTACCGTAACGGTACCGTTTATATAATTTTGCGACATGGTTTTAACAAGCTCCGGCACCTGCGCCAGATACTGCGGCGCAATAAATTTAACTGCCGCCGCATAAAGCGCTGCCGTCACTGCCAAAACCAGCAGGAATATTTTCCAAAATCTGTTCATATCTGCCTCCGCAGAAAAAATTATAATTTGACAGTTTATGTATTCTACGTTAAAAATAATCTTCCTGCTGTTTCAAAACAGAAAAAGCATTACACCTTAAATTTTACAAGATGTAATGCTTTTCAATACAAATTAGTTTAATTTTATTCTGCTGTCTGTTCAGCAGCTGCCGTATTTCCGTTTTCAGCAGCGGTGCTTGTGCTTGCAGAATTTTCAGCGGCAGGCTGTTCTGCGTTAGCAGTATTTGCCGGTGCCTGTGCGCTGCCATCAGCGGCGTTTTCAGTTTGAGCTGCCGCGTCAGTACCTGCACTCTGCGCATCGGCGGCTTGTGCAGCAGTATCTTCAACCGGTTCGGGGAAGGTTCTCGGTTCCGGTACAGGAACACCTACGCCCATGGAAGTATTGAGGGCTGCTTTAGAAGTATTGTAGTTATAGAGAGCCTGGTAATAGTTGGTTTTGGCCTGCGTCAGGGCTTCCTGCGCATCCATAACGTCGATATTGGTACCAACGCCCGCCTGATAACGTACAACTGCAATATGGTAATCTTCTTCCGCACTTGCTACGGCAACCTGCGTAGTAGTAATGCGTTTTTCAGCCTCGCGCAGGTTAAGGTAATCTGTACGTACTTCAAGTTCAACGTTATCTTTTATCTGGCGCTGGGATTCCTTTGCTTTGGCAAGGTTTTCCTGCGCTGCATGAATCTTAGACCACGTTACGCCGCTGTCAAACACGTTCATGCTTGCAGTTACGCCAACGCTCCAGTTTTCATCGTCATCGCCCGGCCAGTCGCTGCCGTTGCCTCCCCAGTTGTTGCTGGCATTAGCGTACACCTTAGGCATATGCCCGCTGCGCGCTACAACCAGTGCCGCTTCTGCCGAATCTATGGCATATTCAGCCTGTTTCAGTTCAGGGCGATGCTGCTCGCTGTAAGCCAGGCAGTAAGCCATATCATTTTCGTAAGGCTCATACTGCAGCCTGTCCTTCAGCAAAAGGGTAGTGCCAAGCGGTGTGCCGATAATGTTATTTAAAGTTGCTTCAGCAACATCATATTCGTTGGAAGCGGTAATATAGTTCTGCTGTGCGTTGGCAAGCTCAACTTCACTGCGCAGTACGTCTGCACGAGCTACAATGCCTACATTGTACTGAGCAATAACATTATCCAGATGTGCCTGCAAACGGTCAACCGATTCCTGGCGCAGAGCTTTCATATTGGTTGCGTTAAGCATATTAAAATAACCGGTAGTTGCGGTTTCTTTCATTTCATTATAAGCCTGTTCTTCAGCGGAAAGCATGCTGCGGTAATTAGCCTTGGCCTGGCCAATCTGCCCCTGCAGTTCGCCGCCCGTAAAAATAGGCAGGCTGGCAGTAATAGAGTTGCTGTGAGTATTTCCGATTTGTTTATCATTACTCAAAATTCTACCGGCAGCATCACGAAGTATGTGATTATCAGCATATCCACCACGTCCAGATTCATGGCTCAAGCTGATGCTGATGCCGCGGGAACTTTTTGCCGCACTGTAATCAGCTTTAGCAGCTTTTCTGTTGTATTCTGCAATTTTTACACTCGGATTGGTAAGCAGCGCCCTCTGGATGGTTTCTTCCAAATCCAGTTCCAAAGTAGCGGCAAAGACGGACTGGGAGCACAGCACGCTTAATGCAGCCGTCAGTGCCAGCACGTTTTTTGCTTTTTTATAACTGAACATTTCATTTACCTCCAATCATTGACTGATTAGTCAGTGCTTAAATTTTATATTTTTTAACCCTAAAAGTCAACTATTTTTTCAAAAGTTAACAAACTTTTAAAAATAGGTGCGCACACCAACATAGGTGTTACTTTTGCTGCCGTGGCGCAAATCGGTCTGCTCGCCCAAAAACGAGAAATTATCGTTAATTTTAAGCTCGCCGCCAAGTTTTACTTTGGTATCATCAAAATCATATACCTGCGTATAAAGGCGGAAACGGTCGGCTATATTATAGCCAAGCCCCACGCCGAACTCGCCCTGCATGCTGCCCATGCTTACATCGGCGGCGTCAAACTGCTTGCCAAACTGTAAATCCAGCTTGTTGCTGTCGCCAAGGTCATAGCCGCCCAGGTAAAAAAAAGTGTCGTCCTGCGGGCGGAAGGTTACGCCCAGATTGCTGCGCCAGTCGCCGCCTTCCGCGCTGTGCGTAACGTCGGCGCTTATTTCTGCCGTTTCCAGAACGCCCAGCATACGGTTGGCTTTTTCGCTTGCCTCGCGTGCATTATGCAAAGTGGCTTTTAAATCATCTTCGGTCTGCGGGTCGCTGGCAACTTTTTCCAAAAGTTTGCTGGCTTCTTCAATTCTGGCACTTGTTTTGGCCATGTTCTCTACAATTACGGCAAAATTCTGCCCGGTATGCCCGGCATTAACCTCGCCGATAATATTCTGCATACTGTCGGCCGTTGCGTTCATGCGCGCCGACATTTCGCTCAGCTGCTTAACCATGCTGTTAATCTGCTGCTGGTTATCAACCGCCACATCAGCCATCACTTTGGTAAAAGTATTCATGTTGGCGCTGATGTCTTTCATATTGATGAAACCCTCACGCAGCGACTGCTGCACTTCCGGGTCGCCAAACACATTGTCAAGAGCATCGGCAATGTTTTCCAGTTTTTCAAGCGCATCGCCGGACGCGCTCATAAAAGTGTCAAACCCGCCTCCGGGAACGCCTTTAACCCTGTCGCCGTCCTCCAGAAAAGCGCTTACCGCACGCGGCGGCGGCTGAATATCGACAAATTTTTCACCTAAAATGCCGTCGGAATTAATGGAAAACGTCGATTCCTGCGGAATGCGCACATTGTCGTTAATTTCGGCGGTAACTTCAATGCCGTCCTCGTTAACGGCAAGGCCTTTAACGGTGCCTACCTGCACACCGGCATAGCGCACCATGTTGCCCTCCATCAGCCCGGCAACCTGCGGGTAATCTATTGTAATGTCGTATTTGTCACTGCCGAAGCTGAATGTTCCCAGAAAGGTTATCATCGCTGCCAAAATTGCGGCTCCGCCCAGGGTTATTGCGCCTACTTTAACTTCGCTGGAACTCATTTTATCACCTGCTCTTTAATCTCGCGCCCTTCTATAAAGGCCTTTACAATCGGGTTGGTGCTGTTTTTCATTTCTTCGGCCGTGCCTATGGCAACAATATGCCCTTCATAAAGCATTGCCACGCGGTCAGCCGCGTAAAACGCCGACTGCATGTCATGCGTTACCAGCACCGAAGTTACATGCAGCTGCTCCTGCGTCTTTTTTATAAGCCGGCTGATATTGCGGCTCATAATCGGGTCAAGCCCGGCCGTCGGTTCGTCGTACAAAACTATTTCCGGGTTTACGGCAATGGCGCGGGCAAGCCCCACGCGCTTTTTCATGCCGCCGCTCAGTTCCGCCGGGTACAAATCCTGCGTACCGGGCAGGCCAACCAAATCAAGCATCTGCGTTACAATGCCCTGTATTTCTTCATTGCTTTTATCAGTATGCTGGCGCAGTCCGAAAGCGACGTTTTCGCCCACCGTTAAAAAGTCAAACAGTGCTGAATACTGAAACACCATGCCCATTTTCATGCGCAGGCGGTTCCAGCCGTCCTCATCAAGCCCGCTTACATCTTCGCCCTGAATGAAAATCTGCCCTCCGTTCGGCTCCAGAAGCCCTATCATCGAGCGCAGTACCGTACTTTTGCCAGTGCCGGAAGGACCAAGCACCGCCAGCGTTTCGCCCTTGTAAACATCAAGGTCAATATTGTCCAGCACCGTATGCGTGCCGAAGGTGATATTCAATTGGCGCAAACTGATAACCGCTTCTGCCATTTAATTTACCTCATACATACAGCACTGCCGATAAAAAGTAGTTGGCTATAAAAATCAAAATTATCGAAAGCACTACTGATTCCGTCGTGGCAAGGCCTACGCCTTCGGCACCCTGTTTGGCGCCCAGCCCCTTATGGCTTGCCACAATGGCGATAATGCCGCCGAAAACCATGCTTTTAAGCATGCCGCCGGTAACATCAAAAATATCGGCAAATACTTTAATGGAATTAACATATGTAAAATTACTGATGCCTGCGTAATAATGGGCAACCACCCATCCGCCGATATTGCCGATGCCGTTGGCAAAAACAATAAGTACAGGCATCATCAGCACTGCTGCCAGAAAGCGCGGCACTACAAGGTATGTTATCGGGTTGGTAGCCATTACTTTTAAGGCGTCAATCTGTTCGGTTACCTTCATGGTGCCAAGCTCTGCCGCTATGGCTGCGCCTATGCGCCCGGCAACAACCACGCCGGTAAGCACGGGCACAAGCTCGCGCCCAAGCGCGATTGCCACTATGCCGCCAACGGAAGAAGCAGCGCCGAAACGCACAAATTCCGTTGCCGTCTGCAGGGCAAAAACCATGCCGGTAAAAAGTATCGTCATCAGCACAATGGGCAAAGAATCGGCGCCGAGCCTGGACATCTGCCGTATGGTTTCCCTGGCATCTGCATTTTTCAGCCGCGCAGCCGTATCCAGAAACAGCTGCATTATGCGCCCTGTATCGTGGCACGACCTGATGACAAAACCGCCCACGGCCGCACATATTTTTTTCAGCATCGGCCTCTTCCTTTCCCAAAAAATTTAAGTTATTTTTATATAATTCAAGATAAAGCAAAATTTCCCTGCTTATTTTAAACCGGGCTTTTTAACGTTTTTGTAAATTTTTCAATCGGTAACTTCAACCATAATATCTGCCGTGCCGTCCACGATAAAATTCATGGTTGTTTTCTGCTTGGCAGGCGTGCCCGCAAGAGCCGCCGCAAAGCCGGTATCCTGCTGCTGCGCCGCCATATCCGGGTCCGGCAGGGCCGCTATATCCACAATGATTTCGTTATTCTGGTCCGCATTGTTAATATCGGCAATAAAATCTTTTAAAGTGCGGCGCTGCGGCTTTTTGGCAGCCGGTATGCCTTCTTCCTGCTGGCGTTTCATCAGTTCCTGCATCCACGCCATACTGCTGCCCCCGCGCACATTCAGCGCCATTTTGCCCGGACGCTGCTGTTTGGGCACGGTAAATTTAACCGTTCTTGTAAATTTTTCCGCACGGTAAGGCTGCAGTTCCACATCAATGGCCAGCTCTTCACCCGCGCGCACGTTAAGCTTCTGCGGCCGCGCGGAAATTATTTCCGCAACTTCCGGCTCGGTGCCGAGCACCACATTTGCCTCTATGTTATAAACGTCAATTTTTTCAAATTTATTCTGCGCCAAAAGCGTTGCCGCCTGTACCAGTTCCTGGCTTATCATTTTTAAAATGCCGGCATCCGCATAATACATGTTTTCACGCTGAATTTTAATTTGTTCGCCGCCGGCGCTGCGCCCGTCAATACGGAAGTTAAAACGTGCCGTGCCGCCGCCTTCCCTGTCAGCAACACGCGTAACGGTGTTATATGTCACGGCATCAACCATCGAAGGCAAAAGCGCGTCGTCGTCAATAAGCTCCGTGCGCGCACTGCCGTTAACGCCGCGCGAAGAATCGGTAGCGGAAACATACATGGGTATTACCTTCGGCGGAGCGCCTATTTGGGCCGCAATACCCGCGCTGCGGTCCTGCGTTACGGTGCCTATGGTTGCCCCGAGGTTGCCGACTTTATAAGCGCTTTGCAGATTGGGCAGCGAAGCTAAAATCCAGGCCCGCTCCAGAAAATAATTGCTGTCGCCGCGCTGCATAAAGGGATGCCCGAAAGCAAGCAGGCTGCCGTCATCGCCAACCCAGGTTACAGTGCCCAGTGCGCCAAGGCGGATATCGCCGCGGATTAGGGAAACGCCGATAGCGCTGCCCGGTTCGATGGGCTTGTCGGAATTAAAACCGCCGCTGCCGCCCGCTCCGGTAGCCTCCAGCCCCAAAGGCGCAAGTTTGCTGTTTAAATAATCAAGCCCTTTGGACGTAAAGCCGCCCGCCATCAGCATTGTACTTTTTGGTACAAGCTCGGAAGGGCGCGGGCTTGTTTCGTTCAGTAAATCAAGCATCCGCCCGATGGGCGTTAAAAAGCAGTAATGAGGGTCGTTAAACTCTTTGCCGAAAGCAACGGCGCCGACCAGCCTGCCGTTGATATACACCGGGCTGCCGCTCATGCCCTGCGCCACGCCGCCGCTTTTTTCAATAACGTCGCCGCTTGTGCGCACAAGTATGCTGTACCCTCCGGCTTCGCTGCCGGTAACTCCGATAACTTCAACGTTAAAGTTTTCGATATTGTCGCCGTTAATAACCGTTTTGCCAATGCCCTGCATGCCCTGGCGGATATCTTCCACCGGCATCAGCGGCACATTGGCAGCGCATAATAAAGGCAAACTGAATATAAGCAAAATACTAAAAATAAAAAGCAATAATTTTTTTGTGTTCATAAAGTCCCCACATCGCAAATAATGCAAAACCGGCCTGGGCATAAGCCGCACGCCGGTTTAATTCCGTTTAAGCAAAACAGCCGCACGCAGCCTTGGCATGCATGGCTATATTATACTATTTTAAAAATTTTCTGGCAAGCGTCAGCCTTTGGTAGGGAACACGCCCAAGCCTACGCTGACAGGCCTTTCCCTTCCGTCAGAAGGAGTATTTAAAATTTTTCCGTCCAGCACCATCTCGCTGCTGCCGCCGCCGTCAAAATTAACGGCCTGCCATGCACCAAGTTTTACAAGGTAAGAAGCAAGCTCCTGCAAAGTCATACCGGCAGAACTGCTGCTGCGGCCGTCCACAACCAGCAGAATAACTGTGCCGTCTTTTTTTACGCCTGCCGCAGTACGGGGCGCACGCCCGCGAGCAATATCGTAAGCAATGTTTTCTTCCGCACTGCGCACGTCAGCCTTGCCCTCCGCTACCAGCGAAGGCCCTGCGCCCACAACAAGTTCCGCTTCATCCGCGGTTTCGTTGCCAAGCGTTTCACGCAGGCGCACGCGGTCGCCCACCTGTACGCGCTCCAGCACTTTTGCGGCCATGCCGTGCCCCGAAAGCACAACGCTGTCCTTGTCAAGTTTCATGTTGCCTGCGCCGCTTACTTCCGTAACACGCCCGTTAGCGGCAATGCGTATTTCATAACCGTACTGGTTGGTTTTTGTGCCCGGCCCGTAATAATGCGTGTAAAGCACCACATCATCGGCAATGCGGCTGCGGTTAATGCCCTTCACATCCAAAAAAGTGCCCAGTTTGGGAAAGAAAGCACGACCTTCATAAGCCAAGTCCTGCATAACCATCGGTTTGCCGCCGGCAACAACCAGTGCGCTGCGCGGCTGGCTTTCCATGCCGAGCCATTCGCCGTCCAGCTTTAAGTTGCCGATAATCCAGCCATCCGAATCAAAATACGAAGCGTTAACTGCCGCACGCGCGCCGACGGCTTTGGCTGCCTTCAGCAAGGTTCCGCGCCCGTTTTTGTTAACCGCGCCGCTGAACGGTTTTAAAATATAGCGGTTTTTTGGGGCGATTTCCAAAATATTTACTTCCACCGGCAAACCGTTCATGTCCTCACGGCGATAAATATGCGTCAGCCCTTTGCCCATATCGCTGCTGGTTGATTCCACGCGGATGCGGAAAATATCAAGCACCAGCCGGTCAGGCTGCTTCAGCACAAACACCTTGTGCTGCGCTTCGCTGTTTAAATCAACTATCAGGCGTGTTTTATCGCCCTTTTCCTGCAAACGGGCCTTTTTAATAATCGGGTCTTTAACCCTGGAGACAATATCGTCGTCTACTTTTGCGTCAAATTCCAGTACAAGCTGTTTTTTGGTGTTCTTAACTTCTTCATATTCAACCTTGCCGTCCAAATCCACAACAAAACGTATTTTGCTGGGGCTGCTGCTGAAACGGAAATTTTCAACCTCCGCCGCCATTGCGGAAAGCGGCACCATAACAACAAGCAGCGCCGCGGCAAGCAGCCTGCCGAATGCTTTTAACATAACCTACCTCCGTGAAAAAACAATACACAGCCCGTAAGCTGTGTATTATAAACCATAACTAATCAGTCGTTGCCGACAACAGAACCCGGGCGCAGATTGTTCAGCTCGCTGAGCGCCTTGCCGGTGCCCAAAGCCACGCAGTCCAGCGGGTTTTCCGCAACCGTTGTTTTAATACCGGTTTCCTCAGTCAGCAGCTGTGCCAGTCCGTCAACCAGCGCGCCGCCGCCGGTAAGCACCATGCCCTTATCGACAATATCTGCCGAAAGCTCCGGCGGGCATTTTTCCAGCACGCCGCGGATGGTACCGATAATGGAATAAACAGGTTCGCGCAGAGCTGCGCGTGCATCTGCCGAGGTTACCTTAATGGTGGTAGGCCTGCCTGCGATAAGGTCACGCCCCTGCACTTCCATATCCGTGCATTTGCCGTTGGAAAGCACGGTAGCCACGTTCATTTTTATTTTTTCTGCCGTCGGTTCGCCAATCAGCACGTTGTAAACTTTTTTTACATAGCGCACAATTGCTTCATCAAAAGCATCGCCGCCAACGCGGATGGAAGAATCAACAACCACGCCGCCGAGGCTTAAAATGGCAATATCGGTTGTACCGCCGCCGATATCAATTACCATGCTGCCGCTCGGCACGCTGATGTCAAGCCCTGCGCCAAGCGCCGCTGCAAGCGGTTCTTCTATTAAATAAGTTTTGGAAGCGCCTGCCTGCATGGCAGCTTCCAACACGGCACGTTTTTCTACCGAAGTAATGCCTGTCGGAATGCACACCATAATGCGCGGCTTGCTGAAAAAGCTCTTGCCGGCCACACGTTCCACCACAAATTCCAGCATTTTCTGCGTTACGGTATAATTGGCAATTACACCCTCTTTAAGCGGACGGATAACGGAAATGCTTTCCGGAACTTTGCCAATCATATCGCGGGCTTCGTTGCCCACAGCCAGAATTTTATTTTTGCTTCTGTTAATTGCCACAACGGAAGGCTCGTTAAACACGATGCCCTTGCCCTTGATGTACACCAGAAGATTGGCTGTACCAAGGTCAATGCCTATATCTACACTGTTAAAAAACATACTTTCACCTACTTTTAATCTTTCGTGCCAACGCGCTTAATATCCGCGCCGAGCCTGGTCAGTTTAGCTGCGATTTCTTCGTAGCCGCGGTCGATATGGTAAATATCGCAGATTTCCGTTGCCCCTTCGGCTACAAGCCCTGCAAGTATCATTGCCGCACCGGCACGCAGGTCGGTTGCCCTTACGGTGCAGCCTGTTAAATGGGCCGGGCCGGTAATAACGGCGCTGCGCCCTTCTGTTGTAATATTTGCCCCCATGCGGTTCAGTTCAACCACATGCATAAAACGGTTTTCAAAAACAGTTTCGGTAATTTTGCTGCGCCCTTCCGCAACAGAAAGCATGGCCATCATCTGTGCCTGCATATCCGTAGGGAAGCCTGGATACGGCAGGGTTTTAATATCAACGGCCTTCAGCCTGCCGCTGCCGACAACGTGAATACGGTCGATATCTTCTTCAACCAGCGCACCGGCCTCGCGCAGTTTGGCAATCAGCGGTTTCTGATGTTCCGGCAGTACGTTTTCAATAATCACGTCGCCGCCGGTCATCGCCGCCGCAATCATGTAAGTGCCTGCCTCAATGCGGTCGGGAATAACGGAATGCTGCACGCCGTGCAGTTCGGATACGCCTTCAATGGTAATAACGTTGGTACCGGCTCCGCGCACACGCGCACCCATCTGGTTAAGATAGTTGGCAAGGTCTACAATTTCCGGTTCTTCGGCAGGGTTTTCCAAAACCGTGGTACCGTTTGCCATTGCTGCCGCCATCATAATATTTTCTGTTGCACCCACACTCGGAAAATCGAGGTAAATATTGGCACCGGTCATGCCTTCAGGTGCAGAAGCCTCAATATAGCCATGGCCCTGTTCAATTTTTACGCCCAGTGCTTCAAAGCCTTTTAAGTGCAAATCAATCGGCCTTGTGCCGATAGCGCAGCCCCCCGGCTGGGAAATGCGGGCATAACCCTTGCGTGCCAAGAGCGGCCCCATAACAAGGAACGAAGCGCGCATGGAACGCACAAGCTCATAAGGCGCTTCGCAGGAGGTAATTTCCCTGCTGTCAATTTTCAGCGTATGCGGCTCGGAAGCATCAACTTTAATGCCAAGGCATTCCAAAACAGCGCAAATTGTGCGCACATCCTCCAGCGCAGGAATTTCATCCAGCCTGCTCGGCGAAGTACCAAGAATAGAAGCGGCAATAATAGGCAGCACGGCATTTTTGGCGCCGCTTGTTTTTACTGTGCCTACAAGACGGTTGCCGCCTTTAACTATCAATCTTTCCAACTGCAAACTCTCCTGTTCTTAAAATCCATTCTATCAAAAGGGCATACTTTTCAAAATAAATATTTTCTGTAGTAGTTTATCACTTTTTTTACAGCTTGGCAATCTCTGCCGGATAAAAAAACGCCTGCCGTTTTTCTTAACGGCAAGCGCTTTTCAAAACAAATTTTCAGGCAATCAGATACCGCGGTCCTGCATTTTCAAACGGTCTGCCAAAATATTGTAATGGGTTTCCATTTCCATAATTTCTTTTTTAATACCGGCGATTACATCCGGGTCTTCTTCAACTTTCAGGCGTTCGCGCAGTTCTTTTATGCCCTGCTTCAACTGAAACATTTTATTTCCGGATACAGCATTAATTACATCAGCCACAGTAATCAACTCCCATCATTCTTTGTATTTTTATTATACCAAAATATGGGGCTGTAAGCAAAGTTTTATTCAAACGTTTTTTCTAAAAATTAAATATAATTTCACAAATTCCCATAAGAAGGATTTATGCGGCTTAAATATTTAAATTTTTTATTGACCTTTAATTTCGTTTTTGCCAAGCAGCAAATTTTAAACCTTGCTGCTTACGGCTCGGCATTTTATACAGCTGCTGCAAGTTGAAGTTAGTTTTAATTAGACCTGCGCGGATATACAAAAAGCGGATGGCATAAGCCATCCGCTTTTAAAGCTTTCCGTATTAAACTTATTAAGGTTAAGATTAGAAAGTGAAGTACAGTTCGGAGAAGATTACCTGATCGTCTTCGTCGCCAATCTGAGCTTCGGTATCGTAGTAGTTAACTACGCCAACAATGTTTTTAGCAAATGCATAGCTTGCGCCAACTGCCCAGCCTTTGTAACCGCCCATATCAGTAAAGGTGGTTGCATCGGTAGTCGGGTTGATGTAAGCATTAGCGGACTGGTCGAAATAGCTTACATGCAGGCCATAGGAACCCGGTTCGTCAGCGGAAGCGCCTTTCCAAGCGAGGTCTGCATACCAGCCGTCTTTGTCTGCGCCTTTAACAACTTCTTTGTCACCATGCATGTATTCAGCAGCAAGGGTGAAGTCAGGAGCAAAGTTGTAGCTTGCGCCAACGTTCCAGATTTCTTTATCGCCAAGAACAGTAAAGTCTCTGGAATATACTCTGTCAGCAGCAGCTACGCCTTCTTTCCAGAAGCCAGTATCATTAGCTTTATAGTAGGTTACATAAGCATCAACTGCACCAAGGTCAGCTTCAACGCCTGCTACATAAAGACGGTCGGAAGAAGCGCCGAGATATTCTTCGGAAGGACCTTTAGCAGCGATACCGAATACTTTTACGTTATCGCCGTAAGCAACTTTAACGCCATCAATGTAGGAATCGAGTACGTTACCGGTATGGGTTACTTCGTCCCAACGGCCAGCCTGTACATCCAAACCGCCAACACGGCCGTTCAGATAAGCACGGTTCAGTTTAACTTCATCTTCACCGCTTTCGCTATGCATGAATTCCTGAGTGTTCTGGAACATACCGGTGTAGGTCCAGTTTTCGTTAATCTGGCCGTTTACCCACAGACGGGTACGAAGGGTAGATTCGTCAGCGTTGTTTTCGCGGCTTACATAGTTGTAACGGATCTGACCGGTAATTTTTACGTTGTCAGCTTTTTTCTCGAGGTTAGCAACGCGAACGCCGAGGCTGTCGAGTTCGTCAGCAAATTCTGCAGCTAATTTATCAACGTTAGCGCCTTTAGCCATAGCTTTAGCAACAATCTGAGCCATTTCATAACGGGTCATCAGTTTGTCGCCGCCGTAGGTGCCGTCGGGATAACCGTCAACTACACCAGCAGCTGCCAGTTTGTTTACTGCGTCATAAGCCCAATGACCTGCCGGTACATCGGAGAACGGATTTGCGGCATAAGCGCTTGCAGTTACGCCAAGAGCCATAGCCATTGCGAGAACTAAAGATTTTTTCATTTTGCCATTCCTCCAGGGAAATAAATTTTTTACCCTTTCAGAAACCTTTTGCGCAAAACTTTCCGTTTCGGTTTTTTATGCGCGAGTTGCCGTGTTTCCTCTGCAACCAAACCAATACAGTCCGTAAATTGCAAACGGTTTTTAAAAGGATGTGTACACTTTACCATAATTTCACAATGCCGTCAAGAACATTTTACATTTTTTAGTGAATTTTTATCAGTTTTTTCTGCATAGAAAAACAGGCAGCGCGTAAAGCACTGCCTGTTTGTAAATAATTTTACATTATTTGCTGAAAGCGTCCGTTAACGGAGGCACAATCTGTTTTTTGCGGGAGAGCACGCCCGGCAGGTAATAATGGCCTTCTGCTTCCGGTTTGCCGAAGGCTTCCGTAACTTTTGCCTGGTTTACACCGGCAACAAGAAGGTCGGTAGCTTCGGAAAGGATGTCCGTTACCATCAGGAAGGACAAATCAAAGCCTTCGGTTTCACGCATGGCTTCCAGTGCCGCTAAAAGTTCCGGCATTTTATCCAGACCCTGCTGGCGGCCCATGATGTTAATCTGTGCCACGCTGGCTTTGGTTTCGCCGAAATCAAATTCTTTCAAATCGGTGCGTACCAGTTCGTCCGCGGTTAAGCGGGCAATAACGGAGCCCTGTTTCAGTTCTTCCATGGCATAGGCTTCCAAATCCTCAAGCCCGGCAATTTTTTGCAGTTTTGCCGCAGCGTCCTTATCCTGCTGAGTGGTGGTCGGGCTGCGGAAATACAGGGTATCGGAAATAATTGCCGATAAAAGCAGGCCTGCAATTTCGCGCGGCAGTTCCACTTTGTGTGCTTCTGCCATGCCGGTAATAATGGTTGCCGTGCAGCCTACGGGTTCTTCGCGGATATAAATAGGAGCCGCGGTATGCAGGCCGCCCATGCGGTGATGGTCAATTACCTCAATGATTTCAGCTTCTTCGCTGCCTTCAACGGCCTGTGCGCGTTCGTTATGGTCAACAAGAATAAGCTGGGTTTTGTCGGGTTTCAGCAGGCGTACCTTGTCAATCATGCCAATGTAGCGGCCGCCTTCCACAACCGGGTAGGAGCGGAAATTGGTATCGAGCATGGCATTTTTAACATCGTCCAGAAGTTCGTTGTTGTTGAAAGAAACAACGCTGGTAGTCATTAAATCTTTAACCGGTGCGTCCAGCAGCTGGCTGTAATCAACAGCGCCGGTTTCGTTTTCCTGTGCGCAAAGCTCTTTGTAGAAGCATTTGGCAAGGTCGGTTACGGTAACAACGCCTTCAATGTTTTCCGGCGTGCCGACAGGCATGCAGCGCACGCCGTAGTCGGTAAACAAATGGCTTACCTCACGCAGTTTGGTTTCGCCGTTAAGCATGGGCACTGCAATCAGTTCCACATCTTTCAGGCGGGGGTACATATCCTCAATTAAAACCGGTTCTTCCACGCCGAAATAATTAAGAACATACTGTGTTTCAGGGTTCAGCGCACCTGCGCGAGCCGCAACGGCATTAACGCCAAGCTGCCTTTTTAACCACGCATAGGCAACTGCGGAGCAGATAGAGTCCGTATCCGGGTTGCGGTGGCCGATGACATATACTGGTTTATCCACGTTCAGCACTTCCTTTTTGCAGGCAGACCTGGCTGCCGTAATGATTTTTAGTGTAATAATTATTATATCATAAAAAACTTTAAATTACCGCTGAAATTTTGTTTATTTGGCGCGTTTATCGCCCAGCGTTGCCAAAAGTTCCGCCGGGTTAATGTTATGGTAGGCCAAAAGCACAAGGCAGTCGTACCACAGGCCGCTCATCTCATCCAGCACTTCCGTCCTGCTGTCATTTTTAGAGGCAATAATGGTGCTCGAAGTATCTGCGCCAAGCTGTTTTAAAATTTTATCCTGCCCGGACATAACCAAATGCCTTGCAGCGGAATTATCGCCGCCAGACCGGCGTTTATAGCAAATCAAGCGGTAAATTTCGGCAAGTACGCCGTGAATGCCGTCAGGCTCAGGCACGGGCAGGCTGCCGCTTTTCCACACCGGCTGCGTAAATACGCCCAGCCCGCTGCGCCCCGGCAGCGCCTTTACCAAAAGCACCGTACCGTTTTTCCCGGCAGTAATTTCCGTAACCGAAAAAGCTGCGCCGTCTTCCGCGGCATTATAAGCCTTTTTTTGTTTCCGGGTCATACAGCCACAGGCTGCCGTTTTCCGCCGTGCGCGCCAGTGCTTCGCCGTCCATTTTTGCAAGAGCCAGCACTTCATCCGTACCGGCATCCTGCACTATGGCGTTAATAAAACCGTGCGCGTTAAATTTTAAAGCTGCAAAATCAATTTTCATCTTTTCCGCCTTCTCTTAAAACGGGCATTACGGAGTTATACCCGTCCGCTCCGTATACCAGGCAGCGCTTTACGCGCGAAATGGTTGCTGTGCTGGCGCCTGTTTTCTCCACGATTTCTTCATAAATGCAGCCGGCATCAAGCATTCTGGCAACCTCCAGACGCTGCGCCATTGCTTTTAATTCGGTAATGGTACAAATATCTTCAAAAAAGTTTGAGCATTGCTGTTCATCTTTTAAACTTAAAACAGCCCTAAACAGCTGCGCGGTTAATTTATCCCTGGTTTTTGCAGGCATGGCTGTCCTCCTTGGTTAACACCCGTAAAATTTTAAATTGGATATTTTCTATCCTTTCTTACTTTAATACTTTATTTTATAAAAAGTCAAGTAATTTTAACGGATTTTAAGAAAAATTTTATTGACAGATTTGTAAATAACGTGTATGATTGGTACATCAACTTCATACAAACATTCATCAAGAGTAGCCGAGGGACTGGCCCGATGACGCTACGGCAACCATCCTTAGTGAAACGGTGCCAAATCCAACGGAACATTCCGGCAGATGAAAGAGGTCTTAAAACTTGTACCCTTCACCTGTTCGTGAAGGGTTTTTTAGTACCTTAGAAAAGAAAGAGGAACACCGCATGATTGAATTAGTAAATGTAGAAAAAACTTACCACACCTCCTCGGGTGACATTCACGCCTTAAAGCGTACCAGCCTTACCATTAACCAGGGCGAAATTTTTGGCATTATCGGCCTTTCAGGCGCAGGCAAATCCACGCTTATCCGCTGCATTAACATGCTGGAAGTGCCGACCGCAGGGCAGGTTTTTGTGGACGGCGAAGAACTTACCGCCATGACGGAAACGCAGCTGCGCAAAGCACGCCAGAACATCGGCATGATTTTTCAGCATTTTAACCTGCTTGCCAGCCGCACCGTTTTTGACAACATTGCCTTTCCGCTGGAAATTCAGGGGCTTGGCAAAGATGAAATCAAAAAACGCGTGGAACCGCTGCTGGAGCTTGTACAGCTGCAGGACCGCGCCGACCACTATCCCAGCCAGCTTTCCGGCGGGCAGAAACAGCGCGTAGGCATTGCCCGCGCCCTTGCCAGCAATCCGAAAGTTCTTCTGTGCGACGAAGCAACAAGCGCGCTTGACCCGCAGACCACCAAATCCATTTTGAACCTGCTGCGCGACATTAACCAGCGTTTAAACCTTACCATAATAATGATTACGCACCAGATGGAGGTTGTAAAGGAAATCTGTGACCGCGTAGCCGTTATTGAAAACGGCAGCATTATAGAAGAAGGCAATATGATAGATGTATTTACCAACCCCCAGAACCAGACTACAAAGGAATTTGTTAAGAGCGTCGATAAAAACACCCTTCCGGAATCACTTAAAAGCACGCCCGTCAGCAGGGAATATTTTGAAGGCGCAAGCCTTGCCGTGCGCTTGTCCTTCTTCAGCGGCAACGCCGACAAGCCCATTGTTTCCGGCATGATTAAACGCTTCGGCGTAGACGCAAACATTATTTCCGGCAACACCGACCAGCTTAAAGACCGCATTTACGGCACTCTGCTGATTGTTATTGAAGGCCCGCAGAAAGCCCTCGAGGACTCGCTGGATTATTTAAACAGCCAAAATCTGCAAGTGGAGGTAATTGGTTATGTCAAATGAAATGATTGAACTTTTAATAAAATCCTTTTGGGAAACCGGCTATATGGTTGTTGCCTCCACCGTGCTGGCAAGCCTTATCGGCATACCGCTTGGCATCATCCTTACGGTAACGCGCAATGGGCACATTCTGCCGAATGCCGTTATCAACTCCGTGCTGGGCGTTATCGTTAACGCCACCCGTTCCACCCCGTTTATTATTTTAATGGTAGCCATTATTCCGCTTACCCGTATGCTGGTTGGTTCTTCCATCGGCACTACGGCCGCCATTGTGCCGCTTACCATTTCCGCAGCGCCGTTTATTGCGCGCGTTATCGAATCTTCGCTGCTTGAAATTGACCACGGCGTTATCGAAGCCGCACAAAGCATGGGTGCAAGCCCGATGCAGATTATTTACAAGGTTCTGCTTCCCGAATCGCTGCACTCCATCGTGCTCGGCATTACCCTTGCGGTTATCGCCCTTATCGGTTACTCTGCCATGGCGGGCGTACTCGGCGGCGGCGGCCTCGGCGACCTTGCCATCCGCTACGGCTACCAGCGTTTCCAGCCCGATGTAATGATTGTTACCGTTGTCATCTTGATTCTGATGGTACAGCTCATTCAGTTTATCGGCGACACGCTCAGCAAAAAACTTAACAAAACCAAATTATAATGTTAGCAATTTATTTTAATTTTAATATTTTGGAGGAGGATTACTATGAAATTAAAAAGAATTTTGGCCGCACTGGCGGTTGGCACTCTGGCACTCGGCATTTTTGGCTGCGGCGGCAGCGAGAAAGCAGCGGATACTTCCGCGCCCGTTAAGGTAGGCGTTACCGCAGGCCCCCATGCCGAAATTATGGACGAAGTTAAAAAACTGGCTGCCAAAGACGGCTTAAACATAGAAGTTGTTGAATTTAACGACTTTGTAACGCCGAACATTGCCTTGCAGCAGGGAGAAATTTTTGCCAACAGCATGCAGCACAGGCCTTACCTTGACGCCACGCTGAAAAAAGAACCCGGCTTTGAACTGATTGAAGTTTTTAAAACCGTAAACTTCCCCATGGCAGTTTATTCCGATAAAATCAAAAAAGGTGAAGCCATCCCTGACGGCGCAACAATCGGCATCCCGAATGACCCTTCCAACGGCGGCAGAGCGCTTTTGCTGCTTGCCGAGCAGAAATTAATTGAAGTTAAGGACATTAACGACGTTACCACCTCCGTTGCCGATATTACCGGCAACCCTCATGGCTATAAATTCCTTGAGCTTGACGCTGCCACCATTCCCCGCAGCCTGCCAGACGTAACCGTTGCCGTTATTAACGCCAACTACGCTCTGCCTGCCGGGCTGAACCCCATGACGGATTCCTTGATGGTTGAAGGCGCGGCTTCCCCGTACATCAACATTTTTGTAACCAAAAAGGAAAATGCCGCCGACCCGCGCATTAAGCAGCTGCAAAAAATTTACCAGTCCGCCGAAATTGAAAAATTCATTAGCGACCACTTTAAAGGCTCCGTTACCGTTGGCTGGAAATAAAATATTAAAAATAAAAGCGTCCCTTGCGGGCGCTTTTTGTTTGAGGTGAACCATGAAACGTATTTTGCATTTATTAGTTTTGCTTATAATTGCTTTGTGCTTTATGCCCGCCGCCTATGCGGAAAACCCCGTTGACCGCCCCGTGAACACCAGCAGCCTTGACGATATATTTGCCAGCCGCGGCGTAAACGGTACCATTGTAATTTATGACGTACAGAAAAACGGTTACTGGCTGCACAACGCCGGGCGTGCGGCGGAGCGCTTTTACCCCGCCAGTACCTTTAAAATTTTTAACAGCCTTATCGCGCTTGGCGAAGGCGTGCTGAAGGACGCCGATGAAGTATTTTACCGGTACGACGGCGCGCCCGTGTACCTGGAAAGCTGGAAGGCGGACGCCAGTTTGCGCAGCGCCATAAAACTTTCGCAGGTACCCGCCTATAAAGAACTGGCGCGCCGCATCGGTGCAGAACGCATGCAGGCCAACATTAAAAAGCTGCCCTACGGCAACGAAAGCATTGGCAGTAAAATCGACAGTTTCTGGCTGGAAGGGCCGCTTAAAATCAGCGCGCTGGAACAGGTAAAGCTGCTTACAGCTCTTGCACGCAGGCAATTACCATATCCGCAAAAGGCGCAGCAGCAGGTTTGTGACATAACCGTTTTAAAACAGACCGATGCCTGCACGCTGCACGGCAAAACCGGCTGGGCAGCGGACAACATAAAAACCCCGGTAGGCTGGTTTGTTGGCTGGGCCGAAACCAAAGACAACCTGTATGTTTTTGCCATGAACATGGATTTAACCGACGCCGCAGATTTGCCGTTAAGAGAAAGTATAACCCTGGAGTGCCTTCGAAGTTTAAAACTTTTATAAAGCAGTTTATAATTATACTAAGCAGTAATTGAAAGAAGGGATACTATGGCATATTTAGGCGAAGATATTAAAAAACTCGGTTTTGGGCTGATGCGCCTGCCGAAAATTGGCGAAGCCATCGACATTGAACAGACCAAAAAAATGGTAGATATGTTCCTGGAAGCAGGTTTTACCTATTTTGACACGGCGTGGGCTTACCCCGGCAGCGAAGACGCTATCCGCCAGGCGCTGGTAGAACGCTACCCGCGTGAAAAATTTCAGCTGGCAACCAAAAATGCAGCCTGGATTAACTGCAAAACGCGCGAAGAAGCAGTTAACCAGTTTGAAACCAGCTTAAAACAAACCGGCGCAGGCTATTTTGACTTTTACCTTCTGCACAACCTCGGCGAAAGCCGCACCAAATATTTTGACGATTACAATATGTGGGACTTTGTGCAGGAGCAAAAAGCCAAAGGGCTGATTAAGCACGTTGGTTTTTCGTTCCACTCCACACCGGAAGAACTGGACGAAATTTTAAACGCTCACCCCGAAATGGAATTTGTGCAGCTGCAAATTAACTATGCCGACTGGGATTACCCTGCCGTACAGAGCCGCCGCTGCTACGAAGTGGCGCGCAAACACGACAAGCCCGTTATCATTATGGAACCGGTTAAGGGCGGCATGCTCGCCAATCCGCCGGAAAGCGTACAGAAAATATTAAAAGACGCCGAGCCGGAAATGTCCGTGGCAAGCTGGGCCATCCGCTTTGCTGCGCATCTGGAAGGCATTATTACCGTGCTCAGCGGCATGAGCAATGTTGAGCAGATGCAGGACAATCTTTCTTACATGAAGGATTTTAAAGGCCTTACCGCCGCCGAAGAAGCAACACTGAAACAGGCGCAGGAGGCGCTGGCAAAAATTCCGCTCATTCCCTGCACCACCTGCAACTACTGCGCCAAGGTCTGCCCCTTGAATATCGGAGTAAGCGGCAGCTTTACGGCAATGAACTATTACACGCTGTATAAGGATTTGGCCGCTGCCAAACACCAGGAAAACTGGCTGGTTACTGGCCACGGCAAAAAGAAGGCCGCCGAATGCATTAAATGCGGAGCGTGCGAAAAAGCCTGCCCGCAGCATATTAAAATCCGCGAAGAACTGGTAAAGGTTACTGAAACCCTGGGCTGATATGTTAAAACAGAAGCATCCGTTTTATAAACGGGTGCTTTTTTATGTGCTTCGGCAGAATTTTGTGATATAATGGGAACGCTTAATAAATTTTACCCTGTTTTAAGGAGCAGCTATGAGCCGTAAACCTTTTGTGCCCGCAGCCCTTTTGGGCAAGCTGTGGCGCTGTATAATAGAATTTGAAATGCTGAAGGAAGGCGACCGCGTGCTGATAGGCTTAAGCGGCGGCAAGGACAGTATGTTTTTAACGGCCGCGCTGGCCGAAGTGCAGCAGTATGCGCCTTTTAAGTTTGACCTTGCCTGTTACACGGTTGATACCATGTTCAGCAGCGATTTTCCAAAAGCTGATTTGGAAAGCTTCTGCGCACAGTACGGGCTTAAACATTACAGCAGCAAAGTTGATGTTACCGAAGCGTGGCAGCACCGCACCAACACGCCGTGCTTTACCTGCGCTTATTTCCGCCGCGCCGCCACCAACCGCACGGCGCTGGAGCTGGGCTTTAACAAAGTTGCCTGGGCGCACCACCATGACGATGCCGTGGAAACCTTCTTTTTAAACCTTGTTGCCAGCGGCCAGCTTAAAACCTTTCTGCCGGTAACGCCGCTTTCACGCACGGGGCTTACCCTAATACGCCCGCTTTTATATTACCGCGAGGCGGAAATCATCAGTATGGTTGATGAGCTTAACCTGCACCCGCTGAAAAACCCCTGCCCCTACGACGGCCACACCAAACGCCAGGAAGCCAAAGAACTGCTGCGCTCGCTGCAAGGCTTCAACGCCGAAGCGTACGACCATCTGGCGGCAGCCATGCGTTTTGCCAATGCCGAACTTTGGCCTGCCAAATGCGGCAAAACAGAGCTGGCAGATAAATTCCACGCATTTTGGCAGCAAAAGCGCAAAAACAGGCAGGAATAACGCCGCCCGCAGCGAATATAATTTTTTGTATGACATTTTGACCGGAGGTTTTTTATGACAGTAAAAGAGTTTAAACATGATTATTTCAGTTTTAAAGGGCGTTTGAACCGCAAACCCTTTTTAATGCGCCTGATGATGCTTGGCGCTATCAGTATCTTTTTTGTTTTAATCGTTATTAACGCCGAACCGCACCTTAAGGAAGACCCTGCGCATTTTGCCACCAACGTGCGCAAATCGCTGGTGTTCTGGGTTTATTATATTCCGCTGATTATCGCCAGCATTTCGCTCGGCGTGCGCCGCCTGCACGACCTTAATTTAAGCGGCTGGTGGATGCTTCTGGGTTCCGGCGCGCTTTTAAGCACCGTAAACACCGGCAACACCGCCATTGACCTTGCAGCGGCGATTTTATTTTACATTGCCCAGCTTTTCAATTTGTTCCTGATTTTCTTCCGCGGCACCAAAGGTCCTAACCGCTTCGGTGAAGACCCCGTACCCCAGCCCGTAAAAGAAAAGAAGAAAACCAAAGAAGAACGCCGCGCCGAAGCCAAGGCACGCAAAGAAGCTGCCGAAGCAGAAAAACGTGCCGACGAAGAACTGGAACGCGAAATTGCCGAAGCGCATCCCGACTGGGACGAATACGACCGCTATGACGCCATGCAGGAGGCCAAAGCCAAACGCGAAGCCGAAAAAGCAGCGTCAGAAGTTAAAGACCGCACCGAAAATAAAGAAAGCAAATAATTGTACAAAAAAATCCCGCCAAAAGCGGGATTTTTATTTTATGCGTATTTTGTTTTAAACTAAAATATATATTTAGTACTGCTGCGCCTTACCATGCCAGTACTTCCACGCCGGTATCTGTAACAAGCACCGTGTTTTCCCACTGGGCCGACATGCTGCCGTCCTGCGTATAAACAGTCCAGTCGTTTGAAGCATCAATAAACACATCACGGCGGCCGGCGTTAATCATAGGCTCAACCGTAAATACCATGCCCGGCACCATCAGCATGCCGGTATTTTTTTTGCTGTCGTGGCACACAAAAGGTTCTTCGTGGAAATCCACGCCAACGCCGTGCCCGCCAAATTCCGTTACCACGCTGTAACCGTGCTTGCGTGCAAACGGGGCAATAGCAGCGCCGATATCGCCGATAAAGGCCCACGGCTTGCAGGCTTCCACGCCGCGGCGCATACATTCTTTGGTAATGGCAACCAAATCCTGATTCGGTTTGGAAACCTTGCCAATCATAAACATGCGCGAAGCATCGGCATAATAGCCGTTGTAAATAGTGGTTACGTCAACGTTAACAATGTCGCCGCTTTTAAGCACCGTTTTATCGGGAATACCGTGGCAAACCTGGTCATTAACCGAAGTGCAGATGCTTTTAGGAAAGCCGTAAAAACCGAGGCAGGCAGGAATACCGCCGCTTTTGGTAATAAAATCATACGCCAGCGCGTCAATTTCTTCCGTCGTCATGCCGGCTTTAATTTTTTGGGCAATCAAATCAAGGCAGGCATTGTTAATTTTAGCTGCCGCACGGATGCCTTCAATCTGTTCCGGCGTTTTTATCATATCCATATCGGGAACTTCGCAGCCTTTGGCCTTGAATTCGGCTATTTTTGCTTTTATTACTTCAATATCCATAAAAATCTCCTTTAATACAAATTTAATTTTATAGTGCTATTATAACACATATAACATAAAGTGACAGCAGAAAGTCAGCTTATGCTTACAAATTATTTTTCTATTATTTTTTGTTTCTTTATGTTAAAATATTGTTAGTTTTTGTATAAGGAGGAGCCGATGGAAGCTATTTATTCCAACATTGCCGATTTTATCCTGCATTTTGACCGTTACCTGCCCGTTGTTATGGAAGCCTACGGGCACTGGATTTACGCATTTTTGTTCATTATTGTTTTTTTGTGAAACAGGGCTTGTGGTAACGCCGTTTCTGCCGGGCGATTCGCTTTTGTTTGCCTGCGGCGCACTGGCGGCATCCGCCGAAGGGCTCAGCCTGCCGCTTCTGGCCGTTATTTTCCTTGTGGCTTCAATCACCGGCGACGCCTGCAACTACGAGATAGGCAGACACCTGGGGCATAAAATACTTGCCGCCAATTCAAAGCTGATTAAGCCGGAGTACGTAAAAAAAGCCGAAGATTTTTACGCAAAGCACGGCCACAAAGCTATTTTCCTGGCCCGTTTTGCCCCGATTGTGCGTACCTTTGCGCCTTTTGTTGCAGGCATCGGCACCATGCACTACCGCACCTTTGCCATTTACAATGTCAGCGGCGCCTGCACCTGGGTATTTTTATTCCTCGGCGGCGGCTACTTTCGGCAACATTCCGTTTATCAAACAAAACTTTTCATATGTAACCATGGGCATTATTCTGTTTTCGCTTACCCCGATTATTTTTGAGGTTATCCGCAGCAAGCGTGCCAAATAACGAAAGAAGGCTGAAAGATGTATTATTTTACCAGTGACTACACTACCGGCTGCACGCCGGAAATTTTAGAGGTTCTGGACGCAACCAATCTTGAAGAAACAGCAGGCTACGGCGAAGACGCATACTGCGAAGCTGCCCGCGCGCTGATTCAGAAAGAATGCGGCCGCCCGGATGCGGACGTTTATTTTATGATGGCAGGCACGCAGACCAACCTGACAATTATCTCCGCCTCCCTGCGCCCCTTCCACGGCGTTTACGGCACCGCGCGCAGCCATATTAACACGCACGAAGCCGGCGCCATTGAACGCAGTGGCCACAAGGTGCTTGTAGTACCAGATGAGGAAGGCAAAATTACCGCCGCCCAGATTGCCACCGAACAGGAAAAATACCTGCACGACCCCAGCCGCGAGCATATTGTAATGCCTAAAATGGTTTACATTTCGCAGCCTACGGAAACCGGCACGCTGTACAGCAAAAAGGAACTGGAAGATTTATACGCCGTATGCAAGCAGTATAATTTATACCTGTTTATTGACGGTGCACGCCTCGGTTACGGGCTTACTTCGCCCGCCTGCGATTTTACCATGCAGGACATTGCCAATAACTGCGACGTGTTCTACATTGGCGGCACCAAATGCGGCATGCTGTTCGGCGAAGCGGCGGTTATTTTAAACCCCGCCATTAAAGAAGATTTTATTCCGCTGATGAAACAGTGCGGCAGCGTACTTGCCAAAGGCCGCCTACTTGGCATTCAGTTTGAAGCCATGTTCACCAACGGTTTATACTACCGTATCTGCAAACAGGGCATTGATACAGCCATGCATATTAAATCCGTGCTTAAAGAATGCGGTTTTGAATTCTTGACGGATTCACCCACCAATCAGCAGTTTATCATCATCACCAAAGAAATGTATGAAAAAATAAACAGCCATTTTAAACTCGGCCTTTATGAAAACCTGCCGGACGGCAGAGTGGCTGCCCGTATCTGCACCAGCTGGTCTACCTCGCAGGATGCGGTTGACAAGCTGTGCAAGTTTATTAAAGAGCTGTAAGAAAGTAAATATAGCAATAATGTTTCAGCAAAAGGTTTATATTAATGCGGTCATGCAAAAATGCTGCGGCTTCTCCGATTCCGTCCGGGCTTTGCGGCCGGACTCCCGAAGATTAAAACTAAAAATTTCAGCCGCCGCAGTTTTTATCTATGACCTTATAATATAAACCTTTTGCCCTAACTTCATATTGCCGCATCAAGATAAATATTTTGTTTGAACAAATGTAATAAGCAGAAAAATTATAACTAAAACTTATATTATACGCAAAAACACCGCTGTAAAAGCGGTGTTTTTTATTTGCAACGTATTTTGTTATTATATTTTGCTGCGCTACTTTTTGCTCCACAGCCATATTTCGCGGCACAGCCAGATAATGAACACGCCGCAGAAATCAAGCACAATATCGGTAATCTGCGCCGTACGCCCCGGCACCGAAAGCTGAATGTACTCATCCGCTACGGCAACGGCCAGCCCCAAAAACAGGATATAGCCGGATGCCACGCGGTTAGACACGCGCCAGCTGATAAAAGTATTAACCATAATCATTGCCAGAACGGCAAATTCCACAAAATGTGCCAGCTTGCGCAGGCGTGCCTCCAGACGGTCTACCGGCATCGGGTCGCCGATAGCGGCATACAAACTGTCAAGCCACTGGGCCAGCAGCCCGCTTGCTTTGTATGAAGTTTCCGCAGGCAGCGAAGAATTAAAAAAGATAAAACCTGCAAACAACACTAACAACAGCAGCCATAAAAATTTTTTCATTTATACGCGCCGCCCTATTACTGATTGCGTGTAAGCAAATCCATTACCATCATGTTACTTACAACGCCAATACCGCCCGGCACCGGAGTGTAAGCCGAGGCTTTGCCTACAACGGCAGGGTCAACATCGCCCACCAGTTTGCCGTCAACGGCGTTAATGCCAACGTCTACAACAACCGCGCCTTCTTTAATCATATCGGGCGTTACAAAGCAGGGCTTGCCTACTGCCGCAACTATAATATCCGCCTGGCGGGTAATTTCGGCAATGTTTTTGGTTTTGCTGTGGCAAATGGTAACGGTAGCATTTTTGTTTAAAAGCAAATTGGCAACCGGTTTGCCTACAACATTGCTGCGGCCGATTACAACTGCATGCTTGCCTTCCAGTTCAATGCCGTAATGTTCCAAAGTTGCCATGCAGGCACGCGGCGTGCAGGGCGACATTTTGCCGTAGCCAAGGTACATATCGCCAACGTTTTTCACGTTCAGGCAGTCCACATCCTTGCTGGCGGTAACTGCCGCGCCGATTGTATCGCTGTCCAGCGGTTTGGGCATCGGCATCATCGGCAGTACGCCGGTAACGTACCGGTTGTGATTCATGCGGGCAATGTCGCGCAGCAAATCCTCCTGTTTGGTATCGGCAGGATACAAAAGTTCTTTAACATAAATGCCCATGCTTTCAGCAAGTTTCATTAAACGGTCTTTATAAACGTGCGAAGCCGGGTCATCGCCAACAACAATAATTGCCAGCGTTACTTTACGCCCTTTGCCAAGCGCATTGGCCACACGCTGCATAATGGTTTCACGGTAGGCATCAGCCACGGGCTTGCCTTTCATCATCAGTGTTTCCATAAAACTTCTCCTTAAAACAATCCGCTGATAACGCCGTCGTCGCTTACGTCAATTTTTTCGGCGGCAGGAACTTTCGGCAGGCCCGGCATAGTCATAATATCGCCGGTTAATACTACCACAAAGCCTGCACCGGCTGCGATACGGCAGTTTTTAATGGTAATTTCAAAGCCTTCCGGGCGGCCCAGAAGCGCCGGGTCATCCGAGAAGGAATACTGGGTTTTGGCCATGCAGACAGGCAAATGCCCATAGCCCATTTTTTCAAAATCCTTCAAAGCATTGTTTGCTTCTTTGGTGTAGTTTACGCCCACTGCACCGTAAATCTTTTTGGCAATGGTTTCAATTTTTTCCTTCAGGCTCAGTTCTTCGCCGTACAGAAGTTTAAAATCGGCTTTGCCGCTTGTTGCCAGCGCCACAACTTCTTTCGCCAGTTCAATGCCGCCTTCGCCGCCTTTGGCAAATACTTCCGAAAGCGCAACGTTTACGCCGTGTGCGGCGCAGTGGCTGCGGATGGCTTCCAGTTCTTCCGGGGTATCCTGTGCAAAGGCATTAATGGCAACAACCAGAGGCAAACCGTACTGCTTAATGTTTTCGATATGCTTTTCAAGGTTGACAATGCCGCGTTTTACAGCTTCCACATCCGGAGTAGCAAGGTCTGTTTTCGGCACGCCGCCGTGCATTTTAAGCGCGCGTACGGTTGCAACCAGCACAACTGCGTCCGGTTTTAAACCGGCATAACGGCATTTAATGTCAAAGAATTTTTCCGCGCCCAAATCTGCACCGAAGCCTGCTTCCGTAATGGTGTAATCGGCAAGTTTGAGCGCCGTTTTGGTTGCCATTACGCTGTTGCAGCCGTGGGCAATATTGGCAAACGGGCCGCCGTGGATAATGGCAGGCACATTTTCCAGAGTCTGTACAAGGTTCGGTTTTACAGCGTCTTTTAACAGTGCCGCCATTGCGCCCTGTGCTTTAAGCATACCTGCGGTAATAGGGTTGCCGCTGTAATCGTAAGCCACAATAATTTTGCTCAGGCGTTCTTTTAAATCGTGCAGGCCGGTTGCCAGGCACAAAATAGCCATAACCTCCGAAGCTACGGTAATATCAAAGCCGTCCTGGCGCGGTACGCCGTGCGCTTTGCCGCCGAGGCCTACAACTATGTTGCGCAGCTCGCGGTCATTCATATCAACAACGCGTTTCCACACAATGCGTCGCGGGTCGATGTTAAGCGCATTACCCTGCTGAATATGGTTGTCAAGCATGGCTGCCAGAAGCATATGGGCAGATGTTATGGCATGGAAATCGCCGGTAAAATGCAGGTTAATGTCCTCCATAGGCACAACCTGAGAATAGCCGCCGCCTGCTGCGCCGCCCTTAATGCCCATGCAGGGGCCGAGCGAAGGTTCGCGCAGGGCAACGATAACTTTTTGCCCGATTTTGGCAAGCCCCTGTGCCAGCCCTACCGTAGTGGTGGATTTGCCTTCACCGGCAGGGGTCGGGGTAATGGCCGTAACCAGAATAAGTTTTCCGTCAGGCTTATCCTGCACTCTTTTAATTAAATCCATGGAAAGTTTTGCCTTGTAGCGGCCGTATAACTCAATATCATCCTCCCCGATGCCGAGTTTTGCGGCAACCTCAGTAATGGGCAGCATATGCGCCTTTTGAGCAATTTCAATATCCGATAACATCTTGGTACCTCCCTTTTCTGCACTTAAATAACTATATCTTTGTTTTATTCTCTGCCGGAGTTCCTTTTTCCTTCCGGTAGAGATAAATTATTCAAACCATATTTCCAGTTTTGTGCCTTCCGCGGCAACAGTCCCCGGCGGCAGCGACTGCTTCTTCGCCCTGCCGCTGCCGTAAGGCACCAGCACCAGATGCCCGCGCTGCACAAGTTCTGCCGTCTGTCGCATGTCAAGCCCGGTAAAATCCGGTATTTTTACTTTGTTGTCCGGCAAAAATTCCATTACCGGCACTTTAACGGCTTTGGCCCTGTCTTTGGCATCTTCCTCAAACGAAGGCAGCCCTTCGTGCGTGCTCGGCTGAATGCCTTTGGCAACAAGTATCTGCTGCAAAGTATCTTTAAATACCGGCGCCGATACCTGCGAACCGTAAAACGCGCCCTGCGGCGTATCAAGCATTACCAGCATCGCATACTGCGGATTGGCTGCCGGTACAAAGCCTACAAAAGACGCTATGTATTCGCCCGGGGCATAGCCGCCCTGCTCGGCAAGTTTTTCTGCCGTGCCGGTTTTGCCCGCAATCTGATAGCCTGCAATATGCGCCGGTTTGCCGCCGCCCTCGCTGACTACTTTTTCCATCATCATGCGCATCTGCCCGGCAACGTCTTCGGTAATAACGCGGCGCACAACCTTCTTCTGCCCCTGACGCAGCACGCGCCCGTCGGGCATTACAATTTTATCAATAATGTAAGGCTCCAGAAGTTCGCCGCCGTTGGCAATGGCGCAGATGGCGCGCAGCATTTGCAGCGGCGTTACGGCAATGCCCTGCCCGATGGCCATGGTGGCAATATCAGGTTCGTACATATCTTCCGGCCTGTACAAAATGCCGCTTTCCTCGCCCGGCAGTTCAATGCCCGTCGGCTGGCCGAAGCCGAACTTTTTGCTGTAATCAATCATCTGGTTTGCGCCGAGCTGCATGCCCAGCTGCACCATACCGGTGTTGATGGAGTATTTAATAATATCCTCAAAGGGCACCTGCCCGCGCCCTTCGCCGTCCCAGTTGCGGATAACGCGGTCGGCAATTTTAATGCTGCCCTTGTCCTCAAACACGGTCTGCGGCGTAATGATGTTTTCACTCAGCCCCATGCAGCCTACAATCGGCTTAAAAACAGAGCCCGGCTCATAAATAATGGAAATTGCCCTGTTCGTCCAGGTGGAAACCGGGTATTCGCCAAAATCGTTAGGGTCAAAGGTCGGGCGCGAAGCCATACCCAGTACCGCGCCGGTGTGCGGGTCCATCAAAATAGCTGCCGCCGCGCGCGATTTGGTTTCCTTCATGGCGCGGTCAAGCGCGTCCTCCAGCACAAACTGAATTTTGCTGTCGATGGTAAGGTACACCGTCGGCATATTCTGCGGACGCGAATGGTTCATGCCCGCTTCGCCCATCGGGCGGCCCAGTGCGTCTACCATTTCTTCCTGCTCGGTTTTGGCGCCTTTAATTACGGAATCAAGCGCCAGCTCAATACCGGCCAGCCCCTTGTCATCCGTGCCTACAAAACCCAGAATCTGCGCGGCCATGCTCTTTTTGGTGTAATAACGCTTGCTTTCTTCCAAAAAGTGCAGGCCCGGCAGTTTGTTTTCTTTAACTATGCGCGTTACCTCGTCCGCCTCTTTCGGCGTCAGGGTACGCTTAATCCATATAAAACGTGCTTCCGTAGTAAAATCGCTGTACAGGCTTTCGGCACTGATGCCGAGCGGCCCTGCCAGTAAATCTGCCGCCAGGCGCTTAACGTTGCGCCCGCTTTTGGCAGCCGCACTGTCCGGGCGGTCCTCCATTTCAACAGGGTCAACATACAGCGATTTTGCCATAATGCTTACGGCAAGTTCTTCGCCGTTGCAGTCTACAATCGCCCCGCGCGGCGAATACATTACGTCCGTGCCCATGGCCTGTGCCATCGACTGCCGCGCCATTGCGTCGCCGCGTATAATTTGCAGCCACACCAGGCGGCCGATAACTATGGCAAAAACGGTAAAAATTAATACAAACAGCCCAAAAAAGCGTTTTTTGCTGCTGTAAAACTTAAATTCTTTTCTCATCTGCGCCACCCCCTGCGCCTTAAATCAGAGGTTGGCATAATGGGCGGCATACCGGCATCACGCAGCAGTTCTTCGCGCTTTTCGCGCTTAACCTCCGCCTTGTAAACCGAAAGCGCCAGCCCCAGCGCCGTAAGCGATACCACCATGGAAGTGCCGCCGTAACTTATAAACGAAAGCGGCACGCCGATAACCGGCAGACAGCCGCATACCATCAGCATATTGGCCGCAGCCTGCCCCACAACCAGAAGCGTTACGCCGCTGATGAGCATAAAACCCTCCTCATCACGGCAGGCAGCAGCCATGCGGAACAGCGCAATGCCCAAAAGCGCAAACAGAAAAATTAAAAACACGGCACCGCCAAAGCCCCATTCCTGGCAGTAAATGGCAAAGGCAAAGTCTGTATGCGCCTCCGGCAGATAAAAGAATTTGCCGCTGCCCTGCCCCCAGGGCACACCCAAAACACCGCCGCTGCCGATGGAAATTAACGACTGCACCATCTGGTAGCCCGCGTTGGAAGGGTCGCTCCATGGGTCGTACCACACCAGAACCCTTTGCAGGCGGTACGGCGCAATGGCAATAAGCCCCACAACGCCCACAAAGCCGCCCGCCATTAAAAGCAGCAGCATACGCAGCGGAAGCCCTGCCAGAATATACATGCCCACAGAAAGCGCGACAACAATCGCCGCCGTGCCCATATCCGGCTGTTTCAAAACCAGAGCGCCGTATATCAGCGCCATTACCATCGTTTTGTTGCCCGGGTAATCAAACAATGCCGGGCGCAGATGTTTTTTCAGCCGCTTGCCAAGCTCGCCGGCGCACACCATAATCACTGCCAGCTTTGCCAGCTCCGAAGGCTGCAAGCTGAACGGCCCTATATACAGCCAGCGCTGCGCGCCCTTGGTTGTAACGCCAACCGTATCAACGGCAATCAGCAAAAACAGTACCGAAAAATAAATAATATTCAGCCAGTGCTTGCTCAGCCATAAATGGTAATCAGGGCCGCGCAGCCCCAAATACAGCATTACGGCAAAGCCAACCGCCGCAAACGCAACGTAGCGTTTTAAATAAAAATAGCCGTCGCCGAACATATCCGTTGCTTCAACAAAACTGGCGCTGAAAACATTAATGCAGCCTATCGCCAAAAGCATCAGAGTAATCCATATTACTGCGTCACGCGGATTGTCCCAGATAAAAAAGTGTTTCTGCATAAATGCCTCTACTTAAACACAACTTCGCAAAAATTAATGGGCGTGCCCAAAGCGCTGAACTTCTGCTCATACTCCGTCTGCACTTCGTTCTCGTACTCCGAATGGTGCAAATCGTAGCTCAGGGCAATAATTTCCAGCCCAAACTCCTTAAACTCCTCTACCGAAAAATCAAACAGAGCCCTGTTGTCCGTTTTAAAGCGCAGGTGCCCGCCGCTGCCCAAAAGCCTCTGGTATTTTGCCAGAAAGTTTCTGTGCGTAAGGCGGCGTTTGGCGTGGCGCGCCTTCGGCCACGGGTCACTGAAATTTAAATACAGCTCCTTTATTTCGCCCGGCTCAAACCAGTCCTCCAGCTGCTCTGCGTTAGCGCAGATAACAACGGCGTTTTCCAGTTTGTTATCCATAATATACTTGCCCGGGTAATACGAAATATCGTGCTGCGTTTCAACGCCTATAAAAGCCTTTTCAGGGTGCAGTTCCGCCATGCCGGTTAAAAAGCGCCCCTTGCCGCAGCCAATCTCAAGGCACAGGCGCTTTCCGGGAAAACGCTCCTGCCAGTGCCCTTTATAATCCTCCAGATTGTGCATCAGCACATATTTATCCTTTAATTCTTCCATTGCAGTTTCAATCCATGGCTTTTTTCTTAAACGCATAACTACCGTCCTTTATAAAAATTTACATCTATTAATTATACCATATCTTAACGCATTTTTTGCATAAAACATTTTAATTTGCCAGGCACATTCGCCCCTGCGGATATTTGACGAAGCGACGCCGCGGTGCTATATTAAATTTGTAAGGGCACACGCCCCCAAAGGAGGTTTTAAATATGAACGAAGCAATGAACAACCTTTTAACCAGAAGAAGCTGCCGCAAATATAAACCCGATATGCTGCCGCAGGAAGTGCTGGACGAAATTTTAAAAGCAGGCACCTACGCCGCCAGCGGGCACGGCACGCAAAACCCCATTATGATTGCCGTTACCGATAAAGAAATGCGCGATAAATTAAGCAAATTAAACGCCAAAATTTTTGGCAAACCCGATATTGACCCGTTTTACGGCGCACCGGTTGTTGTTATTGTGCTGGCCGATAAAAAATATCCCACTTACGTTTACGACGGCAGCCTTGCCATGGGAAATTTAATGCTTGCCGCCCACGCGCTCGGCGTTGCCAGCTGCTGGATTCACCGCGCCAAAGAAGAATTTGAACTGCCAGAAGGCAGGGAAATTTTAAAACAGCTCGGCATTGAAGGCGATTACGAAGGAATAGGCCACTGCATTTTAGGCTATGCAGACACTCCCGAACCGCAGGCTGCACCGCGCAAGGAAAACCGCGTTTATTACATTAAATAGCCTTTGCAATTTACCCAAAATTTACAAATACCCGGCACGTTTTAACGCCTGCCGGGTATTTTTTGCCTTTAATACCGCGAAAAACGGCTAAAAAACAAGTTACGCCCCTTTACAGTGGTCAGTGCGGAAGCATTGGCAAGCCAAAGCCCAAAATTACCCCACAAACGCCAATTTATGCCGATTTAACCTTTTGAACGTGCCCGAATATATGATACAATTAAAAAAATATTGCTATTAGAGCGGAGGTGACTGTTTCCCAAGCGGAAACACATTATTTGGATTATTTCGTGATAATTTTAAACATTATTGTAATTTTATTTCTGGTAGCGCTTAACGGCTTTTTCGTAGCGTCAGAATTTTCCATTGTTAAAGTGCGCCCTTCAAGGCTCGACACTTTAATTAAAGAAGGCAGCAAAAGCGCGGTTTACGCACGACAGGTAACGGAACACCTTGACGCCTACCTTTCCGTAACGCAGCTTGGCATTACCCTTGCCTCGCTCGGCCTTGGCTGGATTGGCGAACCTGCCGTTGCCAAAATGCTGGCGCCGGTATTTGCCCTGCTTAAACTGCCGCCGCAGCTTGAGCACACCCTGGCCTTTGTGGTAGGCTTTTCCGTAATTACCGCCCTGCACATTGTACTTGGCGAACTGGTGCCGAAATCGCTTTCCATACAAAAAACGGAAACCATTGTTTTATTTGTAGCGCGCCCGCTGATTATGTTCGACAAGCTGATGTACCCGGCAGTATGGTTTTTAAACCATGTTGCCAACTGGACTTTGCGCCGCATGGGCATCAGCGCTGCCAGCGAAGCGGAAGAAGCGCACAACGAAGAAGAAATCCGCATTTTGATGGAAGAAAGCTATAAATACGGCTATATCGACAAAAGCGAGCTTACCTATCTCGATAATGTTTTTGACTTTTCCGAACGCAGTGCCGGCGAAATCATGGTGCCCCGCACAGATATGATCTGCCTGTACCTTGAAGACAGCTTCGATGAAAACATCAAAACAGCGCTGACGGAACGCATGACGCGTTACCCCATCTGCAACGAGGATAAAGACCATATCATCGGCTTTCTGCATATTAAAGACTTGCTGCGCGCCCTTAACGACGGCAAAAAGCCCGACTTAAGCACACTGGCCCGCGACGTGCTGGAAGTGCCTGTTTCCATGCCTATCAGCAACCTGCTGCGCCTTTTGCAGAAGGAACGCAAACAGCTTGCCATTTTGATTGACGAATACGGCGGCACCGCCGGTATGGTAACTATCGAGGACATTCTTGAAGAAATCGTCGGTGAAATACAGGACGAATTTGACGAAGAACGCCCCGAAGTGGAAGAAGAAACCGATAAAAGCTATTCCGTTGACGGCAAAATGCTTTTGGAGGACGTTAACGACCTGTTCGGGCTTGAACTTGACGACAGCCAGTGCGACACCATTGGCGGCTGGGTTTACACGCAGCTTAACACGCAGCCGCAGATAGGGCAGACCGTTAAACTGCCCAAGGCGGAAATTACCGTGGAAGAAGTGGAAGCCCTGCGCATTACCCGCCTGAAAATAAAACTCTTAAGTGCGCTCAGCAGCGTTAACCAGGGCATGCTGGACGAACATTTGAATAAGGATTAATTGCGCAGAAACCTACCGAGCAGCATACAGCGCTGAAACGTTTTCTTCACTAAAGCACAAAATCCCCTTTTATCATTTACATGAAAAAGGGGATTTTTTATTACTTAATTTACTTGTTCAGTGATATTAAAATTACCGTTTACTTAAAACATAATTTGCAGACGGCTCCAGAGAATCCGGTCATCCAGTCCGCTTTCTTTGCCTTCAAGGTCATAGTAATGCAGCTGGTAAACCATGTTTTTGGCAAGGGTTACACCGCCGCCAACCATATAGCCTTTAAAGCCTTCGTCTACATAGTAACTCCAGTCGCCCGGGTACATCGTATGCGCCACAAAAGTACCTGCGCCCTGGTCATAGTAATTCGCAAACAAGCCCCAGCTGCCTGGTTTGTTTTTGTCCGCACCTTTGTAATTAAGGCCTACAACATAACCGTTAGTGTCAACGTCTTTATATGAGGAATTTTCCCTTAAATCAATATCGGAATCAAGGTAAGTTGCCGCCAAAGTAAAATCACCGAATTTATAATTGGCGCTTAAATTCCATATTCCGTTATCCGTACCTTTTTCCGCACTGTTAGGAACTTCATAGCCTTGGATTTCATTTAAAGCATCCTGAAATTTATCATAACCGGCAGAAAGGCTTAAATTGCCAACTTTGCCGCCAACGGATGTACCCCACATTTTATCATAGCCATAATCAGTGGGAATCCCGTAATAAGCGGTAAGTTTTACATCCTTCCCGTAAGACAGCTCAATTTTTTCGGCAGTATCATCATAAATAAAACCATTGCCTGCATAGTGGTCGGTTTTACCAGCAATTACTTTTGCACCGCCAATTTTGCCGTTTACATAAGCCTGATTGAATTTCAGGGTATCGTCACCGCTGCTGTTTTTAAGGCTCTGGTTATTTTCAAAACGCCCGGTGTAGCTCCAGTCCTCGTTAATACTGCCGTTTACAAAAATGCGGCTGCGCAGGCGGTGCTGTGCCACTTTGCCTTTAGTTTTCTGCATATCGCCATTTCTGTCGCCGTATTCATAGCGGATTTGCCCGGTAATGCGCACATTATCTGCTTTCTTTTCCAAGTTTGCTACCCGCACGCCAAGGCTGTCAAGCTCGTCCGCAAATTCCGCTGCAAGCCTGTCTGCATTGGCGCCCTTTGCCATGGCTTTGGCTACAATCTGCGCCATTTCATAGCGGGTCATCAGCCTGTCGCCGCCGTAAGTGCCGCCGGGGTAACCTTCTGCCACGCCTTCTGCTGCGAGTTTATTCACGGCATCATAAGCCCAGTGCCCCGCCGGTACATCGCTGAAAGGATTGGCCGCATATACGCCTGCATTAACGCCTAATGACATAACAACAGCGGCTAAAAGTAAAGTTTTTTTCATTATACAAACACTCCTCTTTTAAAATTCAATTATAGAATGTATCAGTTTATGTGCGTAACTGTCCGTTGTTTCGCGCAAGTTTTTTACTTTAATGTGCTCGGTTACCCTGCCGTTCTGCAAAAATAAAACGTCGTTGCACAAATAGGTAATGGAAGTAAGGTCATGCGTAATAAAAATATAAGTTAAATTAAGTTTCTCCTTTAATTCCGCCAACAGGTCCATTATCTGCACCTGTGTATGCGCGTCAAGCGACGATATTGCTTCGTCAAACAAAATAATTTCCGGCCGGCATGCCACGGCACGGGCAATGCATACACGCTGCAGCTGTCCGCCACTGAGCTGGTGCGGAAAACGCTGCAAAAAACTTTCGTCAAGCCCGACAAGCTTCAAAAGGCGTGCGGCTTCTTCGTTATCATCCAATTTTACCTTTTCGCGCCGTTTGTAAACAGCAATTCCTTCAGCAATAATATCCTTAATCCTAAAGCGCGGATTGGCGGAAGTGGTATAATCCTGAAAAACAATGCTCAAGCGGTTTTGCAGCATTTTTCTTCCTTCTTTGCCTGCATAAACATCAACATTTTCCAGCGTATAGCTGCCGCTGTCCGGTTTTAAAATACCGCAGATAACCCTGCCCAAAGTGCTTTTGCCGCTGCCAGATTCACCTAAAATGCCCAGGCAGGTTCCCTTTTGTACATCAAACGATACGTTAAATAAAATCTGCTTCATGGTTTTGCCGAAAAAACTTTTTTGCTGCTCGCTGCGGAAGCTGACGCAGATATCTTTTAATTTCAGCACTGCCTTTCACCTCCCGGCGTATCAACAAATTGCCTGTACCTGCGCATAACGGCGGTTCTTTTTTCCACCAGAAGGCGCGTATACGGGTCTGACGCTGCCGTTACGATATGCTTAAAATCGCCGCGGTCCACAACTTTGCCTTTGCTCATCACAATTATTTTATCTGCAAGTTTGGAAACCACGCCCAAATCGTGCGTAATAAAAATAACGGCGGTATTGCTTTCGTTTTTAATGCGCAAAAATTCCTCTAAAATTTCATACTGCGTAATAGCGTCAATCGCCGTTGTCGGCTCGTCCGCCACCAGTAAATCAGGCTCCATGGCTGTGGCTATGCCAATCATTATGCGCTGCAGCATGCCGCCCGAAAGCTGATGCGGAAACTTTTCCAGCACTTCTTCCGGGTCGCGGATAAGCATTTTTTCAAGCGTTAAAATTGCTTTTTCCCTGATGGCTTTTTCATCCAGCCCAAGATGGGCGGCAAAGGTTTCGCCAATCTGGTCACCGACACGGCAAAGCTGGTCAAAGCAGGTCATCGGGTTCTGCAAAACCATGGTAATGCTGCGCCCGCGTATTTTGCGCAGGTTTTCTTTAGATTCCTGCAACAAATCCTTGTTTTTATAAAAGGCTTCGCCTGAAATTTTAAAGCTGTTGTCCAGTAAACCAAGGATTGATTTTACAGTAAGGCTTTTGCCGCTGCCAGATTCGCCAAGAATCCCGAGGCATTCGCCCGGACGCAGCGAAAAGCTGACGTTATCCACCAAAAGGCTTTGTTTTTCACGGGTATCAAGCAGCACGGACAAATTCTTAACATCTAAAATATTTTCCATTATGCCGCCTCCTTCGGGTCAAATACATCGCGCAGGGCGTCGCCCAAAAGGTTAAAGGCCGTTACCAGAACAACAATGCCAATGCCGGGCACCAGCATCTGCGAAGGATTGGTGGTTAAAACATGTTTGGCTTCGTTCAGCATTGCGCCCCATTCCGGAATTGGCGCCTGCACGCCAAGCCCCAGAAACGAAAGCGTGGAAATATTAATTACCGCCCAGCCTATATCAAGCGTTGCCAGTACAGCCAAATCGGCCGTTATGGATGGCAGCAGATGGCGCGAAAGGATGAACCATTCCGGCGTGCCTACGCAGCGCGAAAACTGCACAAAATTACAGTCGCGGTACTGCACAACTGCCGTGCGTATCATACGCGCATACCACGCCCATTTAATGAACACATTGGCTAAAATTACGTTGCGCACGTCAATGCCCAAAAGCGCTACAACGGCAAAAACCATTATCTGGCTGGGGAAAGAAAGCATCACATCCACCACGCGCATAATCACTTCATCAACAGGGCCTTTAAAATAACCTGCCAGCAGCCCCATTAATCCGCCCAGGCCGATTGTGCCAAGCATAGTTAAAAGCGCAAGCCCCAAAGTAGGGCGTATGCCGTACAGCATGCGCGATAAAATGCAGCGGCCAAGCTGGTCGGTCCCTAAAGGATACTGCGCGCTCATCGGTGCAAATTTGTTTAAAATGTCGTTGGCGTACGGGTCATTAGGCGCTATAAACGGGGCAAAAATGCCGAGAAGGGCAATAAAAATAATTACGCCCGATGTTGATACCGCCATTTTATTATTTAAAAAGCGTTCTAACATTACTGCACCTCCCTGCGCAGGCGCGGGTCAATTACCGTTTGCAGAATATCAAAAATAAGGTTGAAAATTACAAACAGCGCGCCGATTAAAAGAACATACGCCTGCACCACCGGGTAATCTCGGTTAAAAATAGATTCTATGCACAAAGTGCCGAGCCCCGGCCAGGCAAAAACATTTTCAACAACTATCGTGCCCGCAATAAGCTGCGGTATGCTCATGCCGATGGCAACAAAGCAGGTATGCATTGAATTGCGCAGAATATGCTTTGTTAAAATAAGGCGCTGCGGCAGGCCGCGCACATTGGCGTAAAGCACGTAATCCTGCTTCATGTTTTCCAGCATATTGTTTCTTATCAGCCTTATATACGTTGAAATATACGTCAGCGAAACGGTAACGGCAGGCAGTATTAAATGTTTTATACCGGCATTGCCGCTTGTCGGCAAAAGGTCAAGCTTAATGGAAACAAACCACATCAGCAAAAGCCCAATCCAGTAAGCAGGCATTGCCGTTGTCATAAAAATAAAGGCGCGCATAATTTTGTCAAACCAGCTGTCTTTATAAACGGCACAGAAAAAGCCGATGGGAATGCTTAAAAATATTACCAGCACAAACGAAGCGCCTGCCAGTAAAAGTGTTGCCGGCATGCAGCGCAGAAGCTCGCCCGCAACCGTGCGCGACGGATTGGTATAGCTGATGCCGAAATCGCCGTGCAGGCAGTTTATTACCCAGTCAGCATAACGGATTAAAAACGGCTTATCAAGCCCCAGCTCCCGGCGCACTTCTTCTACTGCTTCCGGCGTGATAACCGGCACCTGGCGCACGCGCAGCGCAACCTCCGCCGGGTCTGACGGTATCAGGCTGATAAAGCAGAAGCAGATAAAAGAAATACACAGCAGCAAGGGGATAGTGCTTAAAATTCTTTTGGTAATGTAATACCGCATAATAACTCCCTTTCTAATACACAGAGGGCCTTCTTTAACAGAAGACCCTCTTTCTGCCTTATTCTATATACATATCGTGGAACGGCACTTCATACTGGGTCTGCGTAAAATGCATTCCTTTCAGGTCCGAACGGAAAATTGCCTTGTTGCATTCATACGTCAGCGGAATATACACCGCATCGTCATGCAAACGGGTAAGCACATAGGTATACAGGTTCTGGCGTTCAGCCTCATCGGTGGAAACCATTATTTCGGTAATTGCCCTGTCGATTTCCTGTTTGTCGGCCAGCCCCTGCTGCGCAGCATAATCGCCATAAACCGGCATCCTCATTGCCGCCAGTGAAGACTGCGGGTCGTAAGGAGTGCCCCAGCAGATGTTAAATACCATATCAAAATTACCGGCTTTCATTTTATCGCGGTAAGACTGTTCTTCTTCGCCGTGAATGTTCAGCTTAATGCCAAGCTTGCTGTATTCGGACTGCAAATATTCGGAAATAGCCTTTTCCGTTACGCTGTCGCTGTTATATAAAAGCCCCAGTTCCATTTTCTGCCCCGCTTTGGCGCGGATACCGTCGCTGCCTTTCTGCCAGCCCGCTTCGTCAAGCAGTTTTTCGGTAAGTGCCGGGTCGTACTGATACGGTTTCAAATCAATATCGCAGTACGGAATTGTTTTGGCAAAAAGGGTATCGGCAGGCTGCTCTACTCCGTAGAAAATGCCGTCGGAAATAGCCTGTTTGTTGGTTGCATGCTGCAGCGCCTTGCGCACCTGCGTGTCTTGCAGCACGGCGTTCTGGGTATTAAGCACAATCTGGCGGGTTGAGGTAGGTTCGGAAAGCGCAATGGTAAAATCCTTGTTGTCTTTGAACTTTCTGATGGAATCAACGTCAAGCATATTCTTGCCGAAGATAAGGTCAATCTCGCCCTTTTCCAAAGCCATTACGCGCGTCTGGTTATCGGGAATAACCTTTACCAGAATCTTTTTCAGCTTCGGCTGCGGGCCCCAGTAATTGGGGTTAGCCTCAAACACTGCGTATTCGTCGGTAACTACTTCACCCAGCATATACGGGCCGGTGCCGATGAATTTTTCCACGCCGTTTTTAGTGCTGCCGTTTTTCATCGCTTTAGGCGAAATCATGGCAAACGGGCGGGTTACGCTTAATTCCGTCAGCATTGGGTAATACGGCTTGGAAAGCTTAATTACAAAAGTTTTGGCATCCGGTGCGGAAATGCCTTCCAAAAGGTGCATCATTTCCAGCCAGGTGTGGCGGTCTTTGTTTTCGATAATAGCGTCAAAATTTGCTTTGATGGCGTAAGCATCACAAACCTCGCCGTCATGGAATTTAACGCCTTCGCGGATGTGAAAGGTATAAGTTTTTCCGTCCGGGCTGATATCCCAGGATTCTGCCAGTACGCCTTTAAAACCGCCGTCTTCCGTAAACGTGGTTAATGTTTCGTAAAGCATCTCCTGTGCGTACATTTCCCCGGCATATAAATGCGGGTTTAAATCACGGATATCGCGGTAATTAACAAAAACAAGCTCATCTTTTGGCCTTTCTGCCTTCGTCTGGGTATCGGAACCGCAGCCGGTAAATACACTTACTGCCAGCGCGCAGGTTAAAGCTGCGGCGGCAAGTTTTTTAAACATATAAAAATCCCCCTTTTTCGGTATGATATTACGCACGTATTATAGCACGTTTGCAAAAGGGGCAAATAATGCAAAAATAATAAGCACCACATTATAACTAAGTGTTATAACGTAGTGCTGTATTTTTCAATAAAATTTTCGGCGTAACTGCTTAATACCTGCCCTTCCGCATAAATAACGCCAACAATCAGCATATCGTCGCTGCCGTTAACAGGTATTGCCTTTATTCCGTACTGTTCATACTTTTTATATTTGGAACCTATGCCAATAAGGCACAAATCGGTATCGTTCAAAAAATTTAAAATGGCCGCCTCACTGTTGGTATAAAAGCTGCTGTCGAGCCCTTCCGCTTCGGCGTAACCCACATTAATGCGCTCCAAATGGTGCTCCAGCGAAAAAAATTCCTTTACGCCGCGGATTACGTTTAAGCTTTTCAGTTCTTCCATGCCTATGCCCGGCGAATTGTAAAGCGGATGTTTCGCCCCGGCATAAACGCACAGCGGCCTTGCGGCAATGGCTTTAAACTTTAAATTTTTGTGCTTCAGAATGTGCAGAAACATCTGCATCTGCTTTTGCGCCACATAAACAATGCCAATTTCGCAAATGCCCTGCTGCACATTATTGGTAATTTCTTCCAGTGAACCCTGGTGGTATTCCAGTACAATTTTGTTTTTATGCTCTTTGTAAAAATCTACCAAAAGCTTGGCCACAACATCGCTGCGGTAAGTTGCCACAGAAAGTTTATTGCAGGCCGCAGGCCCTGCCGCATCCATAATCAGCTTAATGTGCTTTAAAACGCTTTCGGCATACTGCCGGATGGTATTGCCATAGGGCGTAAGCTGCATGCCGCGGTGCGAGCGTTTAAAAAGCTCCCTGCCAAGTTCGGCTTCGAAACTTGCTATTACCTTGCTGACATTGGGCTGAGTAGTGTAAAGGCAGGCTGCTGCTTTATTGATGCTGCCGCGTTCACAGACAGCCAAAAAATACTCCAGTTGCCTGATGTCCAAAACATTCACGCTCCATTAAAATAGTAACATCATTATAGCATATCAAGTTAGCTTCCGCAAACCTACTTGTTTAAGCAAAAAAATCAGCATGCTTAACTGCTGCAAGTCAAAACATGCTGATAATAAGAAACTGCTTTTGTAATTTTATTTTTTCTTTTCTGCCGAGGCAATAACGGCTTCGGCAAGCTCTTTAAGGGTTATGCGGCGGTTCATGCTGTACTGGCGCATTTTGCTGTATGCTTCGTCCTCCGTAAAGCCGTGTGCCGCCATTAATATGCCTTTGGCGCGGTCAAGCAGCTTGCGTGTTTCGAGGCTTTCGCGCAAGCCGGCAAGTTCGCTGTCCATCTTCTGGTATTCCTTAAAGCGGGCAATGGCTACCTGCATGGTGGCAAAAAGCTGTTCTTCGCGCACCGGCTTAACCAGATATGCCATTACGCCGCTGCTGTTGGCGCGCTCAACCACATCCTGCTGGCTGTAAGCAGTTAAAAGAAGCACGGGCGCAATATGCTGGCCGGTAATAATTCCGGCTGCCGTAATACCGTCCATCTTCGGCATTTTTACGTCCATAATAACCAAATCTGGCTTTAAGCGCCGGGCAAGCTCCACTGCTTCTTCCCCGTCAGATGCTTCGCCAAGCACCGTATGCCCCGCTTCCGTCAGCATTTCGCGCAAATCCAGGCGGATTAACGCTTCGTCATCGGCAATAATAATTTTTAACCCTTCCATTTTTATCCCCCCAAAGGTATTGCTACTTCGGCGCAGGTTCCTCCCTGCGGCCTGTTTTCTATTTTAAAAGTTCCGTGTAAATCGGCTTCGGCCATGGTTTTAATAATGCGCAGGCCCAAGCTGCTCTGCGGAATGCCGTTAAAGCCCGGCGGCAGGCCGTTGCCGTCGTCGCATACGGTAAGGCGGCAGCCGCTTTCTGTTTTTTTCAGCTCCACGCTGATGGCGCCCTGCGTGCGCCCTGTAAAGGCATGGTCAAAGCAGTTTTGCAGCATTTCATTTAATACCAGTGCCATGCTGGTTGCTTTTTCCGAAGGAATAACGACGTTATCGGCACTGAATCCGGTTGTAAGGCGCAGTTCCGGCGCAGCCATGCCGCTGAGCACCGCTTTGTAAATTCCCTGCGCCACCGCTGCCATATCCACCGTGCCGCTGCCCTGCTGCGCCAAAAATTCGTGCACAACGGCAATGCTGTTTACGCGGCTGATGCAGTCGCGTAGCACGCTTTTTGTTTCGTCCGCTTTGGCGCGGCGCATTTGCAGGCGCAAAAGGCTGGCAATGGTTTGCAGGTTGTTTTTTACGCGGTGGTGTATCTCTTTAATTACCGCCGCTTTAACAAGCAGTTCTTCATCACGCTTTTTCAGTTCGGTAATATCGCGCAAAATTACAATAGCATAACTTGCTTCCGCCGTGCCGCCGACAGGCACCACGCGCATTGCCAAAGCATGCCGCGCAGGCGGATTTCCTTGCCTTCGGCCGTGCCTGTTTTAAGCACCATGCCGACAAGCGGCCAGTTAATCTGTACGCTGTTGGTACGCAGGCCGATTGGCGTTGTGATGCCCACCACCTGAAAAATATGCCGTGCGGTGGAATTGGCCGCTATTATTTTTTTATCCGCGTCAACCACCATCAGCGCATCACCCGGGGCAAGGCGGCGGTAAAACTCACTGTCCTGCTCGGGGCGTGCCGGTGTTTTTAAAAATTCAAACGCCACGTTAATAAAAATATCGTCAACGCCGCTTAAATCAAACACAACGGCGGCAAAGCATTTACCGCGCCTGTCCTGCACGGGGTACACACGCACGCCTGCAAACTGCCCAAGGCTCAGCTCGCGCTTGCCTTCAAGCGGAACATTGCGCTGCAGGCAGCGGGCAATCAGCGGTTCTTCGCTGATGCGCACCTCACGCCCGGGCGCAAGTTCCGGCTGCTGCAAAAACTGCGTTTTGGGCATGGACTGATGGTAAACGCGCAAAAAACGTTTGTCATCAGACGCAAGGTACACTGTAATGCAGGCGTGGGCAATATCGGCTGCAAAATCCATGCCCTGCCTGATAGAAGCCAGTATATTTTTCTGTTCACTGTTAAGATTTTTTAACATAGTGTTAATACCAAGTTTTCAAAAAATTTACAACATTAGTGTTTTACACTGTAATTCACAGTGTTATCCACATTATGCACAGAGTTTTCCGCAATCATTAGGTGCAATTCTATGCTTTTTCACAGAGTTTTGCACGTTTTCCACAGTTTGGAGTTCACATTATAGACAGTGTTTATCCCAATTTTAACGATGGAACAGCGTTCAAACCAAGGGGACTTTTCTCCCCGTTGATATACATAAAATAACCGCGGCAGGCAATCATCACTGCATTATCCGTGCAGAGTATCGGAGTTGGGTGAACCAGACGCGCTCCGGCGCGTTCTGCCGCCTTTGCCAGTGTATTCTGCAAGGTTTTGTTGGCCGATACGCCGCCTGCAAGTACAATTTCTTTCAGCCCCGTTTCTTTAAGGGCATGCACGCTTTTCTGCACCAGTGCGTCCACAATGGCATATTGAAACGACGCTGCAACATCGGCGCGGTTTACTTCTTCTCCCGCCTGCTGTTTATTGTGCAGATAGTTGATAACTGCCGATTTCAAGCCGCTGAAGCTGAATTCAAAATTGTTTCCCAGCTTGGCACGCGGAAAATCTATCGCCAGCGGGTTGCCGCCAAGCGCCAGTTTTTCCACCTCCGGCCCGCCGGGATAAGGCAGCCCCAAAACACGCGCCACTTTATCGAAGGCTTCACCGGCGGCATCGTCGCGGGTCTGGCCCAGAAGCTCAAAACTGTTGTAATCCTTTACAACCAGCAGCGCCGTGTGCCCGCCGCTTACAACCAGTGCCAGAAACGGCGGCTTAAGGTCTTTGTCGTTTAAAAAATTGGCAAAAACATGCCCTTCCAGATGGTTTACACCTATCAGCGGCTTATCTGCCGCCCAGGCCAGCGCTTTGCCTGCCGAAAGGCCCACCAGCAGCGCGCCTACAAGCCCCGGACCGTAGGTTACGGCAACGGCGTTTATTTTCTCCAGCGGCACCTGTGCTTTGGCAAGCGCTTCATCTATTACCGGCAGTACGTTGCGTATATGGTTGCGCGAGGCAATTTCCGGCACTACGCCGCCGTATTTGCGGTGAATTGGCACCTGCGAGGCAATGATGTTGCTTAAAACCTCGCGCCCGTTTTTTACAACGGCAGCGGCAGTTTCGTCGCAGCTTGATTCAATGCCGAGTATATAAATGTCTTCACTCATTGGTTTCAGCCTCCCTGTACAGCCACATAATTACGGCGTCTTCGTGGTTATCGGCATAATAGCCGGGGCGCACGCCTTCGGCGCGGAAGCCGCAGGTTAAGTACATTTTCTGCGCGGCTGTGTTGCTCTGGCGCACCTCCAGCGTTATGGCGTCGGCGCCTTCATTCCACGCAAGGTTAATCAGCGCCGCCGTAAGTTTGGTGCCCAGCCCGCGCTCGCGCTCTCCTTCGGCAACGGCTACGCGCGTAATCTGCGCTTCGCCAGCCACCAGCCAGTACCCGGCATAGCCTATTACTTTGCCGTTTTCTTCCATAACAATGTATGTTGTAAGGCTGTTGTTAAGTTCGTCCAGCCACATGCTTTCGTTCCAGGCGTCAAAAAACGTGCTGTTTTCTATTTTGCAAACCTCTGTAATATCGCCGGCAGAAAACTGGCGGATTATTGTTTCCCGTGCTTCTGTTCCCATAGTTCTTCTGCCTCCGATTTTCTGATATAGTAAGGCTCCAGCCCGAAGATGCCGCTCTGCACTTCGGGGTTATAGGCTTTAAGTGCGGCCAGTGCCGTACCCGCTGCCTGCGGCAGGCGCAGGTATTCGGGCGCAAGGCTGCACCACCCGGGCAGCTCCATGCTTTCAAGCTTGGCACATTCGCCCAAAATAACGGCAGGTTTGCCCTGCAAGGCAAGGTTTTCCAAAAGCTGCTGCTTGTTTACTACCTGCACGCTTTGCAGTTCAACAACTTCGCCGTCCTGCCATTCATACAGCGCCTGGTAATAGTTGCCCTTTTGAGCGTCCAGAACCGGTGAAAGCACTATGCCGCTTACAGGCAGGTTATAGGCCACTGCCAGCGGCGTTGCCACGCCCTGCAATGGCTTTTTCCATGCGTAGGCCAGTGCTTCGGCCGTTGCCAGGCCAATGCGCAGCCCTGTAAAAGAACCCGGCCCCATGCTTACGGCAATTAAATCAATATCTGCCTTCTGCACGCCGGTGCGCTCCAAAAGCTGTTCCAGCTGAGGCATCAGCCCTTCGGAGTGGGTCATGCCCATATTTATTTTATATTCGGCCAAAATTTTGCCGTCACGGCATAAGCCGACGGCGCAGGCTTTGGTTGCCGTATCAATTGACAGTACCAGCATTTTTTTCCACTTCCCCGCAAAGTTTTTCGTAGCGCGCTCCGTGCGGTTCAAAAAACGAACCTGCGTCCCGCGCCCTCCAGCTCTATCTTAATATGCAGATATTCTTCGGGCAGCTCGTCAATAAACAGTTCGCCCCATTCTATTACCGTCAGCCCGTCACCGCCGCAGTATTCGCCAAAGCCGGTGTTATAAAGTTCGTCACTGTCCTTTATACGGTACAAATCAAAGTGGCGCATTTCCAGCCTGCCGCTGTACACATTCATTATGGCAAAGGTAGGGCTGTTCACTTCGTTTATATCAGCGCCAAGCCCGGCTGCCATACCGCGGCTTAACAGCGTTTTGCCCGCACCGAGCCCGCCGGTGAGGCAGTATACGTCGCCGTCCTGCGCCAGTGTGCCAAGCAGCCTGCCAAGCGCTTCCGTTGCCGCACTGTCGTTGCAGTAAATTTCCATGTTTCATATCCTTTCAGTAAGTTCTATGTAATGCCAAAAAGCAGTACCGGAACCTGCCGGTACTGCCTTTGTTATTTTGCTATAATATCCGTATCGCGCTCAAAGGCGTCCATCAAATCAATATGCCCTTTAATGCTGGCTTTTTTCTCGCCTTCTATTAAAAAGTTTACCTTTTTAATTTCCGGAAACTCCGTCAGCGTATTGGTTATGGCCGAGGTCAGCATCATTTCGGTATAAGAACCGGCTTCAATATTGTAAATTTCCTTGCTTAAATTTACAACGGCCACACCTTTGTCAACCGTAAGGCTGATTATTTTTAAACCTTCCGGGAAAGCGTTAATAAGCTTATCACTTTGCGGTTTGGTGTTTATCAGCGCTTCCAGTGCCAAAAGCGGCAGTTCTTCCTTATCACCCTTAACGGTTACTTTTTCGGCATACAGCTTTTCGGTGCCATCAGCAGGTACGCGGTAAATTGTTACCGTATGTTCCCGGCTGTCTGCAACAGCATTGGCGTCCGGCAGCACGGCGTTGTTTTCCTGCGTGCAGGCCGCGGCAAACAAAGTCATCAGTACCACGCAGAGTACTGTTAAAAATTTTTTCATCATTTTAAGTACCCTCCGTTATTTAAAATAATCTTCAATGCCATCGGCAATGGATTTTGCCAGTTTGTTGATATACCAGTTGCTGTTCATCAGTTTTTCTTCTTTGGGGTTGGAAATAAATGCCAGTTCCAGAAGGGTTGACGGCATGCTGCAGCGCTTGTTTACATAGAAGTTTGCCTTGCGTATGCCAAGGTCATCCAGCCCGAAGTTTTTAACAAGCCTGTCCTGCACGGCCTGTGCCAGACGGGCATCGTTATTTGTTTTGGGATAATAGTAGGACGAGAAGCCGCCTACGCTTTTATTGGTAGAAGAATTGATGTGAATGCTTACGAAAGCATCGGCGTCGTTGTCTTCCGCCACATCAACGCGGGCCTGCAGTTCCTGCGAATCGCTGGCGTTAGGGCCGTAAACATCGGTATCGCCGGTGCGCGTCATGCTCACTTTGGCGCCTTTTTTCTTCAGCAGCTCCTGCACTTTTTTTGTAATTTTAAGCGTTACGTCTTTTTCGCGCGTGCCGTTAGAGCCGATTGCCCCCGGGTCACTGCCGCCGTGTCCGGCATCAAGCGTAATCTTTTTGCCCTTCAGGCCGCCGTCAGTTTTAAAACTGCTTTTGACAGTTTTCTTTTCTTCAGTTTTAACAGCCGTTTTTTTAGGCACAGTTGCTTTAGCCGTAGTTTTAGGCGTTGTTGTTTTAGGCACGGTTACGGGCGCTTTGGCCTTTTCGGCCGAATTGTCTGCCTTGGGTATAACCACACTCGGCGTTGCCGTTTTATCTGCGGTAATATCCACAACCAGGCGGTTGGGGCGTTTTGTTACAGGATCGTTCTTTAAGGTAAATGCGTTGTAATCCTGCGTGCCGATAGTGCGTGCAAGAGGCAGCTTCAGCACCGTATTGCCGCCGCTTTCTTCAACGGTCATGGTTGGCGCAAGAGTGCTGCGCATTTTAAAGCTGCGGATTACTTTTTCATCAAGTTTGGCGTTAACCGTTACCAGCATGGTCTGCCCCTGAAAGCTGATATTATAGCCGGGCGGCGAATCCAAATCCACAACGAGGCGAAGCACATTGAACCTGTCCAGCCCCCAGCGCACATCCGTTACTTCTGCGGCGTAGGCGGAAACACAGGCAAAAATACTTATTATAAACAAAAGGCAGCAGATTATTTTTTTATGCAAGCCCCGTCACTCCTTTTTGCAAAGTTTAACTAAATAATTTTATCATTTTTATAAAGTTCTGTAAACAAAAGCGCAGTTTACCAAGGCAAATTTCACTTAAATTTCGCCGTTTTCCGCCATACGGCGTGCTTCCGGCACAAAAGCTGCCAATTCACCGGCAGCAAGGCCTATGCAGCCGTCTGCGGCAAGCTCGCCCGCCAGCCCGTGCAGGTACACACCGCACGCGGCGGCAGCTTCCGCTTCAATGCCCTGCGCGCACAGCCCGGCAATAATGCCCGTAAGCACATCGCCGCAGCCGCCGGTTGCCATGGCAGGCGTACCGGTGGTATTAACATACACCGTGCCGTCCGGGCAGCCGATAACCGTCGGTGCGCCTTTCAGCACCAGTACGCAGTTCCATTCTGCAGCGTATTTTTCTGCCAGCTCCACGCGGCGCACATCAACTTCGGCGGCGCTTAAACCGCACAAACGCGCCATTTCGCCCGGGTGCGGCGTAAGTATTTTGGTGCATTTAAGCTGCGGCAGAATTTCTGCTTTGCGGCTTAACGCCGTCAGCGCGTCGGCGTCGATAACCGCCGTGCCTTCGTAGTTTTCCAGAATGTTTAAAATAACTTCGCCGGTTGCTTCGCTGGTGCCAAGCCCCGGGCCGATTGCCAAAACGTCCGATTTTGCCGCCGCGTCCAGCACTTCGGCAGCGGCGCCGCCGCCCAGCACGCCCGGCATACGCTCGATAAGCCCTTTTACCATTACTTCCGTAAGCTTAACCGCCAACACCTCGCGCGAACACAGCGGCGTGTAAAGGCTTACCAGCCCCGCGCCTGCCTTAACGGCAGCCTGCGCGCACAGCGCCGCCGCGCCCGTATAGCCCGGCGAACCTGCCGCCACCGTTACGCGCCCTGCTTCACCCTTATGGCAATTGCCGCTGCGGATGGGCAGAAAATCGCGCACAATTTCCGAATCCAAAAGGTATTTATGCCCTTCTGCCTGCTCCGTTAAAGCCTCCGGCATGCCAATCGGCGCAACAACAACCTTGCCCGCAAGCTCCGCCGCCGGGTATAAATAAAGCCCGGGCTTAGGCAGCTGCATGGTAACGGTTGCCGCTGCCTGCACAGCGTTTTCGTCCGCTTCGCCGGTATCAGCCTGTGCGCCGCTCGGAATATCCACCGCCAGCACATCCGCACGCGCGCCGTTCATCAAAAGGCAGGCACGCTTGTAATTGCCGCCAAGCTCACCCTTAAAGCCGGTGCCAAGCAGCGCGTCAATCATTAAATCCGCATGGGCGGCGGCAATTTCCGCCACGTTCCAGTCACATTCTTCTTTAAGCTCCGTAACGGCAAGGCCGCTTTTGGCACAGATTTTCAGCTGTACGCCTGCCGCGCCTGTAAACTCAGCCGCGGGCGAAGCCAGAAAGATTTTTACGCGTGCGCCCCCGGCACTGAGCCAGCGTGCCGCCACCAGCCCGTCGCCGCCGTTATTGCCCTTACCGGCAAACACAACCACGCTTTTGGCGTATACATCGCCGTCCAAAAGCTCCGCCGCGGTTTCTGCAACAGCACGCCCGGCGTTTTCCATTAAAACAGCCGTTGGCAGATAAAACTCCTCCGCCGCTTTTTTATCAAGCGCGCCCATTTCATGCGCATATACAAGTTTCATTTATTATCCCTCCAGAATTACCTGCGCCATTGCCAGCTCTTTGGTATGGCTTAATGTTAAATGTATTTTTTCTGTGCCAAGCCCTTTGGCGTAATCTTTAAAATAACCGTATAAAACAAGCTGCGGCCTGCCAAGCGCGTCGTTTATAACCTCTATTTCGGTCAGCCGTCCGCCGCGCAGCCCCGTACCAACAGCTTTTACAAAAGCCTCTTTGGCGGCAAAACGTGCGGCAAAGCTGGCGTATGCCTGCACTCCGCGCGCCATGCAGTAATCCTGCTCGCGCTGGGTAAACACACGCGCGGCAAAGCCCTTCATGCCAAGCGCTCTTTTAATGCGGCTTACCTCTGCCAAATCGCAGCCGATACCAATAATCATATAAACTCCTTTTAACTCAACACATCATTTAGCGTAAACTACTCCATATTATGCTTATTTCCATTTTTACCTGTAAAATCCTGCCCGCAAAAGTGAACTTTATGCAAAAACGCCGGTGCAGTTTCTTTGCAGGCAGCCAAAATTGCTGTATAATTGTGTTGCAGTAATTTTAAAGGAGGCTTTATTTTGTTATATAAAACCCGCGGAACCTGCTCCATAGCCATTGATGTGGAGGTAGAAAACGGCATTGTTAAACATGCGCAGTTTATTAACGGCTGCCCCGGCAATACCGCAGGCATTTCGCAGCTTGTATCCGGCATGCCTGCCGAAGAAGTTATCCGCCGCTTAAAAGGCATTAAATGCGGCAATAGGCCCACCAGCTGCCCCGACCAGCTTGCCCTTGCACTGGAGCAAGCACTTAAAAGCCAAAATTAAAACGCAAACGCGCAAGCAAAAAACGCCATGCACAAAGCACGGCGTTTTTTTATTTTAGTTTATGCGTTTTTTAATTGAAACCTTTTATTCCTTACCTGCAAGGCGTTTGTAGGTTGCAAGGCGTTCTTTGGCGTCATGCTCTGTTTTTTCAAACAATGCTTCTGCCTGGTCCGGGAATTGTTTTAAGAGTGCGGAGTAACGTACTTCGCCCATTAAGAATTCGCGGAAGTTGCCGGTAGGCTCCTTGCTGTCAAGGATGAACGGATTTTTGCCCTGTTCTTTCAGTTCCGGGTTGTAACGGTAGTTAGCCCAGTAGCCGCATTCAACAGCGTGTTTTGCTTCCAGCTGGCTCTTGCCCATACCTGCCTTCAAACCGTGGTTAATGCACGGCGAATAAGCAATAATCAGGGACGGGCCGTCATAAGCCTCTGCTTCGGCAATGGCTTTAAGGGTTTGGTTCTTATCCGCACCCATGGCGATTTGCGCTACATAAACATAGCCGTAGCTCATGGCCATCATACCGAGGTCTTTTTTGCGGGTGCGTTTGCCGCTAGCCGCAAATTTGGCAATAGCAGCAGCCGGTGTAGCCTTGGGAGGACTGGCCGCCGGTATTGGAATATACTTCGGTATCAAATACCATTACGTTAATGTTTTCGCCGCTGGCAAGAACATGGTCAAGTCCGCCGTAGCCGATATCGTAAGCCCAGCCGTCGCCGCCGAAAATCCAGTGGCTGCGTTTTACAAAGTACTGGCCGAGGCCCGCAATTTCTTTTAAGAGCTCGTTATCGCTGTTTTCGGCAGCCAGTGCCGCTTTCAGCGCTTCGGCACGTTCGCGGGTGCCGTCGCTTACGTTCATGTTGTCAAGCCAGTTCTGCATAGCTGCTTTCAGTTCTTCGCTTACGGGCAGGTTCAGCGCTTCTTTTACGCGGTCAGCCACACGTTCGCGGGTATGTTTAACGCCCAGGTACATGCCAAGGCCGTATTCGGCGTTGTCTTCAAACAGGCTGTTTGCCCAGCTCGGGCCGTGGCCTGCCGCATTTTTGCAGTACGGCATGGAAGGTGCGCTTGCGCCCCAGATGGATGAGCAGCCCGTTGCATTGGCAATCATCATACGGTCGCCAACAAGCTGGGTAACAAGTTTGGCATACGGGGTTTCGCCGCAGCCTGCGCACGCACCGCTGAACTCAAACAGCGGCTGTTCAAACTGCACGCCTTTAACGGTGTTTTTATTCATCGGGTTCGGTTTGGGCGCAACTTTCTTCATTGCATAATCCCAGTTTTCGGTTTTGGCAAGCTGGGTTTCCAAAGGTTTCATTACCAGGGCTTTTTCCTTAGCCGGGCAAACCTGAGCGCAGTTGCCGCAGCCGGTGCAGTCCAGAGGAGATACTGCCATGTGGAATTTCAGGCCTTTGGCGCCGATAGCGTCCTTGCTGAGCATGCCTTCCGGAGCATTGGCCGCTTCTTCCTCGGTCATCAGCACGGGGCGGATAGCAGCGTGCGGGCATACAAACGCGCACTGGTTGCACTGAATGCATTTTTCCATCTGCCATTCCGGAACGTTGATGGCAATGCCGCGTTTTTCGTAAGCAGCGGTGCCGCTCGGGAAAGTGCCGTCCTCGTGGTCTTTAAACGCGCTTACAGGCAGTTTGTCGCCTTCCATGCGGTTCATCGGCACAAGAATGTTGTCGATAAAATCATTGCCGGATTTTGCAGCTGCTTCGGTATCGGCAGCGTCAGCCCATGCTGCGGGAACGTCAACTTTTACAACGGCGTTAACGCCCATGTCGATAGCGGCGTTGTTCATGTCAACAACGTCCTTGCCCTTCAGGCCGTAGCTGTGTTCAACCGCTTCCTTCAGGTATTTAACAGCATCTTCCAGCGGAATAATGTCGGCCAGTTTAAAGAACGCCGACTGCATAATCATGTTAATGCGTCCGCCGAGGCCGATTTGCTGTGCAATTTTTACAGCGTCAATAATATAGAAGTTAATATCGTTTTTGGCAATATAACGTTTAATCTGCCCGGGCAGATGTTTTTCCAGTTCTTCTGCGCTCCAGTTGCAGTTAAGAAGGAAGGTGCCGCCTTTTTTCAGCCCTGCGGTAACATCGTATTTATCAACGTAGGACTGGTTATGTACGGCTACAAAATCCGCTGCGTTGATAAGGTACGGAGCGCGGATGGGCTCTTTGCCGAAACGCAGGTGCGAAACGGTAATGCCGCCGGATTTTTTGGAATCGTAGGAGAAATAGCCCTGAGCGTACATATCGGTGTAATCGCCGATAATTTTAATTGCGCTCTTGTTGGCGCCAACGGTGCCGTCGCTGCCGAGGCCCCAGAACTTGCAGCTCTTGGTGCCCTCGCCGGTAACGTCAATTTCGTGGCTGGCTGCCAGAGAAGTATTGGTAACATCATCAACAATGCTGATGGTGAAGTTGTTTTTCGGGTTTTCGGCTTCAAGGTTTTCGTAAACGGCCAGAATGTCGGTCGGGGTTAAATCCTTGCTGCCAAGGCCGTAGCGGCCGCCGATAATCAGCGGATTGCGGCCTGCGTCATAGAACGCGCCGCGTACATCCATGTACAGCGGTTCGCCAAATGCGCCCGGCTCTTTGGTGCGGTCAAGCACGGCAATGCGTTTAACGGTTTCCGGAATTGCCGCCATAAAATGCTTAACGCTGAACGGACGGTACAGGTGAACGGCAAGTAAGCCAACCTTTTTGCCTTCGGCGTTCAGTTTTTCGGCAACGGTCTGAATGGTTTCGCAGGCGCTGCCCATGGCAATAATGATGTTTTCGGCATCCGGTGCGCCGTAGTAGTTAAACAGGCCATAGTTGCGGCCGGTAATTTTGTTAATTTCGTTCATGTAGTTTTCAACAATTTCCGGCAGCGCGGTGTAATAGCTGTTAACTGCTTCGCGGGTCTGGAAGTAAATATCCGGGTTCTGCGCCGTACCGCGGATAACAGGGCTATCAGGGTTCAGTGCGCGTTTGCGGAACTCTGCCAAAGCTTCCCAATCCAGAAGGCCTGCCAGCTTATCGTAATCCATCAGTTCAATTTTCTGAATTTCGTGCGAGGTACGGAAACCGTCAAAGAAATTCAAAAACGGCACGCGGCCCTTAATTGCCGATAAATGTGCCACACCGCCGAGGTCCATAACTTCCTGCACGCTGCCTTCGGCAAGCAGTGCAAAACCGGTCTGGCGTGCTGCCATAACGTCCTGATGGTCGCCGAAAATGGAAAGGCTGCTGGTTGCCAGCGCACGTGCGGATACATGGAACACTGCCGGCAAAAGCTCACCGGCCATTTTATACATATTAGGAATCATTAAAAGAAGGCCCTGAGAAGCTGTATAAGTGGTAGTAAGGGCACCGCCCTGCAAAGAACCGTGTACAGCGCCGGAAGCGCCTGCCTCGGACTGCATTTCCTGAACCTTTACAGTCTGCCCGAACAGGTTTTTCTTGCCCTGGGCCGCCCATTCATCAACAACTTCCGCCATAGGCGAAGACGGTGTAATGGGGTAAATAGCTGCCACGTCGGTAAACGCATAGGATATATAAGCCGCAGCGGTATTACCATCCATGGTTTTCATTTTTGTCATGTGGTTCCCTTCTTTCTCATCGTTATAACTGCTGAATTATGTGAGGATATGCAAAGTGCATATATAATTAGTATACACTATTTACAAGGGTTTGTAAATTTAAAGGCAGTGTATACAACAGCCTTTGTTAAACAAAAAAGGCACGGCAAAAACCGTACCTTTTAAGAATTTTTATGTCATAAATTCTTCTGAAATATAATTACTTAATTCTGACAGCGATTTAATTAATCCCAAATTACTGTATTCAAAACTTTGTGTTAAAGAATCCCACTGCATAAATCCAAGATGATGTTTACAAATATTTCCATTTACAATAGTTTGAATATCTGAAAGATGCTTTTCGTTTAAAAGTATATTAGCTAATCGCGGGCTTGCTCCATTATCGATATTTACTAATAACCCATATTTTGCTCCTGATACTAAGCAATATCCAACAAGTTGTGACCACTCTTTAAGTCCAGCAGCATTCATTAATTTTACTTCTAAAATCAATATTTCAAAATTTATCCCATTTGTAATCAATGCAAAAATATCAAGATTCAGAGGTGGAACTTGTTGAGAAAAGCTTTTTACACAATCACATTTTTCCGGACATTCTACTATCATTCTTTGAAGATTTGTTTTTAATTCTCCAATTCCCCAAAAAACACTAAGCTCTTTATG